>Ga0209719_1000566_pt1 | contig 52958 bp, 71 predicted proteins | sample AD_JPNAS2_MetaG_FD_184421 | JGI IMG/M metagenome (GOLD analysis project Ga0209719, IMG submission 184421) | Active sludge microbial communities of municipal wastewater-treating anaerobic digesters from Japan - AD_JPNAS2_MetaG (SPAdes) (version 2) | ecosystem: Engineered > Bioreactor > Anaerobic...
TATGAAAGATTTTTACGTAGGTGGATGTGTAGCAAAATTACGTGAAAATGAATTCATAGAAACTATAGCTAATGGAAAATACAAAATTAATATAGATAAAGATCTTGATAAAGATTTTGATTTTGTGAAATTAGAAATTAATAGAAGAATTAGATTCGATACTCTTTATGAAATGTCTGATTTTGTAAATAATTCAAGATCTTGCCGGATGGTACAGATATTGAAATATTTTGAAGATAATTTGAATCTTAAAGAGTGTGGAAGATGTGATGTTTGTATTGGGAAGATGCTAAAAACTAGACCAGTTTAAAAAAGGAAAAAACTATGCAAATAGATTATGGTTTTCGATATAGTAATACTCTTTATCTAAATTTTAAAATTCCATTCGGTATTACAAGTTATGGATTTGAAACTGATAATGAATTAAAAGAATTTTATAAAAGATCCGGACGATTTGGAAATTGAAATTCATGGAATAGATCAAGAACAATTTAAAGACAGTTCAATTCAAGAACTTAATGAAAAATTAACAAAATTATGTGAAGATAATCAAATTAAAATTGAATAAGGGAGGCAAATAAGCTTGAAAACAATTATCACACAGATTATAGTTACGGTACAAGGGGAAGGTCCGACCGCTGGAACACCAGTGTTACTTATTAGAACTGGTAATTGCAACTTAGATTGCTCTTTTTGCGATACCAAGTGGTCCAATAATGTAAAATCTAAAGAAATTAAAAAATTCAGTAATCGAAATAAAAAATTACCATTTATTGTAGATGAAAACACAATAGATGATTTTATAAATTATCTCAACGATAATTTTCTAAATAAATTTAGAATAGACACCACACTTATTACTGGTGGTGAACCTTTAATGAATAAAGAATTTGTTGGGAGTTTAATTTATAATAAAGAAACAAATTTAAAAAATATTACGAGAATTGAAATAGAAACTAATGGAGTTTTATTAAATGATCCTAAAGATTATTTATTGTTCTTCCATTGGGATAAACAAATTCAATTGAATATTTCTCCGAAATTAGATCCTATGTATTACAGATCTGAAAAGATTAAAAATGTAGATGATATAATTTCGTTATTTGATAAAAATAGAATTGATTCATTTGAAAGAATTTTGAAAGATACTCCAACTACAATTGATTGGAAATTTGTTTATTCTAAATCGGCAGAAGCTGATATTGATTCGTTTATTACACAAGTTAGAAACGTCAATAATGTATATATTATGCCGCTTACACCGGATTATACAAAATATAAATCTGAAATGAAATTTTTAGAAGATTTTAGAAAATCCACTTATGATGCTCTTGAGTATTGTATGAAAAAAGGATATGTGCTTTCACCGAGAATGCATGTATGGGTTTTCAACAACTTTAGCCATCGTGATGAATATATTGATGTGATGAAGGGAAAAGAATGAAAGTATATCAAATACTAGCAACTTTGATAGTTGAAGATGAAGTTGATGACTCAAAAATTGGAGAGTTATGTAGAGAAAATATTGAAACAGCAGTTATGGAAGATTTCTATATTTCTAATTGTATAACTCGTTATGAATTAAAAGAAACAATTGATTACCCAGATACTCCACCTTCCAAAAAAGATGGAGAGAAATATGATAAATGGATGGATAAATCACAAGAAGTAATTGAGCGAATAGAAATAGAAATGAGAAATCCGTAAATTATTTATCGGCAAGATCTTAAACTAGATCTTGCCGATAAAAATCTTTTTGGAGGCAGAATGTTAGACGAACAAACAACAAAAGCTTTAATCAAAAAAATGTTTGAAAAACAAGATGAATTAAATATTCATACAAATGGTAGTGATTGGCGAAATAATAAAAATCTTAACTGGCGAAGAGCTATTTGGACAGAATGTGCAGAATTATTAGATTATACAAACTGGAAATGGTGGCGTCAGCAAGATATAAGTATGAAAGATATTGAAATGGAATTGATTGACATATGGCATTTTCTAATGAGCGACTTAATGATTAACAATTCAATCGATTTATGTACTGAAAATATATATTATAAATTTAAAAATAGTTTCGAATCATTTCCAGAAATTAGTATGAATAGAATCCAAGAATATACAGAAGAGCTTGTAAGAGAAGCTCTAACATCTCATCAGTCAATGGTTCACAGATTTATGATGTTATGTGGAGCAATTGGTTCACAAATGAATATTGATGGAATCTATAAACTTTATATGGGGAAAAACGTTCTCAATAAATTTAGACAAGACAATGGTTATAAACAAAAAACTTATCAAAAGATTTGGAATGGTCAAGAGGATAATGTATATTTGATGGATATTATTCGTCAAATTTTACCAACAAATGAAGTCTTTGAAGATTTAGTTTACGAATGTTTAAATGAGAAATATAAGAAAGTTATAAGTAATTCTATTAAATAAAGGTGTAGTTATGATTTCTTTACAAAACTACTTTATCGAACCAAATTATGATATTTTAATTGAAACAAATATTGATCAATTATTTGGAATATTTGATAAACAACTTGGAAAAATAGACAATAACAAAATATTCGATCAAATAATTGAAAAACTAATGGTTCAACAACATATTGAATATTACGAGTATGAATCTGATGATTCTGCTCTTAAAAATGTCAAAGGTCGCTGGGGTATTGATCCTAAAACTAAAAATTATTATATAACAATTGAAATTCCAAAATCAATAAACCAAATTAAACTAAATAAACAAATCAGTAGAAGTATTTTACACGAGCTCCTGCACGTCTTAAATGATCAAAAAATACCAACCTTTGTTACTAAAAAAACTAATAATAAAAGCAAAAGATTCAACACTAGAAACTCTGTAAATCCAAATACATATAATTTTAATAACGTAACAGATAGTGATTTAGTAAAATATTTAGAATATGTGACTCATATTAGAGAAAAAGCTAATTTTGCATTTACTATAGCTTTATCTTGTTATTTTGATATGAACAATAAATCCCCATATGATATCTTTACAGATAACTATGAAAAGATTAAAGATTATTATACTGGACAAATTGATACAACAACATTCAATAATTATATAGCAGAACAAAAACTAGACGCGATAGAATTATTTTCTATGCAGTATGCGATGTTTCATCTCGGCCAGAGACGATATATCAATCAAGTATATTCAATTTTAAGATTAAGTATCAAATATTGGAAGAGGTTAAATAGTCTTTTGGGAGAGCCTTATGGAAACTAGAAAATTTATAAAAGTTTCAGACATGATCATTTCTAATAAATTTCACGAAACACTAAAAGATAGTAAAGATCCATTTTATGAATATTTTTGTAGAAGTATTGAAAATATGTTTCCTAACGAGTTTGAAGTTTTAAGCGAAACAATCCGATCAGATTTTAATGATATTGGAGGAAATAATTTATTATGAGATTAGAGCTATTAGATGTTAATGATTTTGTTCTAAAGAAGAATCTTAAACCAGTCACAACTGTTCGATTATACGAGAAAGTTGGCAAGACTGACCCCGCTGGATTGTTCTCTGAAGAAATTTTTGGGAAATTCGGAAGTGCAGAACGAAGAAGAAATTTTGCATATATAAATTTAAAAGTTACAATTATACACCCAGAGGCATATTCTATTGTTACTGGTTTGGATGCTTCAGTATCTAAACTTTTAACTAATAAAGCAAAATACGTTATAACTAAAGAAGGATTATTAGTCGAAGATCCAGAAAAGGGTTCGTCTGGGATAACATTTTTTATAAACAACTACAAGAAAATAGATATTGATAAGTTCAAAAAGACCAAACCAAAAAATGTTAAATTTTTAAAGAGCAATAAAGAAAAAATATTTATTGATAAATATTTAATCTTACCAGCTGGAATTAGAGATCTTGCCGTATCAAAAACATCAAAACAAACAATCGTAAATTTCTCTGATCTTTCAGAATTATATGGAACTCTTGTTCGTCATACAAATGCTTTGGGATCTGATGTTAAAAATTTACCAGAAGAGATTATAATTCCTATTACCGAACAGATTCAGAAAACAGTTCTAGAGATTAATAATTGGATCAAAAATAGACTTAAAGGAAAATCTGGATTAATCAGAGGTGGATTACTTAAAAAAGTAATAGATTATTCTGGAAGATTAGTTATCACAACTGATCATACATTACCTCTAGGAACAGTCGGATTGCCTTGGACAGTTGTTCTAAAATTATATGAACCATTTGCCATAAATTACATTTTGAAGAAAGATAAAAACGCTTTATCATCTATTCAATTTATGTTGAAAATGGATGCTCCACCAGATGTTAGTGATTTAAAAAGATTGTTTAAAGCTGCAATCGATAAACCAGAATTAATTCCAGTAGACATGGTTGATTATTTTATGCATGTTGCGAATGATATTGTAAAAGATAAATGTGTTCTTTATAAGCGTGACCCAGTGAACTCCAGGTCAAGCTGGCTCGCTGGAAGCGTCAGAGTAGATAGAGATGGTGTAAGTATGATGCTCAATCCCTTTGATTTAGAAAGAACAGGTGGCGACCACGATAAAACATTGTCGCTTTCTAGAGTAATCTAGATCGAATAATCCGGTGAATTCGGTGGAACTCCTACCAAAATTCTTTTAGAATATTGGGGACAATACCGAGCCAAGCTTCGGATGTCTTAATAGACAACCGTTGAAGGTGTAACGACTATCCCGAAAGGGAGTACACAATAAGCATTGTGGAAGCGCCGGACATCCTAAACAAGGATGATGATATAGTCTGATCTCCCGAGTAATTGGGAGTTCTTCTTCGGAAGAAGATAAGAAGTAGCGACTCTTATCAAACGCTAATGGGTGACGCAATGTGCGTTGTCGCGCTCTTTACAAAAGAGGCACAACAAGAAGCAAAGGAAAAAATGCATCCAGTATTCGCAGAATCAATGTGGACAGATGTTACATCAGCAGCAACTAGTCCATATAAAATAAAATTAGATGCAGCAACAGCAATCTATGCCGCTACTAAATAAATATATTTTGTGGAGTATTTATTATGAAAAATAAAAGAATTAGAATAAATGAATCTGTGTTTACATCACTTAATAATAGAAACGTTAATTATAATGTAAATATAAATCCAAGTATGAGCAATCCAAGAATTATTTCAAATGATCCAAATGCATTTAAAACTCCATTTGGAACAAAATCCGTGTTCTCTTTTGTTGATCATTGTGCTGAACTTCGTCCATGGCAACAAAACATCTCAAAGCAATTAGCAGATACAAATCATGATTTTTATCTTATGGCTCAACCTGGTGGTGGAAAGACAGGACCAGTTGTATGCTATTGGGTTAATGATATTTTAGGATTAAGTACTAAACCATATCCATATAATCAACCTCAACAAGCAACTGTTTTAAGAGATATTGATAGATTAATTCAATTATTAACAAAACCACAAGATATAGATCAAATTATTTGGTTAGCTCCAATTCAAGCACTTAATAATAATATTGAAATAGAATATACTGAGAGATTTGTAGGTGGAATAATTATTCAATTTTTAAATAGATTTGTAGAATTAAGTAAAAATAACGAGATAATATTGAATATTTTCCCAACTGCAAACACATCAATTATAAGTGCAATTAGAGAAATGGGCAACAATTCAAGAGAAACAAATCTTTCTGAACAATTGATCAATATGATACAAAGCCCAGATCCAAATGCCTCAAATCCAACAGATTCTATGACTGGTCAACCAATACTAGATCAAAATGGTCAACCATTACAAAATCCAATTCGAAATCATCAATATGTTTCAAGAAATTATACGGAGACTTTTAGACAGCAACTTGGAGAACTTGTAAAACAATTTACTAGAAAGTGTCTAGTTGGTATTAGACAAGAAAACACAGATACTCATTTGATAACTGGTACAAATTATCCAAAACCATTTGTTGGGTGTATCTACGAATCAGTAAGTTCAATTATTGATAATCCAAATTATAATAAATTACGATTGATCGTATGTGATGAAGCACAACGGTTACAAGGTTCTCCAGATTCTGATGATGTGAGAAGAGCAAAACAAATTGCAAACAGTATGCATACATTTTTAATGAATAATAATACAAAATCTGCCAAAATGGTCATGTTAACAGGAACAGTACATCCAAATACAGCCAAAAATATGATGCATTTTTTAAATGCAACCTATAATAGAAAATTTAAACCTGGAACACTAGTTATATCTCCAGATCGAAATCCATCTAATATTAGTGTCTTCCCGATGACAAGATTATCGGACAAATACACACAATTAAGAATTATTAATAATATTCTTCGTCGCGGTGAAAAGAGAGTTGCGTTTATAATTTTTGGAAAAGAAAAAATTAATGATCTTGTAGATGCCCTCGCACCCTCTGAAAGTGGATACATTCCAACTAATCGTCCTCTCTCACAAAGTGGTACACAATCTGCATATGGTAAACATAATATTAAAGAAATTATGGGCATGGGGCAAGATATTAATCATGTCTCTGATCCAAGATTACGAAGAGCGGCAAGCAATGGGATTGGGTTTTTATATCGACAAAAAGGAGAAATGGATGCCCAACATCAAAGAGATTCAATAATTGTACAAAATCTTTTTATGTCCGGTAAGATTCGAGTATTATTATGTACAGATGCTATAAGAGAGGGACTCAATATTTCAATTGATACTATGTATATCCCTACAATTAAAAAACCTTCTGGAGAAGGAATGAAGCCAATGGAAATTGGTGGGTTAGCACAATTAGTAGGCCGAGTTGGTAGACGAGAAGGAGTATCTGGAACTATTTATACATCACCAGAAGATGTGTCACCAATTATGACCGCTTTAAGTGGAGATTTTGAAAATTATAAAGAACAATCATTCGAATTTCCAGATAGTGAAGGAATGGATCCAGATAATCCAGAAAAAAAATATAGTAGATTTAGACAAATTGGAGCTAAATATAATAAACTAGAAGCTGCTTTAAATTATTGGACAGGTGTAATAAGAGGGAGAGGATGAAAATAGCATTTACTGGAAGTCATGGAACAGGTAAAACTACAAGTATGTTCAGTTATGCACATACTGCTAAATTAGAGAATCCAAATTCAAGAGTAGAAGTTTTTCATGAAAATGCTTCTAGAGCTCCAAAAGGATTATTTAATAAGAAGGGTACAAAAGAATCTCAATTGTGGATATTTACAAATCAATTAAGATCAGAAATTGAATTGACTAATATTTATGATATTGTTGTGTGTGATAGAACTGTATTAGACCCAATTGCATATGCAATATATATGGGATTTCAAGATTTAGCAAATAAAATGTTTGATTTGTCATTAGATCATTTATCCTCATATGATATGATTATTTTTAAACAAATTAAAACAAATGATTACCTTAAAGATTGTCAACATAGAGACACTAATGATATTGGATACCGGCAAAGAGTTGAAACCATTCTACTTAGTTTATATGAGACAGCGAGAATAATGGGCTCTGAAAAATTCAGAATGGTATGATTCCAATAATTTCAATTTTTATATAGAAATATTATTTGTAGAAAAAGAGTATTCCTGTTCAAGCAGGGTGGTGGCTCTCCTCCACTATAAGGAGAGCACTTTTCTTTTTTTTGTTTTTAATTTAAAAATTGTTGGGGAGGAATGAATGGATTTTTCAAAACTTTATGATTATGACGATATCAAATTTGAAAATAAGCATGTAAAGATCTTAAATGAAAAGAAAGAAATTATTTTTGAGGACAATATTGAATTTCCTATAAATTTTGACGACAATGCTGCTGCAATTGTAGCTAGTAGATATTTATGTAATAATTCCAAAAATAAAGAAACATCTATTAAACAAATGTTTAATAGAGTAAGCGACACAATAACAACATGGGGATGTTATAATAAATATTTTGATTCAGACCCAGATCTTAAAAAAGCTGATGAATTTAATAGCAAATTAAGATATTATCAAATTCATAAATATTTCGCGTTTAACAGTCCCGTATATTTCAACGTAGGACTTCAAGAAGCTCCACAATCAAGTGCATGTTTTATTCTCAGTATTGAAGATAATATGGAATCAATTACTGAAGTAAGTAAACTTGAAGCCAAAATTTTCAAAAAAGGTTCTGGAGCTGGATCTAACTTAAGTGCACTTAGAAGCTCTAAAGAACCAGTGTCTGGTGGTGGAAAAGCAAGTGGTCCGGTCTCTTTTTTACGCTCTCATGATGTGCTCGCTGGAGTCGTTAAATCAGGAGGCACATTAAGAAGGTCAGCAAAATTATCTTGTCTTAATATAGATCATCCAGATATTGAAGAATTTATTGATTGTAAATTATTTGAGGAAGAAAAATTAGCCATATTAAGAAATTCTGGTTTATCTGCGAGAGCTGGATATGATTTATCTGATGAAGTCTTTTTTCAAAATACAAATCTATCCGTGAGAGTTACAGATGATTTTATGAAAAAAGTTGAAACTGATTCGGAATGGAATACTAAATTTATTAAATCTGAGAAAATTTGTAAAACATATAAAGCAAGAAATTTACTAAAGAAAATAGCTGAAACTAGTTGGAAAATTGCTGATCCAGGATTGCAGTTCCATGACACATTTAATAAATGGAATACGTTAGCTAATGCTGGAGAGATTGTAGCAACCAATCCGTAAATAAAGCCATGCGGCTTTCTAGAGTAATCTAGATCGAATAATCCGGTGAATTCGGTGAAACTCCTACCAGATAATTAATAGATTATCTGAGGACAATACCGAGCCAAGCTTTGGTTGTCTTAACAGACAACCATTGAAGGTGTAACGACTATCCCGAAAGGGAGTACGCTGATAAGCGATTGATCAGTGGAAGCGCCGGACATCCTTAGAAAATAAGGATGATGATATAGTCTACTCTGTATAGTAATATACAGCTGCTTGAAAAAAGCGAGTAAGAGAGTTGCGTCTCTTATTGAATAATATGGTGGTGAATTTGCATCATTAAACGACACAAGCTGCAATCTAGCATCAATAAACTTATTGAAATTTTTCTCAAGAGATAAAGATAATAAGGTTATATTCGATTATAAAACCTTTGAAGATGTTGTTAAAACAGTTATTACTGCTCAAGATATTCTTATTGATAATTCAAGTTATCCAAACGATAAAATCACAATCAATTCTAAAAAATATAGAAATCTCGGATTAGGTTATACTAATCTTGGTGGATTATTAATGTGGTTAGGAATACCATATGACAGTGATGAAGGAAGATCTTTAGCAACAAGTTTAACAGCAGCAATGACAGCAATTGCATATGAAACAAGTGCAGATCTCGCCGATAAGATTGGCCCATTCGAAGGTTTCGAAGAAAATAAAACATCATTAATAAAAGTTTTAAATCAACACTGGGAAGCTTTAAATAATTATTCAGTAATTACAAATTTAGATACCGAAATTAAAACTTTTGCAACTAATATTTGGACTAAAGTAATCAAAAGAGATAAATTTAGAAATGCCCAAGTAAGTTTATTAGCTCCCAGCGGAACAATTAGTTTCATAATGAATTCTATTACAACTGGAATTGAACCAGAATTTAGTTTAATTAGATATAAAAGATTAGCTGGCTCAGAAGGCGCGACTATTAAAATTGTCAATCCTGTCGTTGAAGAATCTCTTAAATATCTAGGATATGACGAAATTGAAATTCGTTTACTTATTAAAGAATTAACTGGAGAATGTGATCTCAAAACTCCATCTTGTTTTAGAAATAATGATAAAAATATATTTCTTACCGCGGCTCCAATTCCCGGAACAAAGTTATGTATTGATTATATGGGTCATGTTAAAATGTGTGCAGCAGTACAGCCATTCTTGAGCGGGGCTATATCGAAAACGATCAATCTTCCGAAAGATGTAACAGCTAATGAAATTTACAATCTTTATATACAAGCTTGGAAGATGGGACTAAAAGGTATTACAATATATAGAGATGGGAGTAAAAATTTTCAACCATTGACAACAAAAGAAACTGATACAAAAAAATCTTCTGAACCGGCAAGAGCTGAAAAATTGATTAGAAAGAAACTTCCAGACGAAAGACCCGCAATTACTCATAAATTCAGAATTGGTGGTTCAGACGGGTATATCACTTGTGGATTATACCCCGATACTGGAAAACTTGGAGAAATTTTTGTTAATGTATCTAAAGAAGGTTCCGCCTTGTCTGGATTCGCTGACGCATTAGCAACGGTACTAAGTATTGCAATTCAATACGGTGTACCTGTAAAAGAATATGTAAGAAAACTTTCACATTTAAAATTTGAGCCGAATGGATTCACATCAAATCCAGATATTAGAATTGCAAATAGTATGGTAGATTATATTGCAAGATATATTGGATTAAAATTTTTACCAAAAGAAGATCAGCTTGAACTGGGATTAATTTCATCAAACAAAGATAAGAATGGAACATTATTGGAAAAACAAACTTTACAATCTCATCATGATCAAGACATTGGTCCAGCTTGTCCTAATTGTGGAAGCATAATGCGACGATTAGGTTCATGCTATTTTTGCAATAACTGCAGTTATAACACTGGAAGTTGTGGATAAATCAATATAATTAAATATTGTCATGAGTAAAGTGATAACATAAGATACATCTTATGTTTGATCTTTATCCATGACAATTCAATACTAACTTGAAAGGACATTTTTGCCAAATGGAATATCCTTGCACTTCTTGCCCACATAAAAATCGTCACAAAGAAAAATGTCTTCAAGCACCAAATACATGTTTACTCCTAGTTAAATATCAACAACAATTGGATAAACAAAATGGACCACCAAACGACACAACTAAAAACTATTCAATTGATATGACATATTCTATGAATCTCAATTTAAGAACAAGAGCAAAATCACCCCATATGTAGGAGTTATTATGATTTCAATTATTAAGTTATTTGAAAATTTTGGATTACCATGGTCTTCACAAAATAAATTTGGATCAAAAAAGAATCTTCCAAAACTACCTACTAAAATGTTTGCTGGTAGAGTATCTAAGATCAAAAAAATGAATAATAAATTATCAAGTTTAAATAATAAGTTTAGAGGTGTTTAATTATGTCAATATCAAATGTAATTATTTCAACACCAGATGACGTGTATAATCTGATAAAATCTGGAAAAGAATTATCAACTAAATTCCCATATAATCATTCAAAAAAGACTAATGGAAAAGTTATAAATCTTCAACTGGGAAGAATATGGATTAATAATCTTCTACCAGATGACTTTCCACTAATCAATGAACCAGTAGACAAGAAAAAATTAGATGGATTAATTATTGATCTTTATCATAAATATGGAACTGAAGAGACTTCAAAAATTATAACCAATTTACAATCTGAAGCTTTTAAATTAGCTACGCTATCTCCAAATACTTTTAATATTAATATTTTTATACCTCCTAAAGAATGGATAAAAAAGAAAGAAGAATTTCAAAAAACTGCTAGTAAACTTTCACCATTAGAGTTTAAAAAAGAAGCAGAAGTTTTAACAAAAGAATTAATTAAATATATTGAAGATTCTGGATTCCGTATTGAAAATGTTCTATCTTCTGGTGCAAAAGGAAATCCAATATCAGACTGGGGAGCTTTATTAATAGCTAAAGGATATGTTATCGACGTAGAGGGTAAACTTTTAGGACCTATTACGAATGGCTTGAATGATGGTTATGGGAAAATTGAGTATTATCAAGCCGGATCAGAAGCCCGAAAGAATTTTTATATGAGATCAGCATTAACTGCACATCCAGGATATTTAACAACAAAGATGGTAAAAGCTAATGCCGGTTTACAAATCGATGAAAAACTCAAAGATTGTGGCACTAAGAAAACTTTTGAGTTGCTAATCACTAAAGATCTTGTTAATTTAGTTTTACAAAGAAATTATGTGAATCAAGCCGGTAATATTAAACAAATAGAGAATGCAGAACAAGTATTGGATAAAAAGATTAAATTGAGATCTCCATTATATTGCAAATCTGAAAAAGGAATATGTCCAACTTGTTATGGAAATTTATACAAAACCTTAAATACTCATAATGTTGGAATATTGGCCGGAGGAGCAATCAATACTGTTGGAATCAACGCCATGATGAAAATGAGACATAAATCATCTTCTATAGCAACAAAAGAAGTTGATTTTATTGATATGGCAAAAAAGGCAGGAGTAGATGTAAATTCATTTAAAGATGTTTTAATCGTAGAAAAGAATTCTGTTACGGCTAAAATTCCATGTTCAATAATTGTTGATTCTTCAGATTATGATGATGTATCTCTAATTGATTGTGGTGATAAATATCAAATTAATGGGGTTCTCAACATTCAATATGGTGATACAGCGGAAAATATTGGATTTATTACTTTACCATATGCAATTATGGTAGATTGTTTTAAACCGGCGGACATATCAATTGATGGTCATATAATTACCATGAATTATGAGTCTGGAGAATTGATGATTAAACAGGAGTATTATGATGACACGTTTAATGAAAGAACTGTTGATCGTCTCTTCGAGGGCGGCGCGAAATATATTACTAATCCGGAAACATTAGTCATGACAATTCAAGATAAGATATCTGGTATTGATTTAGTACATATTGAGTCGATTGTTAGTAATATGTTTAGAGATAGCGAAGATTTAACTATGCCTGCTAGACTAACAGATTATAAGCAATTTGAAATTATCGGTCAAAAGAAACTTCCATATATGATATCGTGGTTATCCGGTTTAAGTTTTGAAAATATTAATAGGGCTATCAAAGTTGGATTATTAGATGGTAAAGAAGCCGTTATGGACCCAATTGAAAAAACAGTTATGGAAAGATATAGTGAATTAGAGTAATTTCTACAATATAACTCCTTCGGGAGTTATTTCTTTTTGTTTTGAATGTGGAGGCAAAATGTTCAAAAGTTTAGGAGAAAATGCAACAATTTATTCTCTAGCAAAGATACTTTATCCAGAAAACATATCAATAGGAGCAGAATCTGTAGTTGATGATTTTGTTTTCATGTATGGTGCTGGGAAAGGTATTCAAATTGGAAAATTCTGTCACATAACCGCCAGATGCATTATTGAATCTGGCGGTTTACTTGAAATTGGGGATTTTTCAACTATTGCATACAGTGGAATAGTAATGGCCAGTTCTGATGATTATAAAGGAAATTGTCTTACAGGATTAGGAAAATTTGGAGAGAAATATAGAACCCTCTACAATTTGGATACCAAAATTGGTAGACATGTTCTTGTAGGAGCTGGGTCAATTATTCTACCAGGAGTAACTATAGGAGATGGTTGTTCAGTTGGTGCGGGATCTCTAGTTACAAAAGATCTTCCACCATGGTCTCTATGCTATGGATCACCATGTAGGGTAATCGAACAAAAAAAATCAAAAGAAATTCGTTTACAAATGGAAAAAGAATTTCTCCAAGAATATGAAAAAGGACAAAAAAATGATTAAAGTTTTTGCAAGTAAAACCGGACCAGAAGAATTAATGGAAGTTAAATCAACATTGGAAGCGCAATGGCTCGGATTAGGACCAAAAGTTGAATTATTTGAAAAAGAGTTAGCTAAAAGAAACAATTATAAATCGGTAGTAATGACGGACAATTGTTCTAATAGTTTGTATTCTGCTATTAAACTATTTAATTTTCCAGCAGGATCAGAGATTATTCTACCATCATTAACATTTGTATCTTGTGCCAATGCAGTGGTATTGAATAATTGTGTTCCGGTATTCTGTGATGTTGATCTAGACACTTTCAATTGTTCTGTTAATACAATTGCACCACTAATAAATAGTAAAACAGCAGCAATTATGGTTGTTCACTATGGCGGCAAACCAGTTAATATGCGACCACTTATTGAACTTGGTATTCCAATTATAGAAGATGCGGCACATGCTGTTGATTCTAAACAAGATGGTATTTACTGTGGAGCTCTCGCTGATGTTGGATGTTTGAGTTTTGATAGTATGAAAAATCTTAGTTCAGGAGAAGGTGGTGCAGTGATAGCGTCCAGCCCAACTTTTTCAGAAAAAATCAAAAGATTGAGATATTGTGGAATTGGTAAATCTGGAATCGATGCTGCAAAAGAAAATAAAAACAGATGGTGGGAGACAGAAGTTTCTTTCGCTTCCATTAGACAAATGCCAAATGATGTGATAGCATCAATTGCTCTCGCTCAACTACGAAAACTAGATCAATTACAAGCTATTCGAAAACATGTGTGGGAAACCTATCAAAAAGAATTTGAAAATATTGATTGGATCACTCGACCAGTTGATGCAGCACAAAATGAACAACATTCATTTTTTACATATGCAATAAAAATCGACAATACGAAAATTCACAGAGACGAATTGGCAAAGTATTTATATAATAAGGGAATATATACTACATTAAGATATTTTCCGATTCATATGATGAGATTCTACAAAACTAATCAATCATTAAAAAATACAGAATTAATTAATGAAATTACGCTTAATTTACCAATTCACCCAGATTTATCAGATAATGATGTAGATCATATTATAACATCTATAAAGGAAATTAATAAATGAAAGAAATTGTTCTATTAGGAGCTCATGCCGATACTCCTCAAAAAGAAATAACACTTACTGAAACTATATTGGATTGGAAGAAATATAATATTCCAATCGCTCTTTGTAGTCATTATCCAGTGAGTGAAAAAATTCAAAATTTGATAGATTATTATATTTTCGATAAAAATCAATATTTGAATAAATCTCTTACAAATTTACAATATTATTCAACCAATATTGTATATATTATTGCACCATATGATAAACCATATCATGCTGCGGCAGCGATAATATCATATGCAAATGCAATAAGATTAATTCATGATAAGTATGATTTATTATATATGCATGATTATGATGTAGATTTAAATAAACCAAAATTATTAGAAACTATGAAAAAACTATATTTGACTAACTATGAAATGTTCTTTTTTAGATGGCCAAATATACCAAATTCATATGCTACAAATATTGAAATCTTAAAACCAAATGGCTTTAGGAATATATGGGGAGATATGCAATCTGTCGAAGATTATCTCTCATTAGTTCGAATGACTGGGACTCAATTTATAGAACCATTAGCTAAAAAAATAATTGAAAGTAAGAATCTTCAAAATATCACATATGAATTTAGTGATAGTGAATCAAATGAATTAATAAATAATATAAGTAAATGCTCTGGAGATGTCGGATCAATACCAAGAGTATATATGTCTAGTACCGATGATGATAGATCTGTTTTATTTATCGTTAATCCAACACAGAATCCAATAGATTTTGAAGTTGTTGATCAATCATTACACGGTACAAAAACTTCTAAAATAATTACTCTTCAAGGTGGTGTAAATGTTTATTGGGCGCTATTTGACATGGGTCGACGAATAACGGTCAAATGGGAGAACTCGACAAAAGAATATTTTCTTTTTACCGGCGAGAGCTATAATGAGTGTAAATTTAAATTTGCTAGTCCTAATACAATTAAGTGTAAGTGGGAGATTTAAATGCGAGAGGCAGTTTTAATAGGAGCTTATACAAATACGATTGAAAAAGAATTAACTTTGACAGAAACAATATTAGACTGGAAGAAATATAATCTTCCAGTCATTCTTTCTACACATTATCCAGTAAACAGTAATATTCAAAATCTAGTTGATTATTATATTTTTGACAAAGAGCAATATTTAGATCCAGCGATAATGAATCAGCATATATATGCATGTTCATCGTTTGAGATTGTTGCAGATTTTGATAGACCATATCATGCTCCTGCAGCATTGATAGCATATCAAAATGCTATTAGATTATTAGATAATAAATATGATTTTATATATTTACAAGATTACGATGTAGTCTTAAATAAAAATAAAATATTTGAATATACAAGATCATCTGAATTTCTAAAATATAAAATGTTTATGTGTAATTGGTATGATATTCCAGATTCATATGCTACAAATATAATATTTTTCAGAGATAATTATTTTACAAAATTATGGGGTGATATGCGTATCCCCAAAGATTTTTTAGATCTTGTTAGGTCTACTGGGAATAACAATCTTCTGATAGAAGGTTTAGCTAAAAGATTGATTGATGTTAAAAATTTAAAAGATGATGTATTCATTTTTAGTAATAAACAAAGAGATGAATTTCTTGGAGAATTTACAAAACATATGGCGGATGACAATATTCCAAGAATATATCTTGCAAGCACAACACAAAATCAATATATATTATTTGTTATTAATCCAACTGGTAGAGAAATTGATTTTCATTTAAATTGCTGGGAATTTATAACAAATAAAATCTTAAATAAGAATATTAGATTGCATGGGAATCTGTGTATGTACTGGACAGTATATAATGAGAATACAAAATTAACAGTGACATATGAAAATAATAAGAAGATATACAATATTTTACCGGGGGAAATATATAGAGAATGTAGATTTACATTTAGAGATTCCACCCCGATTAAGTGTAAATAGGAGAAAATAATCTAAAATGGTTTTAGGAAAAGCGAAAGGAAATAAAATGGAAAGAGACACAGCAAAAACTCTTTCTATTTGGATGTTCGATGATGAACATACATTAAAAAGAGAACCAACCTCTGGGGCATTTAAGTATAATTATTGTGGTGATATATTTCCAATGAAACAGATTAATTGGTCAAATTTTCCATTTCTAATTGAAACGAAAACGGGATACGAACAGCACACCCCCACTCTTTGGCAATACAGTAAAGTAATTGAATGGTTTATTAAAGCGACTAATGAAGGAAAACAACATAATCAACATATAATTTTATTAATATGTCAGTTTAAAAATAAACCAACTTTATTATTTACTAATTATCAAATGCCCATAGAGTGTATTTTACCAGTAGCAATTATTCCGATTCAAATAAATGGAGATATTAATTGGACAAATGTATATTTATTTAAGGAATTATTAAAATTAAATTTTTATGATATTTTCGGAAGTGAAATAACTTACAGGTAGGTAAACACCATGACAAAAGACTCAAATAATAAAACTTTTCTAACGAAAGACGATGATAAACAAGAAAATATATCAAATATTCCACAAGATGATAAATCCCAAACAGTACAAGAATGTAAAGATTGTGATAATACATCTTGCAAATGTCAATTAATAATGATGAAATTAGAAGATATTATTGAATTGTCAACCCAAATAGACCATCCAGAATTATTCAATATTATGTTAACAATTCACAGTGCTCTAAAGAATCTTCATGAAGACGAAACAAGTTTAAATAAAATTTTATCAGCATGTAATGAAACATATACAGAAATCAATCCCAGAGAGATGAATAAAATTCTTAATTAATTTATGAGAGAGGTCAATGTAGATTATGAACTACAGTGCAATTCACCCAACAGGTATAATTAAACAAAAAATCTTTGTTGATAAGAAAACAATCTTTATTGTTTTGCCAGATACCAATATTGATATATCTAAAGAAATATACAATATTGGATTTCTTCTTTCAAATTGTAGGGGTTTAGTTATTCCAAATAAAATTCTTACAATTGGTAGAAGAAAATTTAACGGCAAAGCTCACTTTTTCGATATGAAAAAGAAAATGATGAATCCAGAAAATGAAAAAATTGGTAGAAAATTAAGAGTACTAAACAGCTTAATGATTGATGTGCCCGTAAAAGAAGTGGTAACTTCATCTCCAAACACATCTCATTATTATTTTTATGATACAACTGTCTGGGGTCAAGCTCTAGAATATATGATTCAACATCTATCAGAGCGTTTTGCTGTTCGCCAAATATTTGGCGAATTAGCAGCATTATATCAATCAATTAAGACAAATAATGCAGCGTATAATGTTGAATTTTTATTTCTTGTTAAAGATCAGTCCGGTAAAATGTATAATATTCTCAAATCATTACGTTCAATGATTAAGAAGGACGAATTAAAAGATATCAAATTCTTTGATGAGTATGCAATTGTGGCAGATTGTCAAAACGTTTTAATACCATTGTTTAATAGAGAAGATGGGAACACTAATTTTCTAATTCAAAATATTTTTAAATTAGAAAAATTTATTGAAGTAAATAATTCTGTTACTGATATTAATAAAGAGAAAGAAAACTCAATTGCAGCTGCTCCAGAAGATAGTTCCATTGAGAGTTTCAATGTTGATAAAACCCCATCTGATTCGGAAAAAATCGAAAAGGCAGAAGAAGAAAATACTCCATTCAGTCATCCAAAAGAACAAGCTCAGCCAATTGATCCTGATGTAGGAGAAATTAAACAGAAGTCAACTGGGATGATTACCAATTTAGTTCGATCTTTACAAACTTCTAAACTAGTAGCAAATGTAGATAAGAAATCTGATACTCCAAAAGTAGAAATTAAAATTAATCAAGATGAATTTCGAAGAGCTCTTAAAACTAATAAAATTACTGATCCCGACATAGTCGCAAATGTCCAAATTGCATTAAATCAATATCTCAAATCTTCTACTAAACCCACTCAAGAAGAAGCAGAAGATTTAGTTTTAAGAGCAATTAATTATACAATTTCTGGATCAGATGTTGTTCCAGATGAATATTTACATAAGCCAGCGTTATTATTTAATAAATTAAAACAGATTAACACTTATAAAGTTCCATTAACAATTTCGAAAACTGATAATATAATTGAACCCAAAGATATTATTGATTTAAAGTATACTACGGGTCAACACCGGCAAAGATTCGAATTCGAGACAGCAATTCATGAAAATGTTCAAAAACTATTTGGATCTTTAGAATCCATAGGTACTGAATATCCAATTAAAGTCAAGAAAATCGAATCTGAAGTGAAAGATAATAACTCAGATAGACTTATCAATTATAAGGTCACTCTCCAAAACTTAAATGGTGGAAGGAAAGAGCCATATGTTGTAGAATTAAATGTTCCTTCTCCAGTTAACGATAAGTATTTTAAATTGCACGGCAATTCATACATTATGAGCAATCAGCAGTTCCTTCGACCAGTAACCAAAACTGATAAGAATGAAGTGCGTATGATCTCAAATTATGGTATTGTCAGAGTTGGTTTAGCGAATATAAAATTTAATCCAACAGATCTTGCCGAGATTTTAAAATACATTGAAATTCGATATCCGAAACTAATTAAAGAAAAAGATGAAGAACACTGTATGTTCACTGATGGGAGTATTATCTATCTAACCGGTGAAAAAATATATTCTTCTTCAGAATCTAAAAATATTTCGATAGATATTGAATCCGGTAGATTACAAGATAATAAAACTAAAGAATTATTAAAACAGAGTAAATATGAATTTTTGTACGATACAATTTTAGATAAAATTCATACAATTAATCCTGCCGATAATCTTTCCAAAACTAAAAAAGCTCTTCCATATACATGGATATATCTAGGAGCTTTAAAAATGCCTCTAATTCTTTATTTGTGGAGTCAAAAAGGATTATTAGCAACGCTTAATGAATATGGTGTTGATTATGAAATTGTAGATAAAGATACACCAGAAGATGGAGTATTTTATGTTGCAACAAAAGATAACAAATTCTTAAAGATAACACCAAAAGATCTAAAAGAAAAAATGATAGTAAATGGTCTATCGAATATTAAATTGAAAGAACCAATTGATGATTTAACAAATCCTGAAAATATATACAATTATATTACACAAACATATGGATCAAGATCAATAATTCTGATAAGATTGATTAGTGAAAATTTTGTTGATCCAATTACAAAAGAATTATTGCAATTTGAAAATCGTCCAACCAATCTAGTTGATTTATCGTCTAAAGTTGCGATTGATCAATTATTAAATTATCAAATGGATTCTTTATCAGATTTAAAAATCTACAGAGCAAGATTAAGTGAAATAATTCTTAATCAAGTTTATAAGCAGGTTAAATTGTCTCATAATTATTATCGGAAACAGGTCATGGAAGGAATATCTGACGCTAAAATCTTTACTGAACCTGATTATGTTATTAATAACTTACTCACTGAAGCTGGAATTCTTCAACAGACAGAACCAGTTAATCCGATAACTGAAATTATGACTAGTAGTAGAGTAACTAAAGGTGGACCTGGCGGCGTCCCGGGCAAGAGAAGTTTTAAGAAAGAACAAAGAAATATTCACGAATCTCAGTATGGTAATATGGGAGCGGTCTCAACTCCAGAGTATGTTGATGTTGGGGTGGTATGTCATCATACGCTTAGTCCAGTGATCATAAATAAATATGGATCATATGGAGCAAAGAATATTACACAATTGTCTGGTTGGCAGACACTTGCTTTGGATGAAGCATTAACACCATTTCAAAACCAAGTTGATAGCGATAGACTTACATTAGCTCGAACACATCAGAATCAGACTACCCCAATTTCTAACGCTGAAATGCCTTTAGTGTGCACAGGCGCAGAATTTATAGTTCCACAATTAGCTTCTCCAAGATTCGTTCAGAAAGCTAAAAAAGATGGAATTGTCACAGAAGTTAATAAAAATAAAACATTGACAGTTAAATATAAAGATGGAACGATCGATATTTTTGATATCGTTCCCAGATTAAGCCGCACCAAAAGAGGATCATATATATCATTAGAAATGAATACCCTTGACGAAGGTGAATCATTTAAAGCAAATCAACCAATTGCCTTCACTAAAAATTTTAATAAAGCTGGGGTATATTGCGGTGGAAAAAATATTACTGTCGCAATAATGAATTATCTTGGAGCAGGACATGAAGATTCGTATGTTATTACTAAGGATCTTGCAGATGAAACCCTAACAGATACTGTTGAAGCAATTTCTATAGAAATTCCTCAAAATACAAAAATTATTAATCTAGAAACTGAAAAAAATAAACATGTAAATTCTGGTGATATTCTTGTTGAATTTTCTTATGAGAATGGATTAGATGAGTATTTGGACATGACACAGATAGATGATGAAGATCCGGAAAATGAATCAGAAAGTGGAATTTTTACATCTGGCAGAAACAGTATTAAGAAATTATCTCCAGAAGGTGAAATTATTGATATTAAAATATTTATCAATAATAAAAACAGTGTAGACAAATCCCTTCTTCAGTTTCATTCTGAGTTAGTTAAAGAGCAACAAAAGATTATCGGCAAGCTAGCATCAGTGGTTAAAGATAAAAATAAACAATTATCAGTTACCGATAATATGGATTTAAGTTTTATGAATATCGGTGATCATAAGTACAAAGGTAATGTTTTTCTTGGCACTAGAATTGTTTATTATATTAAGAGACCAAAGAAAGTTAATCTTGCTGACAAAATGTCGAACAAGTACGGTGCAAAAGGTGTAATTAGCAAGATATTAGACGAATCTCCAAAAGGTGAATTTACAAAGAAAATAGATTGTTTCATTAGTCCGATCTCAATTTTAGGACGCAAAAATATAGCCATGATTAAAGAGCTTTTTTTAGGAAAGATATTTTTCTACGCAAATGAAATAATCGATAAAATGGCAGAAGATCCAAAAATTACAAATGATAAATTAGCGAAATTTATCATTGACTTATATGAAATTACTGGTCCAAAAAAGGTAGCTAAACAAGTTGCTGATAATATTAATTCTTACTCTGGAAATAAACTAAGACAAGCTATTAAAGATGATAAAATTAATTTATTTTGTTTAGTTGAGCCTTTTGAGGATATCAGTTTTGAAGCGATTAAGTCAGCTGCTAAATTTATTAATATTCCATTAGAAGAAAAAGTTTATATTCCAGAACTTGATAAATGGACAGATGTACCTGTTCCTGTTGGGATTTCATATTATATGTTCTTAGAACATTATTCAGATGTGTATGCCAACATTAGAGGATCTGAAAAGTTTGTTAGTTTAACTCGCCAACCAACGAAAAGAAAAGCTCAGGGCGGTGGACAAAGTATTTCTGCCCTCGACATTTATACATTCCTCACATACGATGCTAATAACATTATGTCAGAACTTCTTGGTCCTCGTAGTGATGAACATCGTTCAAAACGTGAAATGTATAATAGTATTATTGAAACCGGCGAGATGCCATCTGTTCCAGAAGTTACAAAAAGTGGTGGAACTAGAGATGTCTTTAATCTTTATATAACTGGAATGGGATTAAATATTGTGTAAAAAATATTTTCTATTATTGTCAATTTTTATATAGAAATATTATATTTGATAATCAAGAGAGGTAATTATTAGATTATCTCTCTTGATTAATTTTTTAAAATTCAAGATTTTTATATAGAAATAATATAATTAGAAAAAGTTCTCATAGTGAGGACTTTATTTAATTTAACAGTAACACCAAAAAATTCGAGGAGGCATCAAATTATGGAAGAAAAGATTGTGTGCACGATGAAGAAGTTCCGGAAAAGTAGCGATGGAGAGAAAGTACTGGATGTGCAAATGGTCGAATGTGACAAAATCAAGGTATTTTGTCAAAAGGGCAAAGCACAGGTGGACGATACTGAAATTATTGACACTGTATTCGTGCACTATCGTGATCACAAAGGTCGCTCGGTACAGCTGAGTCTTCGGGAAAACCCCGAAGTGACAAAGGTTATCCGAGAAAGAATTTTTAAAGAGTTCGGCAAGATGAAAATTAAAGCCGAAGGGAACCTGGTTGCTTTTTCGGGACAACCATGTATTGAATTTGTTGTAACATCAGACGCCTCCTGCTATGAACGAAATCGTTTCAAATTTTTCAGCTACGCCAGGTGTGAGCCTGGTTTGTGGAAATTTGATCCGATTCAACCGAAGCGCAAACCTAAGATCCGTAGACTGGATCTTGAGGAATTGGGTGTGGCTGAATCTGTCGAGCGAAAGCTTGGCAAGAGTCTGGGAAAAATTTCTGATACTCACCCAGAGTTAGCGGACATCAGAATCGATCATGAAAAAATTGCCGATGCAGCTAGTGCTGGCAAACGCAAGTAAGAACAAAGACAGAGGGGAATATATCATTATTCCCCTCTGTCTAGCTATTTATTTTGTTTTAATGAGGTATGGAAATATGGCAAAAAATATAACAGTAACAAATATCGATGGGTTAGATATTGGAGAAAAACACAATATGGAACCTCGTCAAAAAAAGAAAATGATTCACGAACAATTATTTGAACAATATGGAATCAATCCAAACAAAGTATTCGAAAAAACTGGAATATTAAAAATGATTCCAAATGAATGGATACCAGATATTATTATTTTCAATGTTAAAAACTGTAAGACTAAAAGAACATACGAAAATATCAATAAAAATGAGAAGGTTATTAGCGTTAGTTTCGAGAGTGCCGATGATTGTCAAAAATTCTATGATGAATTCAATCTAAGTATGCCGAAGTCAGTAAACGCTTTTATAGTTTCTCAAAAAGAAGATCCAAAAAGATATAACAGAATTATTGTTATTGAAACTTCAACAGAAAACCAACAAATTAATTTTAGATACTAAAAATCGGAGGCACAATGGAAGCAACTGAAAGTTTTATTGAAGATAATACTAATAATGTTTTTGAAAATGCTCCTATTGAAGAATTTGCATCTTCAGAAACTCCAACAACAGTACCACCTTTATCAATTTCAAATTATAAACCATTGGAAGAGAATTTGATTATATGTCAAATTACTCCTGCAAAGTTTGATAGTTTTTTAAAGGTTCTTAATGTACTAGTTACAGATAAAGCTAGTAATGATTCGTTAATTATTAAGGAATCTATGATAACTCAGAATGTTTCTGGAGCTATCGTTAGTTCCAATATTGAAGATATTTTTGAAGGAAAGAAGATAGATTTACAAATTATTAATCCTAAGAAGTATTTAAAATTATTTAAAACATTTAGAAATAATAATGATATTTTTATTATGGATGATGCAGAAAATTCTAGATTTATAATTTCTAACGGCGAGATCAGGTTATTTCTGCCAAAACAGATCGAAAATTTGGTAGAAGCTGTGAAAGTTCCTGATCTCACAAATTGTGAAGGATTATGTACTATCAAAATTGATAAAGCTACTAGAAATATTATTACCGGACTTTCAAGCGAAGCGTCATATGTTGATTATCTTATCCAGGAAGATGTACTAAAAGGTATTCATGTTCCTGATACAGCAATTTATTTATTTTCTGATTATATTAATGACGCAAAAGCAGCGAAATTAGATGAAACGAATGCAGATTTAGCTTTGCGGAGTGTAGCATTTTTATCTATACCCGCAGAGGATTATGAAATAGCTATTGGCAAACAAGCTGATGGTACATACATTTCAGTAACAAATTGTAACACTGGATTTATTAAGGTTGATGTATTTGAGTCACTGGAGATTGCTACTGGAGGAAACATTCTAATTTAAGGAGTTCAAAACATGATTCAGTCTATAGATTTAAATGACATTGATTCTATTAAAAATGTTATGATCGTTCCTCAAAATTTCGTTAATTACGAAGAGCTAGAAGCTAATGAGGAAGTCATAAAAGATCAGTATATTAATTTCAATAATCTTGGAGTTGATTTAATCAGTAATATCGATAGAACTTTTTTACCTGACATATATGCAAATATGTTAGATTTTGTCAATGAGACATATTTGTCGATTACGGATTTTGACACTTCAACTGTATTACCTAGTAAATTGATGGAAACAGGAAAAATTATATATGAATTTGTATGCATTGATTGCTATAACACAATTGTACCAAATTTTTTGAACCACATGAATTGTAGTTCTCTAGATAACTTAGACTATTTAATCCAAACTAAATTTAAAGGTGATTATTCATTAGTTAAAGCAAATCTAGTCAAGATAATCAAGAACATCACAGATGAGCTACTAAACCTACAACGGATTGATTCTTCTGTTCAAACAGATGTTATGTATCAGAAACTTCTGTTTAAATACTCCTACTATATGGAGCTCGTTGATTTTGGCGAAACGGAAATGTTTGTTAACAATTATATAAAACCTTTACTAATCAAGAACTTAGATTCAATTCTATGGAGAACGATGTAGCTCTTCCACAGAAAGGGATCATAATAGTATGTTATGGGCGTTATTTTGGATTGCAATTGGCTTCCTAATCGTCATGTATATTCGCATATATATTGATGAGGGTGGTGGAGGGATTGCAATAAAAAACTCAAACAAATATAAAAAATATCAAGAAGAAGCAGATAGGAAAGTGGAAGAGTTACTAAGAAATAAACCACCAAGTTCAAAAGAAGAACTTATGGAATGGTGGGATACTTACCATAAAAAGGACTAAAAAGGTAAAAGAAATGACAAATGAACAAGATCAGTTTATAAAAGATAAGAAGTACCGAGAAAATTTTGAAAAATATCGAAATTTCAGCAGACAGAAAGCTGAAATTGAAGCTAATATGGACAGTGTCAAAGAGGAAGTTGCTAAGATGCTACATGAAGATCAGATCAATGAAAAAATCCTTGAACTTTCCAATGGTGAAGAATGGAAAGGAACATACCAAACAACATCTAGAACTGTAACAGATCTGAAAGCTCTAATGGAGATGATTGGCCCTCAAAGATATGGTCAAGTTGTTAGTAATAAAGAATCAACATTTTTAACTATTAGAAAAGCTGGTAAGAAGAAAAAAGACGAGAGTTTAATTTCTACTAAACCTGTTGATGATAATAATTCAAAACCATTTATTCCAGATGGAACAATTTTGAGTTAAATTTATTGGAGTAAAGCTCTTAAATGAGCTTTACTCCAAATTTTATTTATTAATTTTTCTTAAAAGGAGGCTAGAAAATCTGATGCAAATTTTTACTCCTAAAGAAATCTTTTTCACCAAAGGAGTTGGATCTCACAAAGATGAACTTCAATCGTTCGAAAGAGCGTTGAGAGATGCTGGAATTGAAAAATGTAATTTAGTTACTGTATCAAGTATTTTTCCACCTGGTTGTAAAATTATTTCAAGATCAAAAGGGCTTAAAAAATTGTTACCCGGTTCAATAACTTTTTGTGTATTAAGTAGATGTTGTAGTAACGAACCAAAAAGATTAATATCAGCATCAATTGGGTGTGCAATTCCGGATGATAAACAAACATATGGGTACATCTCTGAACAGCACCATTTTGGGTGGACTGAAAAACAAACAGGAGATTACGCTGAAGATCTTGCCGCATCGATGCTGGCTTCTACATTAGGAATTGAATTTAATATTGATGAGAGTTGGGATAAAAAAGAAGAAATATTTAAGATCAGTGGTAAGATAGTTAGAACCTTAAATTCCACTCAATCGACAATTATTAAAAATAAAAATTATACAACAGTTTTAGCGGCAGCAGTCTTTGTATTCTAAAAAAAGATATTAGATTGGAGACACCAAAATACTATGGCCAATACAAAATGTAAAGTTAAAAAAGGTATGGGTGGATCACGTAATGGTAGAAATAGACATGAATGTACTGAGATTTTAAAAAGTGATTCAAAGAAGATTCGTAGGCGGCAAGATAGACAGGTGATAAAACAAAAGTGAAACTTATAAAACCATCTTATGAAATTTTAGCGGCATCTGGTAAATCAGATATTTTACCATATAATTATGAGTATCAATCGGATAAACTTATTGAATTAGCGGGAAGAACTTGTTACAAATCAGAAAGCGATATTACTATCGATTCATCTATCACATTTATAGACAATATTAGAAAAAAGAAGCATCTATCAGTATTTGAACATTCTTGGGAGTTAAGATATTATGATTGTAACCTTCCTCGAAATAATTTTTTAAATTATATGGAAATTGGCGCAGGAACATTAGTAGCTGGAAATAATAGAGCTTTTGATGAAAGTGAAATAATTCCTAATCATATTTCGCCTGACAAATATATGATTAATGAAATTTATAAACAAAAACGTTGGAATATGCTTTCCGCTAGCGTAAAACTAATAGTTAACAGAGGAGTAACTCACGAACAAGTTCGACATAGACCAGTATCATATAGTCAAGAAAGCACTAGATACTGTAATTATTCTAAAGATAAATTTGGTGGACATATAACCTATATTATTCCACCATGGACACAATTCCAACCATGGGAAGGAGATCTTTATGATATTCCTCCCGCTGAAGTTAATACTGATATTAATCATCAAATTTGGTTTAAAAATTTATTACATACTGAGCAAGAATATTTTGAATTGTTAAAAAATGGTTGGAAACCCCAACAAGCAAGAGATATTCTTCCAAATGCTCTTAAAGCTGAAATTGTTGTTACGTGCAATTTACAAGAATGGATCCATATATTTAATTTAAGAGCTTTAGGAACAACTGGAACACCCCATCCACAAATGAGTGAGATAATGATTCCATTATATGAAGATTTTAAAAAGTTGTTTCCTGAAGTGTTTTAAATTAGAAATTGACAGATATTAATTCTATCGGCAAGATCTGAAATTAGGTCTTACCATTTTTTTGATTTTTTTGATTTTTATATAGAAATAATATGAATACATTCAGGGATCATCTAAAGGTAGGATGGAAGAATTTGAGTCTTCTCATCTAGGTTCGAGTCCTAGTCCCTGAGCCAATAGGACCATAGCTCAATTGGTCAGAGCAGTCGCCTTATAAGCGACAGGTTGTTGGTTCAAGTCCAACTGGTCCTACCATTTTTTAATAAAAACTTATACAAAAAAGAAAGGAGAAAGAAATGAAGAAAAAAAGTAGAATATCAAAAGAAGAAATTTTATTAGTAATGTCACAGGAAATTAAAGAAAAATTCCAATGTAGCACATTTAAGGTACTAGATTGGGGTGAAGCCATGGAAAATCAGGAAAGAAATCTTATTGATCCACAAGACTTTGGGAAGATAAGATACGCATTATTTTAATCTTTCGGGGTGTAGCTCAGTCTGGTCAGAGTGCTAGTTTTGGGAACTAGAAGCCGAGCGTTCAAATCGCTCCACCCCGACCAGTTTAAAGAACGTGCCTCGTTGGTGGAATTGGTAGACACAAAGGACTTAAAATCCTTCGATCGCAAGATCGTCCCAGTTCAAATCTGGGACGAGGCACCATATAAAACAATCGAAAGCTGGAACTAACACTTCCAGCTTTCGACATTTTTTAATTATTACGAATATTATATAGAAATTATATTTATGAAAATTAATATTTCTTTTTTGGAGGCAAAAAAATGCAAAATGTAGTAATGGGTCTTTCTGGTGGAATGGACAGTGCAACAGTGCTCGGATATTATTACAATAAGAAGTATCAAATTTATCCATTATTTTTTAATTATGGATCAAAACATAACAAGTATGAATTTGAAAGTGCTAAAAAATTAGCAGAATATTTTGAAACAAAACCGCTCAAAATTGTTGAATTAGATTTTATTGGTAAGATCTTTAAATCAAATCTTCTTGAAAATCAAGGAGAAATTCCAGAAGGACATTATAATGACAGTAACATGTCTCTGACAGTCGTTCCTGGTAGAAACAGTATTTTTATTACTATTATGGCAGGATATGCAGAATCAGTTGGAGCTGATACTGTCGCTGTTGGAACACATATGGGAGATCATTATATATATCTTGATTGTCGTCCGATATTCATCAGTGCTATGAATACAGCAATTCAAGCAAGTACTGGTGAAAAAGTACATATTGAAACCCCAATTCAACATTTAGATAAAACTGGTATTCTTAAAATTGGGAATAGTTTCACTAAACCAGTTCCATATGAACTTACAAGAACATGCTATAAAAATCAAGAATTTTCTTGTGGTAAATGTGGCAGTTGTAGAGAACGTTTAGAAGCTTTTGAAAATATCGGGAGAAAAGATCCAATTCAGTACCAAAAGTAAAAAAAGGATTTTGAATATGTTGAGATCATTTGTACTTATGGAAATCACTATTAAGAAAAGTGATTATGAAGCTAAAATTGAAGATCGTTTCCCAGTAATTTATGAACATATATTTTGTTTAATAATGTTCTCTACTGATGAACGAAATATAAATACTTGGAAACGTCATCTAGCAACTCCATTATTATATTTGAATGGATTAGATGTATCTGGAACTAAAACTGGAAAACCAACTCAAGAACGACATTTTAAATTATTATTTTCAGATTATTTTATTGATAATCTTGGTGATCCAATTTATAAAAAAGTATATAATTTGGCAAGTGATGTCTTACAACTGAAGCGTAATATACATTCTCAATATCGAACAAAATCATTAATGGTAATGAGAACTGATCCGAATTTTCCTGTGGAGAAAATTTTCAAGAAAATCGAAAATTTTATGCAAGAAATATCAAGATTATTATCAACTAGTGATCTTGCAAGAGATAGAATTTATAATTTAGTTGACACTATATTATTGGAGTGAGTTAATATGATCAAATGGCTTTGGGCGTTAGCTTATATTTCAAGTGTTCTATTAGCCAATATATTTGTTGACTACTTTGGAATTGTAACAATTTTGGGATTAACTTTTCCAGCCGGCGTGATCTGGATTGGTCTTACATTCTCATTTCGTGATTTTTCTCAACGATACTGGGGTGTATGGAAAATATGGATATTTATAGCTATCGCTACTTTCATTACATTATTTATGAATTGGCAAGTAGCGGTAGCTTCAGTATCAGCGTTTCTAATAGCAGAAACTATAGATTGGCTAATATTCACTATTACTAAAAAAGATTTCATTCATAGAATTTGGATTTCAAATACTATTTCAACACCAATTGATTCGATTGTGTTTGTTGTATTAGCGTTTGGTTGGAACTGGGAAGCAATTTATGGTCAGGCTATAATAAAATATATAAGCAGTTTATTGGTTATTCCATTTATTTGGTATTGGTCTAAAAAAAGGAAACTGACATGAAAGAAATATATAAACTTATCGCAGATGAGCTTATCCGACATGAAAAATATTGTTCCAATTACGGGTGGGCACTACTTATGAGAGACCTTGGTTGGAAGTTAGCAGATTTTGATAAAGAATTTGATCTTAGAGAATTTCAATTTTATTATCTTAGAAGAGACGAGAGGATCAATAATGCGTGAAAAAACATTAATAGTTCTAGAAGGACTATTTGCAGGACAAGAAATTGAAGTTGAAATATGCAAAGGAATCAAACATAAAATTGCATTAATTGATAACTCTTTAGTAACAGTTGCCCTAAAAACTAATTCAGATAATAAAGAACTATCCGAAAAAGTTTATTTAACAAGTGACATATCTCTTAATCAATTTATAAATATGTGTAATAATATGTCAGAAAAAGATTCTACGATTATAGCTGCTAATACTACTTTAATCAAAACTAATAACAAAAAGAGAGAATAGAATGAATATTGGCGAAAGAATAATACAAAAGCTAGATAATGATTCTAATGAATATGATAAAGAATTAAAAGATCTTCACGAGTTATTATATGAAGTTCAGCAAGATATCACACCAATAGATTTTGAAGTAAATATTAAACATAATTATATTGATCAATGTAAAGAATTTTTAAAATTAGTAGATGATAAATTGTATGAAGTTCAAGAAAAGATTTTTATCCCAGAAGGTGTAAATTTACGTATTGAAATCAATTCTACGTTTTTAGATGATTGGTCATTTCTCACATTTCATAACTCTAAAAAAGAAATCACGATGCATGACGTTGGAATTAGTAAAGATAATACAATAGAATGCCCATTTGTAGATCTTTTATATGATGAATTCTTAATTGAATTATTTAATATTTTAAAAATAAATTGTTGGTTCTTTCTAATTTCATGTCATCAATATCAAGAAATTGAATGGTTACGTAAAGAGGTTGGTGAATTAAAAATAATTTCAACAAATAGTGACACCTAAAAATAATAAGAAATGGAGTAAGAAATTATGCAAATTGTTATTGGTAAGACTGTCATCGGAGATTTTATAGTGGGTAAATTAGAATCAAAGAAAGATCTGTCCGGTAATGATATTCCTATCATGGTCGATGTTTATTCTCTGGTAATGATTCCAAATCCCAACAATCGTGAACAGATGAAAACAATGATTCTACCACTACTGTATCCGTTTGATGATAAAGCTATCAAAGAAGTAACATTTGATAAAATATTCGCAGTAATAGATGCACCTCAAGATATCCAAAATGTATACATTAAAGTAACAACTGGAATTGATGTTGTGCCGGCAAATACCAAAATTATTCAATAAGGAAAATAACAATGTTACAAATTCAAGTAATTGGGTCAATAAACAGTTGCAAATCAACTCTTGCAAAAATAATAAGTAGATCTTTAAATAATTTAAATATTAATACAAAAGTAATTGATGAAGAACAAAATCAAAATTATGATAATAATGATCTATTAAAACTTATCAAAATCATAGAAAAACTTGGTGGACAACCAATTATAATTGAAACAATTCAGTCACAAAGGGGAAATTATGTTGATAAAGGATTATCCGATAACCAATAAACGACGTGATTTAGTTGTTGATATTGAAATTGAAGATGTTCAATGGGACAATGATAGTATAGGTTGGTATGAATATTGTGGACATATGGAATATGACCACCGGCCAGATTATGTTAGTGAATTTGTTATTGAAACTATATATTATAATGATAAAAAAATTCATCATAAGAAAATTTTAAAGTTCTTGATGGATATATTATATGAGGATGAAAGACTCAGAGAAAGAATTGAAGAAATAGCAAAATATGATAGAGATGCCGACAAATATGAGAGATTAGTTGAGAATCGAGAATACGAAGCAAGAGGAATATAATGAAGATTGAAATTGATGCTCGACCAGCTACAAAAGATAATAGTTCTCCCTTCTTTGCATTGAGGTTGTATCCAGAAACAAATGAAGAAATGGGAGAAATGGAATGGGGAATTAATGTTTGTTCTAAACCATCTGAAATTAGAAGAGTATGTAATGGAACTGGTGATAAAACTTTTCATTACGCTTTAATTTTTGAAAAGACTCAGGATAGAGGTAAATTGTGAAGATTTATAGTGATGATTTTTTAGAAGGGATAAAACACCCCAGAATTCAACAGATTGTTATTAAGCAATTTGATAAATTTTATTATATACCGGAAAGAGCTATAGGAATAGCTACAGAAATTGACTTTTCGAAAAACCAAATGTGGTTAGAATTTCCAGATGATTCAATATCATGTTGGGTATATAGTAGAGATTGTGTATTCGTCCCAGAAGTGTATAATTCCAAAAATGTATTGAGAAGCTTAATGGGAATGATTGGAAAAACATATGAAATCACAGTTAAATCACATAAAGGAAAAACGATTTATGATATTAAAGTCGTCTCAAGAAAGAATCAAAATGAAATGATATCCTTTAAAGGGACAGACTTCCAAATGCTATTATTGGAAGCTGCAATATATAAGAAAACTGGTGAGAGATGGCGAAAGAGTAAAAAAATGTGGATTACTAAATTAGAAAAAAAAGAATAGTGAAATTTTATATCGGCAAGATCTGAAACTAGATCTTGCCGAATTTTTATTATTCAAAATTTTTATATAGAAATAATTATATCAAAATGAATATTTTTATTTGGAGAGAACTGAATGCGACAGTGGATGTGTGACCCTAGATTCATGTGTAACAAACATTTATTTGGAGAACATGTAGAACATCACATGTTCATTGGTACATTGGAGAGAAAGAAATCAATTAATGGTTATATTAAAAATGATTTATTAGAACCTTTATCATTAAAAGCTCGACATGATGCTCTTGCCGATGAAATTATCAAAAGAAATTTTAATCATTATACTCCTTTAGTATTTGAAGAAGAAACTATCTTTGATTATTTACGAGAAGATCAAATTAATCATAAAATAGATAAAGATAATTCTTTATTATTGTTATTGTCCAGATGTGAAGTATGTCAACAAAGATACGATTACTTTTACTATCAAGCATTAGAAAAAGGAGAACTATGTACGATTACTTTTACTATCAAGCATTAGAAAAAGGAGAACTATGAAAGATAATTTAAAAACTATTTTATTGGTAGCTGGTTTTGGAATAATTGTGTGGCTAGTTATTGTATTTGTCTTTTCAGCTGGAATAATTATTCTTGTACTAACCGTAATAGGATTAGCAATATGTGGAGCATATAGAATCTGGGAAGGTTATGCAAAAGAAGAATTGTTGAAAAAGGAAGAGAATTTTGATACTTTGAAAGAGGAGAATAAATAATGTATGGTGTAACGAAATCATTTAAATTTGAAGCATCACATAGATTATTTACAATGCCAGCAGAGCATCCTTGTGCTAATTTGCATGGTCATTCATATGTTGTAAGAGTGAGCGTTTGGGTAGAAGATATTAAAAATCTCGAAAACCCAAATATGGTTATCGATTTTGGTAAATTAAAAGAATTTCAAAAACAGTTAGATGAACATTTTGATCATTCTCTAATATTACACGAAGATGATCCAATATATGATGCTGTTAAAGATCATGTATGTAGAATTATCAAAATGCCAAATAAGCTAGATGTAACAGCTGAAAATATGGCTTACTTATTTGCCAATTCAATTAATGCTATTTGTAATAAGTATAAAATTAAGAGTGGTAATATTCAAGTTGATGTTGATGAAACGGTAGGAAATACTGCTAGTTATGTTAGAGAGATAGCTTTGATATAAATATTTAATGTCGGCAAGAGCTAGAATAAAGCTCTTGCCGACAATTTTTTATTCGTTCTTTTTATATAGAAATAATATGAACATATTAATATTGATTATTATTTCAAAAGAAAGGAGATGGAATGAAAACACTTCAATCAGAACTCTACAGAACTGGATTAATAAATACATATGTAGAACCGAAAATGGAATCGAATTTTGAAACATTATTAATTAATGAAGCTTTAAAATCTGAAGTGTCAGATCGATGTAACATGATCCGCAAAGGGATCAAAGAGAAGTTCAAGTTGTATAACTCGAAAGAAAAAAATGGAGAAGTCAAGATATTGTACTCCGAGAAAGAAGGTAGAAAAATGAAGGAAGAGAAATATAATTTTCTCAAAAAATTTGTCAGTCACCTAATTAATAATACTCAATTGAAATTAAAAGATGTTTTATTATTGATGAGAAATGAATCTGGCGGGAACGAAAACACCATCAAAAACTTTTTACCAGTTGCAAAATATTGCATGCCAGAGTTTATAAAGACTAATGATGGGATTTGGACAATTACTCCAACAATTTCAGCAGATGAATTTTTAGCAATATATAATCAGAATAAAAATAGTTACTGGAAGAGATATTTGAAGCAGAAATCAGACACTTCAGTGGTAAAACGAATAGAAAGAGACTCAAATAATATTGAGAAAAAATCTTTTCAAATGCCATTAAACGATCTTGTTGATTTTTTGAAAAACAATAAGATTGGTATAGATGTGTCCGGAAAAGTTGATGTTAATATAACAGTTAATATCAAATTTAATAAATAATCAATTTAGCAAGATCTGAAACTGGATCTTGCTAAATTTTATTTGAAAGGAGATAAATAATGGCGGCTAGAAACAAGTGGATCTGGGGAGCTTCTGGAACATCAAAATACGCAGTAAAAGATCTAACAGAAATTAGTATTGGATTTAATCCGGTATTGAATTCTGAAAAACCATTTCAAGTAATAGCTAAAAAACGGGTTGGGTATCAAAGTGTTCTATTAAAAAATTATTCAACACAATTGGATGCTCAAAAATTTATAAATGAAACATTTCAATCGAGATAAAAAATAAGGGGAATTTTTACTCATGAAAATTATTATAGAGTGGATTATAGACAATATACTTTCAAAAATATTTAAGTCGAAAAATGATCTAAAAATAGCAGAATTGACACCAATACAACGTTCAATTTGGTTATCAATTAATAATCATAAACGAGATAGAACAAGCCATTTGAGATAAAAAAGATGAAGCTAGAACTTATTAATGAGGAAGAATGGATAGAAGAACAAGTAAATATTTTAAAAGATGAATTCGAAAGTTATCCAAATATTAATATTAAAACAAGAGAAGATATTGAGATTTGGTTAGATGATACTGACCTAATTCAAATACTAACTGAGAATTTTGATTATGATACTATCCTTAGTGAACATATTGATTTTTCTAATGAAGAATTCTCAAAACAATTCAATGAATTATTTCAGGTCGTAAAAAGTAAAATAATCAATAAATTTATTGAGGATGTTATAAATGTATAGTATTATCGGCAAGAGCTAGAATAAAGCTCTTGCCGATTTTTAATTTTCTCAATTTTTATATAGAAATAATACTATTGTAATTTTAACTTTTTATTTTAAACCTCAAACATTCAAAAAAAAGGAGAAAACAAGCTATGAAGATGACGATTACACGGGCACTTGTTGAACTAAAAACTTTGAACAAACGAATCATGAACGCTATTGATAACTTGATTCCTGTAACGATTGTTACTGGGAAAAATGTTCCTCGCGGTTTCACGACTCGTGACGATTTTGAGAAAGATGTGAAAGCAAAATATGAGAGCGTTAACGCTCTAATTGATCGTAGGAAACAAATTAAATCAAAGATTGTTACAGCGAATGCAGTAACTGAAGTTGAAATTGCTGGTGCAAAAATGACAATCGCGGAAGCGATTGAACGAAAGTCATCAATTGCTCTTGAAAAGTCGCTATTAGGACGTCTGTCTGAAAAGTATGCCTCGAACTTAAAAGTTCACGAGCAGGCAGAATTTAAATGCAACGATCAATTGCAGAGACTTCTTGAAGTCAACTTTGGCAAAGATTCAAAAGCAAAATCTGAAGAAATTGATGCGATTTCTAAACCGTATTTGGAGAACAATGCTCCGAGGTTCATAGATCCTCTTGATGTCAAAAAGAAGATCGAGGAATTAGCGAACGAAATTAGCAAATTTGAAGCAGAAGTAGATGTAGTTCTGTCTGAGGCTAACGCTAAGACAGAGATTGAAATCTCAGAGTAGTTACTACAATTTCGACTAGGTCGAAGAGCTGTAATCACTGGAGCGCCTTGGTCCTCAGCGTCATGAGGACCACCTTCTTTTGGAGAAGACTATATTAAACTAACAATAATTTAATATATCTTGAATATATTAAATTAATGGTCTGAAACGATCAAAAGTTAGAATTTAATAGTCAACTCTTAAAGATCAAAAATGATACAAATAAAGATTAAGAAAAGCCTCGGAGCATAATAAAAATATTATGCAATGAAGGGGCTAATCAAATCTTAACAATTTTTAAAATCCCAGAATAAAGGGAAATTTGGCATCCTCCAGTATGGTCAGCAGTCACCTCTGGGCTGATCTGGTCGAATTATTTATATTACAATTGTCGCTATGGAAAAAATCCATAGCGACAATTTTGATTTTTTCTATTTTTATATAGAAATAATACTATCATAGTGATATAATCATATTTTTTGTTTAGGAGTTTTATGTATGTTTGACATCACAAAAATTCATCAAATTATCAATCATTTAAAAGCAATTTCTAATTACTATAAAGAGACTAATAATGAGATAATCACGTTCTGTAATTATTGTGATGATTCGACACGACATAAGGCTGATCATGGACATTTATATATATCAAAATCATCTCCAGTATTTCATTGTTTCAGATGTAGTGCATCTGGAACTTTAATTAGATTTTTAATAGATTCTGGATTTGAAGATCAGGAAGTATTGACATATTTATCTCAATTTATTAAGTATAGAACTGTAAAAGATTATTATAAGATAAAAAAGACAGTACCAAGAATTAATCAAATAAAAGAAAGAGTGATCAAGTTAAATTTGGAATTTGAGCAAAATGATTTCACAAAGTATAAGATATTTACGAACTATTTAAAATCAAGATTAGGAAATGTAAATATGTCAGATTTCCTAATTAGTCCAATGTTCTTTTATGAGAAATTGAGCTGTTTATTTACAAACAGCGAAAATGAAGATGTTGTTTTAAGATTAATAGAGCCATATAAAGACATTAGATATCATTTATTTCAAGAGACTTCTGGAAGATATTATTTTCAAGATGTAGATTTTGATAAATATCACAGAGTTGTGTTAACTGAAGGACCATTCGACATGTTATCATTATACTTATATAGTGATGAATTTAAAGATTGTTTCTTTATATCTTTAAACGGCAAGAAATACAGCAGTGCACTCGAATGGTTAATTTTGGAATATTTCTTAATTGATCACTTGGAAGTTAATTTTGTTTTCGATAATGATGTTACAAAATATAGAACATATTTATTTAGAGCTAAAGCTCTTGCAAAGAATTATAATGAAAACGTTATAATAAGAGGTTGGAAGCCGATGATAGGAAAAGATACTGGTGATTTTCCAGGAGTAGTAGAGTTATAAAAAATACGAAAGGATAAAGAATGCTACAGATTGTATCTCAAACAAACTTAGATACTGTTATTTTTATGTCAGATGATACTCCAATGTCTCAAATAGTAGGTTTAAATTTGGGATTATTAAAAAAGAAGTTTTTGTGTATTGGAACAGAGGGATTAAATCGCTCTTCTAAATTGATTGATGGTAAATATTATGATGGTCTACAAGCAAGATTTACAAAATCTAATTCAACATCTTACAATCGTTATTCTGCAAATAGAACATTCTTTAAAAGAGTAGTTAAAGATGATGAAAAACATGAATCAATGCATCTTACTATATCGAATGCGTATAGACAATTAAACAACATTAATATTCAAATGAAACTTAGTACACCACCTAAAGCTGATCCATGTGTAATTTCGCAAGTCGAAAAATTATCTAGTCATGTAAAAATATCTGAGAAGATGCAGAATTTGTGTGATATTGATATTTCCTCTAATATATCATTTGTAAGTAATAATACAATAACATCGAAAGAAGAAGAGGAATTAAAGAATATGATGGATTTAGCAGTCTATAAAACCAAAGTCTTTGAAGAGAATTATAGAACAATATATCCATTATTAGTGTTAAAAAACTTTTCTGGAGAAAGTGGAGAACATCACACTACGTTCTCTGAGTTTGAGAGATTTAATAAATATTCCAATATGATCAAAGATGTTGAAAAACCATCAGAGGATGCTCGCAGAAAATTTATTGAACTGTGTGAAATCTTCAGATTAAATAAAGTTATCAAAAATATAAAAGTTAATAATTTCGAGGTCATTCAACAAGATGACTATTTGAAAATTCGACTTTTTGGTATAACAATAGCTATAACAACTAACTTAAAACATTTTCTATATTTTGATCACCCAGGAATTAATTTTGTTGCAGATTTTATCGACAAAAACGATATGCTGAATAATATTGAAGCAAAAATCAGCAAAGAAATCTTTACAAGAATCTAGAGGACAACATGATAAAAGATGAAAATGGAGCAATAGTAGTTAATTGGAATGATATGTATGATCCTGAATTAGTATATTCTTTTTTAAGAGATATGAGATATACTTCCGTTAATGATACACATATCAATTCGGAAAATCGTTTTACAACTATTGAATGTGATTATAATTCATCTTCATCAGCTGGAACTGGGAATTTCGTAATAATTCCTAATGAGGCAAAATATGAAGATAAAACTGTAAGATTTGAATTAATTAAGCGAATAGCAGATCTTGCTGAATTTCCAGAAGTAGATAATTTTCTATCCACTCATTGTAGTTACATAAAAGATTGGATGGACAAAAATCCTGAAGATAAATCAATAGAATTAGCATTCAAAGCAACAGTTTCAAGGAGTGACGATCTTGGAACTGTCACTGATTATTTAACAAACGTAAAACTAACAAAATCAATATTCGAAGATTCAAAAAGAAAATTAGAATTATCTGTTTTAGTTCTTGCCGCTATTATTAAGAAATTTTATAAATCAGATGATAAAGAATTTGAAATTTACAATCTCACAACTGATTTACAAAAATTCAATAGCAACGATGATGTAATACTAAATATTATGAAAAATCCAATAGAAACATTAGAAAATTATGATATTGAGACATCAGATGTGAATAATAAAGTTCTCTCGTATCATAATGGTAAATTTTCTGTTAATTTTAAAAAAATTAGATTTTTGCAAAATATAATTCTTATTACACCAATTTTTGAAATGTATCGGCAGAATCTGGATTTGAAATTTCTTAGTTATCTTATAACTATGAAAAAACTTGAACCTCAAAGATCTCTATTTTAAAGAGGAGTAACAGTGAAGAAAATAATACCAGTTTTTTATAGCGAATATGGAAGATATATAAATAGATTTAGAGCAATGCCTTCATTTATTGATGGATTAAAACCTGTTGAAAGAAGAGTTTTATTATCCCTTTATAAAGAAGGTAGAAAGAAGGCAGTTAAAAGCGCCACAATTGTGGGACATTGTTTGGGCCATCTCCATCCTCATGGTGATCAAAGTCTCTATGGTACTCTTGTTAATATCGCAAATCAAGGATATGCTAAAGGAGAAGGAAACTGGGGATCACCAGGGTTAGAAGATGCACCTCCGGCAGCTCACAGATACACTGAAGTTTCTCTCAAGAAATGGGTTGATGAACTAGCATTTACATATCTTGATGAAAAATATGTTCCATACCAAGAGTTCGAATTAGAACCCGAACCAATTTATCTACCAAGTCCAATTCCAATTGGTTTAATTGGACACGGAGTAATTACCGGTATATCATTCTATAGAACCTTAATTCCAAAATATAAACTTTCAGATCTTTCAAAAAGATTATTATGGATTCTTCATGGAAAGAAGAAAAAAGAGGAAATAATAATTCAACCAAATTCGCATGATTGCACGGTTAGTGAAGCTGAACCTGGAGAATTTCAAAAAATTCTAACAACCGGAATTGGAAGTATTAACTATACTCCGCATGGAAAATTAGAATCTAAAAATATCAGAATTCAAGGAAGAGCTCCAAATTCTTCATTCAATATATTAGTAAATGATCAAGAAAAATTAGATATCAATTTAATAGATAATTCTTCAAGTCAAATAGATATATTAGTCGAACCTAAGAAAAAGTCAACAAATTTACAAAATTTAGCTACAACAGTTTGGCAAGAATATCTAATTAAGAAATTAAATTTTAATTGTTTATTTTGTGATAATGAAGGAAATGTAGAAGCTTATGGAATTGATAATATCCTAGCTTATAATTATAATCTTTGGAAGTATTCTGTTCAACTCAAGAATATAGATGATTTCAATAAATTGTCCAATAGGAAAGTTGAGTTAATGATTGTTCAAATTATTAGATACATTTTTGAGCAATATAAATCCAATACAGTTGAAGAAATTATTACTCACTTTAAAGAGTTAAAAAAGAATACAGATATAAGTATTGAGATTGATATTTTTGATGTTGATAATGATATATGGAAAAAAGAAATTAAACAAATTCTTGAACAAGATATTATTGATATATGTAATAAAAGGACAATTAAGAATTTGGTTGAGACAGTTATTGATATTCAGAAAGTTGAAAAAGAATTATTATCGGCAAAATCTCTTATTGATAACTGTGAAAAGAATTGTCTTGATTTTATAACAGAATTATCCAAAGGAACAGCATGAATATAAAAATCATTGAAGAAGCAACAAAGTTAATAAAAGCGGAAGTATTATATCAAGTTGAATTAGATGTTGATGATAAACATCAATTAACATTCGACATGCTTGAGATAGTTGATATAACTAATCCTGAAGAACCTATTCAGAATTCTATTGTTGAAATAACAAATGTAGTTAGTGAAACTACAGATATTGATGAATTAAAGAACATTGTTTCTGAATGTAAAGATTATGTTGAAAAACATGAATCTGAGATTATTGAAATGATTCGAAACAGGTAAAAATTTGATATTCTAACCTTTCATATAGAAATTATATAGTATATAATTAAAAATTGAAAGGAGAATTATCATGATTATCGAAAAACTTTTGAACGAGATTCTTCGTATACTGGTAACTCTGTTGATTCTGCTGATGATCCTGTACGCACTGGTTCCATCAGCAAACGCAGAGACGACTTACTACATTCTTGGAGACAGGAATGTTGTAAGGACGTATACTCCTGACCCCGTCGGGGAGGACAAAATCGTCTATGTCGACTGCAAGAAATTGCGGTCACAGGATGATGTCCTCGGCTGCATTATTGCAGCTAATTATGCAAAGGAGAAGCAGCTTGAAAAAGTCGCTTCTAATAAAAAGCGAACGCCCGAGAGGGTACTCGCTAAACACTAAACACAAAGTGGAGTCAGAAATGACTCCACTTTCAATTTTTAATATTTTCAATTTTTATATAGAAATAATTAAATTGTATTTTTAATTTGGAAGGAGATTTATAAATGTTTTGTTCTGTTGATAATTGCGATTCAAAGCATTATGCAAATGGATATTGCCAACGTCATTACCAACAAATTAAGATTCACGGAAAAATCATTACGCTGGTAAAAAGAACACCATATGATCCTAACGAATTTATTATAGATAAAAATATTTGTTGGATTATTTTATACAATGCTCGAGGTGAAGAAATTGCAAAGGCAAAGATTGATGTTAAATATTATGATCAAATAAAAGAATATAAATGGCGTTTACACAAAAAGAAATATGCCGTCACGACACTATACGATCTCAATAATCAACCATATATTGGATTCTTACACCAAGCAATTATACAATTGTCTGGACAAAAAGTTCCAGATGGATTTGAAATTGATCATAAAGATACGGATAGATTAAATTGTTTGGAAGAGAATTTGAGAATTTGTACTCATACTCAGAACTTAAAAAATCAAGGAATTCGATGTGATAGTACCAGTGGATACAAGGGTGTAAGTTGGAATAAACAACGCAAAAAATTTGAAGCATATATAATGGAAAATTATAAGAAAATACATCTTGGATTTTTTGATATTGCTGATGATGCGGCAAATGTATATAATAGTGCTGCAATAAAATATTTTGGCGAATTTGCAAAATTAAACATAATTAAGGAGAATATAAAGTGATCAGTCCAAATATTTCATGGTTTGAAAAATACAGACCTCAAGATATCAATGATATGGTTTTCTCAAACGACGCACAGAAGAATATTGTAAAAGCTTGGATTGATGAAGAAACTATACCTGGAAATGTACTACTATCAGGACCCGCTGGAACCGGCAAATCGACATTAGCACTAATTGCTATTCGACGAATTGTTAAGAATCAGGCTGATTTATGTAGAATTAAAACTCGTTCAGTTTCTGACGTCGATGAGAAGATCGCGCCGTTTGTACAAAAGAAACCAGTTAGTAGTAAATGCAAGATTGTCTATATTGAAGAAATTGATCGTACTTCTCGGCAATTTCAGGCTCAATTAAAAGAAGACTTGATGGAAAAATATCAAGATTCAGTAGCTTTTATTTGTTGTACAAATCATCCAAAGCGGATTGACAATGCATTACTATCAAGATTTACATTTCAGATAGAATTTAAATCTGACAATATTCAAGATATTAAAAACAGATTAGAGTTTATTTTAACTCAGGAAAAGGCACAATATGATCCAGATGAATTAGTTAAATTTGTTACAAAGAATTATAAAGCTGGATTAAGAAATTTAATCAATAGCTTACATGTGTCATACTTGTCTCATAATGGAACAATTGATTTTTCTGCATTAGAACAAAACTTAAATATTGAAGATAATATAGTAGGTTATATTGTTGGGATGATAGAAAAAATTATGATCTCAACAGATCCTAATGCAAAAAAGATTTGCATTGCAACTCCATTTAATTCAATTATTGCAAAAGAATATTCATCTTTCGTAACTCTTTGTCATAACAATTATGATATTAATTACGAAAATGTGTTTGAAAGACTATATGAACTTATTAGATATTTACCGTTACAGGTTATTATCGGCAAGTATTCAGAAGAGATCGAGATGAAAAAATATCCTAATGTTCATTTGATATCATGTTTTTATGAAATGATGAAATGTGCTTTAGAGGTACATTTATAGAAAGGAAAAGATATAATGGCGGTCGGAATATCATTAGAAGATTTTATCGAAGCTTCTATTCAAGCATACAGAAAAGGATTCAATGATGCTATTAGAATTTTAATAGAATCTGAAAAGACAATAGATGAAAAGGTTATGAAAGAATCTATTAAAGAAATTCTCACGAAACAAGGTAAAGTTAAGAATGAGTGGTAAGGTGTCAACAATTGACAAAATACTTTCCCCCTTCATTTTTCTGATATTCAAAAATTTTATATAGAAATAATATTTTTAATAAGTTAGTTTATTTTTTGTTTAAGGAGAAAAATAAATGGCTTTACAAGCACTTGGTGGTGGAATTGAGCCTGTCAGAGCAAGACCAGGCATGTTTATCGGTGACACACAGAATCCAACCCATCTCGCAGAAGAAGTACTAGATAACGCTATTGACGAAATAGCAAATGGATTTGGTACTAGTATTGGTATATTCAATAATCTCGATGATGGTTCATTTTGGGTAAGTGATAATGGAAGAGGTCTGCCAATGGAACCAATGACTCTTGCAGACGGATCAGTTGAAGATTCAGTAAAAGTTTTATGTACAGAATTGTTTTCTGGAACAAAATTTGATACTGAAGATTATGCACAACTGATTGGAATGCATGGTGTTGGTCTAGTGGCAGTTAATGCTCTATCGGACTGGCTAACCATTAAAACAAGAGACAGAAAGAATAAAACAAGAGTTGTAACTTATTCATTTATAGATGGTGAGTTACAACAGATTTCGGAAGAAACAGATAATGATTTTTCTTACTCTACTGTTGTCGGATTTAAACCAAGTAAAAAATATTTTGGTTCATTAGAATTCGACAATAGATATTTTGTAGAAAGATTAATATCAGTTCAATCGATTTTTGATTTAAATGGATTTACATTTAATAGTAAACCTATTCCGAAATTGAGTTTTGAATCTTATATTAAACAACATTTAGCTCTTGCCGAAGAGGATCAATTATTCTCATTATCATTTTCAACTAAAGATAATTCAAATCATATCAAATTATATGCTACATATGTTGATCAAGATGATTCAATAACTTTGGGTAATGTCAATCTAAGATCATGTGATGGTAAGTTTATCAATTCTTTTCATACTGAATTAAAAAAATCAATAAATGGAAAGATAGATAAAGGTTTCTCAAAAATAAATGATAGAGAATATCTAAATGGATTGAGAGCTTTTATCATGATAAGTGTTCCAGAACCAAAATTTGACAGTCAGACAAAAGTTAGAATGGTTTTAGATGTTAAAAAAATACTGATTGATCCTTTGAAAGGTCAAATTGATTGGTTTGTTGAACAAATTATTGATACGTTACAAAATAACTTAGAGAGAAAATTACACCAAAAAATATTAAATGGTTCGTCCCGATCGGCAAGAGCTAATAAAAGAGTTTCAATTAGTAAATTACATGATTGCCAACATATTCCGGGAGATGTTTTGTATATTGTTGAAGGAGATTCCGCTGAAGGAACTCTAAAACAAATTACAAATAAAAAGATCGAAGCTTGTTATCCATTAAAGGGTAAAGTATTAAATGTTGAAGCCGCAACGTTAGATAAGATCCAAAAAAATAAAGAAATTGGTGATTTGTTGAAAGCGTTAGGATCAGTAAGTAACCGAAGATATAAATCAATTAAGATTCTATCCGACGCTGACGTAGATGGATATCATATAGCAGTATTAATGCTGTTAGCTATCGCTAAATTTGCACCAGATTATATTAAATCTGGAAATCTATCAGTAATAATACCTCCATTGTATGGAGCTGAAAAAGGAGGCAAATACTACCCAATATATGATCAAATAAAAATCGATCAATTCAAAAAAGATAATTATAAAATTCGAAGATTCAAAGGATTGGGTGAAATGAATCCCAATCAATTAGAAGCTTGTATTAGATCAGGTTTTGAATATAAAATCAAATGGCCAGATTCTGATAAACAGCTTAATAATTTAATTAGCATTATTACAAATACAGATTTAAAGAGGGCAATTATGAACGCGGAAGGTGTTAAGATGGATGTCATCTTAGCGGAAATCAATAAACAATTCTCACAAAAAACAAAAAATATTTAGGAGGCAACAAGTTATGGCAAATTTCCCATTCCCCCCGAAGGCAAAGGCAGCTCCCGAAGCAGCAGCTCCCGAAGCAGTAGCTCCGGCGACTGAAAAGGCCCCGAAGCAGAAGAAGTCTGGTGCAGATCGAAAGAAACCTGCTCCGGCGATGACTTCCGAACAGGTAAAACAGATTATTGCTCTGGTCAAAGATCACTCCTATTCTCAGATTGCTGAGACTGTTGGTGTGACAAAATTCCAGGTTAATCGTGTTCTCATGGCTACGAAGGTTCAGCTTCGTGAAAACGCTAAAGGCGATGCTGCTAAACTGGCGAAGGTCGAAGAGTATATTAAGACATATCTCAATCGTCCTGAAGATTCTCGCCCTGGTAAGGGTGGAGGTCGTGGTGGCAAGGTTAAAGGTGCTCTGGACAGCGTGGTCGGAGACATTCTTGCGAGCATCGGTTAATTATTAATTAACAATTAGCTCTCTTGAAGAGGAAGAAATTCCTCTTCAAGAGATTTTTTATTTATAGGATTTATATATGAAACATACTGAAGCGAATCTATACACTGATGCTGGCTCTAGAGGAAATCCAGGACCATCAGGAGTTGGCGTTGTGCTCACTACAACAGACAACAAAAGTATCGCAGAAATGAATATATTTCTTGGAACAACTACAAACAATGCAGCGGAATACATGGGATTAATTCATGGATTACAAATAGCTCAACAACATGGGATTTCTAGAATTCATATCTTTATGGATTCTATGCTTATTGTTAACCATATTAAAGGGATATACAAAGTTCGTAATTCAAGACTAGAACCACTATATAAAAGAGTTCAAGAGTTATTAAAACTCTTTGGAGATGGTTATACTATCGAGCATATTGAGAGAGCCAAGAATGCTCGCGCCGACAAACTTGCAAATGAAGCAATGAATAGAGGTTATTAGAGATGGAATCAATGTTTTATAGTGAAAAATATATGTTGCAACACAAAGACGAATTTGAGATGATAGAATTTGGAGATGTAGAAAATCCAGATCAGAATATTGGTTATTATCGAGCAATTTTTAATGGAAGATATTCAAATTGTGATACAAAAGCCAATACTAAAGAAGGTTGGATAGAAGTTATTGTTTACAATGAAGTCAATGAACCATACATCGCAAAAGATTCTATGGGTGGTTTAATAGCAGCAAGAGCAATATTGTGTGGTGATGTTATTATTTTCAAAGTTGATCCAGAAACTAGACAACCAATTCGAAAAGGTTAAAGAGGGATCAAAAAATGGATAGAACTGAACTAAATCCTGGAGAGTCACACCCAGCAGCAGTATCTGCTATTATTTATGTTTTACAAAGAATCGATGATCCAACAGTATTAGAATCTCTTGCATCATGTGCTATTGAAAGTAATAGACTTGCAGAAGTTTGTCTCGGAACAATTAATAGAATCAAAAACAAACAACCAGTTAGCGATAGATATTTATTGGGTCTTGCTTGGTTCTTAAAAAGTATCGAAAAGGATAAAATATGCAAAAACTCTTAAAAGTTAAAATAAATATAGACGAATCAAATTCAAAAATATGCAATGTTAATTGTCATTATTTAGACACTATTTGTGATGAATGTAAATTATTTAACAAAGCATTATGTGGTAAAATTGATCCAGAGATATGGTTTAGATGTGATGAATGTTTAAATCAGGAGATTAAAGATGAAGCTTAAATTAAAAGTATTTGATCCAACGATCAAAGAAATGACAATGGGTGATAAAATTCATAAGAACATTCTAATAAAAGACAACAACAATGATAGATGGAATAAAGAAGTTGAAATTAATATCAATGAAAGATTAATATTAGATCTTACAGAACATATCATAGATAGTATGGTAGAAAATAAAATGTTTGTAATAGATGCTATCAATAGATTTCGTGTTCCATCGATAATGTTGAATGATATTGATAAAATTATTAAATCGGCAAGAGCTTGGAAATCGATACAAATTAAACTAGTAAATATGAAATATGAAACTGGAAAATTTACTAGAATTAGCTTATTTGAAGAATTGATAAATCAAAAGAAAATTAAAACCTCTGTACAAGATGCTATCGAAGCTAAAATCAATAGTAATATAGTTCCTCATGGAGTACCAGTTTTAGAAAAAATAGAAGAGATCGAGCCGATACAAGAAGATTATAATTTTAATATTTAAATTTTTTATATAGAAATAATACTATTATATTAATTAAATGTTTTTACTTTGTCCGGCGATTTAAAAGAACGAGGGCGAGTGGAGGCATTGAGAGATAACTTCTCTCTTAAGGTGTAACCCTGTCCAGAACTCCCATAACTCGTGCATGAGGTATGGATGGTGTAGGTGCCCACCAGCCGGATAAAGTAAAATTTTAAATTGAAAGGGGGAAATATGGAAGGAGTTCTTGAGCGTCGATTTAATGAGATTGGCGCGAGAGTGAAGTTTACAAATCTTTCTCGGAGAGATTTGCAAAGTGACCTTAAAATTGTTGTTGATGTTAAGAGAGATAAGAACGGCGAATTTTTCGAAGTAGCTTCTGACTCTTTTGAAAACATCGTTATCCCCAACGTTGTCCCCAAGGACCGGCACTTGTTGCTGATTCACAAGGACGACAGTAAAAGAATTATCAATAAGGTGAAATTTCTTTGCGGTCACGACGAAACGCATTGGTTCGCAGCTTCGATTCCGGAGTCTGTGAGAAATGTTGTTGACGTTGATAGCGCAAAACAGGCGCTGAAGCCCAAAGAAGTTGTGTTGGTTGAATCTAGTAAAGGTTTGACCAAATCGAAACCCAAGGCACATCTGCACAGAAATAGTGCAAGAGTGCGTCAGGGAGAATGGTTCTTCATTCCGATTGAACGTAATTTCAATCAGATGGAGATTCTGAAAAATGAACCTATTCGACGCGGTCGCGGCAAGCCTCACGTTTGTGAGGAGCTTGTCCGCTTTGGAGGGAACACTGTAATGGTGAATTCGAGATTTCCTAACGGAATTACTGTTGGGGAATACGACAATCTCATCAAAAGTGATCCCAAAATGGCGAAATTTCCTTGGCGGAGGATGACTCGCGACATGAAAGTGTTCGTGAGAGGCAAAATTCGCCATCCCGATCACAAAACCATATCTCTTCGGATTTGGCATGAAGTCATTCCGAATGAGGAAACAAAAGCACGGTCTAGACGCAATTTGGCGTTTTTGGACTAAATTACAAAATGGTGAGTAGATAAATTTCTACTCACCATTTATTTTTTATTAAATAAAAAGGAGATCAATAAGTGGATAATACAATTATTGTAAATCCAAAAGAGATAATCTTAGTAAAAATAAATAAATCACAAGGATTTTATGCATATATAATTGATATAATAGCAGATGTGAAACCTGGTTGGTGGCAAGTAAAATTATGTCCATTAATTCCAACTTCTGATTTTAAACTACCAGAACTTGTTTGGAAATTAGATGATCACCAAATCAGAGGATCTGAGTTTACAATGAGTAACGGAGTTCCTCATCAATTATTTAAGGTTGAATTTCCTAAGAGTTTTGAGAGTAATAATTCAAATAAACTATCAGATGATAATATTCCTATTCCAAAAAAGATTAAAAAAGAAATTCCATCGTATCTCAGATTAATTAAGTGATCCGGCAAGATCTTGCCGATTATTTTTTTAAATTTGCAATTTTCATATAGAAATAATATGATTAGATATTATTTTTCGAAAATAAAGTGGAGGTAAATAAGTTGCAAACTTTAAATTTAGAAGAGTTTAATAATTTAGATATTTCACCATATCAAGTATATGGGTTAGATCTTGATTATCAACAATCATTTTCTATTAATAGTTATTTAGAAAATAAGAATGATACAATTGATAATGATCAATTATTAAATATTGTATTTGCAGATATTGAAGTGTTTACAAATAATGCTGGTGTGTTTCCAAAACCAGAGCAAGCCAAATTTCCAATAAATGCAATAACGATCTATAGTACGTTCGAAAAAGTATTTAGATCATATTTTTTATTGCAACATTCTAATATTAATAAGTTTCCAAGTAAAGATGAAATTCCAGATCTAATAAATCAATTTACAAAAGATTTATTAGTAGATAAGTATATTAATTCTGATGAGAAGTTAGAAATTTATATGTTTACTAGTGAAATGGATTTAATTAGAGCTTGTTGGGGAAAAATTAGAGAGATTGATCCGAGTGTATTAAGTGGATATAATATGGATAGATTTGATCTTCCATATATTTATTTTAGATTAAGCAATTTATTAAATAAGAATGAAGTTGAGATCGGCAAGATCTTATCTTTATTCGGAAAGATTAAAGTTGAAAAATTTGGTAATGAGTTTTTAATAAAAATCCCAGAGATGCCGGTTTCAGATCTTATGTATTTATATAAAGTAAGAGACGATGGCGGTCTTAATATGGGCTCTAAACTCTCATCATATGCATTAGACTTTGTTGCTGATCATGAACTTAATCTAAGAAAAAAAGATTATAAAGATGAAGGAATGTCACTAGATACTTTCTATGAGAAAGATCCAGTTAATTTTCTTTTATATAATATTATTGATGTTTGTTTATGTGTAAGATTAAATCAAAAGTTAAAGCACATAGAATCATATAATATGTTGAGACGATTAATGAGAACATCTTTTACAAGCTCATTAAGAGGTTCGTCGATATTATTTGATACTTACGTTAATTATAAATTAAATAGTGAAAATAAATTCACTAGATTCGGAATAGTGGAAGAGACAGCTTTTTCGATTTCAAATGATGAAATTGCAAATCTTTATATTCCAAAACAGATGAAACAGACTGTAAAAGAAATCAGTGCAGCGACAGTGAGAGCCGTATTGGGAAGATTCCCAGGTGCTTATGTAAAAGACGCAAAGGCCCAGATCTTAACTAATAAAGATGGAATAATAATAGATCTTGACGCCAGTTCATTGTATCCTTCGATGATAGCTCAATTAAACATATCTTTTGATACGTTTTTTGGAAAAATAATAGATCCAATAACATATAATTTCTTAGCTCATATCGAACCTCCATTAAATGCTAAAATAGGTATTCCACAACAGATATACTCAAATATATATGAGTTTGTAGTTAAATTTGTAGATCGATTAAAACCTCAAAATAAGGGAGAATATGTTCAGAATTATTATCTGATATTAGCATATTTATTAAAAAAGATATCAGATTCTAAAAGAACTATTCAACAATTATTTAATCAAGATACAGTAGAAGATTATTTAATACTAAAGAGATATTTATTGCCAGCAATAGATCTATTTGACGATATTCATCCAAAAAGTAAAGAGTATAATAGTTTTTGTAATGAATATCTTATTAATAATTCTTTGCCGGTAGATGTAAAACAACTTTTTATTATTGAAAATATTCTGCAACCAAGTTTAAGAGTAAGAAAAATTCTTACGAAAGACTTTGAAGAATATCTTAGATCAAATCATGTAATGTTATCATTATCTGGTTGTTTATTCGTGAAACATGAAGTTAAAAAAGGACTGTTCATTGAGTTCTTAAAGAATTTAAAAGAATTAAGAAATTCATATGAAGCTGAAATGAAAAAATATTCAAAAGATTCTGTTGAATATTCATTTTATAACATGCGACAGAAAGCTGTAAAGGTCACAATGAACACGACATATGGGTTATTTGGTCAGTCAACTTACCGTTTTTCGAACAAACATTTAGCTAAAGCAATTACAACACAAGGACGGCTTAGTTTAAAAGCAACTCAATTAATAGCAGATTTATATTTGGAAAATTTAAAGAATTAAAACAGGAGAATAAAAATGATATCAATATTAGATAGATTTTGTGATCTAATTTTAGAAATTGCGGAAAAAAGAAACAGGGTATTGGTTAAAATTTCAGATCAAGCCGCACCAATTGCAGAAAATCTTATCAAAATTGCAGTTTTTAGAAACGATCAATGGAAAGATGAATTAATTGATAAAATTGATATTTGTCAAACTAGAAAATTGATTGGAAAAAGAACATATCCAACAAAAAAAGAATACTTTAAATTATTATATGATGAATATTACCCACCAGAAGAACCTTGGAACAAATCGATATTATATAAATTAATGATCAAATGGTTGAATTATTATAAAAACAGTAGAGATTTATATTCACCATTTTGGAAAAATAAAGTTACAAAAGAAGATGTTAATAATCTTCAAATGAATATTAAATATTTTATAACTCAAATTTCAGAGATATTGTCTAAAGGAGATTTTATATCTCCAAATGATGATGGATTATATTCAAAAGAAGGAATTAAAATTATAGAAGACTATATTAAAAAAAATACAAAGAGGAAAGCATAAGAAACTTAATGAGATTCTAGATGAACTTGATGAATACAATGATATTTACGAAGATCTTTATAATAGAGAATTACATGATCTGTCTGATGAAGATAGTGAAAAATTAACAGTTAAGGAGTTTTTGTTACTTCTATTAGATGAAAACTCAGATGATAGTTAGAAAATATATATTTGAAAAATTTATAGAAAGGTGAAAGAAATGACACGTAAAGAATTTCGAGTAGAACTTGCTAAAAAACGAAGAAGATGTATTAATTGTGGTGATAGTATTTATAAAGATGATGCGTGTTTAACATTTAGATATGGAAGTGGTTCTTATTCAGTTTCTACAAATATATGCAGAGTATGCATACTTGATAACCTGGAGAAAATGTATCAACTTACTCGTAAGCCATTAGAAGTTAAATAAATATAAATTATAAGATAATATTAAAAGTATTATACAAGGTGGAAGACAATGAACACAAGTTATTTCTTTTCAAATAAACTCAATAAAGAACAAAAATTAATATCGGTTTCATCATCTATTCCAAAAAATATAAAAGATATTTTGCCGAATATTATAACCTATAAACCATTATGCCCCACGTGGAAGATGGTACAAGATTATAAGAAACAGATAATTTCAAAAGAAGAATATACAAGAATTTATATTGGATGTTTTTTAGATAATTTGGAACCGGCAAGAGTCTATCAAGAACTTGGAGATGATGCAATAATACTTTGTTGGGAACGTCCAAACAAGTTCTGTCACAGACAGATTATAGCGGATTGGTTAAGTAACTCTTTAAATATACAAATAAATGAATTATGAAATTGGATGGTGAGTAAATGAATGAATACGATATAAATAAAGCATATTCAGAAATTATGGAAACAATTCAACAAATAAAAGATACTGGCATTAAGATTGAAATAAGTCAAGTGAGTAGTGATGAGAATGAGAATTATAAAGATGATAAAAATACTTTATCTAGTGAATTTTGGAAACATGTAACATTTTATCCTATAACAAATCTTCAAAGAGATTTAATATATCAACACTTAATCAGATTAAGTGAAATGGGGATATTATTCGATAGCGGGCAAGGTTTTGGTGGTATTGATTGGGAGATTGATTGGTCATTAAGAATTGAAAAAGATCCAGATTATATTAATGATAGTATTGAAGCTAAAAAACT
>Ga0209719_1000575_pt1 | contig 52552 bp, 48 predicted proteins | sample AD_JPNAS2_MetaG_FD_184421 | JGI IMG/M metagenome (GOLD analysis project Ga0209719, IMG submission 184421) | Active sludge microbial communities of municipal wastewater-treating anaerobic digesters from Japan - AD_JPNAS2_MetaG (SPAdes) (version 2) | ecosystem: Engineered > Bioreactor > Anaerobic...
TTTCTAAAAACCCCCATATTTTTTTCTTAAATTTTTTATTTTCTAATTCAGGAACTTCGGTAAAAAGCTCGTGGCTATCGTAAACTAATTTTTTATTTCTAAAAAAACTTGCAAGAGCATTAGCAGGCAATGTGTCTAAGTCATTTGAAAGGAAAATATCAGCTTTTGAAAATAATAAATAGAAAAACAATCTAATATTGAGACAGGTGTAAAATAAAACGCCTTTTTCAAATAAAAGTTTAAATCTTTTTGTTTTGTAATTTCTTTCATCAAGATTTTTGCTGAGTTTGAGCTTTCTTCCAACTAATAAAACTTCATAATCCCATTCGCAAAGACTATTACAAATTCTATCAACCCTTTGGTCTATGCTCAAATCGTTGCTTACAGATACTATTATTCGTTTTGGTTTCATAATATTTTTCAAAACTACAAAATATATTTATAGATTTTATATTTTGTAAATAATTTCTAAATTTGTTACAAAATTATTTAACGATGCAGATATTTAAAAATTGTTCAATTAAAAAGTACAATACTTTTGGAATAGATGTAAAAGCCTCTGTTTTAGTTGAGTACGAACACGATGATGAAATCATTGATTTTCTAAAATCTAATCAAGATAAAACACTTAAACTTTTAGTTGTTGGTGGCGGAAGTAATTTGCTATTTCAAAATGATTTTGATGGTTTGATAATTCATCCAGTTGGGCAAAGAATGGAGGTAATAAAAGAAGATGAAAATTTTATTTTTATAAAAGCCTCTGCTGGATATGTGTGGGATAAGTTTGTTGAAGATACTTTAAATAGCAAAGCTTATGGTTTAGAAAATCTTTCTTTGATACCAGGAACTGTAGGAGCGTCTGTAGTTCAAAACATTGGAGCTTATGGGGTGGAAGCAAAAGATTTTGTTGATGAAGTAGAATATTTAGATTTGATTTCTTACGAAATTAAAACAATAAAAAATTCTGACTGTAAATTTGCATATAGAAATAGCATTTTTAAAAATCAACTAAAAGATAAAGTTTTGGTTTTAAATGTTATTTACAAACTATTTAAACAGCCTAAATTAAACTGTGAATATGCTGATATTCAGAAATATTTTAATGGAAAAACTGATGTTAGTGCAAAAGATGTTAGGGAAGCGGTGATAAATATTAGAAATTTTAAATTGCCCGATCCAGAACAAATTGGTAATGCAGGAAGTTTTTTTAAAAATCCAATTATTAATCAAAAACAGTTTGATGTTTTGATGAAAAAATACGAAGACTTGCGTTTTTACAGCTTGCCAAATGGTAATTACAAACTTGCTGCTGCTTGGATGATTGATAAATTAGGTTTTAAAGGCTTTGAACACAAAGGAGCTGCTGTGCATAAAAATCAAGCTTTAGTAATAATAAATGAAACAGGCGAAGCATCAGGAAGTGATATTTGCGAACTAGCAGAAATAATTAAAGAAAAAGTTTACCAAAATTTTAATGTCATATTAGAACCAGAAGTTATTTATGTTTAATGGTCTGATTTGTAGTTAGTTGCACACAATATAAATTCTTTTAAAAAAATAATTAAAAAAAATTTGGTAGAAAGGAAAAAATTGTTTTATCTTTGCACCGCATTTGCGAGAATAGCTCAGTTGGTAGAGCACGACCTTGCCAAGGTCGGGGTCGCGAGTTCGAGTCTCGTTTCTCGCTCTTTTTTTTTAAAAGGGCATATATGTGTGCCCGGATGGCGGAATAGGTAGACGCGCTGGACTTAAAATCCAGTGATTTTTAAAAATCGTGCCGGTTCGATTCCGGCTCCGGGTACTAAGGAAAGACAGAGTTGAAGAATTCTGTTTTTTTTTGTTCTAAACATTTTGAATATTATTCTGTTATAATACAGATTTTATACGATTTTAGTATGATTTAAGTAAAATATATAATAAACAACTAAAAATTATAATAATGAAAAAAATTTTAATTTTAACTCTGATTCTAAGCTTTGCTTGTATTAATGTGTTTTCGCAAGAAGAATCAGTATCAACAAAAGGAGAATGGAAAAAAGGCGGAATGATGTCTTTAAATGCTTCTCAAATTTCTTTTACCAACTGGGCAGCTGGAGGACAAAACTCTATTGCAGCAAACTCATTTGTGAATTTATTTGCTAATTTTAAGAAAAATCGAATGACTTGGGACAATACATTAGATTTAGGCTATGGCAAAATGTTTCAAGGAATTAAAGAAAATCAAGTAATTTATAAAACAGATGATAAAATTGATTTTTCTTCAAAATATGGTAGATACGCTTTCGAACATTGGTATTACGCTGCTTTAATAGGTTTTAAATCACAATTCGATAAAGGTTTTAAAAATCCTACAGATACAGTTAAAATATCAGACTTTTTCTCTCCAGCTTATCTAAACTTATCAATAGGTATGGACTATAAACCATGCGATAATTTCTCGCTATTAATTTCACCACTAACAGGTAAAGTAACTTTTGTTATAGACGAGTATTTGTCAAGCATAGGAGCTTTTGGAGTTGAAAAAGGAAAAACTATGAGACCAGAGTTTGGGGGATATATAAAAGCTCAATATAAAGTCAATTTCTTAAAAAATATGACTTATACAACAAAAATTGACCTGTTTTCTAATTACTTGGAAAAGCCACAAAATATTGATGTTAACTGGGAAAATCTTGTAATGATGAAAATTAATAATTGGTTTAGTGCAAGCATTCATTATACAATGATTTATGATGATGATGTTGATATTAAATGGATTGATGCAGATAATATAGAACATTTTAGTCCAAAACTTCAAATTAAACAAATGATAGGATTAGGACTTACATATAAATTTTAATTTTAAAAAGTAAACTTATGTTAAAAGAATTTAGAGATTTTGCAATTAAAGGCAACCTTATAGACATGGCTATAGGTATTATAATTGGTGCTGCTTTTGGAAAAGTTGTAGCATCATTAGTTGCCGATGTTATTATGCCACCAATAGGATTATTAATCGGTGGTGTTAATTTTACTGATTTGGTTATAGTTTTAAAAGAAGCAAGTGGTGAAAATCCTGCTGTAACTTTAAATTATGGAAAATTTATTCAAATTGCTATTGACTTCTTGATTGTTGCATGGGCAATATTTCTTGTTGTTAAAGGCATTAATGCTTTGAAAAGAAAAGAAGAAAAAGAACCAGAACCAGAGCCAGAACCAGAACCATCAAAAGAAGAAGTGCTTCTTACAGAAATTAGAAATTTATTGCAAGAAGGTAAAAAGGAATAAAAATCTTTTTTCTTGAGCTTGTTTTAAAACAAATTTTAGAACAAAAATAATAAAGGTGTTTTACGTATGTAAGACACCTTTTTTTATAAAAAAATAAAAACATAAAATATCTTTCAGTATTTAAGATTAACATATTATTTTTGTAAAAAATATTAAAAAATGCTAAATTATATTATATGGGACGTTGGTCCAATTCTTATTGACTTTGGAGTCTTGCAACTAAGAACTTATAGCTTGCTTTTTGCTTTAGGTTTTATTGTTAGCTATTTTATTATTAAAAGATATTACAAACAAGAAGGAGTACCTGTTCGAGAATTAGACACTCTTACAGTATGGGTTGTCGTTGGTGGCTTGTTAGGAGCAAGATTGGGACATTGCATTTTTTATGATTGGGAATATTTTTCTAAAAATTTATTGGAAATATTTTTGCCTATAAGATTTAGTCCAGAGTTTGAATTTATTGGTTATCAAGGACTTGCAAGTCATGGTGGAGCAATAGGAATTATAATTGCAATATTGATTTATTATAGAAAATCTACAAAAAAATCTTTCTTTTGGCTTATTGATAGAATAGCTGTGCCAACAGGTTTTGCAGGTGCTTTAATTCGCTTGGGAAATTTATTCAATTCCGAAATTTATGGTCATCAAACAGATTTGCCATGGGGATTTGTTTTTATACGCAACGGAGATACATTTCCAAGCCATCCAACACAGTTGTATGAAGCAATTTGTTATATTATTACCTCTATAGTTTTGATGAGATTGTATAAAGTTGAAAGATTTAGAAATGCTGGGGGATTTTTACTCGGAGTTTTCTTTATTATGGTGTTTACAGCAAGATTTTTCATAGAATTTGTGAAGGAAAATCAAGTCGCATTTGAAGATTCTATGGCATTAAATATGGGACAAATTTTAAGTATTCCTGTTGTTTTGGCTGGAATATTTTTAGTTATAAGAGCTTTGAAACTCAATAAAGCAAAATAAAATATATAATATGTTAAAGCAAATTTCATTACTATTTTTACTGTTGTTGCCTTGGTTAAGTTTTTCTCAAACTTATAAAATTACTTATAAAAGCTATTCTAACGGAAAATATCAAGAAGACGGAGATTTTTCAATTTATTTTAAAGATAATATTGTTTATCTGTCTTCGCAAAATGTTAAAATTCAGCAGTTTACAGATTTTAATAAAAAAGAAAACTCTAAAATAATGGAGTTTGAAAATAATTTGTATCGTAATTCAACAGCTTTTTCAGAACTCTTAAAGCCCGAAAGCATTGAAAACTCTACTGAGACAATTCTTGGATATAAATGTAAATTAGCTGTGTTTTTTTCATTTTCAAACAAAATAGAAGTTTGGTTTACCGACAAAGCACCAGCTTATGGGAATCCTTATTCTGCCTTTATTCCTGAAGAAAAATCTTTAGCTTTAAAAGTTGTTGTAAATGGAAATAGAGAAATTGTAGCTTCAGAAATTCAAAAAGTAAAAAACGTAGAATTGCCTGAATATCAATATGATAAAGCTGTAAAAGTTTCAGATTCTGAATTTGAAGAAAAAGTGATTTTATCGCGTTATTCTCGATTAAGCATTTTTGAAGATACACAAATAAATTTTGATACAAATATTGAGCAAATTAATCTTGAAGACACTGAACCAGATGTGGTTTATCATTTGTCTAATGGTGGAATTGTTTTAAAAAAAGTAAGAATAGATGAATCTTTTAGAAATTCGTATTTTTATGTTGAATTAGATGTGAAATCAAATGGAGATGCTTATGACAGAACAGGTTCGGTTTTTATGTTGCCAGATAATGATGATTTTCGTCCAATGTTAAAAGCTATATTTGGCGATAAAAGCGAAATGCCAGTGTTTGAAGACAAATTTGGGGAGAAATATCAAGGAATGATAGCAACTTCAAAGTTTTTGCCACAAATTGAGCTAATGCGTTTTTTTACTTCTTTTGGAGCTGGACATTTTAATACTTTACGTCCAATAAATAATTATCCTTGGGCTGAAAAAATTACCTATAAACAAGATGTTTCACAATTATTGCCTGATGATGAATATGTTTGGTTTGGCGTATTTATTGGAAATTACGACAAGGGCGGACATATTATAAATTTAAAACTTAATTTTTATCCAAGTTTTGGTTCTGCTGATGAAAATGTGCAAAAATTTATTCTTCCAGTTTTTAATACGGTAAATATTTTAGAAATGTCAGGGCAAAATTACGGTAAGTTTTTCAAGTCAGATACTTTAGTAAGCGAGTTTACAATTCCTGAAAATTTAGAAAATCCTGTTTTGCTATATACTTCTACAGGTCATGGAGGCTGGGGTAGTGGAGATGAGTTTGTGTCAAAAATGAATAAAATTTTTATTGATGGTAAAGAAATTTATAGTTTTATTCCTTGGCGTTATGATTGTGCAACTTACAGATTTTCTAATCCCGCTTCTGGAAATTTTAGTAATGGCTTGTCGAGCAGTGATTTAAGTCGCTCTAATTGGTGTCCTGGAACTTTAACACAACCAGAATATATTCCTTTGTCATATTTAACACCCGGCAAGCACGTAATAAAAGTAGTAATTGCTCAAGGCGAAGATGAAGGCTCAAGCTTTTCGCATTGGTCGGTATTTGGTTGTATTGTTGGAGAAGAAACTAACGTAAATGGTTTGTTGTCTGATGTCGATGCTTTGGACACAATGGTGTTAGATAGTGGTTTTTTTACCGACCCAAGGGATAATAAGCGTTACAAAGTTGTTAAAATAGGCAATCAAATTTGGATGGCAGAAAACCTTGCTTATAAACCTTCAAGTGGCAGATATTGGGCTTACAATTACGATGAAACAAATGTTGCAACATATGGTTATTTATATGATTGGAATACAGCTATGGCAGGAGTAGTAAGTAGTAATGCTAATCCAAGTGGAGTACAAGGTATTTGCCCAGCAGGTTGGCATTTGCCAAGTGATGCAGAATGGACACAATTAACTGATTATTTGGGCGAAAATGCTGGCGGTAAACTTAAAGAAGCAGGAACAGATCATTGGACTAAGCCAAATGTTAGTGCTACTAACGAATCTGGCTTTACAGCTCTGCCTGGTGGCGGTCGATACGCCTATGGAGGTTTCGTCGATATTGGATACAGAGGTTATTGGTGGAGTGCTACAGAGTATGATACCAGAATTGCATGGGACAGGAACCTGTACCACAGTGTCAGTTCTGTTAATAGGTACGAAAATTACAAAGAGTCAGGCTTTTCTGTGCGTTGTGTAAAAAATTAATTAAGAATTAAGAATGAATAATTAAGAATTGTGTGCTCGCTTTGCTCATTCTGCTCGCTTTGATGTTAGTTGTCCGAAGGACAACATAAGACCATCAAAAGTTTGTCCGTAGGACAACATGTGATTAACCGTAGGCGCAGCCAAATGAGTTAAAAGTTAAAAAGTATAAAGTTAAAAGTGGCTGACGCGTCTAAACGAGTTCAGTTAAAAGTTTATAAAGTTCAAAGTTCATAAAGAAATGCCGAACCCGCAAGTCACTTTTAACTTTTAACTTTTAACTGAATTATCTATTAATCTCACCGCGGTATCCTTCAAATCAATAATTTCTTTCCTATACAAAGCACCAAGTGCTTTTTTAAAATTCTTTTTTGAGATTCCAAAAGTTTTATAAATATCTTCAGGGTCGGATTCGTCGTTGATGTACATTTTGCCATTATGTTTTTTCAGGTATTCTATAATTTGTTGTTCAAATTTTGAAATGTCTGAAGCATCATTTTTAAATAAACGCAAATCTATTTTATTATCTTCTCTAATTTTTTTTACGATTGCTGTTGTTGTCTCGCCTGGTTTAAGTTCGCTAAAAACTTCGTTATTATACAACAATCCCATGTGTTTATTCTCAACAATAGCATTATATCCAAGTTGCGATTTATTTAAAATCATAATATCAACTTCATCGTTTTCTTTAAGCTCAAGGTCCTCGTTGCTAATAAATTTCTCAAGTTTTGCAGATGCAGCAAGTTTATTGGTTTTTTCGTCAAGATAAATAAAAACTATATAATATTTATTCATTTCCATTTTAGTTTTTTGTTCTGAAAAAGGGCATAAAATATCTTTTTCTAGTCCAAAATCTAAAAAAGCACCGTATTTTGTAAGTGCTACAACTTTTAATTTTGCAAATTCATTAACTTGGGCATAAGCTTTTCCTATAAATGCTTTAATTGTGTTTTCGCTTTCTGGATAAATAAAAACATCAACTTTTTGACCTACTTTATATTTAATAATTAAATCGTTATTTTGAGCAGATATTTGTCCAAGGTTTTCTGTTTTAAATATTATTTCGTCACCTTTTACTTCTGTAATGGTTAATTCTGTATTTTTTCCTAAAATATTCATCTTAAATTTGTTTGTTAAATGATAGTGTAAATGAGTTTGCAAAAATCATATTTTTTTAAATAAATAACAAAAAAAAAGTTCAAATTTTAAAACTTGAACAACTTTTTAACTTTTAACTTTCAACTTTTAACTGATTTTGTTTATTTTTGTCCCATGATTTTGCCTGAAAATATTACAAAAGATTTTTTCAATAATATTATTGAAGATAAAATAAGAATGCATTCAAAATTGCTGTTTTTTAAAGGCAGTGATTTTAATGTGTCTGCAAGTTTTTGTACTAAACTTGCAAAAAATATTTGTGCTATTGCAAATTCGGGCGGAGCTAATCTAATTTATGGAATTGAAACAAAAAGGGGCAAGGCTGAAAAATTTAATTTTATTAATAATTTTCACCACTCAAAAGAATGGTTATTCCACGAAATTCAATCTCATATCGACAAGCCAATCAGAGATTTGAATATAAACATATTTAATTTTGGCGAAAATTCGAGTTTAATTCATTTTCAAATTCCAGAAAACAACAATCAACCTCATATGTTTTCTGATTCAAAATATTATAAATGGCAAAAAAATCGAGCTGTTGTACTCGACGAAAGCGAAGTCAGAAGTTTGTATGGAAGATTAAGTGTTTCAGAACTCGAATTTCTTGGAATTTATAATACCAATGGTTTGCCTGTTTTAAGTGGTGGAAAATTTTCTGCAATGAGCTTTTATCCAAAACTCCTGATACGCAATTCAGGCAATATTGTTGAGAAAGATTATAAAGTTGAAATTTCTTTTCCTGCTAATTTATACGAAGAAAGTTTTAAACCGCTAAGCTCTCTTTTTATTCGTCACGAAGGTTCTTATGTGGTGTTTGGAAATAAAGGAATGTATCCAATTTTTCAAGAAGAAATTTCAACTATGATTGAAGCGAAAATTTCTGTAAATCTCGACAATTTAGACACCTTCTTAAAAGAATATTTGAATATTACTCTTTATTTTAGCAATGGAATAAAAAAACATAGCCTAAAACTTAGCGATACCTTAACATATAATGGGAAAGTGTTGCAAAAAGACCAATTCGCAAATATAGGCGTTTTGTTTCAATAAGATATTTACTTAAAAATCATTAGTGTTTTACTTCAAATTCTTCGTTTGGATTATGTTTATACTTAAAGACTATTGCGAAGACAATTGCAACGACTAAGGCATATGCTGCAAATGTTAGCCAAATTCCGGACCAATCTTTCACATGAGTAACAGGATCTTCAAACCATTTTTGTATAACTAAACCTGCTACAATGTTTCCAACAACAGCACCAATGCCATTTGTCATAAGCATAAACAAGCCTTGTGCCGATGATTGTATAGAAGAATCTGTATTTTTTTCGACAAATAAAGCACCAGAAATATTGAAAAAGTCGAAAGCCATTCCATAAATAATACAAGATAGAATTATTAATGCAAAGCCTAAAACAGTATTTCCTGCTATGCCAAATAGTGCGAAACGTAAAACCCAAGCAAACATACTTAAAAGCATTACTTTTTTTATGCCAAATCTTTTCATAAAGAATGGAATAGCAAGAATAAATAATGTTTCGGATATTTGAGATACAGAAAGTATTATTGTCGAGAAATTATTTATTAAACTGCCTTCAGGAAATACCGAAGCATCTTGCAAAAAAGCATCGCCGTATGCGTTAGTAAGTTGTAAAGCAGCACCTAATAGTAAACTAAAAATAAAAAACAAAGCCATTTTCTTTTGTTTAAAAAGCACAAAAGCTTCTAAGCCAAGCTTTTGAATAAACGACTTTTTCTCATTGTCGTGTTTCTTTTCACTTTTTATAGTTGGTAAAAATATGAAAGAAAAAATACCTAAAACAAATGCTAAAGCTGCTGCAATAACAAAAGACACCTTTATGCTATATCCAAGTCCCCAGTCTTTTGTGAAAAAATTGGTTGTCCACATTGCAACAATAAAGCCTACAGTTCCCCATACTCGAATTGGTGGGAAAGCTACAACTGGGTCTTTTCCGTCTTTTTTTAGAACTCCAAAACTAATTGAATTGGTAAGACCTATAGTCGGCATATAAAAACTCATTGCCACAAGCAATATCCAGAAAAACGTGATAGGAGAATTTATTGATGGTAAAATCAACATTGTTGCTCCAAATAAAATATGCAAAATAGCATACACATAATTTGCTTTCCATTTATCTGCAATAATTCCAAAAAGTGTAGGCATAATAATAGAAGCAAAACCCATTGTAGAAAAAACCAAGCCAAATTCAGAGCCACTCCAGCCTTTTTCAACAAAACCATAATGTGCCAATGTCATCATCCAAGCTCCCCAAACAAAAAATTGGAGAAAATTCATAAAAATCAAGCGAGATTTAGTATTCATATCTAAATTTTAATTTTAAATCAATAAAGTTTAAATACATATTGGCAAAAATAGAGAAAGTTTTTTTATTTTTAGCAAGTTTTTATTTTTTATATAATTAAATTGTTAAATTTGCGTTTATTAGTTTAAGTTAATTAAAATTTTATGATATGAAAAAGGCTCTTTTTTTAATCTTATTAACTGCTGTTTTTGCGACAGCTGCTTTTGGACAAGAACAAGGAATTGAAATAAATTTCGACAACGATAGTGTTTATGTTGATACTTTAAATAGAAACTTAATAGGTTTAAATGTTTTTCCAGCATTTGGAATTTTAGGCGGAGGACGTTTGCCAAGTACAAAAGTTTTTATTCAGTATAAGCACTATTACAAGCACATGAATTTGAGAGCTAGTCTTAATTATTTGAATTTTGATTTTAATAATGACCAACTCGATGTCTTAGGTTTTACAAAAGATACTGTTGTAACCGACACTAGTACTACTGTGGTCGATAATATGAATTTTAGAAAATTTTATTATAATATTTACTCATACGATGCTAGATGTGGCTTAGAAGCTGCTTTTCCAAGTAAGTCTTATAGGTTTTTTATTGGTGCAGGTGCAATTATAGGCTATCATTATTTAGGAGAGTATTATTATCATTATAAAAAGAATTTCGAAGGTTATCCTGCACTTAATGTAAATCATACTTTTGTCCCAGTTGATATTGCTGGACATAGAAAAACACGATTCTTAAAAACAGGTGTTGACTTTACTATAGGCGTTGATATTAACATAACACCAAGTTTTATTATTTCTGTTCAGTATGCACCAGAATTAAACTATTATTATAGATTGTCAGATGATATTTCTGATATTGATAACTGCTTTAAAGGTGAAAAAGTTGCCAGTACTTTGACTTTTGTTCCGGATTATATAGATTTGATTTTTAGTATAAGGTTCTAGATTTGGGATTTTTGATTTTAGATTTTTGATTTTGGATTTCGGTGTTTCGGCTACGCTCAACGACCGATGATTGAATGAAGAATTAAGAATTATATGCTTGCTATGCTCGCTTGGGATTAGAGAGTTTTTAGTTTTTAGTAGTGAGTTTTTAAAGTTCATAAAGACTGTAATTTCAAGAAGCCCACACATTTTTGTTTAATTTTTTTTTGAAAAAAATCTTATTTTTTTCTTTTTTTTATAAGAATAAAATTTATACCTTTGACAAAAATTATCTAAAAGATGAATTTTACTGTGGAGAATATTGATTTTTTTGGCTTTAATAAAATTGTAAATTTTGTTATGCTTAATACGGCTCTGCACACACACACACACACACACACACACACACACACAGGCGTTTCGGTTCCGCTCAACGCCCAATAGTGCCACTTATTCGCTTTCGCTTATTGAGCGGAGCCGAAATAAGCATTATTATTATGGTAAACTCAAAATTTTTTAATCAACAATAATGTTTAACAATTAAATTTTTTAATTATGAAGAAAAACAAATTCATTAAATTAATTTTAGTATTTGGTATTTTTGCTTTTTATGTTTTGCCAATTTCGGCACAGAGCATGTACATAAATACTAACGAAACTCAAGAGATTTACCAACTTAGTAGTATTAGTAAACTAAGTTTTTCGGCTAGCGATCTTATTGTGCACAAAACCGACAACAGCACAGCAACACACGCTATTAGCGAAATAAGGTATATGAGTTTTAGTGATTATGTTGACATTTTTACGCCAAGCGAGCAAGAAGATATGTTAACAGTTTATCCAAATCCTGTAAGCAACCTGCTAAACATTAATTTGCCAAGCGATAAACTTGGTGGTGATTTACTTATGCTTAGTTTGGACGGCAAAACTCTAATGAGCCACAAACTAGTTGATAGCCAAACAGCTATTGACTTAAATACTTTGCCACAAGGTGTTTATTTTTGCTGTTATATTTATGGCATACACAGTGAAACAGTAAAAATTATAAAACAAAATTAAAAATAGGAGATAATAAAAATGAAAAAATTTATTTTACTAAGCTTATTAGCATTTTTTGCTTTGTCGTTAAATACAGCTTTTGCCCAAAACGATAGCATTTATGTAATGAAAAATGGTAGCATTATTTGGGAATACAAAATAGCAGATATTGACAGTATTATTTTTTATAAACCTGTAATTGAAGAAGAGGAATTAATAACTGGAACTTTTATAGATTTACGCGATAATACAGAATATTCATGGGTGCAAATCGGTGAGCAGGTTTGGATGGCTGAAAACTTAAAATATTTGCCAAGTGTAGTAGGTCCTGGAACAGGTTCTAATTCTGAGGTTTATTATTATGTTTATGATTATGATGGCACTGATGTTGACGAAGCCAAAGCAACAGAAAATTATGCAACTTATGGTGTTTTATATAATTGGCCCGCAGCTATGGCTGGAGCAGGAAGTAGTAATTCTATACCGAGTGGTGTACAAGGTATTTGTCCTGAAGGTTGGCATTTACCAAGCGATGCTGAATGGCAACAGCTTGAGATGTATTTAGGAATGTCAGAGACAGATGCAAATTCTACAGGTTTGCGAGGTACAGTTGAAGGTGGAAAACTTAAAGAAGCAGGATATGATCATTGGCAAAGTCCAAATGAGGGTGCTAATAACGAATCTGGCTTTACAGCTCTTCCGGGTGGCGGCCGTGGCTACTATGGAAATTTCCACCATATTGGACAAATCGGTTATTGGTGGTCTTCTACCGAGAAGGGTACCAATGATGCTTGGTATCGGTACCTGTACTTCAATAACAGTAATGTTACTAGGAACTACTATTACAGTGAGTCTGGCTTTTCTGTTCGTTGTGTAAGGGACTAAACTCTCAGTTAAAAGTTAAAAGTTAAAAGTCGAAAGTGGCTGACGCGTCTAAACGAGACGGAAAGTTTTAAGTGAATAATAAAAAAACTTGTCTGAGTTTTGGCTTGGGCAAGTTTTTTTTACATTACTAACTTCGCTCGCCCGGATTTAGCTTCGCTTAACTAGTCCTGCCGACTTCGGTCGCTACTGGGCGTTGAGCGTAGCCGAAACGCCCAATGAATAATGCAAAAATTAATGAAGTTTCAAATTTTCACAATATGTTTTTTATCTCTAACAAATTTTTCACTTCAAAATCTGGTTTAAAATCGCTTGTTTCATTATTAAAATTACACCAAATTGTTTTAATGCCTTTTTCTGCTGCACCAATAATATCAACATTAATATCATCGCCAATCATTATTGAGTTTTCGGGAGTTGAATAAGTGTTTTTAAGAACAAAATCAAAAAAAAGCTGATGTGGTTTATTATAACCAACTTCTTCGGAAGTGAAAATTCTGTCGAAATATTTCTCAATTTTACAATTTCTAACTTTAGTGTATTGTACTTCTATAAAACCATTGGTAACAAGATAAATTTTATATTTTTTCTGTAAATATTCCAAAATTTCTATGCTGTTGGGAATAAGTTTTGTTTTTGTTGGACTAAGTTTTAAATATTGCTGTCCCATTTCTTGTGCAAGCTCTTTATTATCAAGACCAAAGTGTTTTAAACTTAAATAATAACGAGACCAAATTAAAATGTCTTTTTCAAGTTTTGCATTTCTGTAATCTTCCCAAAGCTGATTGTTTATTTCTCTGTATTTTTTTATATAGTCCGAAAAACTGCAATATTTATCTGCTTTAAATTTGTAAAACAGTTCTTCAATTGTTTCGTTTGAATTTGTGTCAAAATCCCATAAAGTTTTGTCTAAATCAATTAAAACACTTTTAATATCCATACTCAAATAATAAATTGCAAAAATACTTATTTAGATTTTTGCTAGATATGTTTTAAAAATTTTGTTTCTTTAAAAAATGTTAATTTCAAATTTTAAGTATATATTTGAAAACATATTTTAAGTATATTTGTTTAGAAAACAAATTTTGAAGAATGAATAGATTTAAAATGAATACATTTAGAAAGAAACTTGTTTTTAGAATTGTGCTTACTGTTTTAGGTGGAATAGCAGGCTTGCTTTATTGGAAATATGTTGGTTGTGCATCAGGAGCTTGTCCAATTCAGTCGAAATGGTATTTAAGTTCGCTTTATGGATTGGTACTAGGCTATTTGATAAGTGGTTTATTTATTCCAGCTAAGAAAAAAGCTGAACTTAATGAAAATGATATAGATAAAAAATAAACTTAATCTGATATGAAGAAAACTCTTAATTTACTAATGATTTTAGCACTATCTTTTGCCGTGCTATCCTGTGGTTCATCAAATAAAAAAGATGAGAAAAACAAAACTAAAGAAGAAAAAGAAGTAGTAAAATCAGCTTTCGACCAAGCTATTGAAGGCAGTATTCCTGTGGTAGTTGATTTTTATGCTGACTGGTGCAAGCCTTGTCAAATTCAAGGACCTATTATTGATGATTTAGCAAAAGAATTGGGCGAGCAAATTAAAGTTATTAAAGTTAATGTTGACAATGAGCAAGCTTTAGCAGCTAGGTTTGAAGTTCAATCTATTCCAACAATAATGATTTTTAAAGAAAATAGAATTGTTTTTAAAGCAGTAGGAGTGCAAAATACCACAGTTTTAAAAAATGCTTTAGGAGATTTAGGAATAGATATTAGTGTAGGACATATTGAAAAATCACAACCTACAAGCTCTTTCGACCAAGCCATTGCAGGTAGCACACCTGTTTTGGTGGATTTTTATGCCACTTGGTGTAAACCTTGCCAAATACAAGCACCTATCATTGATGAATTAGAAAGAGAGTTAGGTGGACAAATCAAAGTTATAAAAGTTGATATTGATAGAGAAATGGAACTTTCTCAAAGATATGGAATTCAATCTATTCCTACTATAATGATTTTTAAAGAAAATCAAATAGTTTTTAAAGCTCTTGGAGTGCAAAATAAAGAAACTTTAATGCAAGCTATAAATAATTTGTAAAACAAACTTTTATTAGTTTTCTTTCTTTAAAAAATAACTTCCTCATTTTCAGTTTTTTATTGTTTTGAACTAAATAAAATCTTTAAAGTTTTTGTTTTTAGATTCAAATAACGATAAGTTTTTTTATTTTTGTAAAACTAAAAATTAAATTATGGATTTTGAACAGATTTTAGCTGATTTAAAAAATAAGATTTACAAGCCAATTTATTTGTTTTATGGTGAAGAATCATTTTTTATTGATGAATTAACTAATTATATTCAGCAAAATGTCCTAACCGAAACAGAAAAAGCTTTTAATCAAGATGTGGTTTACGGAAAAGATGTAACTGCCACAAATTTGATTGAACTTTCGCGAGCTTTTCCCATGATGGCAAATTATAGAGTTGTTATCTTAAAAGAAGCTCAAGATTTAAAAGATTTTAAAAATTTGGAGCCTTATGTTCAAAATCCAGTAAATTCAACAATTTTAGTGTTGAGTTTTAAAAATACAGCTAAAATAGATAGAAGATTAAAGGTTTTTAATTTATTAAGTAAAAATGCTGTAGTCTTTGAATCAAAACGCTTGTATGAAAATCAAGTTTATCCTTGGATAGAAAAAACTTTAAGAGTAAACGGCTTGAGTATTCATACAGAAGCATTACGTTTATTTTACGAAAGTATTGGAGCTGATTTAAGCAGACTTTCAAATGAAATTAAAAAACTCGTAATAACTCAAGAAAAAGATAAGCAAATTTCAAAAGAAGATATTGCTTTTAATATTGGAATAAATAGAGATTATAATATTTTTGAACTTCAAAAAGCAATTGGTTTAAAAGATAAACTAAAATGTTATCAAATTTTAGATTATTTTAGTAAAGACCCAAGAGCTAATCCTTTATTCGCAACAGTAAATCGACTTTTTGATTATTTTACTAAAATAATAAAACTTCATATGTTACAAGATAAGTCAAAGCAATCTGTTGCAAATGCTGTAGGTGTTCATCCATATTTTGCTGAAGAATATTTGATAGCAATGAAAAATTATCCCTTGTCTAAATTAATTTATATAGTTTCGTATTTGCGAGAAGCAGATATGAAGCTAAAAGGAGTGGGAGCAGTCTCAATTTCTGATGCTGATTTAAGTAAAGAACTTTTATATAAAATTTTACACTAGTTTAAATGACAAGTAATATTGTATTAATTATAGTTATAGTAACAGCAATCTTTACTTATGGAGCTTGGCAAAGAGAAGATATTTTTCGCAAGTTTTTACTAAGTCCATACGAAGTTGTGCATCGTAAACGATATTATCAGATTATAACACATGGCTTTTTACATGCAAATTGGGCACATTTAATAATAAATATGTTGGTTTTTTGGTCTTTCGGTTCGGTGGTAATACAATATTTCGATATATTATGGGGAGACTTTAAAAATCTAATGTTTCTGTTTTTTTATTTGTCGGCAATAGCTGTTTCTGCTTTGTTTAGTATAATTAAGCACAAAGATAATTATTACTATTCTGCTGTCGGAGCTTCAGGAGCAACTTCGGCAGTTGTGTTTGCAAGTATATTTTTTAATCCATGGAATAAAGTCTATTTTTTTGGAATATTGCCAATACCTGGGATTGTATTTGGTGCGATATATTTAATATATTCTTATCAAATGGCAAAAAGGGGCAAAGATAATATTGGACATGATGCTCATTTTTGGGGTGCTGTTTATGGTTTTGTGTTTCCTTTGGTTCTTAAACCTGAATTGTGGGAATATTTTTATTTGAGGCTGATAAATTTTAACTAATTATGAATGAAGAATTAAGAATGAAGATATTGATAATTGATAATTGAAGAATTAAGAATTATGGATTTACGATTATGGATTTTGGATTTGAAGAATGTTGAGTGTGAAGATGAATTGAGAATTATGAAATATGAATGTGTTAATATAAAATTTAGATAAATGAATAAAGCGGTTTTTCTTGATAGAGATGGTGTAATTAATCGTGAGCGTGGGCGTTATACTACAAATGCTGATGAGTTTGTTGTTAATGAAGGCATTGGTGAAGCGGTGAAGTTGTTGAAAGATAATGATTTTTTAGTTATAGTTATTACAAATCAAGGAGGTATTGCAAAATCTTTATATACGGCTGAAGATGTTTTAGAAATGCACATTAAATTTTGCATGTATTTGGCAGAATTTGATACTAAAATAGATGATTTTTATTTTTGTCCTCACCATCACGACTATGGGAAGTGTTTATGTCGTAAGCCTGGGTCATTATTATTTGAAAAAGCTATAAAGGTTTATGATATAGATGCCGAAAATTCTTTTATGATAGGTGATAGTGAGCGAGATATTATAGCTGCTTCAAAATGTGGAATTAAAGGAATTCAAATTGAACCAAACGAAAATATTTTAGAAATTTGCAAACAAATTGTAGGAGGATTATATGGCTAAATATGTTTCAATAGATGGCAATATCCAACTTTCAGAAAAAGCCTGTATTTCATACAACAATAGAGGGCTAATTTTTGGCGATTCCTTTAATTTTGAGATGCGTGGAAATTCTTCAAAAGCATTTTTCGAAGATGAATATTTTGATTTTTTTATTCAGTCTTTGAAATTCTTAAAGTTTAAAAAATCTATCTTTCATAGAAAAACTAGCATACTTACCGACTTAGAACTTTTATTGCAAAAAAACAGAATTTACAAAGGATTTAAAGCACGTATAATAGTTTTTAGAAACGATACTATAGATAATTCTTGTTCTATTATAATTTCTGTTGATGCTATCGAAAGTGAATATTATCCAGATCTTGCAAATGGATTGACAATTGATGTTTATGAAGATTATGTAGTTCCTGAATATAATTTTGAATTTGATTTTACACCAAGATTTAGCGAAGAATTATTATTGCATCAAAAATTAGAAACTCTAGATGACTTTTTGCTTTGTGATAAAAATGGAAATATTATTAAAAGTTTAAACTCTTCTGTGTTTTTTGTAAAAAATGAAAATTTAATTTTACCAACTCGATATGTAAAGAATGCTAGCAAGGTGTTTGTAGATATAGTTGTGAAACTTGCAAATGACTTAAATATTCCTGTAATAAATTGGGAAATTAAAGAAAGAGACTTATATAGTTTAGACGAAGTATTTTTAGGAGATATTACAAGTGGATTTAATAGAGTTATGGCATTTAAAGATAAAAGATATTTTTATAAAACTACTGGAAAATTTTTAGAAGCATTAAATAATAAAGTAAAAGTTAATTTTAAAACATAAATTAATCATAAAATAATGGATTACGAAAAATTGAGTAAGCAGGATTTAATTGAAGAAATTCAAAAGCTAACAAGTAATTACAATAAACTAAACGAACATCTTAACAATTTAGCAAGTTTGTTTGATGCAACAACAATAGGGCTTTATAAAACAAATACTGATGGCGATATTTTGGAAGTAAATACAGCTTTAATCAAAATGTTAGGCTATTCGAATTTAGAAGATATACAAAGATTTAATATCGTAAAAGATGAGTTGGTAAATAAAAAAGAGAGAGAAAATTTTATTAAAACTTTAGAAAAAAACGATATTATTAGTGGACTTGAAACAGTTTGGAAGAAAAATGATGGGACATTTATTAATATAAGAGAGAGTGCACGTGCTATAAAAAATGAAATAGGCGAAATTATATGCATAGAGGGAACTGTAGAAAACATAGATGATAAAAAACAAAAAGAGCAGATACTTATAGAAAGCGAAAAAAAATATAGAACTTTGATTGATTTATTACCAAGTGGGTTTGTTATTCATAAAGACTCAAAAGTTGTTTATATAAATAAGTCAATGTTTGAAACCATGAAAGTTATAGATGAATCTGAACTCATAGGCAGGAGTATTTATGAATTTATTCGTCCAAATTATCACAAATATGTTAAAGATAGAATAAAAAACTTAATTTTGAATGATAAAAATGTTGATGTTAGTATAGAGTTAGAAATTATTGCTAATAATGAATTTTTAGATGTTGAATCATCTTCGTTTGCAGTAAAAATGAATGAAGAGCAATATGTAATTACTATTATTAAAAATATTACAGAACAAAAAAGAGCTAAACAAGAGATTTTAAAAGCAAAAGAAAAAGCAGAAAAATTAAATTTACATAGAGAAGCTCTGTTAAAAGCTGTTCCAGATATCATTGTAACTGTTGAAAAAAATGGAAATATAATAGAATTTTATTCTAATTATAAAAGTTTTTGTAAAGAACCTAAGCCAGAAGATTTTATCAATAAAAATATAGAAGAAGTTTTTTCAAAAAATTTGACATCTTTTTTTAAAGCAAATATTGATAAAGTTCTGGAAAGCAGACAGATAGAAAGTTTTACATATTCTAATAAATATTTACTAAATTCTAGAACTTTATTTTTTGATACTCGTTTAGTTTATTTGAATGAAACTACTGTTTTGTTGGTGATTAGAGATGTTACAGAGAGAATGGAATTGCTTAATGACTTAGAAATAGCTAAACAAAAAGCAGAAGAAAGTGAACGTTTAAAAACCGCTTTCTTAGCTAATATGAGTCATGAAGTTAGAACTCCTATGAATGCAATTATTGGTTTTGCAGATTTATTAAAATATAATATTGATGAAAATGAAAAACACGAATATGTCAACATAATTCAAAATAGTTGTTATCAACTACTAACAGTTCTTGACGATATTATTGAGCTTTCAAAAATTGAAAGTGGGGCAATGTTGAAAAATGTAACATCTTTTAACTTAAATGAATTGTTAGATGAAGTTTATACGTATTGGCATAATAGTGTGCTGAGGAATCCTAATGTGGAATTAATTTTTAATAAAGCTAATTCATCTAACACATCTAACTTACTATGTGTATCTGATAAAGTTAAAATAAAACAAGTTTTTACAAACTTGATTAGCAACGCATTAAAATATACCGAATCAGGTAAAGTGGAGTTCGGCTATAAAGAGATAAATGTTAGTGAAATAGAGTTTTATGTTTCAGATACTGGGGTAGGAATTTGTCAAGAAAATATTGAAAATATCTTTAATCGTTTTACTCAAATAGATAATAAGTTAACAAATAAAACCAAAGGAGCCGGAATAGGTTTGTCAATATGTAAAGCATATAGTGAACTTTTAGGTGGAAAAATTACTGTTGAATCTGTAGAAAATGAAGGTACTACTTTTTATTTTACTTTCCCAAAATTTACTTTCGCATAAATTTTTAATAATAAAAATAGTCTTCAACCACTTCGCCGGGAGTGCAGTAATATGTTCTTGTTGAAAAATTAGTGCTACCTGAAATTGTTGTAATAAAACTTACTCTAACAGTATCTCCACCAACGGTATTGCAGAAATATTCAGTGTCCACATCTTTCCCTTCAAATAAAATAAAGTTTTCATCACAACATGCTAAGCAGAGTGCGTTAATGCCCTCAGTTTTTATTTTTACTAAGTCGTCTGAATATGAAGGTGGATTATTTTTTAATTTTATTTTTAAAAACGAAACTTGAGCAAGTGGATAATCGTTGTTATACTCGGCAATTTGCTCGCTTGGCTCAAACTCGTCATAGTAACTGTGATAACCGTCTTTTTCGACTTTAATTCTAAATTTAATATAAAGTTCCTGTTCAATTTCGATTAAATATTTACCTTCTGCATCTGTTTGCGTTTCTGCAATTTTGTGAAAAGTGTTATTTAAACTTCCCGAAACAATTTTTGAAGCTTCTAAAATGACTTTTGCACCTTCAACACCATGGTTTGAAGATAAATTATATATTGTTCCCGAAAAATGATTATAATTCTTTTTCTTGCATGATGAAAAATAGCTCAGATTCAATAAGATTATCATTAGAATCAAGAAAATTTTATATTTTGTCTTAAATAGAGTTCGCATTTATTAAATTTTTTAAAAATAAATTTGTAATTTTAGCCAAAATTATAAAAAATATTAATATTATGAGTATTTTAGGAAATTTAGAACCAAAAAATGTGTGGAATTATTTCGAGGAAATTACAAAAGTTCCACGTCCATCAAAAAAAGAGGAAAAAATCATTGCTTTTTTATTGGATTTTGCGAAGAAAAATAATTTAGAAGCAAAAAGAGACAAAATTGGAAACGTTTTAATTAGTAAACCAGCCTCAAAAGGAATGGAAAATCGAAAATCTGTAGTTTTACAAAGCCACGTTGATATGGTATGCGAAGCAAATAAAGATACAGTAATTGATTTTGATAATGATCCAATCACTCCTTATATAGATGGAGAATGGGTTAAAGCAAAAGGAACAACCCTTGGAGCTGACGATGGTATTGGAATAGCTGCTTCTATGGCAATTCTTACTGACAATAACTTAGTGCATGGTCCAATAGAGTGCTTGTTTACAGTTGATGAAGAAACAGGATTAACAGGTGCATTTGAAATTGAAGAAGGTTTTTTTAAGTCAAAAATATTACTAAATCTCGATTCTGAAGATGAAGGCGAAATTTTTATTGGTTGTGCAGGAGGTATTGATTTAGTTGCAAATTTTGACTATAAAAAAGAAAATGTTCCACAAAATCATGTTGCTTATAAATTTATTGTAAATGGTTTGCAAGGCGGACATAGTGGAGACGAAATTCATAAAGGTTTTGGCAATTCAAATAAAATTGCAAATAGATTTTTAAATATAATTAACGGAAAATTTAATGCTCGTCTTTCTATTTTTGACGGAGGAAACAAACGCAATGCAATTCCACGCGAAGCAGAATTTGTTTTTACAATTGATAAAACTCACGAACAAGCTTTAAAGGAAGAATTTGAAATATTTAAGAAAAATATTGTTAATGAAATTGTTTTGACAGAAAAAAACATAAATTTAAGTTTAGAGTCTGCAAAAACGCCAGAATTTGTAATCGATTTAAAAACTCAAAACAATTTAATTAATGCTGTTTATGCTTGTCCTCATGGAGTTCATGCCTGGAGTCCAGCAATTTCTGGTTTTGTTGAAACTTCAAACAATTTAGCATCTGTTAAATTTATTGATAACAAAATTCAAGTTGTTACAAGTCAGCGTAGTTCTGTAGAGTCTGGTAAAAAAGATATTAACAATATGGTTAAATCTGTTTTTGTTCTTGCAGGTGCCGATGTTAAAATTGGCGATGGCTATCCTGGTTGGGCACCTAACCCAAAATCTGAAATATTAACTATTGCAGAAGAATCTTACGAAAGACTTTTTGGAAAGAAACCAGTAGTTAGAGCAATTCATGCAGGTTTAGAATGCGGTTTGTTTTTAGAAAAATATCCAGATTTAGATATGATTTCATTTGGTCCTACACTTAGAGGTGTACATTCACCAGACGAAAGAATTGAAATCAAAACTGTAAAAATGTGGTATGAGCATTTATTAGACGTTTTGAAAAATATTCCAAAAGCATAAAAAGTATAATTTGAAGAATTATAATATTTTGAAAGTCAACTGCCTTGTTGTGAGGTGGTTGGCTTTTTTTTAATTATGTTTTATACATATTTATAAAATGTTGAAAATTTGAAGAAATGACATCGTGAAAATTTGTTAAACAGAATTTTTTTCTTAATTTTGTCAAACTTTGACAAGTTTAATTTTGGAAATAAAATGAGAATAACTTTTGGAGCATATATAAGGCAATTAATGATAACCAAAGGCATGATTTTAATTAAAGGAAGACTTTATTCTTTAATCGAATTTAATCGAAAAATCAAATAATATGTTGAAAGATAGTGATATTTTGTTTGAAGTTTTACAGAAACTTGGAGCTACTAAACCATATTTAAAATATGCAGGACTTTCAAAGTCGGGAGAAAAAGCATACAGGAAATTGATAAATGTTATTTATTCTCTTGAAACTATGGGATTTGATATTAATGCAAATCAAATAATTGATGAACTTGATAAATTTACAACAGAAGGTGATTTTAATTCAAATTAATTAAAATGTCAGAAATTATAAATATTGACAATAGCAATTTATATAAATACTCAAGAGAATTAATTTTAAATGCTCGTAAGAAAGTTTTTGAAACGGCTCATTTTACAATGGTTGAAACTTATTGGCATATAGGTAGAAAAATTGTTGAGGAGCAAGATGGAGAACAGTATGCACAATATGGCAAAAGGTTATTAATGTCAGTTTCAGAACGTTTACAAAAAGAATTTGGAAAAGGTTTTACTTATGTTAATCTGACCAATATGCGTAAATTTTATCAACAATTTCCAAATGTTTACGCATTGCGTAAAGAATTGACATGGACACATTATCGTTCGCTAATTAGGGTAGAAAATCCTAAAGCAAGAGAACTTTATATGAATGAAGCAGCTGATAATGCTTGGAATACTCGTTTTTTAGACGAACAAGTAGATAAACATTATTATGAAAGACTTATTTCAACACATAAAGAAAGTTTGAATGAATTAAATTCAAAAAGTTCAAAACAATTTTTTTTAAGTCCGCAAGACTATATCTTAAAAGACCCACTAGTGTTAGATTTTTATGAATTAAAAGAAAATCAAAAGTATAGTGAAAGTCAGATTGAACAAGCAATTATAGATAATTTGCAAAAATTCTTATTGGAACTGGGAAAAGGATTTTCGTTTGTTGCTCGACAACAACGTATAAATACAGAACTATCACACTATTACATTGATTTGGTTTTTTATAATTACATTTTGAAATGTTTTGTATTAGTTGATTTAAAAATTGGAAAACTTACTCATCAAGACATTGGACAAATGGATATGTATGTGCGAATGTATGATGAATTAAAAAGAACAGAAGGAGATAACCCAACAATAGGGATTATATTGTGTGAAGAAAAAGATAAAGCAGAGGTTCGTTTTTCTATTCTAAATGATAATAAAAAACTATTTGCCACAAAATATAAACTTTACATTCCTACAGAAAAAGAATTGATTCAAGAAATTACTCAAATTCGCTCACAAATGAGTTTAAATGAATAAATATATAATGTAAATTATTTATTAGACGTTTTGAAAAATATTCCAAAAGCATAAAAAGTATAATTTGAAGAATTATGACATTTTAAAAGCTAACTGACTTGTTGTAAGGTGGTTGGCTTTTTGTTTTTTGTAAAAAATACGCTTAGTGTTAGATTGAAAGTGTTTCATTTAAGAAACACTTTTGTTTTATAATTGTTTCTTAAAAGAAACAATTTGCAAAAAAGTCTAAATGTTTATGCATTACGTAAAGAGTTGACATGGACGCATTATAGTTTGTTATTATAATTATATTATTGCTTTAGTTTTGTGGAAAATATAGCTGTAGTAGATTAAATATGTTGCTTAAAAGAAACATATTTAATATAAAAATGTTTAATTTATAAAACGTTATATTTATAAAATGTTTTATATAAGAAACAAAAACATTTAAAATTTGTTATTTTAAAAAAACATTTTGTATCTTTGTGAAAAAATAATTTTATGGATAGTTTAGTGAAAATATATTTGCGTTTATTCCAAGAAACAGAAGTGGGTAAACTTCGTTATCTTTATTCAGATATAGATTGGAATGAACGTTGTATTGCTCTGATAGGAGCAAAAGGTGCTGGGAAAACTACACTTTTATTGCAACATATAAAAATGAATTTTGCAAATAAAAAAGAAGCTGCACTTTTTGTGAGTTTGGATAATACTTGGTTTGCTAAGCACACGATTTTTGACTTGGCAGATGAGTTTTATATGAACGGTGGAACACATTTGTTTTTAGATGAAATTCATCATTATCCAAATTGGGCAATTGAAATAAAAAATATTTACGACAGTTTTCCAAAATTGAAAATTGTATTTACTGGCTCATCGCTTTTGCAAATTTATAAATCAACGGTGGACTTATCAAGAAGGGTAGTGTATGAAGTGTTAGAAGGTTTATCTTTTAGAGAATTTTTGAATTTTGAAAAAGTAGGAGATTTTCCTGTACTTTCGTTAGAAGAAATTCTTGAAAACCACCAAGAGATTGCATTTCATATTACTGAAAATGTAAGAATAATACCATTATTCAAAAAATACTTAAAAAATGGTTATTATCTCTTTTATAAAGAAGGGCTTAAGAAATATGAGAGAAAATTACAAGAAGCAATAAATAATGTTATTGATGTAGATATTTCAGCTATTGAAAATATTGGGTTTGATTCTAGATATAAATTGAAAAGATTATTGGCAACTCTTGCAGCTTTAGTCCCTTATACTCCAAATATTACAGAATTGGCTAAAACTATAGATACCAATAGAAACAACACTCTTAAATATTTAACACTATTGGCAAATGCAAAGCTACTGAATTTAGTATCATATGAGAATAAGACTATTGGTGCCTTGACAAAGCCAGATAAAATTTTGCTTAATAATACCAATTTGTCGTATTTATACGGTAATACAAATATAGGTAGTATGAGAGAAACATTTTTTGTAAATCAAGTTAGTGCTGTTGAAAATCTTGTGCTTTCACGACATGGCGATTTTATGGTAGATAATTATATTTTTGAAATTGGAGGTAAAAATAAAACTTACAATCAAATAAAAGATCTTCCAAACAGCTTTATAGTAGCTGATGATATTGAAGTGGGACATAAAAATAAAATTCCGCTTTGGTTATTCGGAATGCTTTATTAAAACATTTTTTATTCAATAGAACTTATATGTTGAATGAACTGAAATCTTTCGTAAATGCTAGGGTCTTTAATATTTGAGTATGAGAGTTTTGCTTTAAATTCATCAATTGAATTAAAGCCTTTTTCTTCCATCCATTTTAGAATTCCTGCATTTATGGTTTTAATTTCATTAAATCCATGTTTATATAAAACCGAACAAAGTTGCAAACTTGAAGCACCAGCAAGTAAAAGTTGAATAGCACCATTTGCGTTATGAATTCCTGTAGAAGCTGAAATTTCTATGTCTGGCATCATTCCTTTTACTATTGCTATTGAACGTAGAGATTCTTTAATGTCTATTTCATTACTAAATGGTGATGAACTTTTCATTTCCATCTTATCAATATTGATAATAGGTTTGTAAAATCTATTGAATAAGACAAAGTTTTGTATGCCTCTAAATTTAATTTGTTTTATAAAATATGGAAGATTTGTAAAAGTTTTACCCATTTTAATTGCTATAGGCAAATTTGTGCTTGCTTGAACTTTTTTAATTATATCTAAATATTTTTGTTCAATTTGAGCAGAAGTGAGCTCATAATCGTAATGAAAAACGTTCATATTTAACTCTAAGCCATGAGCGCCGGCTTTTTCAATTTCTTTTGCATATCCTTCCCATTCTGTGTCTGAAACGCAATTAATACTTGCAATTACAGGTATTTTAACTGCTTTTACAGATGTTCTAATTAAATCTAAATATTCGTTTAAAAAATTATGTCTGGAATAATTTTTAACATAGTCAGCAGCTTCTGGATATTCGATGCTATCATACAATGCAGCATCGCTTATGAAATTTATTTGTTCTTCAAATAAAGATTTTAAAATTATAGCACCTACGCCTTTTTCTTCGGCTCTAATAATATTTTGAGTTTTTTTACTTAATCCAGAACTACTCAAGATTAAGGGGCTTTTTAATTCAAAGCCCATATAATTTGTTTTAAGTTTTTCCATAATTTTATTTTTTATTTTGTTTTTTTATAATATTTCATAGCTTCGGGTAAACATTTTTTCATATTTTCAATTCGTTTTGCATCTGAAGGGTGAGTGCTTAAAAATTCAGGTGGTTTTTGTCCACCCATTTTCGACATTCTTGTCCAAAATGCAACTGCTTCGTTTGGGTCGTAACCAGCCATAGCCATAAAAATTAAACCCATTCTATCTGCTTCGTATTCGTGCTTACGCGAATAAGGCAACAAAACACCAACAGTTGTTCCAACACTAAATACATTTAAAAATATTGCTTGAGTTTCGGCGGGCTTAGTTTTTATAAATTCACTTAAAGCCATTTGTCCAGCTGCTGCCATTAGTTGTTGAGTCATTCTTTCATTTCCATGTCGAGCTACAGCATGTGCAATTTCATGCCCCATTACAACTGCCATGCCATCAGCGTTTTGAGTGTAAGGCAATATTCCAGTGTAAAAACAAATTTTACCACCAGGCATACACCAAGCATTTGGAACATTAGATTCTACTAAGGCAAATTCCCATTTAAAATCTTTTATTCTTTTTTCTAATTTATTATCTCTCAAGTATTGCTCAACAGCTTTTGATATTTTATAGCCTACTTCTTCAAGCATAACAGTGTTTTTTACATCTCTTGAACGAGGCGTAGTGTCTAAAAAACCTTTGTAATTGGTAGCACCCATGCTAACAAGTTCAGATTCGGGTATTAATGTAACTTGTTTTCTGCCAATTAGTGGAACTGTAGAACAGTTAGTTACAAATATTGCTCCTACAATTAAACCTATTAAGCCTAAGCTTAAAAATAATTTTTTTCTCATTGTTCTTTGTTTTTTAATGTGCAATAATATGATAATTTATAAAAATCAAACAAAAATAAATTCGGATTTGATGAATTTAATAAATGTCGTTTTATTTTGTTTTTAAAAATAGAATTAAAAAACCGTATTACGAAAATTAATTTAAGTTTTTTTAATCTTTTTGCGATTTTTGTTATTTTAATTTCGTTAATAAACTCTTTATCAGTTATTTGTGATTTTTCAATTAAAATTAAATTTTTAATTCCTTCTTCGGTTTTATGAAGAAAAATAGAGTTCTCCTCAATATCTTCATCTACAACAGGGTTGTCAATGTGTAAAATTTTAATTCCATTTTTTAGTAATTCATATCCAAATAGGCTGTCTTCGTGTCCATAGTTTTTTAGCGATTCGTTAAATTGCACTATTTCAAACACTTCGCTATCAATCATGAAATTATTGGTAGCAAAACCTGTGTTTGGATATTTATTTCTTTCTTTAGGAGTTTTTGTTTCTTTTAGTAAACCATATTTATATCTTAGTGCATTAGTTTTTTGATATTGTTCGGGAAGATATTTTCTACCACCACTAACAATTTTATGCTCTAAATATTGTTTATATGTCTTAATGAAATCACTATGATAAATTCTAGAGTCAGCATCTAAAAAAATGATTTTACCCTTTTTAGCTTCCTTTGCTAATCTGTTACGTGCTGCACTTCTTCCAACATTCTTTTCAGAAACTATATGTTTTACATTAAATTTTTCTATTAATAATGAATTTTTTTTTACACTTTCAGCATACGAACCGTCTTCAAAAATTATAATTTGAAATTCAATATTTTCATTTATACATTGAGTATAGAGTTCTTCAACTAGTTTTGAAACGTTGTGGTTAAAACATGGAATACAAATATTTAAGAATTGCATTTAATCTATTTTTAGTTCGCTAGTCTCTTCGTCTGCTATTCGTTTTAAATCTTCTTCTAACTCTTCTATTTGTCTGTTAAGTTCTTCTTCAACGCTTTCATCCCAAGAAATGCTGTCAATTTCGCTACTGGTCATAGCCATAATTTTTTTATTGCTTAAACTTGTCCTTTTTTCAACAGATTTTGTCCAATTATCTATCTTTTCAGGGCAGTCTATGTAGAATTTATCTGCTACTGTATCTAATTTTGCCATAAATTCTGGGTATTTGTCTAACTCATAAAAGGCATGCATATCGCCATCAAAAGCTAAATCAACAGTTTTAATGTAAGTGTCTATGATTTGGTTACCAACTTTAATAAATTCATCGCAATTACTAAAATTATAGTTTGAATATTTTTCAATCATTTGTTCTAAGTTTAATTCTTCGTTTGTGTCAATGCTAGTTTTGTCTTTAGTTTTATTTGAACAAGCAAAAGATAATATAATAATGACTATTATTAATATTTTAAACTTAAAGAATTTCATTAAATTATTTTTAAGATGAAAGAATTAAGAATATTAAATTTTATCCACCTGTTGTTCTTACACTTTCAACGCGATATAATCCTTTTGGTGTAATGCTTAGTACAGGGATAGGAGATGTGTTAAGCATTTGGTAAGCATATGAACCTAGTAGAAAGTTTGAAAGAGAAAAAGTTTGCTCAGTCATTATTGCAATTAGGTCGGCATCAATTGCGGTTGCGTATTCAATAGTAATGTCGGTAATATTATCTCCAACTAAAAGAGTTGATTGAAATTTTATTCCTTGTTCAGTTAAAAACTTTTTAACTTGTGAAGCATAAAGTTCAAGTTTGTTATGTATTCCTTCGCTGGTAGAGCTAGTTACTTTAACAATATGTACTTCGGAGTTAAATGCTTTAGCAATTTCAGCTGTTTTAGAAACTTTTTCTCTAGTTTCTTTGCTAATATCTATTGGTAAAACTATTCGTTTTACTTCACCTATATATTTTTCTGTAGTTACAGTTATTACAGGTCTATCTGCTGTTTGAACAATTTTGTAAGCATTACTACCTATTATAAAATCAGAAAAACCTGATTCGCCGTTTGTTGAGCAAATAATAATGGAGTCATCAAAAGCTTCTGCTTGTTTGGCAACTTCTTCATGAACTCTTCCGCTTTTGATAATATATGAAAAATCACAATCTTTATGCAATTTATCTTTATATTTTCTTAGCAAGTCTTCAAACTCTTCCATTGCAGCATCATATTGTTTTCTTAATTCAATATGAAATCTGCCAGTTTTTTTCTTTTGTACAAATACCATTTGTAGGTCGGCATTGAATTTATTTGCATAAATAATACCGAGTTCTAAACCTTTAATTGATTCTTCAGAAAAATCTATAGGTACAATTATTCTTTGCATATTCTTAAAGTTTAATTTTGTTGCTAAGATATTAAATATTTTTCATATATTTACTTTTTTTAAAATATTTTTACACTTCTTTTGTGTTTTTTTATTTTCTATGAAAAAAAGTTTTAATATTATTGGTTTAATGTCGGGTACCTCGCTCGATGGTTTAGATATTGCCTTGGTTAAATTTAAAGAGAAAAACAATAATTGGATATTCAAAATTGTAAAAGCTGAAACAGTAAATTATGAACCGGTTTTAATCCAAAAATTTTTAACGGCTCACTTGATGTCTGCTCTTGAGTTAAAATATTTAGAAAAAGAATTTAGTGAGTTTTGTGCTAAAGCAGTTAATAATTTTACAAATGATATTTCAGAAAAATTTGATTTAATAGCTTCTCATGGACATACTGTTTTTCATCAGCCCGAAAAAGGAATGACTTTGCAAATAGGCGATGGAGAATTGATTGCTAAACGCTGTGGCATAAATGTAATAAGCGATTTTAGAAGTGGTGATGTAGCTCTTGGTGGACAAGGAGCACCACTTGTTCCAATAGGAGATGAGTTGTTGTTTTACGACTATGATGCTTGTGTGAATTTAGGAGGATTTTCAAATATCTCGTTTAAAAATAATAATAAAAAACGTGTTGCTTTTGATATTTGTCCTGTAAATATTGTTCTAAATCATTTATGTCAAAAAATCGGAGAAAAATATGATGAAAATGGTAAAATAGCCTCAGAAAATATTGTAAATAAAACTTTATTAGCAGAATTAAATGATTTAGATTATTATTTTAAAAAATACCCAAAATCGCTTGGAAGAGAGTGGGTAGAAAAAGAAGTCTTTCCGATTTTAGAAAAGTATTTGCAAACAGATTCAGTTGAAAATATAATTTCTACTTTTACAATTCACATAGCTTTTCAAATTTCAGAAAATATAAAAAACTTTTCAAAAGTTTTGTTTACTGGTGGCGGAGCTTACAATGGTTTTTTAATTAAAAAAATCGAGGAGTTTTCGTCTGTAAATATTGTTGTGCCAGAAAATAAAATTGTTGATTTTAAAGAAGCTTTAATATTTGCTTTTCTTGGCTTGTTAAGATGGCAAAATAAAATTAATTGCTTGGCTTCTGTTACAGGTGCAGAAAGGGATTCTTGTTGTGGAAAAATATCTTTCGCTTAAATATAACTATGTTTTTGTGAAATCTTAACTAATTTTCATAGTTTTGAAAAAAATATTTGATATGCAAAATAATAAACAAATACAATTGTCTGAATTTTACCGCAAAGTTTATAATTCAGAACCTAAAAAAATAGAAAAAATTACTCAGGCTGGTTCTCCAAGATTTTATTGTAGATTTTATTCTGAAGAGCAAAGCATTCTTGGCGTTTATTCCGACAATGTTATAGAAACAGAAACTTTTCTTTATTATTCAGAAGTTTTTACAAAATTAAATCTTAATACACCTAAAGTATATGCTGTTTCAGACGATAAAACTTGTTATTTTATTAAAGATTTTGGGGACGATTTATTGTTGAATTTATTATTACAATCGCAAAAAGAAAATAATACTATCTCTCAACAAATTATAGATTATTATAAAAAATCATTAACTGCTTTGGTTAAGATGCAAGTTTTAGCTAAAGAGCATATTGATTTTACAAAAGCATATTTTATTCAAAAATTTGATGCTCAATCAATTCTTTTTGATTTGAATTATTTTAAATATTATTTTTTGAATAGTAGCGAAATAGTGTATAATGAGAAAAAACTACAAGATGATTTCGAGAAATTAGCTAATGATTTAGATAGTGGAGGTACAAAACTTTTTATGTTTAGAGATTTTCAGTCCAGAAATATTTTAGTTAAAAATAATGAGGTGTATTTTATTGATTATCAGGGTGGAAGACTTGGTGCTCCTGAGTATGATTTAGTTTCTTTGCTGTATCAAGCTAGAGCAGGTTTGCCCGAAAATCTCAAACTTGAATTAAAAGATTTTTATTTTTCTGAATTATCAAAGCATATTGATTTAGACAAAGAAGAATTTGACGATAGATTTTATAAATATGCTTACTTACGTGTATTGCAAACTTTTGGTGCTTATGGCTTACGAGGTTTAATTGAGAAAAAACAACATTTTGTGGATAGTATTCCTTTTGCACTTGAAAATTTAAAAACTTTAATGACTTTACATCCTCTTTCTGACGATTTTGTTGAGTTAAAGAGAGTTTTGCAAGAATTGATTTTATCAAAAAAACATGAACATAAAGTTTTTGATGAATTTACTGTGCAAGTTTTTAGTTTTAGCTATAAAAAAGGATTACCTATAGATATAAGCGGTAATGGAGGCGGTTTTATTTTTGATTGTAGAGGAATTCACAATCCTGGGCGTTATGCCGAATATAAAGATAAAACAGGAAAAGATAAGGAAGTAATAGAATTTTTTAAAACAAAATCGGATATTGATGTATTTATAGAAAATGCAAAAACAACAGTAAATTCAACTGTGGAAAATTATATTGAAAGAGGTTTTAATTCTTTGATGATTAGTTTTGGTTGTACTGGAGGCAGGCATCGTAGTGTATATTGTGCTGAGGCAATGGCAAAATATCTCAAAGAAAAATATAAAGTTAATGTGATTTTAAGACATAGAGAACAGGAGTAATATTTTAGTTTTAGGAATGATTTTTGCATAGATTTTTATTAATTTTTAATTTAAACTTTAAAATTATGAGAAAAATATTTTTATTAGCAATGTTTTTATTAAGCATTTGCTTTATTTATGCACAAGATTGCAATTGCGATGAATCAAATGTTGTCGAGTCTGAACTTAAATTTTCTGATTTAAGCGATTTTGAAAAAGCCGAAGCTATCGAAGCCATGTTAGCAGGCGATTGTTATTATAAAGGAATTAAACTTTGGGGAAGAGTTAAGTTCGTAGATACATACCCCGACATAGAAATTCAATATGTAGAAACTTATCCTGATATTAAGGTAAAATTTGTAACAACATATCCTGACGCTTGTGGCAAATGGCAAGTTGTTGATACTTACCCAGATTTTACAGTTAAGGTTGTAGATACTTATCCAGATTTAAGAGTAAAAGTAGTTGAAACCTATCCAGGAGTGGATTAAAAAACTTTTATTTGTTGGGTTTTAAGCTTGCTGCTACTTTTTTAAAGATTTTTAAATTATCTTCAACTTTTCCGTAGGTAAAGCCAGTAATTACATAGTAATCTAAATTAACGAAAATTATTGTTTGATAAATAAATTCTTTAACAAACATTTCTTTGTGTGTACCTTGTGCATACATTTCGTAACCTTTAAAATTGCCTGCGACAAAAGGTTTTGGGTCTTGTTTTATTTTACTATCCCATTCTAATGGATAAGCTTCGAAAAGACGTTTGCATAAAATTATTTTTTCTTCTTCACTCAAAGCTTTTGAAATAGTTGATTTTCTAATAGTCATAGAAGTTTTTTCTTGTGTTTTTGAAGGCACATTACCATCGTCAGAATAGGTAAGAGAACTCAACATTAAATTTCCTTTTTTAAGTCCTGTACCACTTACATCAACGCTAAAATCAAACCTGTCGCTTAGTTGCGATTCAATTTTTGGGTCATAAATAACTCCTAAAACAGATTCTTTAACTTCTTCAATATGTCTTTTCGACACATTTGAAGGCATTGAAGCAGAAATTAAATAAGACCTATAAATATCACCTATAAGTAACATTATTTTAGTATAAGTTTTTCCGTAAGCCACTTGTTGTCCTTCAATTAACATTGCATCAAAGCCGTTTATTTTATAAAAAGTTTGTTTGTCAACAACTACTCCAGTTTTAATTAAATATTTTTTATCAAGACCAATCATATTTCTGTTAACTTCTCCAGGAATTTCGCTTATAATTATGCTACTACCAGCTAATTCGTGCTGAAAACCAGTATATGAATTGCTTTCAATAAAACCACGAGGTGGAATTAATTTTACTTTTGTACCAACTACTGTTTTATAATTGGCATTGATATTGTTGGTTCTTTCTATGGCTTTTGTATTTATACTTTGTGAAAATAAAGAAAATGCAAAAAAACATAAAGTAAATATGAATAAAATACGTTTCATAATTAAAATTTTTGTAAAATTAATTAAATTTGTTCAATTATTAAAAAATACAAGTTTTATGCCAGCAAAAAAAATAAATATTCTTTGTTTAGTTTTCTTTTTACTTCTAAGTATTCCTGTGTTTTCAATTGATAAAGAAAATATAAAGTGTGAAGATGCTGTTTTTGAAAAAAATATTAAAACTGTAAGAATGCATCCGATAGAATGGGAGCAAGGCTATCCGCTTATTGAGTTTGGGAGCGATAATATACTTTCATTTAATTTTGACCAACTTGAGTCAAATCCGGAAACTTATTACTATATGATACTCCACTGCACTTATGATTGGAAATCCTCAAATTTAATGTATTTTGAGTATGCTACTGGATTTGAAGAAAATGTAATTGATGATTATGAAAACTCTCATAATACTTTTATAAATTATACTCATTATAATCTTGAAATTCCTAATCGAGATGTAGAGTTAACAAAATCTGGAAATTACTTATTGATAGTTTATGTGAAATCTGGCGAAGAAACTAAAGTTGTAATTACTAAAAGATTTATGCTTTTTGAAAATGTTCTTGAAATAGAAGCACGAACCGACAAAGCCTTATTGAATGATTATCGTTTGCATTTTCAAAAAGTAGATTTTACAGTTTATAAAAAAGGTTTAAATATTTACGACCCTCAAGTAGAATTAAAGCCAGTTGTTATTCAGAACTATCAATGGAATACTGCAAAATATGATTTTCCATTTTCTTTTATTGATAATGATAAAATAGTATATGAATGGGACGATAAAATAATTTTTGATGCAGCAAATGAGTATCGCTATTTTAATTTTAATAATTTAGAATTAAATTCAGAAAGGGTAGAGCATATTGAATTTAGAAATCCATATTATTATATTGATTTAATAAAGGATAAAACAGAAATGTTTACTCCTTATGCCAGTGTTAAGGATATCAATGGTTCTTATGTAATTCGTACAAAAAGATTTAAAAATTCTGATTATCCCGAAATTCAGTCTGAATATGCTATAGTTAGCTTTAATTTGGAACACAAAAATCCTATTAGCAATGGCGATGTTTATATTTATGGCGATTTAACCAATTATTCGCTTGATGAAAATAGCAAAATGCTTTATAATATTGAAACACGATGTTATGAAAAATTATTATTCTTGAAACAAGGGTATTACAATTATCGTTATGTTTTGGTTGATAAAGACGGAAAAATTAATCATAGTTTTTTTGAAGGAAGCCATCAACAAACCGAAAATGCTTATTTGTTGTTCTTATATTATAAAGGTATGTCTGATAATTATTATAGGTTGATAAATTTTTTGGTAATATAAAATAATTAAGAATTAAGAATTGTGTTTCGACTTCGCTCAACACCCGATGATTGAATGAAGAATTTTGGATTTAAAGAGTTTTTAGTTTTGAGTTTTTAGTTGGAGAGTATTGAGTATGAAGTGAATTAGAAATTCAGCTTTGCTGCATTTTTATTCGTTTCTTGGCAGAGTTCTAGCAAGTTTGGCTCTACACTTGCTCCTTAGAAAATTAAGATTTTTTTTTATTTGCTTACGCATTTTTTATGTAATTTTACGCTTATATATTTTCAAAAATTTGAAATCATTGTTTATCTTTACGGAATAAATTTCTGAAATTTGATAATGAAAAAAGTCTTTCAAACAAAGCGATTTGAGTTTTATACCGCAGGAATTGAAACTAAACTTGAATTAGCTTATTATGGGGACATTCGAGCTGGTTTTCCAAGCCCTGCCGAAGATTTTAATGATGAAAGAATTGATTTGAATAAAATACTTATTCAGAATCCTTTGTCAACTTTTTATGTGAAAGTAATTGGTAATTCAATGGAAGGTGACTTTTCTGATGGTGATTTGTTGATTATCGACAAAAGTTTAGAATGGAAAGAAAATCGTATAGCACTATGTTTTGTAGAAGGTGAATTTACTCTAAAAAGAATACGTATTAAAAATGGTAAACATTACTTAGTTCCTTCTAACAGTGAGTTTCCAATTATAGAAATAAATGAATATAATAATGCAACAATTTGGGGTGTAGTTGCTTATTCAATAAAAAATCATAAATAAATGTTTGCTCATATTGACTGTAATAATTTCTATGTTTCCTGTGAACGTGTTTTTAACCCTTCGTTAAATGGAAAACCTGTGATTGTACTTTCAAACAATGACGGCTGTGCTATTTCACGTTCAAATGAAGCAAAAGCATTAGGTATTCCTATGGGTGCGCCTGCTTTTAAATACAAAGAAATTATTGAGGAAAATAATGTTCATGTTTTTTCTGCAAATTTTCCACTTTATGGCGATATGAGCAATAGAGTTATGAGCATTTTAGCCACTTTTTGTCCGATGCAGGAAATTTATAGTATAGATGAATGTTTTTTGGACTTGTCAGGTTTTGATGTTGATTTGAAAGAATACGGTTTGCAAATGAAAGAACGTGTTTATAAATGGACAGGATTGCCTATAAGTATTGGTATTGCACCAACAAAATCACTTTGCAAAGTGGCAACAAGAGTAGCAAAGAAATTCCCAAAAGAGACAAATTCTGTTCATGTTATTGATAGCGAAGAATTAAGAATTAAAGCATTAAAATGGCTTGAAATTGGTGAGGTTTGGGGTATTGGACGACAATACACAAAAAAACTTTTAGCCAAAAATATAAAGAATGCTTATCAGTTTACTTGTATGGGCGATGATTGGGTTAAAAAACACATGTCGATTGTTGGATTGCGTTTGAAACATGATTTACAAGGTATTCCTTCTATAATGATTGAGGAAGTTAAGGATAAGAAAAATATTGCAACAACTCGAACATTTGACTATAACACTGAAAATTACGAAGATGTTAAAGAGCGAATAGTTACTTTTACTACAAAATGTGCCGAAAAATTAAGAAAGCAAGGCTCGTGCTGTAATTCTATTCAAGTGTTTATTGCAACTAATTTTTACAGAAAAGATTTACCGCAGTATTCTAATTCTATTTGTATAAAGCTACCATTTGCAACTAATTCAACTTTTGAACTTGCAGAATATGCTGTTGTGGGATTAGAACAAATTTTTAAAAAGGGCTATGCTTATAAACGAGCAGGTGTTTTTGTTATGGATTTTACTCCTGAAAACAATCAACAATTAAATCTTTTTCAAAATAGAAATGCAAAACATATCCCTATAATGAAAGCAATGGATAAATTAAACCGAAAGTATGGCTGTGATTTGTTGAGATTGGGAGCACAAGCACCGGGAAAAACTTGGCGAATGAAACAAGAAAAACTTTCACCACATTATACTACTAATATCAATGAAGTGTTAACAATTAAAGTTTGAGAGCTATATATTTTAAATTATGTGTTTTGTTTATAGGTTAGATAAAAGTGCAAATGCTTTGGAAGAACGCTTTGAAGCAGAATTTATTCATCAACAAGCGAATATTTTTTTTGATAATCCCAATCCTATATATAACGGTTTTATTAATCCAAAAATGCCTGTAATAACTCACTCAAAACCTCGTAATATTCAATTTTTTGAATGGGGCTTAATCCCAAAATGGGCAAAAGATAAGAGTTTTCAGAAAAATACATTGAATGCGAGAATTGAAACTTTGTCTGAAAAACCTTCATTTAGGGATAGTGTAAACCACAGATGTTTAATTCCTTCTGACGGTTTTATTGAGTGGCGTTGGTTAGATGAAAAAGGAAAAAATAAACAAAAGTATTTGGTGCATTTTGAAAATGATTTGTTATATGCTTTTGCCGGAATTTGGTCAGTTTGGGAAGATAAGCCAACAGGCAAACTAATTCCTACTTTTTCAATTATTACAACAGAAGCCAATGAACTTATGTCATTTGTTCATAACAACAAAAAACGTATGCCTGTTATAATAAAACCTGAATTTGAAAAAGATTGGTTAGAAACAGGAAATATTACAATGTGGAATGATGATTTAAAGGCAACAGCGATTTGAAATTATTTCAAAGCGTGAAGTATATTAGAATTTATATCCATTTAAAAAGTCTTTGGTTTTCATTCTTTTTTTTCCCGACATTTGAAGTTCGTGTATAAGAATGAAGCCATCTTTTACAGCAATTTTAATTTCGTTTTTATTATCGCTAATTATTTTGCCTGTTTCGAAATTGTGTTCAGTAATCTCGTAAGATGTTTCAAAAACTTTTATTGTATTTTCTGCGTTTGCTAATTCGAACCAAGCTGCTGGATAAGGCGATAAGGCTCTAACTTTATTGTGTAATTTTTCAGCAGAATTGTTAAAATCAAGTTTGCAAAATTCTTTAGTCAATTTTGGTGCTGGGCGTAGTTTATCTGTTTTTAGAGAATTTTGTTCTGTACTTTTTGCAGTGCCGTTTGCTATGGAATTTACTGTTTTAACTAATAATTTGCCTCCTAAATTCATCAATTTATCGTGTAATGTGCCAGCATTGTCGGATTCAAGTATTGCACATTTTGTTTGAAAAATTATATTCCCAGTATCAATTTCTTCGTTGATGAAAAATGTTGTTAGTCCAGTTTCTGTGTCGCCGTTTAAAATAGCATGGTTTATTGGTGCTGCACCACGATAATCGGGTAGAAGAGAGGCATGTAAATTTATTGTTCCATATTTTGGAATTTGCCACACTTCTTTAGGTAACATTCTAAAAGCTACAACAACAAATAAGTCGGCATTTAAACTTTTAAGTTCAGAAATAAAATCAGGGGATTTTAAATTTGTTGGTTGTAATATTTTGATATTCAAATCTTTGGCAAAAGTTTTAACTTCTGATTCTGATATTTTTTTACCTCTACCAGCAGGTTTATCGGGTGCAGTAATAATTGCAAGAATTTTTTGATTGTCTTCAAGCAATTGTTTTAAAGGCTCTACAGCAAAGCCAGGAGTGCCCATATAAACGATTTTAAGTTTATTCACTTTCGCCTAAGTTAAGTTCGTGTCCCATTTTATCTTTTTTAGTTTTAAGATAAAATTTGTTGAATTTATTTGGTTTTATTTCAATATGTTGTATTGCACAAATTTCTAAACCATATCCTTTTAATCCTGCTTTTTTTGATGGATTATTTGTGATAAGTGTCATTTTTCTTACTCCAAGGCTCCTTAATATTTGTGCTCCAACGCCATAATCTCTTTCATCAGCTTTAAAACCGAGATGAAGATTTGCTTCTACAGTATCTAAACCTTTTTCTTGAAGTTTGTAAGCAGATATTTTATTCATAAGTCCAATGCCACGTCCTTCTTGGTCGAGATATACTATCACACCTTTTCCTGCTTTTTCAATCATTTTCATTGATTCGTGCAGTTGATGTCCGCAGTCGCAGCGTTGGGAAGCAAAAATATCGCCAGTAACGCAACTAGAATGAATTCTCACTAATATTTGTTCGTCAGGTTCCCAGGTTCCTTTTATAAGTGCAGAATGTTCTAATCCATTGTTTGTTTGTTTAAAAGGTACCATTTCAAAATTGCCGTAATCGGTAGGTAATTTAACTTTGTCGCCACGAATTATTAGGCTATCAAACTCCAAGCGATATTTTATTAAATCTTCAATAGAAATTATTTTAAGCTTAAACTTATCAGCAATTTTCATTAGCTGTGGAAGTCGAGCCATAGTTCCGTCTTCGTTCATAATTTCTACTAAAGCACCACCAACTTTTAATCCTGCTAATCTTGTAAGGTCAACAACTGCTTCGGTGTGTCCTGCACGTTTTAGTACGCCGTTTTCTCTAGCCATAAGTGGAAAAATATGACCTGGTCGTCCTAAATCTTCAGGTTTTGTTTTATCGTCGATTAAAGCATAAATTGTTTTTGCTCTATCAGCGGCTGAAATTCCTGTTGTGCAACCATGACCATTCAAATCAACAGAAACAGTAAATGGCGTTTCGTGTAAAGCAGTATTTTTGCCAACCATCAACTCTAATTCTAATTCCTTGCATCTGCTTTCGGTAAGAGGTGCGCAAATTAAGCCACGTCCATGTGTTGCCATGAAATTTACTATTTCTGGTGTGATTTTTTCGGCAGCAACAACAAAATCGCCTTCATTTTCTCTATCGTAGTCGTCAACAACAATTACAACTTTTCCATTTTTAATATCTTCAATAGCCTCTTCTATTGTGTTTAAAGGTCTATTGATTTCGTTTTGTGGGTTTCCAGACATTTGATTTAACTCCTTTCATCGCTCTAAACATTCCTGTAAGTAAAGCAATATTCATTGATAAAAAATGTGTAATAAAACGCAAAAATACATTATGAATATTTATTTTTTTAAGTAAATAGTCAACTAATGGTAATAAAAGTACAAAATTATATAAGCAGAATAATATGAGATAGAAGTTTGATAAGAAAGCAAGGTAAAAGTTAATTCCCCAAGCTAAAATTAAAAATATTGGTGTAATCCATCTTAAAACTTTATGAGATAAAAAGCTAAAAGCCAAACCTGTCCAAGGGGGCCACAAGAAATGTTTAAATTCTTTTAGATTTTGGAAATTTCCTGTTGCTATTCTTACTTTTCTTCTAAACTCGTCAGATAAATTATTTGAAACATCTTCATAAACTACAGCATCGAGGTTATTTATAGCTTTGTATCCTTTTTCTAAAACTTTCATGCAGAGATAAAAATCGTCAACTAAAAAAGTTTTAGGAACTGGCGAGTATAATTCGCGTCTCATTGCAAAACAACCGCCAAAAGGTCCCATCATAGTTCCCCATAAAATACCTTCTCTATGTTTTATATAAACTTCTCTTGAAATATATGATTTTTCTTGTATAGATATTCCTTCTTTTTTTAATCCTGTATTTTTCATATGAGAATCCACCAAGCCTACTTTAGGGTCTGAAAAAGGTTTAACTAATTCGGAAATAGTGTTTTTATCGAAAAATACATTTGCGTCTGATAAAATTAAAATTTCAGAAGTTGATTTGTCTATCATACTATTTATAACATTAGATTTTCCTTGTCTTTCAGTGAATGCAGTAAAATCAATGTTTTGATGTTTTTTAGCGTAAGCTTCAACAATTTCGTTAGTGTTGTCGTTGCTGTTGTCTGAGCCAATTATAATTTTAATTTTATCAAGAGGATAATCTGAATTTAATATAGAATCGAGTTTTTCGGCAATTACGCTTTCTTCATTGTATAAAGACATGATTATTGTAACTTCTTTTTTTTCAGTAAGTTCCGAAAATTTTAGTTTTTTATTTATCGTTAAAATATATAAAATAAATGGGAATAGTACATAGCTGTGGAAAACTAAAAATGCTAGAAAGAAGAATAATATTTGAAGTGCAATAATCATTTTATATGTAACAAGTAAAAGTCGTTTAAGTTTTGAGCAATTTTATCATTATCAAAATTTTCTAGAATAAATTTTCTCGCTTCTAAAGAAATTGAATTATGAAGTTCTCTATTATTTTTTATTTTATTTAAAGAAGTTAAAAATTCGACTGAGGAATTTGCAATTAATATATTTTTTTCATGAGTAGTGCTAATTCCTTCACTACCTATTGATGTTGATATAATTGTTTTTCCTGCAGCCATTCCTTCAATTATTTTAATTCTCATTCCAGAGCCTGAAAGTAGTGGTACTATCATAACAGATTGTGTTGCAATAAATTTTGCAGCATCTGGAATTTCGCCAAGATATTCAATATTTTTGCAATTTCGCAAATATTTTTCAAATAAAACAGGTGCATTTCTGCCTGCTACAGTTAGTTTGCAATCAGGATTATCTTTAATAAATATATTCCAAACATTTTCAATAAACCATGTTAATCCTTCTTGATTAGGAATCCAATCTAAAGCTCCTATATGGAAAAAACCTGGAAATTCGCCATTATTTTCAAGTTTTAAAAACTTATTGTCTTGGTTTATTCCTGTTGGTGTTACTTGTTGTGGTTTTGTATTTCCAAGTTCATTAAATATTTTTCCGTCACGCTCTGTGATTGGAACTAGTAAATCATATTTATTCAAATATGAAAGTTTGAATTTTTTAATTCTTTTTGCAAGATTTTTCTTATAAATACGGATACAAGTGTTTGTTTCGTTTAATGTAGCTCTTTCCCAAATTTCATGTTCTATATTATGTGCTCTAAGCGAAATTTTAGCATTAGAGTGTTTTCTTATTGTTTTTATATATGGACAAAGGTATAGCCCTTCTAATTGAACTATGTCGAAATTATCTTTTTCTAAAATTTCTATTAATTTATTTTCAAAATTTTTAGAAATAAATCTTTGAGCGTTGTATGGTTGTGACGAAAAAACAAGATTAGTTAAGGCTTTAAAAATAGATGTGTCTGTATTAATTTTAACTGCATGAATTTTTACTTTGTTTGTTATTTCTTTTGGAATTGAACTTAACTCAGTATAGTGTTTTGATGTATTCATTGAAAGAATTTCGACATGATTTTTGTTTTGACATAAAGACAGGGCTAATGATAAACTTGCTATAGAACCTCCGTCTCTTGGCGGATAAGGCATTTTATTTGTTAAAATCAAAACTCTCATATCGTTACATAAAATCAGTACAAAGTAATAAAAAATTATTGAGTTTTTTAAGTCTTTTTTGATTTTCTTTTGAATTTGCTTTTTAAATTTGAATAAAATTGTGTGCTAACTCTCATAGAATCGTTAGCAGCCTTGTATATTAAGAATCCCGCTAAGGGGATAAGAACATAGGTGCTCATCCACATTCCTATTGAAGGTTCAAAAACAGCTTCTCGCGTTGTTTTTTCAAAAGTGATAGAAATAACATAGTAAATTAAAAATAAAAAAACTGATATAATAACAGGTAATCCGAAACCACCTTTACGAATTATTGCTCCGAGAGGTGCGCCTACTAAGTAAAATAAAACACATGCAATAGCTAAAACATATTTTCTATGCCACTCTATTCTATGACGTGCTATGTAACGGTTGCTGTAATTTAGTTCGTCTCTAGTTAGTTCTACATATAGTTTAGCTGAGCTAGCATAATTTAGAGCAAAATCTATAACTTTATTTTTTTGAGCTGAGTTTAAATTTTTATAAATTGAATCAACATGAATATTTTGTTGCTCTTCTACATTGAGTTCATCAACTTGTCTGCTAGCAATTTGTTTTTCTTCTTCACTTTGATTTAGCCATTCGTGTTTGCCTTTAAATAATGAATATTCTACTATATTGAACCATATAGCATTTTTTCTTTCAAACATAGTTTTTTTCAAAGAGTCTATAGAAAAAACAAGCTGTTTGTTATTTAGCATATCGAAACTATTTTTGAACAAGTCCTCATTGGCTTGGTCCATGCCTAGTGCATCTAGTTCAATATAAGCTGTTTGTGTTTTAAAACTAGCACTTTGGTGTGGATATTTTTTACTTGATTTGTCTTTATCAAAATCTAAATCTTCGTATCTATATCCGTCTTGTAAAGTTAAAATTAGAAATTTTTTATCTTTGGTAATGTGTATGTTTCCGTGTTGTGCTGTTGTAATACTACTTGAATTTTTTTTGTTTCTGTGGTCATATACAAGAATGTCTTCTAAATCATTGCTTTTTCTTTGTTTTCGCTCAACTTTAATGCAAAAATCATTTACAGGTTCAGTAAAAATTCCACTTTGAAGATTTATTTCTGGTCTCTGTTGTTGAATATTATAGAGCAAGGTTCGCATTTTTAAATTAGTGTAGGGGAGTAGGTTGTTAGAAAAATAAAATGCGGAAATACTTATTATTAAATTTAAGACAAAAAGTGGATACATTATTCTGTATAAAGATATTCCACCAGACTTCATCGCAAATAGTTCGTTTTTTTCTCCAAGATTTCCGAAAGTCATTATGGTTGCTAAAAGAATAGAAAGAGGAAGTGCTAAAGGAATTAATGTTAATGATGCGTAAAATAAAAGTTCTGCAATAACCTGCCATTCTAAACCTTTTCCGACTAAATCGTCAATGTATTTCCATAAAAACTGAAGAAGTAATATGAATACACAAATTAGAAAAATAGCCAACCATGGACCTAAAAAAGATTTGATAATATATTTATGTAATTTTTTAAGCATGTCTAAAATTTAAACCATGCAAAAATAAAAAACAAATTTTAAAAGTCCTATGCTCCTATGAGATATTTAAGATTATTTATTTGAGTTTCCCAAAGTTCAATAACTTCTTCACGTTCATCATTTATAGCAAAATCAGTAACAATAAGGGAAACCTCATTTGTTAACTCATGGTTTTGAATTTTAAATTCAAAATAAACTTCTTCATTTTCGCAATCTGTCCACCTAAAACGGATATAGTCTAAATCTTTGATACCTAGTAGTTCTGCTGTCTCTTCAACACCTTCCCAAACAAAAGTATAAATATTGTCATTTATAAAAACCTCGTCAGCAAACCATTCAGACAAACCAGTTTCGGTTGATAATCTATCAAATAATATTCTTGGCGAAGAGTTAAGAATATATTCAATTTCGATTCTTGTCATAATGTATAGCTTTTTATGTTTTACATTTGTGTTGTAAAATTAGTTCTTCAATATCTTGTAAGTTAGAGTTTTATCAACTGGGTAAGTAATTCTAATAAAATAAATTCCAGAGGCTAATTCGCTAGTATCTATAATGGTTTTTGTGTTTGCTAGTTTTCCGCTCATTGCTTGTCGTCCAAACATATCATAAATTATAAAATTTAATTGATTTATTACTTCTTTTTCGGAGTCTATTGTTATGGTTTCGCCTGCTGGAATAGGATAAATATTAAAAGAAAAATCAGTATTATCATTGTTGTTTTCTTCTTCCTCTTCTTCTTCTTCTTCTTCTTCGTTTATTTCAAGTTCTTTTACATGAAGTTGTAAGTTTACTATGCTGTCGCAGCCATGTTCGCTAATAAATGTTTCTTCAAATTCAAAATCTCCTATTTCTGTAAAAACATCTAAATTAAATTCATTTAGCTTATAGTTTTCTCCTTTATTTATAGTGTCCTTAATAGTCGTGTGGTAATTTGGATAAACACTTAAATTTAAAACTACTAAGCTATCACAATTATTTTGAGCAACATAAAACAAAGTGTCAACTCCTGCATGATTCATATTAAAACCATGTTCGGTATATGTTTCGCCTTCACAAATTTTTGCGTTTATATTAGTTTGATAAAAACTTCCTATTGTAAGGTTTAAAGTAATTGTGCTATCACACCCAGCAATTGAAGATAAACTGTGCTGATAAATTCCTTCTTCGCTTAATGTTTGTCCAAAGAAATCATAAGTCGCATTTTCGCAAATCATCATATCAATTTCTGTGTTGTATGTTGGATTAACTTTTAGGCTTAAATTTATTACACTATCGCAAGTTTCAGATTGGAATACTATTTTTGTGTGATTAAAAGTTCCAGCAGTGTTTTGAACAGGAAGCTCGAAACCATAGTTTGAATAAGCATTACCTACACATATTTCATCTGAAATATAACTTGTTGTGCTATAATAAAAATGAATTTTATAAATCGAGGTTTTATTCCCATTATTAACTGTGATTTTAGCAAGATTTGTATTGTTGGCTTGTTCTATTGTAATGTTTGCATTAGGGCTAGAAGCAGTTGCCGATACGATATTAGAAGAACCACATTCTGCATCTATGTAATAATCATAAGTGTTTGGAGAAAAGTTAGGTATTGGATTACCGTTTACCAAAATGTTTGAGACTGTAGTATTGTAAATAAACTCTACATCATCTATGTATAAAGCATCTGATTCAGAGCCTTGTCCAGGTTCTTTATTTGTTGTGAAAGTTAATAAAATGTATTTCGCATCACTTGCCGGATAGTTGTAATCAAAAGGAACTGAATATCTTTTCCATGCTTGATTTCCACGACTAAAGAATTTTACAGATTTTCCAACCACATGACTTGCTGCGTTTGGGTCAGAGCCTTCGGGGTCGCGATATGAATAGTTGTCGTGAATTACTGCAATCATTTTTGCTTGTTGAGTTTCTGAAGGACAAACGAATTTTGCCCAAAAGACAATAGAGTCGGGTTTAGCATTCAAATCTTGTCTAAAATCAGAATCGCTTGCTCTGGTGATGTTGTAGTTTTCTGGATTAGTAGCTGTTGTGCTTCCAATTCTAATTTGTCCTGTAGTGATGTTTCCGTTTGCGATAACTGTGTTTCCTAAAATAGAAATTTTTGTTGCATAAATTTTACAACTATAATTTCCCGAACTTCCAGGTCTTGTGTCTGTTGATTTTGCATGTCGTGTTGCAGTAGCAGTACCACAACCAAGAGAAGCCATGCCTGTTAGATCGCACTTTGCTGAAGGAAAAGCATTCCATGAACTAGGTTCGCTATCAGCACTACTACCATCCCATAGCTCAAAACCACCGTTTGGAAACTGATAGGTTTGTGGAAATAATGCTAATGAGCAAAAAAAGCTCAAAAAAACAAAAAGTATAATTTTATTCATAAGTTCAATCACATATAACATACAAATATATAACTTTTTTTTAAATTATAAGCGTAATAATGAGTTTTTTTTAAAAAATTATTTACTTTAGAATGTTTATAAATAACAATAGGACAAAATGACATGTGTTTCTTTGTGTATTCGGACAAATTGGCATTTGTGGATTTGTAATTACTGAAATTATTTCCGAATTTATGTGAAGGTATATTATTTGATTGTTTAGTAGTAGAAAATAAATAAAATATTAACTTAAAATTATGGAGGAAAAAAATATGTTAGTAAGAAGAAACACAGGTGGTTATTTACCATCAATATTTGACGCTTTTTTTAACGAAGCAGGTAATTTAGAAAATTCAACAATTTTCACAAAACCAGAGTTTAATGTTTATGAAAATGAAAAAAATTTTGTAATCGAAGCAGCTGTTCCTGGAATGGATAAAAAAGATTTTAAAATTGAAATTAAAGACAATCTTTTAGAAATTTCATCAGAAAGAGAAGCGAAAGAAGAGAAAAAAGATGAAAAATATTTTTACAAAGGATTTTGCTACGGAAGTTTTAAGAAATCTTATAGTCTGCCCGAAAACATTGATAAAGACAAGATTAATGCTGGATACGAAAATGGAATTTTAAAAATTACAATTCCTAAAGATGAGCAAGCAAAGGTTTTGAAGCAAATTAAAGTTGGATAATTTTTAAATTGTTTTGAAAAAAGACTGTCTTAACTGTTGAGGCAGTCTTTTTTTTATTATTTTTGTAAAAAAATGGTTTATGAGAACGAAAGAAGATATAGTTAATAATTGGTTACCACGTTATACAGGCAAATCTCTAGATTCTTTTGGAGAATATATTTTGTTAACAAATTTTCAACTTTATGTAGATTTGTTTGCTGAATATAATAATGTGGAAGTTGAAGGACGTGATAGAAATATGACAAGTGCAACTAGTGAAAATATTACGATTATAAATTTTGGAATGGGTAGTCCAAATGCTGCTACTATAATTGATTTATTAAGTGCAATTTCGCCAAAAGCATTGTTGTTTTTAGGTAAATGTGGTGGATTAAAAGCTAAAAATAAATTGGGAGATTTAATTTTACCAATTGCAGCAATTAGGAGCGAAGGAACATCTGACGACTATTTGCCAATTGAAGTGCCTGCTTTACCAGCTTTCCAATTACAAAGAGCTGTTTCAACTTCTATTCGTGATCATGGGCGAGACTATTGGACTGGAACTGTATTTACAACCAATAAACGTGTTTGGGAATATGACGAAAGATTTAAAAAATATTTGAGAAAAACACGAGCAATGGCTATTGATATGGAAACTGCAACTGTGTTTATTGTTGGATTTGCAAATGAAATACCTTCAGGTGCTTTGCTTTTAGTAAGCGACCAACCAATGATTTCAACAGGTGTAAAAACTGACGATAGCGATAGACAAGTTACTGAAAACTTTGTTGAAGACCATATTAAAATTGGAACAGAAGCACTCAGACTAATTGCAAGAGGTGGGTCGTCAGTAAAACATTTGCGTTTTTAATTGTTTTGTCATAATTTTTGTAAAATGAACAAAAATTCCGCCAAAACACATTCATATTGTTTTTTTAACACAATATTCTGATTTGTATCTATTTTTTTAATAAATTTACAGAATAAAATTATTGAATATGAAAAAAGTACAGCTATTATTTATTTTTCTGTTATTTTCTTGTTTCGTTTTTTCGCAAGTTTACAAAGGAAGAGAAGCAGAAGCTAAGGGTGAAAGGTTCTGATATAGTGCGTTTTAAAGATTTTTCAGAATTGCCTAATTTTATTCATTTTAGCGATGCTGAACGTTTAGATAAGGCAAAAGCTATTGATTTAACTAAATCTTTTTTTGATGATAATAAATTAAATTTAATTGAAAAAAATATTCAAAAAAATAAAAATGGAGATGAAACCCACAGATTTCAACAAGTTTATAATAATATTTCAATAGAGTTTACAGTTTGGAATTTGCAAATAAAAAATGAAAAAGTTTATGCTTTAAATGGAGATTTGTTTGCCGATGTAAATATTGTTTCAGATTTTTCAATTACTCCTGACGAAGCTTTGAATTTGGCTTTGCAATATATAGGTGCTGAAAAATATATGTGGGAAGATAATGGTGAAGAAAAATTATTAAAGACCTTTTTAAAAAATGAAAATGCTACATATTTTCCAAAAGCAGAAAAAGTATTAGTGCCTGCTCAAGCAAAATTTGAAAATTCAACATTACATTCTGCATATAAATTTGATATTTATTCCAAAAAACCACATCAAAGAAAAGATGTTTATATTGACGCTACAAGTGGTAAAGTACTTTTTTCTTTGTCAAAACTTTATGAAAATGATGCGGTTGGAACAGCTCATACACAATATAGCGGAATACAACAAATAAATACTACATATGATTCAGGAATGGGACAATATATCTTAAACGATGATACTCGTGGAGGTGGAATTAGAACTTTAAATTGTCAAAATTCAAGTGAATATGAAAATGCTATTGATTTTTATGATGATGATAATATTTGGAATAATGTGAATGCTCAACTTGATGAATATGCTACAGATGCTCATTTTGCAACTGCTTCAACTTATGATTATTTTTACACTGTGCATGGACGTAATAGTATTGATGATGACGGACATGCACTTTGGTCTTATATACATTTTGATTTGATAGACTATGGTTTTGGAACTAATGTAAATGCTTTTTGGAATGGTTCCTGGATGACTTATGGCGATGGAGATGAAACTATTACACCACTTACAACTGTTGATATTTGCGCCCATGAAATTACTCATGGATTAACTACTCATACTGCAGGTTTGAACTATCAAGATGAGTCTGGAGCTTTGAACGAAGCTTTTAGTGATATTTTTGGTACTGCTGTTGAGTTTTATGCAAAACCTGATGATGCAAATTATTTAATAGGTTCTGAAATCGGTATTGTCATGCGTTCTATTGCCGATCCTAATTCAACAGGAAAACCTGATACTTATCAAGGAAATTATTGGGTCTATGGGGAAAGTGATTATGGCGGTGTGCATACAAATGGAATTCCTTTATGTTATGGTTTTTATTTATTATGTGAAGGTGGCAGTGGCACAAACGATTTAGGAAATTCTTATGATATTATTCCTATTGGTATGGATAAAGCAGAACAAGTGTTTTTTCGTTTGCTAACAGTTTATTTAACACCAAACTCAAATTATCATGATGCTTGGTTTTTTGCTATGCAAGCAGCAGCCGATTTGTATGGAGCTTGCTCAAGCGAAGTGCAAAGTGTTGGAGAAATGTTTTATGCTATTGGAGTAGCTGATGAACCATATGTAAATACAGCTCATGCTAATTTTACAGCTAGTTATACACAAAGTTGTGAAGCACCGTTTTCTGTGAGTTTTTTCAATAAATCGTATAATGGAAACAGTTTTCTTTGGAATTTTGGAGATGGTAACACTTCAACCGAAATTAATCCTACACATATTTATAACAGCGAAGGCTACTATAATGTAACATTAACTGTTTATGGAGGAGTTTGTGGTTCAGCGTATAAAATTAAAGATAATTTTGTTCAAATAGATCCTAATTTGCCTTGTGTAACAATTTTTCCAGAGTATGAACATATAACAGTTAACAAGTGTAATGGAGTTATTTATGATAGTGGAGGACCTGATGAAAAATATTTTGCAAATACAAATTCAAGTGTAACTATTCACGCTGCAGGTTCTGATAGTATTATTTTAAATATTTTAGAATTTGATATCGAAGAGGGTAGCGGAAGTGAATGTAATTATGATTATATAGCATTTTATGATGGTCCTAGCATTTCTTCTCAATTAATAAATGGAACAAAATATTGCAATACTACAGGAAATCCAGGAGTAATTTCTTCGACAGGAGAGTATATAACAATTGAATTTTATTCTGACGAAGGTTTATCGCGTGAAGGTTTTAAAATTCAATATGATTGTATAAATGCAGCCAACCCACCAACTCCGTATTTTTCTGCTATAAATACTTATTCTTGTGATGGATATATTGAGTTCGTTGATAATTCAATTAATTATCCACAAACATATGAATGGGATTTTGGAGATGGGAATTTTTCAAACGAACAAAATCCAACTCATAAATATTTAAGTTCAGGAATTTATGCTGTAAAACTAAGGGTTGAAAACGAAAATGGATCACAAACATTAACAAAAACTGATTATATAACAATTGACTTGCCAGAAGCATCGCAATTAGTCCCTCTTGAAAATGTTTGTATTGACCAAGCCTTTGTAATAAATCAAAATGTAGAAGGTGAGTTGAAGTGGTTTGATTCGCTTGAAAGTACAAATGCTATTTTTACTGGAAATACTTGGCAACATGAGGCAATCTCAGAACCTGTAACATATTGGGTTGAAGAATTTTTTGAAAGTGAAAACTATTATGTAGGTTCGAATAATAGTAATTCTAATGGTGGCTATTTTGGAAATCCTTCTTATATACACTATTTGATTTTTGATGCTTATAAACCATTTAAACTAAGAACAGTAAAAGTAAATGCACAAGAAAGTGGCGATCGCTTTATTGCTTTACGAACTTCAACTCAGGAAATTATTGCTCAAAAATCTGTTTATTGTATTGATGGAACACAAATTATTACTTTAAATTTTGATGTGCCAATAGGTAATGATTTACAATTAGTTGGTTTAGGCGCTCCTGATTTATTTAGAAATAGTAGTAATGTAAATTATCCTTACGAAATAGAAGGTATTGTAAGTATAAAAGCAAGCTCTGCTGGCACAGATCCATACAATTATTATTACTATTTTTATAATTGGAAAATTCAAACTTACGACTGTACTTCGGCAAGAACAGAATTTGAAATTATTCCACACACTTGTTCAAATATAGAAAATATTAGCGTGCAAAATCTTTCAATTTTTCCAAATCCAAGTAAAGGAGTGTTTAGTTTTAATAATTTAGATAATTTAGATTTTGAATTTAAAATAAGCGATGTTTTTGGTAAGATTTTATTAAAAGGAAATTCAGAACAAAAAGAAATTGACATTTCTCATTTTGCAAATGGAGTGTATTTTGTTGAAATCAATTCGGAAAATGGAAATAAATTTGTGAAATTGGTTAAAAACAGTTAAAAGTTAAAAGTTTGTAAAGTTAAAAGTTCATAAAAAAAAGCCAAGCAAAAAAACAACTTTCAACTTTTAACTTTTAACTTTTAACTGAGCGTAGCAGTTTGACACTTATAAGACACCGTCAACTAAAAACTTAAAACTCAATAACTAAAAACTTTAATTATTCTTTCTCTTTCCTCTTTGTTCCAATGGTTTTGTATATCAAGATTAAGCTTTAGAACTTCGATTTCACAGTTTTTATTTTCTTTTGCAAGTTCTTCCCAAATTTTAACATGTGTTTTGTTAAGTCTGCCTGTCCATGCTGTCCAAAAAATAACAATATAAAAATCAGCAGAATTTGGCTTGGGTAAATCATTGCCTTTTAAATCTCTGTATTTTGAGTATTCTTCAAAAAAGTTGGGATATTCTGAAGTTTTGTAAATAGTATCTTTGTGTAAATTTTGAATAAATTCAGAAAGCTCGGCGTTGCAAGCAGAATCATTAGACTTAAATTCAATATAATTTCCGAATTTATCATAAATTTTAGCATCTGGAATTCCTTGCCCGTTTAATATATGTAGAAAATTATCAGAGTTTGAACTGACAATATTATTTGTACCAAAGCCAAATCTTTTAGCTTTTCTTATTAAACTTTGCTCATTCTCAATTCTGAGTTTTTCATCATAACAGGACGACAAGAACTAAGCAAAATAGCAAATATTAACAATAAAATATGTGATTTTTTCATTCAGTATAAAAACATATAATAATGCAAAATTATAAATATTTTTAACGATTTTACAGTTTGCAATAATTTATTGGAAAAATTATGAACTCATTTAAAGCTAATTCTTATTTTTGTAAAAAAACAGTTTTAAAATTATGGTAAAAAAATATTTATTAAGTATTTTGTGTTTGAGTTTTGTGATAAATCTTTTTAATGATTATCCGCATTTATACCTAAACTCATTTTTATAACTTACACAGGCTACTAGTAGTCTTCCAAATAAGGCTTCTCCAAAATACCTGCGATTAAACTTGTAGCAAAATTCATCCAAATAATTTTG
>Ga0209719_1000578_pt1 | contig 52427 bp, 40 predicted proteins | sample AD_JPNAS2_MetaG_FD_184421 | JGI IMG/M metagenome (GOLD analysis project Ga0209719, IMG submission 184421) | Active sludge microbial communities of municipal wastewater-treating anaerobic digesters from Japan - AD_JPNAS2_MetaG (SPAdes) (version 2) | ecosystem: Engineered > Bioreactor > Anaerobic...
CCGACTACGACAAGGTCATCGAGGAGACCATCACCCTTTCCGTCAAATGGGGCCTCATCGAGAAGACCGCCAAGGACCGGCTCATCCCCACGCCCCTGGGGAAGAACACCGCCGCCAAGGGGATCGCCCTGGAGACCGCCGTCTTCTTGCTCGAATTCCTCAACAACGCCGATCCCCGCAATGTCTCCGACTTTGAGATCCTCATGCTCCTGGCCATGTCCCATGACGCGATTCCCGTCTATATCCCCCTCAAGCGAAACGAACGGGGACAGGGCGGCTACCTTTATGAACTGAAGCAGGCGATCCACGACAGCATGGAGGAGACCAAGCCTGTCTTCCAATCCGTCTGGAAAATCTCGGGGATGCTCTCCCAGGAGAAAGAGCGGGCCGTCAAGAAGGCCCTCATGATGAACCGGTGGATCTCGCCGGCGGAGACCAAGGAGATCGAGAACAGCTACGAGGTTTTCAGCGGCGCCATCAAGCGGGTGGGGGAGGACTTCAGTTGGCTGGCCGAGACCCTGTCTGCACTGGCCAGGGAGATCCGCTGGGACCAGCGGGCCATCGCCCGGATCGAGAATCTTTCCCAACGCCTGATCTACGGTGTCACGGAAAAGGGTCTGGCCCTCTCCAGTATCCGCCTCCGGGGCCTGGGCCGGACCTACATCAACCGTCTCATCGCCGAAGGCTACGACGCACCCGAGGCCGTCGCCGAACTGCCGCTCACGGAACTGGAAAGGCTGCTTCCGAAGCATCTGGCCGAGCGGCTGTACCGGCATTTCCATAGGGATTATCAGAAAGCAGAGGATGTAACCGATCAGGAAGCAGCAACCGAGATCCGTGAAGCGGGTGATATTGCAGAAGCTGGAGTAGTACCGGATAAAGGTAAAGCAGCAACAAGCCACTCCCCGCCGACTGCACCGCCAGGTGACGGTAACTTCCCCCGTCCTATTGCCGATATCCTTTCAGACAAAACCCTGCTGTCTATCCTCCGCACCCGCCTGGCCGATGCCAAGGACCTGCAGGAATTGATCGCCGATCCGCCGGTCATCTTCATGGACGAAGGCCAGCAGCTCTTTTTCTACCGTGGCATTCCGATCAAGCTGCAACCGGCCAGCTTCCAGTATCTGTTGATCCTGGGGGGAAAACCAAAGCAGATCATAGCCCGTGACGAGATCTACCGCCGCCTCTGGCCCGGTCCCATGAAGTACGACGGGTCCAACAAGCCATATGAACGCCAGATCTCCGACCACAAGCGCCGCTGCATCGCCCAGATCAAGAAGGGCATCACGGGGAAAATCGCCGTCGAACCGGGGGAACTGGAAACCTTGATCTTCACCCGGTCGAAGGTGGGGTATATGTTGAACGTGAGTAAGGAAAACGTGCTGATTCTACCCGCTCATTAAAGAATGACCTTTTGTGCCGAAACAAATCTGTTCAAATACCATTTTACTTGATCGAACAATTCATACCAGGTGCTCCTGCGATCGGGAGTAGATTCCAAGTATTTTGCAAGCATTTCAAGTTCGCGAATGAATTCCGTAGAATGTTCGTTAGCGATCTTAATCAATTCGAGAGGTGATTGATCTTTCACAATTTTGAATATGCCTTGTGTTGGGAGTCCTATCTCTTTAAAGTTATACCGGTTCAATATGATACAGGCATCCAAGATGAACACATCCAGGAGAGGATCTTTTTCTCCAGGAAGGCCAATGCGATTGCGAAAGTGTTCTCCTATCCGTTCGGATATGAAACACATTTGCTCATATGCTCTTCTTAGTCCTTCGTCCTGAAGATCTTCCATCGGGTCCCAAGATATTGTCGAGGCATAGATTCCGCGGAAGATATCAAGCGCTCGCTTACCCTCTGAGCCAATGAATAATGCCTCTTCTGCAACAAGTTGACGAAATTCACCATAATATTTATCACGGATCGATGTCCATAGTTCGTCAAATGGCTGACGAAGATCTTCAATGGCTTTATACATCCCTTGGATTAAACTCCTGAAGCTGTCTCTTTGATTTTCGTAAACTATGGATTGTTTTGCATGCTCCAGCGTGAGTTCATGCTTGATTGTCTCAAGTTCCTTAGCCAAATCGCTTTTAAAAGCATCAATTTCTTTGGATTTTATAACGTCGATTTTAGCATCGACAGACCTTTTCAATAACAACCACATCACGATAAACGCCAATACAAAGAAGGGGCTGCTTATACCCAGCAAAGTCAAAAGTTGTTCAGTCATTTCGCACTTTCTTTCTCAAATATGCAGATGACATCACCCCTCCGCCAGGGCTTTGAAAGCCGCCTGGGCCGGATCGCTGTAAAACTCGATCTGCATCTTGTCGATCACCTCGTCGGGGAGCGTGGCGAAGTCCTTCCGGTTCGCCGTGGGGATCATGACGCGCCTAGCACCCGAATCCATGGCAACGCGCAGTTTATCCCCCAAGCCCTCCACATGGCTGAGAACACCGTGAAGGCTCATTTCCCCTAAGACAACGAGCCCGGCTGCAATGGTTCTTGACAGAACGGCGGACACCAGCCCAACGAAAAACGCCACTCCCAGATCGTGAGCGTCCTTGCCCTGCATCAAACTGATCAATTGAATATTCACGTCATAACTGGAAAGCTCATGATCGATGCCGATCTTTTTGGCATTTGTTTTGAGGAAGTCATAGGCCATTCGGGCCGATTCACGGATGTTCTTCGAAGAAGTCCCGACAAGGTTGAATTTCCCGGAACCAACACTGATGTTGATCTGAATACGATAGAGGGAATAGCGTCCCTCCGCCTGATCATAACCAATCGTAAATATATCACCCGGTGGCAGGGGCGTATCGGGGATTAACTGGATGCTTCCCAGCTCCGGGCAGCCGACGAAGCGCTCTTCCCCCGTCTCTTTATCAATATAGGAGAAGTTGACTTTTGCGTATTCGATGCCCCCCATCCGTTTGAGTTGCTCCTTCACGCGCCGCCGCAGCTCCAGGGCAAAACTCACATACTCTTCAACCTCTTGGCGGGTCGGGTCGTTCGCCGGATGAAGCAGCTTGACCAAACCGGAAACGGTCTTCACGGCCGCTGTTCTATCCCTTGCTTCCAAGTGGTTTCCGAAGGAGAAGTATCGATCGTGAACGTCGGCGAAATTCCTGTTCCTCATCCCCTCATGGAAGATCTCGGCAATGTAATCGGAGATGAATCCCAAATGATCCGTGAAGTAGGCCGTCTGCATCTTGGGGACTTCCCAGCCCGGCAGATAGGCGTGCCAGCGATCATGAAAGGCCATATCGTTGCGGATGGAATCAGGTAGTGCGGTAAAAAGGTGAGAGACGCGGGCAATAGATTCGACGTCGCCGTCGATGTTGCCATTGAAGACGATCCCTGCATCCGCCTGGATTGTGCCCTTGTCGTCGCCTCGCGAGAAGGACCGCTGCTCCATGTACCCCTTGTACATCTGCTTGTCGTTCTCTTTTTTGAAGTTGGGGCCTGCCACCTCATCAAAGGCAACCAAATCGTATCGGATAACAAGACCAGGCTTATCTTTTCGATTTTTCCACCCGAAAAGGTCTGCGACGGATCCCTGGCCACCGCTCAACAGGATTACATAAGGTGATATTTCCCGGTAAACATAGGACTTCCCTGTTCCCCGTGGCCCCAGCTCGATGAGGTTGTAGTTCTTCTCCACCATGGGAATCAACCGGGTCAGAAAGAGCAGCTTTCTGCGGGCGGTAAAATCGCTGTTTGTCGGTTCGTAACCCATCGTCCGTAAAAGCACGTCAATCCATTCATCCCTCGTGAACCTGGCACGCCCATCGACAAACTCCTGCAGATTGGCGCTGGCTATCTGTATCGGCTGTAGTCGGTTCAGAACGAAGGGCCTGGTGACGCCTTTATGAACGCGTGTTTCGTCATAGCTGATTTCCAGATTGGCCCAGATGCCTCCCGTCAACAGCCGTTCATGTTCATAGACGAGCTCTTCCGTAATATGAACGTGGTCCATGCCTGCCGCCGCCAGATTGGCCCAGTATTTTCCCCCTTCATCCTTTTCATCGAAGACAACAGTCACCAAGTCGATGAGCTTGTGGACACCCCTTTTCTTGAGGTTGGATTTAATCAGTTCCCCACGATCGGCCCGGACGATCCGCTCGGAAATAACATCCTTGACCCGTTTTATTCCTTCCTCGATTTCGGCTTCGTTTGTGGTGGAGCAATACTTGCCAAGGAGATATTCAAGGACATAAACAGGAATGTTGTCTCCGACCTTGAAGCGCTTGACGAGGTCCTTCCGCACAACCCGACCGGGAAAGGCGTTGAAGAGTTTTTGATCCAGCGTATCAACCCAGTTTGTTTGATTCATCTGTTCTTCTGTCATAGCCATTCATCCATATCTATTTTCAATGTTACATCCGCCGTTGCGAGGATCTCCTCATTATCGGCATCGAGAATAACCAATGTCAATTTCTGGCCATAGCGGCCTTCCGTCCCGGAGACCTTTTCCAGTTTCACCTGCCGGATGTCATCTTTCGGGCTGACCGCAATGTCGCCTGATTTGAAAAACATCTTTCCGGATGCCGTGTCCCGGATCTTGATCGTAATCTGCCTGCCCAGATAGTTGCCGTCTATTTCCCCTAAAAGATTTTTCTTTCCTCTCGTTTCCGGTTCTATTGCCACAACCGGCTCCAGCGTCGTAATCTCCACAATCGGCTTAAGGACGATTCCCGTCTTCTGAGCTTTCTTCTCCCATTGAATGCAAAGCAGGGGAATAAGCCATTCCTGCAAGGTCGTTCCCCGGTGGAAAAAGCCTATTCCACCATAGGTCTTGAAAGCGTTGACACTACGAGGCGTCAGGCATTCCAGATCGCTGCCGGCAACTTTTGTCCTAATGGCTGTCTTGTGCTTAAGATTTTTCCCTACGACGGCCCGTCTCGTTTTCCAACGGATATCTCCCTCGGGTTTTTCCATGATTTCATCATCGCCGGGGATATAGTGGAAATAACCATGATCCGTAGTCAGGAAGATCCGCCCGTAACCTGCATCTCTGAGCTTCCGGATGACTTGTGCATACCGTTCGAGGTATTCTTCAGCGCCCGATAAGGCCAGTTCACCTTCATGGCCCTGAGTGTCGAATTCATCACCAAAAAGGAAAACAAGCTTTCCTTCAGGAAGTTTAAAGCCCGTCTTGACGACGTCCGTCACGTTCAGGATATGGGATGGTTTCACGCCATAGACGGCGTTCAGCCAATTTCGTCTCGATCCCGCGACGGCCAGGTTCTGCTCAAAACCTTCGGTGTGAACGGTCCATCCCTTTTCCGGATCGACCGAGACTCGCAGGCTTTTCGCAAGGCCGGGCAGGGCATAGGCCATACCCAGTTCCGTCGTGGTAGGAATCGGCGCCATACAGGGTCGCACAAAGGCAACAGCCGATGTTTGCCCTTCATTGAGCATCGCGGCCAAACGCTTTCCCAGTTCAAAGCGAAAGGCATCAATCACGATGACCGCGGTCGGTTCTTTCTTTTCATCATGCCTCTTCTTAAGTTCTTCCCCGGCGTAGGGAAGGTTCGACTGCTCAGGCCAACGGTCATCTTGAGCAGTGGATTCGGAAAAAAACGTATTGGTCCGATCAAGTATGGCTCGGTAGGCTTTTCTCAGCGTCTTCTGAACTTCAAAAAGTTTGTCCTCTTCGATGGCCCATTCCTGCATAAGGCTCTCGCCTTCCGTGTCAACTTGCCAGCCCTGTTCGACATACCAGGCAATCGCATCATTCAAAGTGTGCCAGTTCTTATCTACGCCGTCATTTTCACGAAGCACCTGTGCCGCTTTTCCAAAATCGGCCAGGACATTCCAGGGCACCCTTCTTTTTGTCCATTGGCCCCAGAAGCCTTGAGCGTGGTGTACATAGCTTTCTTTTTTTCGGGCAAGATACGTCGCCAGTTCCGTGAAGTTCTCGAATTTGATGATCTGCTTCAGTTCGTTTTCAAATAAGGCTCTTTCTCCTTTGTACGAGGCAAGGGGCTCGGACAGGGTGCAGGAACTCTCCGCCATCATGGGTTGAAGGTTCAAAAGGGCGTCGGCTTTTTCCGCCAGGATCTCAAGCTTCGGTTGCAGCCGGAGATCCCGTTGCCACTGGTTTAAAAGTTCCATGGCCCGTTTTCTGCTGTTGCCCGGTGGGATAATCCAATCCGATGTGGGGAAGCCTTCCTCGCCCAGTTTTGACGCAGCATCCGTTGCCAAAAGTCTGGCCACCGCCCGAATACGCCATTTGTCCGCTTCCTTCAGATCGGGTTCCGGCAGTCCGAAATCAGCGGCAACACGACGCTTGAAAAGATTTTGTCTTTCCGAGCAGATGAGTTTTTCGATGGGCCGGCCGATATCCGCCAGCGTCTGGAGAATCGCCCCTCCCGAAATCAATTCATCATGGGTGATTTTTTTCCATTTGGAAAGTGGTTCATCCAGCTTCGCCAGGGCATAGGCCAGGAGATCCTCCTTGACCTCGTCCTCCTGTGATCGAGTGATCTCAACCCCGTATTCCCGCAGGGCCTCCAGAAGGGTTATCTCTCTAAACGACGCCTCGCCTTCAAAGACCCGGAAATAGGTAAGCTCCGTCTTCTGCCTGGGAAGCCAGATCACGCGGGTACGGCGTTCTTCACGGGCAAAGCGATGCCGAAGAAGCAATTCGTGGCCTTCTTCCAGCCATAGTTCAATGCAATCCCCGCAGGACTTCTGAAGAAGCTCTTTCCATTCTTTTGCCGGATCGCACCAAATGATAAACGGCGCCGGTTCAGCCGGTTTTGATAAGGTGGATTGGACCTGCCGGCGCAACCAGTTTTTGAACGATTGCTCTGTCATCAGCGCATCAACCTTTCGTCCGTTATTCTTTCAGCCCGACGTTTTTACCAAGATAAGTTCTAACTGCGGCTACAAAATTCGCGGCCTCATCCAACAACGGTTCCACCTGATCCTTGCTCAATTCAAAATATTCCCGATAATCGCCTTCTTGCCGAAGTTCGAAGGCGTTGTTGAGGGCACGGCCCATAGTTTTCGAAAAGAGACCGCCTTTTACAAAACGTTTGTTGAAATAAGCCAATACGCCGCTGTGTTTGGAAGATGCGTAGGGCTCATAGATCAGAAGAGCCAGGACGGCATAAAACATTCCGTAATAAAGACGATTGGTTACGGAACGGAGGCTTTTGCTGCCAGCGAACAGATATTGAGCTTCCTCAAGGCTCTCTGTCGCCTGATGCAATCTGTGCAGGGCAAGGAGCTTCTTCTTCTCATCCGTACTCATATCGTCACCCCTTCCCGCTGGATGATTTTGTAGATGGGTGCTTCCGACATCGGGCCTTCTTCGATCTCATCTTTCCCAAAAATCACGGCCGAGATGAAAACGTCGTAATCAAGATTGATGTTGTAGATGATGTCGCGGATGACTGCGGCGGCGGCCGGATCATTCACGGGGAGCTCGATCATAACGTCCAGGTCCGAATCCGGTCTTCCTTCACCCCGCGCCTTGGATCCGAAGAGGCGAAAATCGACAACCGGATACTTCGAGAAAATACGTTCGCGCAAAACCTTCAATGCCTGTTGTTCGTTATCCGTCAGCGTCATTAATGCACCTCACTTTCTCATTTCCACCAACCCGGCTTGGGCAGCTTCCCTTCGCGGCACCACCGCCGTTCATCGTCGCGCCAGGAAGCCCGGTCGGCAATGGCCTTGTCCACGTCCTTGCCCGCCAGGACGTCCACAGTCAATAATCCTGCCTTTTGCAGCGGCACGATGTTCACCCGCACGCCGTCGTTGATATCCGGCTGGTAGAGGCCTTCCTGCCGGATGAATTCCGCGATGGTTTGCGGCGGCGGGCGTTTTCCGTTCAGGGCGGACAGTTGATCGTACATCGCTTGCTCGGCGAGCCATGTTTCCCAGCTATGGGCTTCCGGGCAGGACCAGGCGTCGATGACTTCCCGCACCGCATGACCCTTAACAAATTTTACGGCCATTTCCTGTTGCCAGGCCTTGACGGCGGATTTCAAGGCGCTCATTTTCCGCTTGATTTCCAACTGCTCCTTGGAATCCGTCTCGGGATCGAGGGACCGTCCTTTCAGTGCTTGCTGCTCCTTTTTGGCATCCCGGATTTTCTCGGAGATCGGCTTCAGAATGGCAGCATCGAAAGATTTCCACCAGACGAGGCAGGTTTTATTCATGACCTCAGTGAACATGGCTTTTGAATCAGCGCAGATGATGGCGGCAAGGTCTTTTGCCGTCGGATCACTATCCAAGGTGTTTTCAAGCGGCGGCTTGGAGCCGACGACAGCGCAATGGTAATCCAAATGGGTCATGGCATCCATTATCCATGTAGCGAAGTCAGCATGGAGGCCCGTCTCATCAGCCTGACGCCGCCAGTCGTTAAGCGGGCCTTCCTGGATCACGCTGCTTAGTCTTTTCATCCACCGCGCCTTGAGGCAGAGCATGGCGTCGTTGATGGCATACTGGCGAAGCTGCGGATGAAGGACGTCCGGACCAAAACCCGAGACACCGACGTCGGTCAAGACGGCGTCGAAGGCCTTCAGTTCCTGGATACGCTCCATGAGAAGGCTTTTTCTGGCTTCCTGTTCGCTTGTAAGGCTTCCGTTGGCGTTTTCCAGTCCCCGCAGCTCCGTCTCCAGGCGTTTAATCAGCGGAATGACATATTGATTTTTGAGTTTGGGCAGCAAATCTCCATCCATCTTGTGGTAGTAAACCAGGCATTCGAAGGCTGCGTCCTGCCGGGGGCGGCTGGCCCATTTTGCGCTGGAAAGATGCCAGGCAATGGGGCGCTTTTTGAATTGGGAGATATGATGCCGGAAGAAGTCCTTCCTCACCCATTCCTGCAGGGGCTTGCCCATGACTTCTGCAAAGGCGTTTTCCTGTGCTGATACCTGGTCATCTCCATAGTCGGCAGCGATGCGCGCTCGCAGATGTTGATAGAGCGTTGATTCTTCCGTTCCCTCCGTCATGGGAATGATACCGTCATCATCGGCCCAATCCGGAACTGCCTCCTCTGCTTCGATCTGCTTCGGCCAGCGGTGCTCCAGGAGGCGCAGGATCAGGGCCGTAAAACGATCCTTCACGAGGCGTTGTTCTTCCGGCAGACAGCGCCAGCCTTCTTGTTCGATACCTTCTTTAAGAAGCCAGTAAACAGAGATAGGGTGAATTTCCAGCTTCTGCGACAGCTCTTCCAGAAAGGTCTCTGCCGGGATGGGGATCCGAGCGCCGATGGCGATCTGATCGTTTTCTTCCTCATCAACATCGTCATCCTGGGCATCGTCTTCCTTGCTGTCCGTTTCCTCTTTCGCCCCCGGCCCTGCTTCGTATAGGCTGCGCAAACGGCTCTTTAAAGCGGAGAGTTCCTGGATTTCGGGAGCGCGGTGTTCATGGGTGTGCAGAAAATCAGAGACTTCGGTTGGAATATCCGGCAAATCGTCGGGTAATGGCGGCAGTGTGTCGTAGCCGTCAACCAGGGGAAACCAGCCGGCCGGTGCTCCCGTTTCATCCAGGACTGCTTGAAGGTCGTCGCCTGCTACGCAATAAATGGCGAAGACCGTGTGCTCCGATACACCTTCTATGGTATGTAGGATAGTAGCGATTGCCTCAGCCTCCATGCAGCCAAGGCGGAAGGAATCTCCGATGGCCGTATTCGCCAGAGGTGATGCCGTATAGGTTCGTTCAACTAAATCGTTTGCCACGAGGTGCCGCTTCAAGGCGACACAGGATTCTTGAATGTCAAGCAGGTTTTTTAGATCACCGTCTACAAGGGGAAGGCGACATATGTAGCTTTCAGTAAGCTGAATCCGTGCAGCGAGGGCACGAACTAAAAAACTTGAAATTCTCGCATTAAGCCGACTTGCGAGAGCTTTTTCGTCTTTACGGGGGATTACAGCTGATGAGATGTGTGCAAAAACACTGCTTTTTTCAAGACATCTCAGACCATAGCTGCCTCTCGCCATGTAACTATATGTCCAACCCTCCTTGAAGTAATGCTGTTCGTTTCTTATGACGCTGGCTGGAAACGCTTTGATTCTTGCTCCGCCGTGTTCCCAGTCAATAGTCCAGAAGTGGTGGCCAAACCATTTGCCGTAGCCACCACCCTTTTCAAAGGGGACCCAGCGCCGTTCACGGACAGGAATGCCCCATTTATCCGGCGGCGCCTCCCATGTGAAGCGCACGAAGCGGGGATCATTGGCTGTGGCCAGACCCTGGCAAACATCGGCAACATCCCCCAGTGTTTTTCCCGCAAGGAGTTCAAAGAAACGATCACGGAGCCAGTAACAAACCGGTGCTTGGGGAATCTTGAGAAAGCGCGACTGGAGAGGGCGACTGATAATAGTTCTATTATTGCGACGGAGGTACCCCGCCTTCTCCTCTGGACTTTTCGGGCCGATGAGGCGGAAGGCGGTCAGGCGGTGATCGTCCTTCGAGGGCGTTTTGGCAAGGGTGAAGAGGACAACAAAGGCACCTGCCGCCGAACTATCCTGAAAGGCATGCTCGCCCAGATGCGCCAGTGTCTCAATAGACGTCTCACACAGAATCCCCTTGAAACCTTTTGCTTTCTTCAATATCTCCTCATCACGTGCGCGCAGATCAGCAAAAGAGCGGAGGAACATCCAGGATTGCTGTGTCACCATCGCCACCCGGCCCGTCTCCGGACTGGCCAATTCTAAGCAGCGGAGGATAAAGGCGGCATAAAGGTCACGCTTTCCGGGGGCAAAATGGCTTCCCATATATCGTTTTACGACAGGTCCCATATTCCCGGATCCCATATAGGGCGGATTCGTGGCCACTACGTCATAGCGTCGGGACAGAAAATCGAAAAGAGACAGCCCTTTCTCCGCCATTTCGCCGAAAAAGCGGGAAGAGAAATTCGCTGAAGTTATTTCTTCCCTGAAGTGGACACGCAGCCTCTCCAGCAGACCAGCCTTCCATTCTTCATAGGATGGAATGCCCATAGGCAACGACGCCTGTTCCGGTTTGTCCATTTCCGCAAAGAGCGCTTTCTGTTTGGGCGGACCGGCCTTTTCCTCATCGTCAAGGGCCTTCAAGAAGCGAAATTCCTTTTCCATAGGCTCTTCGATCTGGAGGAGCGTGCCCAGTTCATCGGCGTGCCTGAGACTCTCGAAGATCAACTGAAGTGATGTCTGGAAGGGTTTGTCTTCCGGATGTTTTTCCAGAAAAACGGCAAGATGATCCGCGTCGGCGCCCACATGGATATTGGTCGCCGTCAGGTTGATGCGCGTCGGTCGGAATGACGGAGCGTTTTCTTTTGCCTTCATATATAGGGCGCAGGCGGCAATCTGTATGGCCCGCTCGTCAATGTCGATCCCGAAAAGATTCTGGCTCAGGATGGCCGCGCAGATCTCTCCGGGCGTCGTCAGTTCCCCTTCCTCCATATACATGGCGAAAAGAAGGTCAAAGGCTTCCAACAGAAAGTGGCCGGAACCGACGCTGGGATCGAGGAAAGAGAGCTGCTTGAGAGGTTTTACTGCAACGTGAGCCCGGTCGGCATCCCGAACGTAGTATTCCCAGGATTCACAGAGGCGGGATTTGGGATGCATCGCCATCCAGAGGGCGCCCAGAGAATTCTGGACCAGGAATTTGACCATGTAGGGTTCGGTGTAGAGCTGGGTATATGAGATTATATCTCCCTTTTCAATCTTTGCACCTTTCACGGTACGGATATTATCAGATACTCGTTTCTTCTCCTCGGTGTTCCAGTATTGATAGGCCCAGCCGAGGGCATCCGGTGCCGTGAAGATTTCATCGTCGGCGGACAGCAGCCGGATGCATTTCTTCAGGGCCGCCACGCCGGGCTTCAGGGCGATGACCGGTTCATCGGGGTGAAAAAGAAGGGGAAGTTCCTCCGCCCGTTCGACGAACTCGGCCAAGAGGGCGGCGTAGAGCCCGTCATCTTCTCCGGCGCAGACCTCCGGGTTAAGTCTCGTCAGGCGATGATGCTTCAGGGAGCGGCCGCCGTAACTTTCCTTTTGAATGATGATTTCGTCGATCAATCCCCGCGCCTCCATGCAGCGCAGGGCGATAAGCCGGTTGGCCCAGGTATAGGAGGCTTCCTCAAGAAACTGTCCGACGGACTCTTCACGTGATCGTTCCGATAGCGGGGCAGATTGGATAAATGCGTCCACGATCAGCCGGGCGCGGCAATCCTCTTCGGATAGATGGGAGAGCTGTTCGAGAGGCAGGGATTCGCGATCGCGGCGAACGCCAAGGGCGGCCAGACGCTCCTCCATGTCTCCGGGATGCCAGACGCCGCCCGGGTCATAATACCCTTCCAGGATATGACGGAGTTCGAGGATGATGGATTTGAGTTTCCCTTTATATTGAGATTCCATGTTCAGGAAAGCTCCACTTCATCGCCCTGATCCAAGGCGGTACTGATCTGAGCATCCAGCTCATCTTTCAGCCCGGTCCACTCGATGAGCGATTTGATTTTTTTCGGTGAAGGAAAGAGTTTGATCTTCTTGACCCGCTTGCGACCATCTCCACCACCGCCACCCGGTTCTTTGCCTTTGATAAGCTCTTCCAGTCGGGCGATCATATCCTTTGCCCGGCCCGAGATACTGTCCGGCAACAGGGCGATCTTGATCAGGTCAGTTTCTTCATCTATTTCTGCGGCCATACCCTGATGTGTTGTTTCAAAGGGAGATAATTCTTGCTCCGACAACACCCCTGTTGCTTTTGCCGCTTCAATGTCGTTTTTAAGAGCCGCCAGTGAGTCCTTCGCCGCTTGCCTCCATGTGCGTTTGAGTGCTTCCACTTCCGTAAGGACAGAGGCCTTGTTGTCCTGAAGGGTCTGCCAGACGTCCTTTTTATGAATCGTTTTATCCTGTTCAGCCGTTGCATAATTTTTAAGAAAATGATGAATGACATTGTCTTTGGGTATTTTATATTGAATGCTCTTGAGGCTGATATAATGCTCTCTAATTCCTTTGAAGGGTTCCGCATGCTTGCCGTAAAATGTGTGAACGGCGAGGATTTCATTCAATTCCTCTTCTATGGTGGCTGATTTTGCCTCCCACTCCTTGACGTGTTGCACCGGATTGGTCAGACTGAGGAGGGTTTCGATGCTCTCCATCCCCGCTGTGAAGAGGTCCGGCAGGGGGAAATTGGCCGCGCTTGCCCATATCTGTGCGTCATCGCCCTTCTTTTTCACATCATGCAGATATTTGACGGCCGCAACGGTAATGTCCGAAGGCGTTTCGTCAATCTTGCGATTTCCGGTCAGCTTGATCAAAAGTGTCCGCACAGCAATCAAAACCGCCGTATCCACGTCCGTCTCTTCCAGAATGACCTCCGCCTTGTTGAAGGCCTTGCTGTTGCGCATGGTTGACGACAATTCTGTATCCGCCGGATTGGTATATATCTTCTTGTCAACGGCAATCTTGATCATGCCCGCCCTGAGAGCTGCGGCAATCCCGATGCGTACAGCGTTGGGGTCCCAGCCGTAGGGTGGCGTTTCAAAACAGTCCAGAATATCCTGTCCCAAGGTGCGTTGCTTCTTGTTCTGACGGTTTGTTAGATAGATGCGGATTTCATCGATCAGCGGTATGTGCACGTCCAGTTGCCCGGTCTTGTCATAAAGTTTCAGGGACTTCACATCCTGAGATAGGGCCTTTGATCCGGCAAGGACATCGGATATATCCTGTTGCTCCGATTTGATCCAGATGGGCAGTTTGTCATATTTTGGATAAAGCGTGCCGAAGTAATGACCGATTTCCGTACGAACGGCTTCTCCTGCCTGTTGCCCCGTTTTACAGACGATGGCGCGGCTGCTGCCCCTAAAGATCAGGTGTCCCTGCTTCAATCCCTGACGGATGGAGCCTTCCACGGCCCCCTTCAACTTCGGTAGATCGATGGTGGCTTTGCTGTTGGCCAGTTCGTGCTCTATGCCTGATTTGCTCGGGTCACTTCGCCATTTGGTCACAACTTCATCCATGGCGATGTAACGGTCCAGCTGCTCGCTGAATTGAGGGACACGGTCGCAGAAGATGTAAATCGTCTGGTTGTTCTCCGGTTTGAGACTTTCATTTTCGTAATCGCTGATGGTTTTTCCCGAATAGTGACCAAAAGGAGAAATGATTCGAATATCGACGTGGCCGTTTTTAGTCAGCAGCTTGTTGTCAAAATAGAGGCGAGCCTGAAAATCGTGTCCTTTAAAAGGAATGGTGTCGAATCCCAAAATGTGGGTGCTGATGAGCTTGTTCAATCCCTCTTCCCGGTCCTGAAATTTCAATTGCGCGGCGATCGTGTCCACCGCTTCTTCAAAGGTGCGCCGCTCTCCTGTCAGGAATTCCCATTCATCACCGATTCTGGCAACGATCTTGGCTTTCTTTAATTTTTCGAGTTCAGCTTCGATGAGCGGTTGCAGGGTAGCCAAATCCTGTGAGGTTTCTGCCACCAGAAGCCTGGCCAGATTGTCCGCCGACTTGGGAAGGTAGTTCAATTCCCCGGTCAGGAATAAAACCTCCGCAAGTTTTGGCGTGAGGTCAGTGGCGGCGGGGACCACGCTTTGGATTTTCGATATTTCTCGACGGATATCGGCTGATATTTCCCCTTCCTGGAGCAGGTTGAAGTAGATTTCGTCAAAAGACACCATTTCCCTTACAGGCGATTGCAGGTAATTTCTGCGACCGGCGCGAATGACATCCTGCGTGATGGCCAGCAGTGTGCGTGTCGAGCCGGAGAGCGAATCGGAGCGCCCCCCTTTGGAGCGCAAGGCTTTCACGATCTCTGGAATCAGGTGGATCTGGTAGGGGAAAAAGGGATAGAATTTTACAAAGTTCTCACTGCTGCATTGAGGAAGGTTCTGAGAGACATTGGCCAGCTCTCCCAAGCCGCGAATAACACCGGCATTGTCCTGATAGATTGCCTCTACTTCCTTCTTTCCTGCCAGCGTTTTCTTGAAAATCCGGTCTTCCAGAACCAGTTCGATGTTTTCCGTGGTCAACCCGAATTTGAAGCGAAATCGTCCTTCAATCTTCTTGAAATCACTATCCAGCGCATGGGCGTTTTTATAGACGGATCCCATATCCTCATGGGTGGTTACGAGAATCCATATCTTCCCCTGACCGGCAATAGCAGCCTCTTCCGCCAATGCCTGCAACTGGGCCAGGCGTCCCTGTTGATCCTCGATCCATTGGCCAGATTCGTCCAGAACAAAGAAAATGCGCGCCGGTTTCCCCGATGCCTTCTCCTGGTCTTTGATGTCGGTGAGTATCGTTTTGATCAGGAATTCAATATTGAATATCTCGCCTTTTTCGGCATTACGCAGGGCCTCGGCAACCTCATCTGGGGTTGAGAACAGCTCGGGTGCAATGGCGCAGACAGCCCCATAGAGATGTTTCCGGTAGAAGTTCGGATTGGTCTGGATATTTTCCCATGTTTTGCCGGACCTTTTTTCAACTTCCTGGTGAAAGGCGTCCAGTTTCTGGAGCTTATCCAGCCCCGCCTCGATAACCTTGGCAAAGATATAGTTGCTGCTGTATCCCTTCGAGAGATAATATTGCGATAGAAGAAGTGTGGGCAGGGGGGTGCTGCGGCTGTCTGTCAGGGTATTGAGATTGAAGGCCAGAACGGTCGTCGCACAGTTGGAAAGCAGGCTCAGGGATCGCTCGATAGATTTTTTTCGGTCCGCCGACGAAGGGACGCGGGCGTTGAAACGTTTGGTCGCCGTAATGCCGTCCAGGGAACGGTTTGCCGTAACCTGGGCCAGCATCTTGGCCAGGTGAGACTTGCCGGAGCCGAAATACCCTGATATCCAGACGCCTATTTCCGTGGTTTGCTTGCGGATCGTATCGGTATAGTGATCAAGGAAAGTATCCGTATATTCTTCGATATGGGGAGTGACAACAAAACTACCTATTTCTGAAGCGAGTTTCTTCTCATCCTGCACTTCCCCGACCTTGATGACGGGTTCGATCTTTTCCGTGATCCTGGTCTCAAAAATTTCACCGATATGCATAGTTAATGCTCCCTCTGTGCTGTATTATAGGATATCACCGCGATACATGAATTCTTCTTTCGTGTTCAGAAAAAGATAAACCCGCTGCTCCAGAAGTCTCCCGGGGATAAAAACGACCACCGGGCAATGGATGATTTGACTATGCATGTCCCATAATTGCTGAAGCAAGAATCTCGGACCTGCCACCGGATATAGGGCGGCGGTCTTTTCGATGACAAGAACAGGTGGTTTTCCCTGATGCTCAACAAGTTTTGTTTTTATAGCGGTAATGATTTCAGAAATCCAGAGATTGGCCAGTTCCGCTTCAGGATCCGCCCCCGGCATGGGCTCTTCCTGAGCAGCAATGATGTTCTCGACTCCCAACTGATCACAGCACCGGGTCGTGATCTCCAGCAGGTCAATATAGATGAGGTCATACTGATCGGCGAAGATACCGGCCTGGGCACGCCATTCCTTCATGGTCCAAAGTTCCGCTTCCTGGGGAAAGACAATGGCCAGAAACGGCGCCCCTGTCTGGTGGCCGATGAAATGATAACGGTCCTTGATGCGCGCCGCCGCTTCCTTGATCTTCCAGGAGATGTCTTCGTTCATGAAAGCTCTTCCTTATCAAGCATTGTTGTCACTGTACTTATTGTGATTAGCTTCAGATGATTCAGCGAAGCTAAGCTGATACCTTTCTGTTCCCAGCGCCCGTGACAGGTCCACTTCAATGATATTATCTAGGGCTTCTTTATGCTCAAGCGGATCGTTTAATATAAGAAGAATGTTCTGAGAACTATCCTTTTCGTAGAGTCGATAAAGATAATAGCGATCCGCATAGACCCTTGCAGCATCAAGTTCATTGCCTTTTAAGGGGATTGATCCCCTTTCACTCGATCTGCCCTTCACTTCAATGAATCGTTTTATCACCGATAGTTCAGAATTTTGATCCCCCGTATATTTGTCCCTATCAGCTTCGCTTTGAAAACTGATGATGTCACATTTAGGACCCTCATATCCCTGAATATGTGATACCCGTATAGGATATCTTTCTTCTGATTCTTCAAATAGCAAGGCTTTTTCTTCGCAAATGTCCCCATCCGTAATCCGACAATATGTTCTGACCGATTCATTTGTCACTTTAGCTTTTTCGCGGATGACGATTTGCCGCCGTGTAGTTTCTTCAGGATGATGTATCTCTCTGGTAACGGTTATCTCTTTAGGGGTAGATTCCAGTTTGGGAGAAGGTTCCTCAACACCTGATGCCTTTTCCTCTTCATTCTCACTAATTGCTTCAGATGGCTTAGCTCCTTGCGGAGGTTCTTTGGGGGGCGTATAAATAATAACTGGCTGGTGATCGACCTGCGCAAACTCCTTCTTCAATTCTTCGATATCAGGTATGGCTGTTTCCCCGACAATCCTTCTTAATAATTTTATCCGATCCCCATTGCTTTCACATCTCAAAACCCTGGCGAAATCGCCCCCGTTTTCAAGGCGGAGAATGGTCGCAAGGACCGAGCCGATACTGTCAACAAAAATATCCGATCGGAACGATGCTTCTTCTTGTGGGTCCTCCAGAATGTATGCTTGATCATCCTTGAGAATCCACTGATAGGGTTCTGTCAGGGATAATTCAAGGCATAGGTTATCATAAGTAAGTGATACCTGTATGGTGCGGCATAAGACAAGATCCAACTTCTTAAAAGCACTGATTTCCTGGTATTGTTTCGTCTTGACTTGGCGAAGTGCAAATAAATATGGCTTGCACGTTTGAAAAAGATATTGAACGTTGCCATTTCGTGGACTCTTATCATGATATTTGATTTCAATCTTTATTCTTTTTCGGTCTATTGGCTCCACACCAAAGATATTTTGGACTTTCTGCGCACCTACTCGTTTGGGGAGATCGACGAAATTGATTTTGTTGATGAGTTGTTCTGGTACGTCGTCTGTATCCGCATGTCTGAGTTCACTTACAGGGAAATATTGATAACCATCCGGACCTTTACCCCACATCTGACCTTTCTTTTTGAATATTTTAACCGGTTCTTTCCAGTCGTGCCGATCCAATTCAATGTTTTCCAGGATGTTCCGATACAGCGCTCTTGCTGACTTTCCCTCTGGATCAATGAACGGCAATTCGAGGAGGATATCTATGATTTGTTTAGGAGTTAGATATGAGATACTTGGTAAAACACCGGCGTTATCCCAAGCTTCCCGCAATCTTAGCCGGTCGATATGATATTTCTCAAAAAGTGGATGCTGAAAATAGGCCGGCATGGGAAGTATCTTTTCCAATGCCCTTTCACCATACATGCAGAGTCCCGGTTTTACTCTTCTGTTTTCACTGACAGGCAGCCATTCGGTGTTTTTGATTTTCCAGTGGATATAGGAAGGTAAGACTCCTGTATATTGTCGATAATTAAAATCATATCCACGTTTATCACTCAGAACTGCATTTTCTGGGTCCTGATATCGCCATCCGGAGGCGCGATTATCAATAGCCAACCATGTTAAAATGGCTGCTGGCTCGGATTCTAAGACGCCATCGATATGGTCTATTGTTTTTATTTTATTCAACCGTGGTCTTTCCACATCTTTTCGTGATGAAGTAAAATATTCTCTGAAATTACAAGGATATTTTAAGGAATCGAGAATATAGTCTAAATAGACAGGTTCCGCCTGCTCAATGATGGTCTCGCGCGGCAAATCTGCTACGCCAAGCCATTTTAGAAAACGATTATAGACAGGATCAGCGCCCTTGAATCCAAGATCAAAATCTTCAGGTGCTGCGATGAGGTTTTCAAGGCAACAATGCCCATATAACGCTTCTAATAGGTCTCCATTGGCTGCGTACTTTGCGCTGAAATAGAGGGATCGCGCATCGGTAAAAGAACCTTTCTTATTCGGCAGAGGAATTCCGGTTGTTTCTTCTAACTTTGGAGGATCCGCGTCTTCTGGAAACATCAGGAACAATGCAATCAAGGTTTCCTGGATATATTGCTTTGATTTTTCCGGTTCTGCTGCAATCCGTCGTCTAACTTCGGCAATGATTGCGCTGGCGATATTTGCCAGGGCGTACTCGTTGACCTTAAAGTGGGATAATTTTTGCCTCAGGTCTCTCTGGTCGGCAGTGCGGAGATATGCTGCAAGACGCGCCCTCAGATCATTATTGATAAAACGCAGGTTCAACCAGGCGGGTAGATCAAATCTTTTCGCTGATTCAACCGGCGGCAAATAAATTCTGGCACTTTGGGGAATGATTCCATTTGATTCGTCCACCAGTAGATCAGGAGCCGGATCTGTGGGCACGATATCATTTGTAATCAGTCCCGTGATGACCTGTGCACGATGATTAAGATCAGTAAAGATGATGGAATTCAAACGATCCCGGAACACACTTGCTGATAATTTATCTACTGCGAGTTCATCTAACAGGGTTTTGATATGTCTGTTTTGCGTAGGCAAAATGATATCGGCAAAATCGGCAATCGGTAACCAGCTGAGGTCTTTCGCATCGATGACCTTCATGGCCGATGGCTTCATATGGTATTGCGCCAGGGTCGGGAGAATATTGCGTTCTCTCGCCTCTATCAGAAGGTGATCTCTGAAACCGAGATGAATTGTGAGCGGATCTAAATCTCTTGTCCTGGCAAGGATTCGGGCTTTGCACCACGGATCTGCATTATTGCTTTGAGACTCTGCGACACTTGCAAGAAGGCCTGCCATTTCCTTAAAGATGAATTTATTTACGTTGCTGGCCTGGGGATGTTTTCTGTTTGTTTCCAATTCAAGTGTAGCATGGCAAACAACCGGATATGGAAATAACACTTCCGTAGGAAAGAATGAGAAAAGGGGCATTGAGGCGGGGAGGTCTTCTTTTCTATCAGGGATCGCAATGACAATTTCGTATTCTTGCAGTGAGTCATTGTGTTCGTCAAGATAATCAGGGGGCACCTTCTCTGATTTTTTGAAGATATGCCACTTATGGGGTTCCGGCGGGTTTTCTTGATCGCCCGATGAAACCGCGATGCTCTTTGTGTATTCTCCCTGGTCAATAATTTTCCAAACTATTTCTTTTTGCTCCGGCAGCGTTAGGGAGAGTTCTTCGATGTTATCCGTAAAAAGAAGTATCTCGGGCTTTAGAAGATCGATTTCATTTTTCGCAGTCACAAAAGAATCAGGATTGTCAAAGGGCATGCCGATGACCGTATCGTAATCCTGACAACGAAGTTTTTCACAAAGATCGAACAGTTGATGGTTATGTCCATTGTTGATGAAAGCTGGGAAAGCCAATGAGGGAAGAATAATGTCACCAGGATGGCTTTGTTCCTCTTCGATTCTGCGCTTTAAAAAGGGATCTTTCGCTTTGAGCGCTTTTAAAGCTTCTTCATTCTTTCTGGCACTATATGTGAGAGAAAGGGCGCCACTCAAAATCAGGGGCTTGCGAGACCAATTGAGAACAGCCCTGAATCCTAAGCCTTTATTGCCAATAAGATATTTTTTGTTTCGCTTTGGGCTTAGATCGCTAATTCTCAGGGACTGCACGCCACCTACTGTAAAAGGTTTCCCAGTGTTTGCTATTACCAGTCCATCTTGCGAAAGGATCAGTTTAACTTTACCCTTGATATCCTTTTCAGCCGCGGCGTCGTTTGCGTTTTGAAGCAGTTCAAGAATTTCCCGCCCTTGATAGTCTCTGGTAATTTGTCGTTCCCGGCGATAGTCTGCAATCAACTGGTCAGGAGAAATCGAATAGATGCTTATTCTCTGTTCTTCCTGCAATGAAAGCCTGGCAACCCATTCATCAGTCGAATTTAGCACATGATCTTTTTCGTACATAGCTATCATAGGACCGGAAACATTCATTCAATTCTAATTTCAAGATTCACGATAGTTCCTGATTTTTCGTATCTTATCCACTTTTCCTGAGAAAGTTTTGTCAGCATTCGGGAAACATCCTGCTGATCCCAGAGAAAGATTCGCCAGTCTTTAGCCTCCAAGATTTCCTTGCCGGAAAGGCCTTCAAGTTTGAGCAGCCGGACAAGGTGGAAGGCTGTTCGTGGTACAACGGGAGGGCGACTGATGGTACGATGTTTTGTTCCGGTCACGAGACCAAAGTCCTGAAGTGTGGAGACCGTGTTGCGGATCAATTTTCCTTTGGATTCGGCTGTTATTTTTGGGAGCGAATCGAATTCTTGTGATAATTTTATGAAGAACCGGCTGCAATCCTCGCTGCCAATGGACAGATCATGGTTCGTCCATTTGGCCCAAATGTCGTCGGTCGCAAATTCGAAAGCGAACCGATCCCTTAAAATGAAATATAGGTAGAGGATAGAAATGAGTTCGGGGGAGTCGGGGCCATGTTCACTTGCTACAATAAGTTCTGATTGCACCCAGGGATCGGCGATATTGAGATAGCGCGTCCGGAACATCTTCCACAGCGCCATTCGAGTGCTGTAGGCATAATTGCCGAGGAACGCGCCGTCCGCCAGTGCGCGCCTTACTTGTTCAGCGCCAACGCCCTTTCCCAGTTCTTGTAAGAAAAGCCAAAATTCCCGGATGCACCCGGCCCGGATGGTGTTCCGAAAGCTGTATTGATGGTGTTGTCGGATATCGATCATCCTCTTATTGATTTCCTGCCCTTCTGATTTGTTCATTTTCCCGCTTCAAATCATCATACGATCTTAATCGCCTTCCACGGTAGCATTAATTAGAAGCTGCCAACGATCATTCTTTCTTGCACCTTTTGCTGGCTGAGATGGGTCGAGCCTTGCCGGCAGGGGCTTCTGATCAGTCACCCATTGGGATAGAGCTTCCACGTTGGTGTGTCCCGCTTTCTCCATCAGCCAGCCAAGCCGCTGGGCATAGGCCAGATTCCCTTCTTTTCTCGAAGCTTCCAATAGTTTTTTTGCATCTATCGTTTCACCCAGTTCCTGAAGGACAGTGATGACCCGGTCCAGTCCGCCGATGGATCTTGAATAGCGGATGAGATCAAGGGCGGTAGCCTCTGGTGTGGAGACGACCATATAGCCGGTTTGTACCTTGATTTGCGTGACCGGCGTGGCATCAAAATTGGTTTTGAAAAAGAAACGCAGCGAAAGATTATTTTTCTGGATTCTGCGTTGAGGCGCCGTAGTGACGACCTGGAATTGTTGCGGTTGCTGATGGGCTGCCCCGTGGAGGGCCGCAGCGCTTAAAAGGCCCACGTAATAGGGCTGCTCCAGATAGGCCATAAGATCAGCGATAAACCAGTCTGCAGGCAGAACCCCGGAAGCGCGGTACTCCAGAGGAACGATAACAAAAAAACCGCTTCGAATCCGAACGATCCTAATCTTTTTCGCCAATCGCGCGGCGGCCTTTCGGAAGGCTTCCTCTGTAATTTTTAAGCTTTGGATTGCCTCTTCTCGGGTGAAGTAATAAAGGCCCACTGCCTGCCGATCGTCGATCCATGAGGCGAGGTCTTTGGGCGATGCGCTTGCATTCTTTGGCGGCATGTCGTCATCCGATTAAATTTTTACAGATAAGACCACAAAAAGACCGAATTTGCAAACAATAACTTAAGAAAATGACGATGGACAGCTTTCTGGTTTAAGAATGTTCTTGACGCTCTGATTTGACATCCCAAACTCATAGCGAAGATGAGCTTGTTTTTGTAAGAAATAGATGCTATTTTTCTTACAAATATTCATGCAGGAACATCATGCAAAGTATCGATTCTAAAATACTAAGTCGCATATACGGTCGTGGGAAGGGTTGCGTCGTTACCCCAGGTGACTTTTTGGACCTCGGGAGCCGCCAGGCCGTGGACCTGGCGCTGCACCGGCTGGCGAAGAAAGGAAATTTGGCAGTCATTCATTGCCAAATCCAACCCTTTGGGCTCCACGCCTGTATTGAAACAGGTTCCCGCCCCAATTCGGGAATCGCCGACTCCCGAATTAAAGCTGCCTTTGGAAAAGCTCTTCTCCACTCTCTCATTCACCCATCTGGCGGAACTCATTGCCATTGAAGATCCCCTCAAGCGTGCCTTCTATGAGATCGAGAGCATTCGTGGAAACTGGTCGGTGCGGGCTTTGAAACGACAAATCGCCACCCTCTATTTTGAACGTTCCGGGCTGTCTGCGGACAAGGAAAAACTGGCCCAGATGGTCAAGGCCGGCGCGGAGACTGCGGCGCCCCAACTCGCCATTCGTGATCCCTATGTCTTCGAGTTTCTGGGGTTGCGGGCAAAGGATGCTGTGACGGAAACCAATTTGGAGGCGGCGCTGGTGGAAAACCTGCGCGACTTCCTCCTCGAAATGGGCCACGGGTTCTGCCTGGAAGCGCAGCAGAAAAGCATCGTCATTGGCGAAACGCGCGGTTTCATCGATCTTGTCTTTTATCATCGCATCCTCAAATGCCATGTTCTGGTCGAATTGAAGGTGGATGAGTTCCGCCATGAGCATATCGGCCAGCTCAATACATACGTCACCTGGTATCGCAAGCACATGCTGGCCGAAGGCGACAATCCGCCCGTCGGGCTCTTGCTCTGCACCGGCAAGGATCACGCCCTGGTCGAGTATGCGTTGGCGGCCATCGGCAACCGGCTCTTTGTGTCCAAATATCAGCTTGAACTGCCGAGCAAGGAAGATTTGGAGCGCTTCCTCGAACAAAAGCGCCGCGAGATCGACGGCGACCTCTGACCGGGAACAACCAGGCCGGAAAATGTCTACATTCTGAAATTTATGATTGATCTTGTGAATGATAAGAAGGGCATCGATAGGATATAGCATGAGCGAAGAATCCACCTACCAGCCGCCCTACACCATCACCTCAGAGATTCTGAGCCTGGTTGCCAGAATCAGCGAGGTTGTCGGGCGACTAAACGTGCTCACCGAGCAGTTCAGGGCACTGCGACTGCAGCGAATCAGCCGCATCCGTACCATTCGCGGTTCGCTGGCCATCGAGGGGAACACGTTGAGTGAAGCGCAGATCACCGCGATTCTGGATGGTAAACGTGTGATCGCCCCGCCCCGTGAGGTGCATGAGGTGCGAAACGCGCTGGCTGCTTACGACCACTTTGAGAACTGGCAACCGGAAGTGGAAAAGGACCTGCTGGATGCGCATCGTATGCTGATGGCGGGATTGATCGACGAGGCCGGCATGTACGGGCGCGGCGGCGTAGGCGTGATGGCGGGCAGGCGAGTGATCCACATGGCTCCCCCGGCGGACCGGGTACCCCAACTGATGAGCGACCTGTGCTGCTGGCTGGCTGCAACCGATGCCCATCCGCTGATTGCCGGGTCTGTCTTTCACTATGAGTTCGAGTTTATCCACCCCTTTGCCGACGGCAACGGCCGTTTAGGGCGGCTGTGGCAGAGCCTGATTCTGACCCGCTGGAACCCACTGTTTGCCGATATTCCGGTGGAAAGCCTGGTGTTCGAGCATCAGTCCGAGTATTACCAGGCGCTACAGGAAAGCACCAACCGAACCGATTCCGCGCCGTTTATTGCCTTCATGCTCCGTATGATCCTGGATGCCGTAACCACTACCGCCCCCCAAGTCACCCCCCAAGTCACCCCCCAAGTCGGCGAGCTGGTTCTGGCGCTCCGGGGAGAAATGAACCGCGAGGCATTGCAAACCGCTCTCTCCCTGCAGGACCGCAAATCCTTCCGTGAACGCTATATTCGACCGGCCCTGGCGGATGGGTTGATTGAAATGACCATCCCCGACAAGCCCAACAGCCGTCTGCAGAAATACCGCCTGACCGATAAAGGCTGCCAATGGCTGGCAGAGCAAAGGAAGGATAGCGACAGGTTTCGCTGAGGGATCATTATGTCCTCACTACGGATAAAAGTTCATCCGGCGATACATTGAGGTGCAATCTCCACTTCCTGATGAACTTCCCTTCCGACGGAAGGAGCGGATCGAGTTTTACATAGGTATCGGTAAGATGACCACGGAGGTGTCCCAGCTTTTCCGGGGAGCCGATTCCGTAGAGTTCCAGGATATAGCCCAGCCGGCGGATGACGGCGCCGATATCCATTTTTATGGCGTATTCAATCAGCCTGTCGGCGTCCAGATTCTGCCGGCGCATCCATACCCCTTTAGCGGTTTCCGAGATGCCGCCACAGTACTCAGGCTGCCGGAGACCGTCAATGACGGTTTTTTCCATGTCACTGACCATCACTTTTTCCTGCTTGGTCACCCAGTGTTCGCTGATGCCGAAAAAATGTTCCTTTTTGCAGGTAATAAATTGAAAGTCCGTGCCCATAATGTGAACAGGACGGCGTTTTTCCATGTTCGTTACGTGGACAACAAGCTGGGGTTGGGTGACCATCCCATGAATCTCCATGGCCGTGCCATGAGAAAGGTAATAACCCTTCCCGCCGGCCAGCTCACGGGCGACAATGAGCGGACTTCCCATGTATTCCCTTTCCCTTCCCAGCTCCTGAGGCACCAGGATGAAGAGGCCCGGTTTCAATCGGGTAGCCACGCCTCTGTTCACAAGCTGTCTCATGAAGCTGCTGGCGGGGAGTTCTTGAAGATCCAGAATCCTCCTGACATCCTCCAGATGGAAGACGGGTTTGTTTTCTTCATAGAGGGTGGTGACCAGGCGCACGGATTGGCGTCCCAGTGTTTTAAGGCTGTTATTGTAATTTAGGCGCATAATATGTCCTTTGGCGACAGATAATGCGCTTGAAATATAACAATATCAATGAAAATTATCTGAAGGATGCATGGCAGAGTATGCCGGTTAGGGAAGGGTCATGCGCCACTATCGGGCGCGATATTGTCAGGATCAAGCCGGGGCGTGATCTGTTTCTTCTTGCCCGGACACAGTGTGGCTGCCGCAAAGAAATCATCATCGAACTCAGGCGTATCGGAAAAGTCGATGTCCCCGTCCTTCAATGCCTTAATCTTTGCCCAGTCTGTTTTTGATTTTGATGGTGTTTTCATAATTTATAAGAGAATATTGGTATCGATAAATATTCTTTCAGATTCTGGTGTCATAGGCGTCTTCCCGGGTAAAATCTTTGAGTTTGCCTCCGCATCGATATGTCTTGAATTTCAGGCCCTTCTTCTTAGCGGGCGCGTTAACTTTATCATCATCAATAAACGTCACCAGCACCTTCGCTTCCCGAACCGGGATGAAATCACCCATGGGTATGATTTTCCCATCTTTGTACAAGGCTTCTATCGTCCTGTGCATATATAGTCCCCCAATTGACTTCAATTATCAGGTAAATTCTGATTTGGGATAATAGCAGGTCTTTCAGAAAAGTTCTATACTATAAACTTGAAATGAATATCTGCAGGCGGTCGTAAATCGACATTATGGCTAACCTGATCCACTGGCCGCTTTTTGTCCGCAGAAAATCCGCTAAAAAACCGCTTTTTGTCCGAAACTTTTTCTTCCTTCTGGGGTAGAACTCCGGCGACACTCTTTTCCCGCAGCAAGAAAATGAAATTTATCAGTTTTCCAGTGTAACGATCTCCGGCGCCAGCCCGGGAGATGAATATTCTGTGCCTGGAGTTGCCAGGCGTGACTATGTTGCCTGTGTTCTTTGATTCGTTTCAATTTTTGTCCTTTAATCAGATCATGTTTGAATGCCGCTGCCCCCATGACGGAAAGATGCTTGCCGAAATCGCCAGGCCTCCAATGCAGGCCATGACGGGTGGGCAGCTATGCGCCTGTGGCCGGTGGCTGATTCCCAGGATTGATCTGGAGTTCGACCAGATCATTCGCACCGTCCGCTGTGTTTGCGGATACCAGAGCACCGGGGTGGCTGGCTTTGTGGTGCGCATCCAGTGTCCCAAATGTAGAAAGATCATTAGCTTTTAGAGGCCCCCCGAGGCCCGCAATACCAATGATTTCAAAGGAGCAGGCTCCGAGGCTCCCGAAGCCCATGCCGCAGTTGACGCATGGGCTTATCTTTTTCCGGATATCGGAAAGAGCTTTTCTCAAAGGGCTTCCAACGGGTGTATGAGGGCATACGGGCGGATTGCCCGGAGCTATTCCCCTTTGCCGATCCCAGCGACCTGATCGCCTTTTTCCATGACCAGGCGGCGGATCTGGACCGGAAAGACGCGATACTCTTCGATCTTGTTTCCCGCTACCGGAACGACAACCGGCATCGCGACATCGCCCCGCTTTTCATTGTCCTTTTTACTCCGGCTTTGGCGAGCATCTACGCCTCCGCCCGGCGGAGGCATCCCGCAATCGACCGGGAGGATCTCATCCAGGACCTCTGCCTTTTTCTCATCCAGATCATCAGGGAAAGCGCCATCACTCCATACAAAGTAGCCGGCCGGATCGTCGGGGAGCTGAAAAACCGTGTCCGGGGATTATCGACTCTGATCCCGGATGAGGGATTCGTTGCACTGAAAGGAGATGGCTCGGACGAATTCGAGGCGAACCGGACTTATGACCCTGCCAGCGACAGTGAAGAATTTCCTATCAACAAGATCGTCCAAGAGACCACCGCCTTCTTGGACCATCTGATCCGGGCAAGGAAGATCACGAAGCAGGATAAGCGAATAATCATGGAAACGCTCATCAAGGGCAAATCCCTCAAGGACATCGTGTCTCCGAGCGACTACGACCGCCTCAAGCACCGACGGCTCAAGATCATGGGGCTCATAAAGAAATATTTCGCCAAGTAGTTTAATTTATATGGGCAATAAAGATTTATTTTCCCCTGGAGAACTTTTTTTGACGTATCCAGGTAGGAGGCAATTTTTTTCAGGAGGAGGATCATGGACAGCCCCAAACCGACAAACACAACCCGTATCGTCAGAGATGCCTTCATCGACATGGCCCTGTACCTGGAGTGCCTGTTTCTCCTCCACGGCGTGAACGACATCCTGGTCGAAGACATTGTCCACTGCATGGAGGAAGGCTACGCCAATACCATGAAAAATCTCAGGAAGCATGAAGTTGCGCCACCAAAGAGCAAACGCAGGACCGCCGTGGATCGTTTTCTCAAGAAACTGGAAGAAGACGGGATCTGATCGGGGGCTGTCCGGGGGTGAATTAAAAAATGAAAGGAGGATCAGTCATGCAAATTCAGGAAACAGCAAAGGCATTGAATACAGGAGGCGGCCACCAGCCGCTTGCATCCCCGGACGGTAACCCTTTTCAGGGCGGCAATGGCGAAGGAGAATTCTATCTCTCCAAGAGCCGCCTGAACCGTTACATCGCCTGCCCCCGCAGTTATCTTCTGCATTACGATCTGGGGGTTGTCCCTATCCGGCCGGACCGGGATCTCCTCATCGGCCGGTCCACCCACCGGCTTATTGCCGCCCATCACCTGGCCCGGAAGAAGGAAGAGTTCATCGATGCACAGGGCGTTCTCGATGGTTTCTGGTCAAAGTACACACCCGAGGGCGAGGAGGCAGATGCAACAATTCGCCAGGAGATGGAGACGGCGCAGACGGAATCCCTCCGGTATGCGCAATTGTTCCTCCGGGAAGCGCCCCTCGATCCGCTGGAAATCGAACGGGCATTTTCCCTTCCCCTCGTCGATCTCGAAAACGGCGACACCCTGCCGGTACCCCTGGTCGGCGTCATCGATCTCGTGGATCAGCCGAACGGCCTCCTGCGCCCCCTGGAGATCAAGACCCGCGCCCGCAAGGCCGATGCCTGGCAGGTGCGCCTGGCGCTGGAGCTGACCTGTTACGCCTGGTGGGTCCGGCAGCGGCTCAAAGAAAGCGGCGCCCGCGAACCCGATGAAATCCCCGTCGGTTACGTCAACATCATCAAGACCAAAACCCCCACGATCCAGTGGCAGACGGATTGCCGCACCATCACCGATTTTATCGCCCTCTACCATACCGCCCGGGCCGTCTATGAAAACATCATGGACCGGCGGTTCTATCTGAATCCGGGAACGCACTGTAACTGGTGCGATTTCCCCGCCGTCTGCGGGAAGGACAAGGACAAGATCGTGCGGGTCTTCGGCGACGCCACGTACCTTCGCCTCTGGGAAGCGGATCTGATCTGAGCTGTCCGGGGGTGAAGGGAGGTGAGGCGATGGAGCTGAAGGAATCGGAAAGGATCAGGAAGGACGAAGCGGGAAAGAGAATTCTATGCATCGGCAAAATCTACAAAGGCAAGAAAACCATGATTTTTGCCTTTCCACGGAAAGGAGGAAACGAAGATGTCACAGTTTCACAAGGCAGAGAGGAAGAAGGGAAAGCTTAGACTGGCCATCGCTGGTCCCGCGGGATCGGGGAAGACCTATTCGGCGCTCCTGATCGCTCTGGGTCTGGGCGGCCGGATCGCCATGATCGACACGGAACGGGGTTCCGGGGAACTCTACGACCACCTGGGGGAATACGACGCCTGCACCATCCATCCGCCCTTCGAACCCAAAAAATACGTCGAGACCATCCGGGCGGCGGAAGATCTGGGCTACGAGACGATCATCATCGATTCCCTGTCCCACGCCTGGGTGGGTCAGGGAGGCTTGCTGGACGTCCACGGACATATCGCCGACAAGACGGGCAACTCCTGGAGCGCCTGGCGGCAGGTGACGCCGAAACACAACGAACTGGTGGATGCTATGCTCCAGTCCAAATGTCACGTCATCGCCACCATGCGGAGCAAGATGGAATACGCCCAGGTGGAGGAAAACGGGAAGAAGCAGGTCAAGAAGCTGGGCATGAGCCCCATCCAGCGGGACGGCATGGAGTACGAGTTCACCGTCTTCATCGATCTCGATCAGCAGCACACCGCCACGACCACCAAGGACCGGACGACGCTCTTCGACGGCCAGTACTTCGTGCCCACCGTCGAGACGGGCAGGACGCTTCTTGCCTGGCTGGAGAACAACGGGCAGGTGGTGCCGGGAGCGGTCGCACAGGAGAAGCCGCTTGTCGGAAGGCAGCAGGAAGAAGCCCAGGGAGACCGGGGCAAGGTTGGAGCAGCCAAAGCAGAGGCATTCCCGCAGAAAGTTGCGACGCAGCAGGCTGGGTCAACGGGGCGGGACGCGGCATCCGCCACTTTGCCGCCGGCAGGCCAGGCCGTTCAGTCAGAGAAAGACGATGAGACGGGGAAGGCTTCCGCGGCTGCGGCGCTTTCACAGCAGGCATGGCAAACCGGCGAGACGGGGAAACATTCCGCAGCCGCCACGCCGCAGGGTGAGAAGAAGCAGGCAACGCCCGTCGGGATGAGCAACGGACTGAAGACCCTTTTCGCGAAAATCGGCGCCCTCGACCTGCCGCGGGAGGGTTACAAACGCTACTGCTACAAACGCTACGGCATCGCCTCCCTGACGGAGATGACGCCGGAACAGATCGCCGAGCAGGCGAAGATCCTCGATTCCCTCAAGCGGCCCGCGCGTCTGAAGGAGTTCAGGGCCGTCCTGGAGGGATTCGGTGGTAATGGCCAGGGCACGGAAAGAACAGCGTCCATGAGTGCACCTTCCCTGAACGCCTCCGCGACGGAAGCGGCACCGGTTTCAGTGCGAGGTGCCGGCGGACCGGTCCCGATCGCATCCCAGGCAGCCTCGGGAACTGCCACGGCCGCCGGTGGGTTTGACCTGTTTTAACAAAATCTAAGCCCCGTCCCTCCTGTGGCGAAAGGGAAGCAGCATGATGCGCCTCACCACGTGGAGGGATGGGGCGATTGAATGGAAGGAGAACGACCATGAAGATTGAAAAGATCACTTTACAGGATTTCAAATGCTTCGAGGATCTGAATATCCGGTTCACCAAACCCGTCAACCTGATCTTTGGAGAGAACGCCTCGGGTAAAACGACGATTGCCCAGGCAATCGCCCTGACCCTGACCGGCCGGGTTAATGGACAGAACGGCGGCGGCAGCGACCGGCGTCCCCTGGTGCGCCATGCTGCGGAGGATTTCGCCGTCTCTGTCTCCCTTTCCCAAAACGGCGTCCCCGGTCGTTTAGAACATTACGATCTGACCCAGTACACCAGCGCCAAGGAGAGCACCGATCCCGAGGTATTGTTCCAGGGACTGAACACTAACCGGGAGACCCTTGGGGCTCTCCTGGAGACAACCGGCTTCCTGCACCTCCACCCCGACGAGAAGAAGCGGATCCTCTTCGATCTGCTGCCGAACCTGAAGGTGGACGGGAGCAACATGGCCCGCCATCTGGCCGCCTGGCTAAAAGCCCGGCCGGAACTCTTCGCGAAGCACGGCATCGTCCCGGAGGAGGAACTCATGGGGATGCTTGCTTCTCCTGCCACCCTGGAAGAAGCCTACAACCAGGCTTACGAAGAACGGCGGATCGCCCGGCGGGAGCTGAAGATCATGGGCGATTCTCCCCGGATTGGGGACACCTTGCGGCAAGGTGTCCCCTTGGGACTGACCAGGGAACAACTGGAGACAAGCCTCAACGGGAAACGCGAGGAACTGTCCTCACTCCATGTCGCTATCGGCGAGACGAAGGGCATGGCGGAGGGGGAGCGCAGGCAGATCGAGCGGGAACTGGCAGCCATCGCCCAGGAATTGGCACGCCTTGAGACGGTTCTGCGTGATGCCGATCCTTCTGAACTGGAAGCCCGGCTCGACGATCTGGAAAAAGAGCGCCTTGCCGTCGGCAAAGAAATCCAGAGACTGAAGGAAGACTACGCCGCCCTCCAGCGGGAGACGGGGAAACTCCTGGCCCGGCAGGAACAGGAAGAAAAGAGCAGGGCAAAGGCAAAGACCTTCACCGGCCACTGCCCGGTATTTCCCGAGGTGATCTGCAAGACCAAGGCAGTGACCTCCAGAATCACGGCTGTCGTTGCCGATCATGCCGGAATCGATGCCGCCATCGAAGCGCAGACCGGAAAGACGAACGACGTTGTGCGACGCCTCAGAGAAAAGGAAGAGACGCTGAATCAGACGAACGGTGGGATCGCCGCCGCCAAAAACGCCTTGGCCAGACTGGCTGAGGCTCAACGGAAAGAGAGCGAACTCCGGAAGAAGCGGCGGGAGCTGGAGGCGGTCCTGGCTTCCGTGGGCGAAGACAAGGCAGCGGAAACGGAGCGGTTGAAGGAGCGGATCACCCTCCTGCAAAGTCAGCATCAAGAGGAAACGGCACTCCTGGCAGCCTTGGAGAAGGCGGAGCGCATCCGGGCCCTGGAGGTGCGGGCCAACAAGCTGGAAGTCCTCACCCAGGCCTTCTCTCCCAAGGGCATCATGTCCGAACTCATGCAGAGCGCCTCCTCCTCTCTGATGACCCTGGCCAACGGCCTGATGGGGGAACTGACCGGCAACCGTTACGCCCTGGATATCGATTTCGAGGAAGGCTTCCGGATCTTCCTCTGCGATTACGAGAAGAGCGCTCGGACGGAGAGCAATCTCATCTCCGCCAGTGAGCGGTTCCGGGTGGGCATCGTCCTGCAGGCGGTCCTGAGCGAACTGGCGGGGCTGCGCTTCATGGTCATCGACGGCATTGACGTCCTGGATCAGACCAACCGGGGCTTTTTCTTCCAGTTCCTCCGGAAGGCGCTGCCGCGCTTCGACCAGATCATCGGCTTCTGCACCACCGGCCAGCAGGCACCGAAGAATCCGGGGCTGCCCGAGGTGGATTTCTTTCTCCTGGCCAACCGGCAGTTGAGGCAGATCGCGGCGTGAGATGAAACGGACGGGGCACCCGAAGAGAGAAGACGGCTATACCATGATCTTCAACGAACTCCTGGAGGCCTTGATGTGCGCCGACATCCCCAAGCGGGCGCGGCGGCTCATCGATGTGCAGATGCGCTTCTCCTTCGGGTGCGGTCCGAAGACGTTTACCAGCTTGACCAAGAGCGAATACGCAGCCCTGGCCAACCTGGACTGGTCGGACACCCATCGCGCCCTGCAATGGCTCCTGGAAAAGAAGATTTTTGAGCAGGACGAAAAGGACATGAAGCGATACCGGCTTAACAAATACTATCGCGACTGGCTGGTCCAGGTGGGATTGCGGGATCTGCCGGACTTCAAGAACCATCTCAGCAGGATGGTCAAGAAGCACCTCGGTCTCTCTGGTAAAACGCCAGATCCCCAACCTGGCAAAACACCAGAGGCGGCGGCGTCCCCGATCTGGCGAAACACCAGACGCCCATCTGGTGAAACGCCAGATAACGATCTGGCAAAACGCCAGACGGAACGCGATGATTCTTCTTTACAATCCAACGGTTGCGGCCTCCTAAAGAAAAAGAAAAGAAAAGGTAAAGAAAACAAAGATTATGAAGAAGTATATTCATACTTCTTCTGTCGCGACCTCGCCGGTCTGTTGGAAGGTCATCCCTTCTTTGCCGGTCTGAAAACGGACGCGGATTTCTGGAACGCCCTGGCTGCCGCCTACCCTGACCAGGACATCCCCATGCAGATCAACCGCATGACCGCCTGGCTAATCGCCAACCCCAACAAACGGTACAAGAATTACAGACGTTTCATTCAAGGCTGGCTATCCAGAGCCGAACGAAAGGAGAACGATCATGGAAAAGCAGCTCCCGAGCAACGTCGAGGAGATCGGGACGATTCTCAAGAAAGGCCCGCTCCCTTTTCCGATATCCCCCCGGAACTCATCGCCTGAGTCGGAAAAGAGATGCCCGGATTGCGGCGCACCGCTCCGTTCCATCTTCATGGATCATCCGTCTTACCTAAAGGTCACCGGGAAGGAGCCCCACTGGTCGGAGCTCCCCTGCGAGGCCTGCGAGCGCGAGCGGTTCCTCCGCGAGATGGAGGAGCGGACCAGAGACGCCGCCCAGCAGCGATTGAATACCCTGCTTGCCAACAGCATGCTCCGGGAGAGGTTCATCGGCAAGACCTTCGAGAATTTTCACCCCTTCGGAAAGGACAGGGAAAAGCAGCTCCGTGTCCTTTCCATCGCACGGGACTTCGCCGACGACTTCCTCCACCATCGCCAAGTGGGGACGTGGCTCCTCTTCATGGGCAACGTAGGCACGGGCAAGAGCCACTTCTGTGCCGCCATCATCAACAAGGTAATCCGTGGCGGCTGCACGGCGTTATTCACCAAGGCCCCCCGCCTCCTGAGAGAGGTCAAGGACACCTTCCACCGGGATTCGGAGATTTCCCAGAGCGAGATCATCGCCCGGATGGGTGAGATAGACCTCCTGGTGATCGACGAGGTGGGCATCCAGTTCGGTACGGATACGGAACGGATGATCCTCTATGAGATCCTCGACCTGCGTTACGAGGCCATGCTGCCCGTGATCCTCACAACGAACATCACCGACTTGAAGAGCCTGGAGAAGCTTCTGGGGGAGCGGATCATCGATCGTCTTTTCGAGGGGGAATCGAAGATCGTCGTCTTCGAGTGGGAGAGTCATCGGAGATTTCAGAAGGCGGGAGGGCCGACGGGAACGGCGGGAGTGACGCCGGCGCGGACCGCTGGTCCGGGGGCTACGGGACAAACCGAGAAAAGAACGACCGCATCGTTCAAGGTGGATGCCGGGATTTCCGTACCTGAGGGGCGGCGCCGATGAGGCACCTGACTTTCTCCCTGCCCTTTCTGCCGCCGTCCCTGAACGTTTATCGGAAGGATCATTGGCGGAAGCAGCGGGGCGAGGAAAAGACCTGGAAGGATTACATCGCCGTGAAATGGGCGGAGCTGGGCAGGCCGAATCTGAACTCCATCCGGATCGGCATGGTCTTTACCTTCCCCGACCGGCGGACCCGCGACCTGGACAACTACCTGGCCACAGGGAGCAAGCTGGTGGGGGATGCCATCAAGGGGCACTTCATCCCCGATGACAGCCCGGAGCACCTGACGGCCTGGAGCTTCCGGTTCGAGTTTGGGGGAGAGGCCAAGACAACCGTGGTGATCGAGGAGGCGAATAGGAATGCAGATGGTTGCTTTTTTGGAAAACAGACGACGTTCTGGGAAGATCCCTCCGCACCGTCAAGGAAGGCGACTGCCGGGGAGCCGGTTTTATCAGGATGGCTTTCAGGCAGGCAAACAACGGAGGTCGTGTCTGCCACCGGCCGCCAGACTTGCACGCTTTACGAAACCTGCAACACTCCCCTGTGTCCTCTGGATGGGAGCAGCCTCAACGGCATCTGGTATCCCGATGAAGAGATCTGCCGTTCCCGCGTCCATGGGAACCTTTCCTGGATGAAGGCGCAGAGAAAACTCTCCCGGGTTGCCGCTGGCGGGTACTTCACCGTCGAGATGCTGAACCGCCTGGTTGTTATCAGAAAGGGGATCGCCGGTCTCGATCCGAACCTTCCGGAGGAGCCGCAGTTGCGAACCTGGTTCCAGAAGCGGGCGGAGAAACAGGACGCGCCTTCCGAGGCGAAGGTCGCCCGGACCCGGCATCTGAAAAAATACCGTTTCAAGAGACAGGTTGATGGGGAGGGTTAGAGACCATTTTTAAAACGGTCGAGACGGCGGGGTCTAACAAAAATTCAGGGTTGAGACGGCGCGTCCTACGACCTGAAACTTTTGGAGAGGGGTAAACCACGCACCCAGGGTTTTTGAGGATGATCGAACAGGACAGAAAAAACCAATCACCAGCGGAAGAAAAAGGAGAAAGAACGTCCTCCGCTGCCCCGCCCTTCACGAAACGGTACTACCGGGTCGATGAGGTCGCTCATTATTTTTCTGTCTCTGACCGCACGATCTACCGCCTCATCGACACCGGCGACATCAAAGCGATCCGCCTCCGGGACTGCATCCGGGTCTCCGCGGAAGAGATCCGGGAATTTGAGGATAGAGCACTCGTCGTTTTTTAGGAAAATGACAAATGCAATATGAGAAAATATCTACCACGGACCCTTCAAGTTGTGTTATGGCATCCCTGAAAAGGGGTGTTTTGTGCATGAAGGGTGGAATATACTCCGATGAGCGCTGTCCTGTATGCGATGGTCACTATCGGGACTACGGCAATGCCTTGTCTTGTCCGGAACATCCAAAATGCAAGGCATCGAACCACAAAGTTATTTTTGGTAACGTAACCAAACGGTTCAAATCATACCAAGAAGCTACTCGATTTCTGACGGGACTCAGATTTAAAACCGATGAAAATACTTTCGATGAGCGCGATTATCGTAAAGATAACCCCCTTGGATTTTCCAATTTATCAAGCAAGTGGCTTCAGTACCGGCTGGATGAGGTGAGACCGGGATCATACAAAAACCTTGTTTCCCATGTCCGCTATGCCCAGGCACATTTTGAGAATATGAATGTCAAAGATATCCGCTATGGGCATCTTGAAGACTTCATAAAATCAATCACCCTTTCCGATAAATCAAGGCACAATATTATTTCCACCCTGCATTCCCTGTTCGTATGGCTGAAAAAGCGTCAGGAAATACGAGTTCTACCGGAGTTTCCCACGGTCTCCTTTGAACTGAAGATGCGGCGGACCATAAGCAAGGAAATGCAATCGCAGATCATGGATGAGGTAAAGCGGATTTGTCCTAATCCCAAAGTCTTCTTGGGCATTAAATGGCTTTCAACCTATATCAGCATCAGGCCGGGAGAAATGTTGAGCCTGAAAGAGGGAAACATTGACCGGGAAAACGGCTATCTCTATTTCCCCCATCCGAAAGAAAAAAAATCAAAAGCCGTGCCCATCCTGCCGGAAGATGTGGAGCTCCTGAAATCCTTTGTGTCCTCATTTCCGGCAATGCCTTTTTTCCGTCATATTGCGGGGATCCGTGGCGTTGCCGAAAACGCAGCGTTTGGCGAAAAATATCTCTATAAGTGGTGGGTAAAGGCCTGTGATAATCTCGGCATCAAAGGAGTTGACCTTTACGGCGGCACCCGGCACAGCTCAGCCAGGGCGCTTCGAACGCATAGAACTCCGGAAGAAATAAAACGGGCAACCATGCACACGACAAACAAGGCATTTGAACGCTACTTCCAGATGGAAGCGGACGATGTGAGGAACATCTACCGGGACACCGTAGTCACTTTTGCCCCTGACAATGCTGACAAGGAATTGACAAGGAAAAAAGTGACCTAAGTTATTGAAATCATGGTGGAGGCGGGGGGAATCGAACCCCCGTCCGGAAATATTCCACTGCAGGTTCTTCGTGCGAAGCCTCTGATTTGCTTTCGCCGCAGACCCCTCCCAAAGGCAGGATGGACCGTGACTATCCTGTATGAATTCGCCTCCCTCCCCCCAGGCCTGAGAGTTCGGCTATCCTGCCTTTATTGCGCCCTGTCCGACCCGGCAGGCATGACCGGCAGAACGTTAGCCGTCTTACGCGGCTAAGGCGTATTCGTAGTCGTTTGCGACTATTTTTTTCCTACCTATTTAACGAGGCCTGTAGGAACCTCGGCACGCTGCTACAGCTTCAACTATCCCCGTCGAAACCGTGACGCCCCCATAACGATTATTTCATATTATGAGTTTACAAAAGTTGTTGGATGACAAAGAGCGATTACAAACCTGCTTCTATCTTAATTACCGGATCAGTAAATGTCAAGGCAAAGATGGAATGTTCGGGCGTGGCGGTCGCCAATCATCGAGCCTCCAGGACCTTTTTCTGCATGGCGTCGAAATATGCGTCCGCTTCCTCGAGACTGGCAAAAAGCGTCATCCCCTTCAGCAAATTGACGATCTCGAACACTTTTTCGATCTGGGGCTGCATGTTGATCAAATGGATGCTGCCTCCCTTGCTCCCGATGTCTTTCCTTGTTTTCAGGATGACGCGCAAACCCATGCTGCTTATGTAATCCAGCTCAGACATGTCAAACATGATGGCCTGCGTGTCTGTGACGAGAAGCGGCCGGATTTCTTCCTCGCAATCCGCATAGGTATTGCCGTCCAGGCGACCGCTTAAAGTGACCATGTAGTACCCGGGCTTCCGCTTTTCAATCTTCGTTATCAGCGACATTTCTTCCCTCCTGTATACTTGGCGACAAAGCCTGATCAGTAGTCCCGCCTTCGCATCTCCCGCCGAGCGTCCTTTTCCTTCATGGCCTCCCGCTTGTCGTAGAGTTTTTTGCCCCGGCCGACGCCGATTTCCACCTTTACCTTTCCCCGTTTGAAGTAAAGCTTCAGGGGAACGACGGTCAAGCCCCGCTCCCGGGATTTGCCATAGAGGCGTTTGATTTCCCGGCTATGCAGCAGGAGCTTGCGGGTCCGCAGGGGATCGTGATTATAGCGGTTCCCAAAGGAATACGGACTGATGTGGAGGTCATGGAGAAAGATTTCCCCTTCCCGGACCAGGGCGTAGCTGTCCTTGAGGTTGGCCCGTCCATCCCGCAAAGATTTGACCTCCGTACCCACGAGCACGATGCCCGCTTCATAAGTCTCATCGATGAAGTAGTGGAGGCGCGCCGTCTTGTTCTGGGCGATGATCTTTTCCGCCGCGCTTTCTTTGGCTGCCATAGTCTCTTGACCTTAGATATCGAAACAAATCTAATGTTTATATTCTCCCCCACGCCGACAAACCGGAAGCCCTATTCATAATAGATAGTCGGCCTTCACATGGTGCATGGCCGTCCAGATGTTGTGGCGCAACTGACGGTTATCCTTCTCCAACATGCGGAGCAGTTCCTTGACATAAAGCCGCCGTGAGGTACCGCTGGTGGGGCAGCGATTGGGGACCACGGCCAAGCCCCGTTCCCCGGCATATTTCTTGATGAGCCCCTCCTCAAGATAGGCCAGGGGGCGGATGATGTGCAGCTTCCCCTTGAAGATGGACTGTTTGGGCTTCATCGTGCTTATCTCCCGCCCGTAAAACATATTGATCAGCAGGGTTTCAATTATATCGTCCCGGTGATGGGCGAAGGCAATACGGTTGCACCCCCGGGCGGCGGCAATCTCGAAAATCCGGCGGCGGCGGAGACGGGAGCACAGGAAACAGGGATTTTTACGGTTGACCTCGCTATGGGCCACCGGACCGATGTCCGTCTTTTCCAGCACGCAGTCCTCAACCCGGGCCTTGATTTCCTTCTCGATATGGACTGCATCCTTCTCTCCCCCGGCGAAACCAAGATTGACATGGACCGCAGTAAGGGTAAATTCCGGGATGAAGACCATAGGTGAGGCAAGAAGGTCCAGAAGGACCAGACTGTCGGCACCGCCTGAGACTCCGACTAGAACCCGGTCTCCCGCCGTGATCATCCCATAATCGAGAACGGCCTTCTCCAGCCACTTCTTCAGGTGTAGGTGAAGCTTGGTATGTTCTCGCTTCACCACTGCCACACTTTCATTCTTCAAAGATCTCCATGTCGGGTTTGCCCCATCGCACTATTTTCAGTGAAGTTGTTTAATGTCCATAATGGGCCGTTGAAATCTAGTTCAGGCATATTCCCAATACCGGAACATATCAAAAACCACTTGCCATGCCCCTACCTATATCCGGGGTCCCGTCGGAAACAATACACATCATCGACCGCATGACGGGCGATAGCTTCATTCCTTTCCGGCATCTGAACGTGGGTGATGAGCTTATATTAGATCGCCCTTGGGATCAAGACATGTTTTGATCTCCCACCATCATAATTACTTGCAAATTGTCGGTCATTTATGTCATAAGCAACCCACTAAAGCAACTTCTTCTCCGTGAAGAAGATCATCAGGAGGTTCTTTATGACGGAAATCATCAATGTTTATGCCCGCGAGATTCTGGATTCCCGTGGCAATCCCACTGTGGAGGCGGAAGTGACCATCTATTCGGGAATCACCGGTCGGGCCTCTGTACCTTCCGGCGCCTCGACAGGGGAACATGAGATGCTGGAACTCCGGGACGGAAACAAGAAGCGTTACCTGGGAAAAGGGGTCGAAAAGGCGGTGCGCAACGTTATCGATAAAATCGGACCGGAAATCATTGGTATGGACTGTCTCGACCAGCGGGCAATCGACTATGCCATGATCGCCCTGGACGGCACGGAGAATAAATCGGCCTTGGGCGCGAACGCCATTCTCGGCGTCTCTCTGGCGTGCGCCAAAGCCGCGGCGGCTGCGGTTGACCTACCCCTTTACCGCTACATCGGCGGTGTTGGCGCCAAGGACATCCCCGTCCCCATGATGAACATCATCAACGGCGGTCAGCATGCTGATAACAATGTGGACCTCCAGGAGTTCATGATCATGCCCGCCGGGGCGCGGAATTTCCGGGAAGGACTCCGGATGGCCGCCGAGGTCTTTCACACCCTGAAAACGGTCCTGAAGGGTAAGGGCTTCAACACCGCTGTGGGTGATGAAGGCGGATTCGCACCGAATTTGAAATCCAACGAAGAAGCCCTCATAGTCATCGTGGAGGCGATCCGCAAGGCCAAATACAAACCTGGTAAGGATGTCTTCATCGCCCTCGATCCGGCAGCGAGTTCATTTTATAAAGACGGCGGATACATCCTGGTGGCGGAGAAAAAACCGAAGAAGACAGCGGCGGAGATGGTAGCGTTCTATCAGGATCTGGTCGACCGCTATCCCATCATCTCTATCGAGGACGGCCTGGCGGAAGATGACTGGGAGGGATGGAAGCTGCTGACGGATGCCCTGGGAAAAAAGATTCAGATCGTCGGCGACGACATCTTCGTCACGAACCGCAAGCGCCTGGAAATGGGGATTAAGCAGGGCATTGCCAATTCCATCCTCATCAAGCTCAACCAGATCGGCACCCTCACAGAGACCCTGGAGACGATTCAGATGGCCAAGGAGGCAGGCTATACCACCGTCGTCTCCCATCGTTCTGGTGAAACGGAGGACACGGCCATGGCCGACGTGGCCGTGGCGGCCAACTGCGGCCAGATCAAGAGCGGCTCCCTTTCCCGCAGCGAACGCCTCGCCAAGTACAACCAGTTGCTCCGCATCGAGGAAGAGTTGGGAGACGCCGCCGTTTATCGGGGCCGGGGCGCCCTGTACAGCATCGGCTGAGGCCGGGGCGCCCGCTGCGACATCTGCTCAGAAGCGGGGAAAGATGCCGCCTCATAAAGGGCGGAACGTTCTTGACGGCATCGACCAAGCCCTCGGCGGCCTTTCCAGAAATGACTCAGAGCCCGGCGCAGGAATCGGAAGGATTCGCTGTTTCGCTCCTCGTCGGGCTTTGGTTTTGTTTCATCAACCTTATGGCAACACAGGAGAAAGAGAATCATATCCTTCTTCATATTTCAATAGATACCGCTTCGGCTCATGGCGGCATATTTCTTTCTCGCCGAGTTTCCTTAATAATCAGATTCATTGTCAGGCAAAACACTCAAGGTACACGGTAAACATGTTCTTCGCGCAAGTGGCTGATATTACATGAACGCCGAAAATGAAAAGCACACAATTATCGTCTTGTTTCGGTCAGAACAATTTTACCGTGGCTCAAGGTAGAATACCTCTTGACACAAGGCAGGAAACACCATAAATGCCAAGCCAAATAGGTGAAGCATCTATTTTTTCCCCCAAATAAACTGAAGGGAAAATGTAATGGCGGCGAGAGTATTGATCGTCGATGATGAAAGTATGAATCTCGAGTTGCTGGAGTGCCAGCTCAACGAGTACGGCCTGGAGCCGATAGTCGCCGCAAACGGCAGGGAGGCGCTGGATAAGGCGCGCCTCGACCCTCCGGACCTGATCGTTACCGATATTCTGATGCCGGTGATGGACGGCTATGAGCTCTGCCGTCAGTGCCAAGCAGACCCCTCCCTCAGGCAGATCCCCCTCATCTTTTACACCGCCACCTATACGGATGAGGAAAGCGAGGAATTTGCCAAGAGCCTCGGGGCGAAACGATTCCTCCACAAGCCGGAGTCCAAGGAAATACTGCTGAAGGCCATTACGGAGACCCTGTCGGAGAAGGAAGCGGCCAGAGCAGGGGACCAAGAGGCGGTCCCGGATTCTCCCCGGCCGCTTGGCGAGGAGATGGAGTTCTTCCGGAAATATAACGAAGTCCTATTCCGGAAGTTGGAAAAGAAGGTAGAGGATCTGAAGAGGGCCCATCGGAAACTTGCCGATTCGGAGCGCAGATACCGGCTCACCTTTGAAAGCACCTCGGATGTCATCCTCATGATCGACAGGGAACTGGAGATATTGAGCATCTCCCCCAGCGTCGAGGCAATATTGGGGTACAAGCCGGAAGAGTGCGTCGGTCGCTTAATCTATGATTTGCGCCACCGGATATCCTCCCCGTCTCTCGAGGAGGTCTTGGCCGACATGGATCAGGTCCTGAAGGGGGAACTCCCGCCAAGGAGAGAGTTCACCTACATCACCAGAAACGGGGCTATCATGGTTGGGGAAATCACGTATTCTCCCGTCATTCGCGACGGGGAGATTATCGGTATAACCCTGATCGCCCGGGACATCACGGGGCGGCGGCAGGCGGAGGATCAGTTACTAGCGTCCCAGCGTCTTCTGGGGGACATTATCAGCTTTCTCCCGGACGCTACCCTTGTTATCGACCGGGAAGGCGTCGTCATTGCCTGGAACCGGGCCATGGAAGTCATGACCGGGGTCAGGGCGGAGGACATGTTGGGTAGGGGCAACTTTGGAATACGCCCTGCCCTTTTACGGGGAAAGAAGGCCGATTTTGATCGATCTTGCGCTCCATCCCGAACCGGATATAGAAGCAAAATACACGGAGATCCAACGACGGGGAGACCTCCTCCTGGGCGACTCCTACACCCCGAATCTCCCCGGCGGCGACATTCACATGTCGGCGACGGCTTCTGTCCTGAGAGACTCGAAAGGGGAAATCATCGCCGCCATCGAGTGCATCCGGGACACCACGGAAAAGCGAAGAATGGAACAGGAGCGACTGGATATTCTCCAGAAGCTTAGAAAGACTCTGGGCTCTACCGTTCAGGCCATCGCCAACGTGGTGGAGACAAAGGATCCCTATACCGCCGGCCATCAGCGCCGGGTGGCCGATCTGGCGGTGGCCATTGCTGTGGAGATGGGGCTTCCGCCGGACCGAATCGAGGGTCTCCAAATAGCCGGCACGCTTCATGACCTCGGCAAGATATCCGTTCCATCCGAAATACTGACCATGCCCCGAATGCTGACGAACATCGAATTCCAAATCATCAAGAATCACGCCCGGGCGGGATATGAAATCCTCAAGGACATCGAATTTCCCTGGCCGATCGGGAGGATGGTACTCGAGCATCATGAGCGGATCGACGGTTCCGGGTATCCCCAGGGCTTGCCCGGCAGCCAATTGCTTTTGGAGTCACAAATTCTGATGGTCGCCGATGTGGTGGAGGCCATTGCCTCTCACCGTCCCTATCGTCCCAGCAAGGGGATTGAATTTTCATTGGAGGAAATCGCAAAAAACAGGGGCATTCTCTATAATCCGGAAACCGTGGACGCCTGTTTGAGATTATTCCGGGAGAAGGGGTACAATATAGCGCAATGATGGGGCCCATGGACAATCCATCCCGCTGTTTGTCGAAAATCCCCATCAACGATGATATCGCAAAACCATGCAGCCCGGTGGCGGCCCGCAAAACAAGATAATTTTCTTCTTATGGCAGGTCGTTTCTATACGCCTTCTTCAAACCTGCCTTCAGAGTAATTTAAAGAGACGCCGGCGCAAGTTTTCGTGGGCCCGCCGGTCGTTTGTCAGGGAGAATATTCTTCTGTCCCTACGGTCTTTCTTCTCCGTGTTTTCCGAAACTGCAAGAATCCCCTCCTCCTGCAGGGCGATCAAGGCATTCCCGTAGTTGGCCTCGGATAGCGCTTCCGCCCGGCGGATCTCACCCTTACGGAACATAATCGCCCCCAGTTTGTGGATGCCTTTCAGCCACTCCCGCTCGGAGCGGGGTCCTTTTCGGAGGTAGGCGCACGCCCGGACGACGATCCAGTAGGACTGGATGTAATTTTCGATCAGTCCCGCAAAGGGACGGAGGTTGGTCCGCCCTTTCCCCTTCACCTCGAAGCAGGCCTCAGCGCCCTCTTCCGGTCCCCGGATTGCGATCATTTCCCGATCCAGGAGATACGCCAGGGCGTTGTTGACCTCGCCGCCGTCCTCCTGCTCCGTGTCGAAGATAAACTCGTTCCAGAACAAACGTTTTAAGAATCTGTAATCATCCAGGATCAGTCCCAGGGGGATATGGTCCTGGGGATAAGCCAGCATGGAGCTGGCGACGAAGCTGATGGGGAGGAAGAAATGCAAGATGTTGTTTTTGTAGTATTCCAGGTTGAGACGTTTGTCGTCGTCGAGGCTGTAAACAATTTCTTCCAGTTCCGGTTCCTCTCCCTCCTCTTCCCCAAGTCGCGAAATCAGTCCTGATTGATCGAACAACAGGAGGGCGTCGTTGATGGCCTTGTCGCGGCGGACGAAGGTGGCCGCTAGGCTGACCTTCATATGGATCAGATATTCGTAAAACTCCTTGAGGATCGCCATCAATTCGTCGTGGCTGATCCCGCGGCGGTCATGGGACAGTAGCCCCGCCGAGATCAGAGCGAAGGGCGTGACCACGGAAACCTTGTTTATGGCCAGGGCGATTTCATACCCCATCTTCCGATAGAGGCTCTGACGCTCCTCCACGTCCATCTCGGCAAAGCTCTTGTCCTGAGCCGCAAGGAAAGCCTGCAGATATATTGGCGCGCCGATATTCACATAGACGCTGCCATACCGTTTACGAAGGATTCGTGAACTCTTGATGACATCCGTGGTCTTTTCCCGCTCCTTGGGCACCCCGCTCAGCTCCTTGAGGTATGATTTCTCTTCGATCACCCGGTCATAGCCAATATAGACGGGAATGGCTGCCAGATCCTCCGCCGCATGCCTCTGGAAGGCCTGAATGATCATGGACAGCAGCCCGTATTTCGGCATCACCATCTTGCCGGTGCGGCTCCGCCCTCCCTCGATGAAAAATTCAATGGGCAGTCCTTCCCGGATGAGCACCTCCAGATATTTTGCGAAGACCTCCCCGTACAGGGCGTTGCCACGAAAGCTCCGCCTAAGAAAGAACGCCCCGGACTTGCGGAAGAGATAACCGAAAGGGCCGAAGGCCATATTGGTGCCGGCGGCAATTAAGGGCAGTTGGATGCGATGCTGGTAAAAGACATAAGATAAAAGTAAATAATCGATGTGACTTCGGTGGCAGGGAATGATGACGAAGGGCATCTTTTTCGAAACATTGCGGATCCTGGCCATGCCCTCCAGGTCCACAACCACGCCGTCATAGATGTTGTTCCATAGCCATGAAAGTACCCGGTCCCACACCTCGATATACGCCTCCTGGTAATCCGCGGCGATCTCGTTGAGGTATTTTTTGGCTTCCTTCACGACGGTGGCATAGTCCTTCTTGCCAGCAGCGGCCTCTCTTTCCATGAAGCCGATGAGATCCGATTCCTTTAGCACCATGCCGATATGCTCCTGGCGGGACTTGAGAAAAGGTCCAATCAGCGCCGACTTCTCCTCATCGATGCGGCTGAGCAGTTCACTGCGCAGACTATAGACCGCTTCCCCCCGGAGCTGCTCGGTGTTTTCCCGGCAAAATCTTGCTATCTCCACCGGCTCCGTGGGCATGACGTATATCTTGCCGGCAAAGCGGAGAAATGAGACCAGTCGCTGGAGGAACATTGTGTTGTCCGTCTGGCCGAAGAGGATGTTGAGGATGCTCTCCTTTTCTTTCTCCCGTCTCCGTCCGTAGGTAACCAGCACTGGTATGATATACAGCGGCCGATCGAGAGCTTCCTGTGCCTCCCGGAGACCGTTCAGGACATCGTTGACTCTTTTATTCTCGAAGAATTCCGATCCCCCTAAATGAATGATCAGGGCCCGACCAGCAGCCAGATGATTCCTTACGGCCAGGAAGCCGTTGCCGTCTCCCTCACCCCGACGGCGGAAGAAAATACGACTCCAAGCCGAGGCGATAACGCGCAGGGAGGCGGAAAAGGGCTGCCATAACGTCATGTTTACGTCATGGCTGTGTACCGGCATGGGTATCCCTTTCCGCCGGGCCAGATCCCAGAGGATGAGGCTGTTGAGCTGGCTCCGGTCCTTCAGGGCATAAACCACCAGACCTTCATTGCCGAGTTTTCTCAGATTCTCGGCAACCTCCGTATCAAAAGAGATCTTCCACAGGGCCTTCCGGACCAGCCAGTCCAAAAGGAAATTGGTTTCTTCGTACAGACTTTCCGGCCGGTAATGGCGGCTGTCCCGGAACCAGCCGGTTATCTTGCCTATCAAAGTCGTCATGGATGGCCACCTGTGCTCCTAAGATCCGTTACCGGCCAAAAGACCGGAAAATTTTTCCCGCATGGTCTTTTCCACATGTTCCCGAATTTCCACCGCCGAGGCCATTTTCATTACCCTTCTCATGAGCTGTCGCGCTTCTTTCAGGGTCGTTTCCCTGATGATTTCCTTTACCTTGGGAATGGCCAGGGGATTCATGCTCAGTTCGTCGATTTCCATGGCCAGCAGGATCATCGCATATGTGGGGTCTCCGGCCATTTCCCCACACATGGCCACATGAATGCCGGCCCGGTGGCCTATTTCCACCACTTTTCTGATCATCCTGAGGACGGCGGGGTGGAGGGGTTCATAGAGATAGGTAACCCGGTCGTTGATCCGGTCGATGGCCAGGACGTACTGAATCAGATCGTTGGTGCCGATACTGAAAAAATCGACTTCCTTGGCCAGTTCCTCGGCGATGATGACCGCCGATGGCACCTCGATCATGACACCGATCTCGATATCCTCGCCCACCGAGATTCCTTGTTGTTTCAGATCATCACGGACCTCTCCGAGGATCTTCTTCGCGGCACGTATTTCTTCGATGCCCGAAATCATGGGGAAGAGGATCTTTGCCTTCCCGAAGGCGCTGGCCCGGAGGATCGCCCGGAGCTGCACCTTGAACAGATTGATTTCCTTTAGGCAGAAACGAATGGCCCGGAGCCCCATCTGGGGATTCATTTCCTTGGCCAGTTTCGGGTCGGAAAAGAACTTGTCGCCACCCAGATCGAAGGTGCGGATGGTTGCCCATTCCAGCCCCTCTACACCGATGACCCGGCGATAATTGAGGAAGTGGTCCTCCTCCGTCGGCAGCTCTTCCCGGTTGATGTATATGAACTCGGTACGATACAGTCCGATTCCCTCGGCTCCGTGGGCGACGGCGGAGGGAATTTCTTCGATGAACTCTATATTGCCGGCGATCTGGATCCGGCAACGGTCTCTGGTAACAGCCGGAAATTTTGCATATTTAAGCGCTTCTTCCCGAACCGTCTGGTAATGGTGCTTTTTCTCCTCGTAGCGGTGCAGGAGCTCCGGATCGGGATTGACGATGACCAGACCGGCGGTGCCGTCGATGATGATGAGATCGTTCGTCCGGACCTGTCTGGTTACCCTCTCCAGTCCCACAACCGCCGGGATGGCTATGGATCGGGCCACAATGGCCGTATGGGAGGTCTTACTTCCCATGTCGGTAGCAAAAGCCAGCACCTTGTCGATCATCATCTGGGCGGTATCTGCAGGTGACAAATCCGTGGCGATAACGATCACCCCTTCACCTAGGGGGGAGATCGTTTCCTGGCGCCGTCCGGCAAGATTGCGGAGGATCATCTGCCCGACATAACGGATATCGTTGAAGCGGTCCCGCAGGTATTCATCGTCCATTTTCTCAAATATGTCGCGGTATTTATCAATGGTCAAACGAACGGCCCATTCCGCGTTTACAGACATTTCACGAATTCGCTGGACCACGTTGGCGACAAATGATCTGTCTTTGAGGATCATAATATGGACATCCATAATATAGATCGGTTCCAGGCCCGCTACCTCTGTCAGTTTACTCTTGATTTCCTTCAACTGCCGCTCCGAGGCCCGCAATGCTTCCCGGAAACGCCTGATTTCCTTTGTTATCAGGCCTGCCTTGTTGAGTTTGTAAAAGGAAATCTGGGCATCGAGGCGATCGAAAAGGTAAGCCCGTCCCGTCACCACCCCAGGTGATACACCGATTCCTTTGAGCACCATAGTTTTTTTGTTCTTTTCTACAGGCATAACTATTGTTACCTTTTGCTAATCCTCTCCGAATTTATCGGCAAACAGTCGCTCCAGAGCAGACAGCGCCTTGGCGGCATCGCTGCCCTCTACCTTGACCGTCATTCTGCCTCCCGATCCACACGCCAAAGTCAGAATGCCGAGGAGGCTCTTGCCGTTGACCTCTTGTCCTTCATATTCAAAGAATATTCTCGCCTTGTATCTTCTGGCCTCCTCTACCAGCTTTGCCGCCACCCGGGCATGGATTCCCAGCTTGTTCTTTACCTCGAAGGTCCTTATCTCCTGCATATCAAATCATCACCACCAAACAAACGGCGGTCAGCACGTAAAAGATCAGTAGCGGCGACAATCCCCGGCGTACGGCAATATAAAACAGCAGTACCGCTGCCAGCACGGCAATATTCAGTCCCTGCCGCAGCCAAAACTGTCCCGGAAAAAGGTGTATGTCCGCGGTAAGCAACCCGGTCATCACCCCAAGGATGATCAGGGAAACCCAGCGCAGGTAATGAGCCAGCAGCGGCAGTTTCCAGGACTGGATATAAGCGATCCCCCGCCATCCTTGGCGGTAGCCTTCAAGAAATCCTTGCCAACGGATCCATAAATGCAGGGGATCGAAGATCAGAAGAAAAACGAACGGCGCCCAGATAAACCCCTCATAAGCGAGAATCGCCGCGATGATTCCGGCCAGGGGTCGGAGACTCCCCCAGAAGAAATTGTCGCCGATGGCGGCATAGGGACCCATAAGGGATTTTTTCAGTTTCGTTGTCGCGGTTTGATCGGTGGGGGCAACGGCGTCTTCTTCTTCCGCCAGTCTTATCGTTGCGCCAAGGACGGCGCCGGATAGATAGGGATGGGTGTTGAAGTATTCGAGCTGGCGCTGAAGAAAGGCCACGATCCTTTCCTTGTTTTCATCCATGTTGCGGGTCAGGGGTAAAATGGCATAGGCAAAACCCAGATTCTGCATTCTCCTGAAATTCAGGGACGACATCACGAAGAGGGACCGCAAAAAAAACCGGGCAGATCCGATGTCTTCATCCTCAACCTTTTCTCCCCAGCCGCCATGGCAGTAGATAGCGGTTCTTCTAGCACGACGGACCTTTTAAGTCAATTCATTCCCCATGTTTTGACCCCTTTATCCTTGACAGAACCATGGTTATTTGTTAGAAATACCAACTTTTTTTTGAGGTGAAAAAGATGATTTGTCAGACGATCAGAACGGGCGCCGATTGTGTGTTCATGAAGAGCAATGGCTGCGCCTTCAAGGATGGGGCTTGTAAAACGATTGTGGAAAAATGCGAAGGCTGCGGCAAGATAGTCGAGCTGGCGACCGGTCGCTTCTGCCAGGTATACATGGATCCGGCCAGCAGATGGCTTATGGGCAATTGCCCCCGGGCCACCCACGTTAAGCTGGTAATCAAGGAAAACACCCAGAAGATCAACCCCTTGAAGGCCTCCAAGCGGGCGAGTCGCGCGAAGAAAAAGAAATAACCTGCCCTCGCGTCCCGCAGGGATGGAAGACAACTCCGGCGATTTGTAAAAAGAGACCGTCAATACCGGCGGGCCTCGGCTGAGATGTCGGCAAGGATCAGGAATTTAAAGGAACACCGGGGGGAAGGCGGAAATGATCTATCCGTTTGGATCACCGCCGGTGGAGGGAAGATGGCTGTCGTATTAGCCTTGGCGGATCTTCCCCGAGCGGCTCTGGCGGTCTCAGGAAAGAAGCTCCCTGATTTTAGACAATTCCGCTTTTACTTCTCTGAGGAGCCGTCGATCCTCATTTGGCAGCCCGTCACGGCTCGGATCCGGATTTTTTCTGGAAAGCTGTTTTTTTGCACCCCGAATAGTAAAGTTGTCTCTATACAGGAGGTTCCTGATGAGTAGCAGTTGCTCGAGATCCTTACGGCGGTAAAGCCGCTGATCGGACCCGGTGCGGACAGGTCGTACCGATTTGAACTCCGACTCCCAGTAGCGGACCACATAAGGTTCCACACCGAGGATGCTGCTCACTTCTCCAATGCGGAAGTAAGTCTTGTCAGGAATCGATTCATCCATAATCAGACTCCCGTCATTGTTGGTTTACGATCCCGGATCAGCCGTTGAGCGCCTTTCGCAGGACTTGGCTCGACTTGAAGGTAAGGACGCGACGGGCCGAAATCTCTATTTCTTTGCCCGTCTGTGGATTACGGCCCCGCCGCGACTTCTTCTCCTTGACGACGAAGTTGCCGAATCCCGATATCTTTATCTTTTCTCCCCGACCCAGGCATTCTTTCATGATTTCAAATACCGATTCGACAATCCGTGCAGAATCCTTCTTGGAAAAGCCGAGTTTCTCGTATACGTCCTGAATAATATCAATCTTCGTCATTGTTTCTCCTCCTGTCATCTCGCCGTTTTATTCACCACGGACCTTTGCCCCTGTCGCCCCAACCATGGTTTTTACGATCCGGCCATGGGCACTGTTGATTTCTTCCTCCCGTAAGGTCCTGTCACCGGATCGATACGAAAACCGCAGACCGACGCTCTTCATTCCTTCCGGAAGATTTTTGCCCGTATATACATCAAAAATCGAGACACTTTCAAGTAATACTTCATGTTGGTTATAAGCAGCCCGGCACAGTGCCTCTCCTTCCATAACCGCCGGTACTAGAAACGCCACATCCCGGGAACTGGCGGGATACTTCGATATTTCCCGGAATGATCTTCCCGCCGCGGCAGGAACTGCAAGGCTGTCCAGCTCCAGTTGTAACACCAGGGCGCGACTGCGCAAATCCAGCCTTTCCTGCACCTGGGGATGAATCTCCCCGAGGAAACCCGCGACCTTTTCCCCGATCATGACGCGGCAGGACCGTCCGGGATGAAGAAAAGACCATTCAGCCGCCGGCGCAATAAATTTTGCCCCGGTTATTTTCAGGACAGCAAAAAGTGATTCCAGCACGCCCTTCAGATCGTAAAAATCCGCCCCGATCCCATGGTGGTGCCAGGAGGAATCATAACGGCTGCCGGTGACCAGGGCGGCCAGGCAAGCCTTTTCTTCCGGCAATTCCTCCTTGCCCCGGGCAAAGAAAACCCGGCCGAGTTCGAATATTTTCAGGTCTGCACATCCGTTCCGGGCATTCCGGTTCATGACCTCCAGCAGACCATAGACCAGGGTGGTCCTCATGACGGCCTGTTCTTCCGTCAGGGGATTGCGGATCTTTACAAACGAACGCAGTGGATCTCCTTCCGGCAGACCGAGTTGTTCCGCCATCGCCGGGTTGATGAAGCTGTAATTGATCGCCTCCGTATAGCCCAGTCCGTTCATCACCGTGCGGAGAAGCTCCTCGCGCCGACGGCTGGAATTCTCCCGTCCCGGAGCGACCCCTGATGCGGGCATGGTGACGGGAATATTATGGAAACCATGGATCCGGGCAATCTCTTCGATCAGATCGATCTCCCGGGCGATATCCACCCGGCAGGTGGGAGGGGTAACCAGATAGTCGTCACCACCCGCGGGAACAATGGTCATCTCCAATCGCTCCAGAATTCCGGCTGCCTCACGGGCGGAAATGTTCGTTCCCAATATCTCGCTCACCCGCCGCCCCCGCAGGGGTATGTCTTTTGAGACACTGATTTGCCGCGGGTAAACATCGATGTATCCCCTGCAGATTTCTCCATCTCCAAGTTCCGCCATAAGTTGTGCCGCCCGGTTCAATGCCCGCACCACCCCTTCGGGGTCAATGCCTCGTTCGAAGCGGAAGGCTGCATCGGTACCCATGCCCAGCCAGCGGGAAGAACGGTGGATGGAGGCCGGATGGAAATAGGCGCTCTCCAGAAGAATGGTGGAGGTGTCGTCTTTAACCTCCGAATTCAATCCGCCCATGATGCCCGCAATGGCCACGGGTTTGACACCATCACAAATCATCAGAGTATCGGCCCTCAGCACCCGGTCTTTTTCGTCGAGGGAGACGAAATGCTCCCCGTTGCGGGAACGTCGGACGACGATGCGTCCTTCCTCAAGGAACCGGTAATCGAAGGCATGGAGGGGTTGGCCCAGCTCCATCATGACAAAATTGGTGACATCCACGATATTGTTTATGGCCCGCAGACCGACGGCCTCCAGGCGTTCCCGCATCCACGCCGGCGAAGGCTTTATCGTGATGTTCTTGATGATTCGGGCGGTATAACGGGGGCAAAGATCTGGATCCTCTATAGTAACCGAGGTGATCCCGTCGATGTCCTCTTCATTTTCCCGGACGGCTGTCTCCGGATACCTCAGGGTATTTCCCGTAATCGCCGCCACCTCCCGGGCGATGCCGATGATGGACAGGCAATCGGCGCGATTGGGCGTAATGCCGATATCCAGGACTGTATCCAACAGCCCCAGAGCCTCCTTAAGGTCCATTCCCAAGGGCAGTTCCGGAGGGAGGATCATGATCCCCGTATTATCTTCGCCAATTCCCAATTCCTCTTCTGAACAGAGCATCCCCTCGGAGAGTTCGCCGCGGAGGCGTGAACTCTTGATGGTATAGCCTCCCGGAATTGTGGCGCCGACCCGGGCTAAGGCAACGTTGGTGCCGGCCTTGGTGTTGGGGGCACCACATACAATGGGCAGTGTCTCCGAGCCGATGGTGACTTCACACA
>Ga0209719_1000579_pt1 | contig 52400 bp, 53 predicted proteins | sample AD_JPNAS2_MetaG_FD_184421 | JGI IMG/M metagenome (GOLD analysis project Ga0209719, IMG submission 184421) | Active sludge microbial communities of municipal wastewater-treating anaerobic digesters from Japan - AD_JPNAS2_MetaG (SPAdes) (version 2) | ecosystem: Engineered > Bioreactor > Anaerobic...
GGGGAGCAGGGACAGGGGCAGGGACAGGGGCAGGGACAGGGACAGGAGGCAGGGACAGGGACAAGGGCAGGGACAGGGACAAGGACAGGGAGCAGGGACAGGGACAAGGACAGGGAGCAGGGACAGGGACAAGGGCAGGGACAGGGACAAGGACAGGGAGCAGGGACAGGGACAGGGGCGGGGAAGATTGATGATTCATTTGACCATAAAGGTCCTGTTTTGATGTTGGAGTTTGGTGTGCTATTGATTTTACTTCCAAAAGGTTGCAGATTCTTCAGGATGGAGCTGTTGAAAAAGCTTACAACTGGGGTCCTGGTTATCTTGGTGCTGTGCCAAACGGCTGCGGCTTTGACCTTGGAAGATGCCTTGGATCGTTTTGATTTACCCGCCGCAAAACGAATCGTGGACGAGATTGATCCATCGGGGAAATCAAAACAATATTCGCTTGCTAGGGCTGCAATTTTGTTTTTAGAAGGTGATTACGAGGCCGCGGAACGCCAGTTAGATGGGCTGAAAGTACCTGGAGCTGCCGCAACCAAGCAACTGGCGATGGCAAACAGGATTGCTACTGCGGAGATGGCAACCGCTTGGTCTCCATCAAGGCGATTTGTGGTGCGTTATGTGCCTGGGCCAGATGAGGCAATGCTACCGTACGTCTTTGAGGCGGCTGAAGCTGCCTTTAATGCACTAACTGCCGCCTTAAAAATTGATGCTGCCACCCCAATTCGCATTGAAATAGCCGCATCTGTCGACCAGTTGGGACTCATCTCTGGGACTGACAGGAACGCTCTTGCCAGGTCTGGGGCGGTGGCCGTGTCGGACTTCAACAAAATCATGCTTCTTTCACCATCACAATTGCCGTTCGGCTATCCATATGCAGACACGGTCGCCCATGAACTGGTGCATCACCTATTAACGACTCACGCAGGTTCTAGGCTGCCGGTATGGTTTCAAGAGGCCACCGCAAAATATCTTGAACCAATTTGGCGCGGTGGTTATGCCGGCTTTTTGCCACGCACCCAGCGTGATTTGCTGGAAGACGCCTTTGTTTCAGGTAATCTGATGAGACTGGACGAGCTGCGGTCATCGTTTTCGTTGATGCCTTCATCCGAAAAGACTGCCCTTGCATTTGCTCAACTATCGTCATTTGCAGACTTTTTGGTGCGCACAGAAGGTGACGACGTTTTGGTGCGACTGGCAAATGAAATGAGGGTTGGCGACGAGGCCGTTTCTGTATTAAGGGCCACCGGAAAAAGCCTTGATGAGCTTGAAAGCGCATGGCTTGCAAGCTTTGGGGCAACATTTGATGATTCGGTTGCTGAAGATGACCGTAGCCGTGTTATCCTGCTGCGTGAATCTAATCCCATTGAACAGGGGTTGTCGGCACAAGCTCAGGCTGATTTGCGACTTGGTGACCTGTTTAGGGAAAGTGGACGTTATGCCGCGGCGGCTAGGCTTTACAAGCAGGTGGTGTCATCTGACGCTCATCCGCTGCTTGTTGCCCGTTTGACAGCTGCCTTGAATGAGGCTGGTGAACATTTGGAAGTGTTGGATACACTTGATAAATATGCCCTTGATGAGTTTGAATGGCCCATTTTGGCCAGGGAAAGGGGTAGGGCGCTTGTTTCCCTTGAGCGTCATTCAGAGGCTGAAATGCCCCTGATGACGGCGGTTCGTTTCGACCCTTATGACCCTGGTACTCACAAGGCCTTGGCGCGTGTTATGACCGCGCTGGAGCGTCCCTTTGAGGCCGAACGCGAGCAGCGTCTTTCTGTTATGTGGAGGTAATGGTGGCTACTGGCCGGGATAAAATGGAGCAAGATCAAAAACTTGCCGATGAAGTGTTCCAAATCAGGCAACAGGTGGGGCTAGAGATTGCCAAACAGGTGATAGGCCAGGAAAAGGCTGTTGAACAGCTGCTAGTCGCGCTGTTTGCAGGTGGGCATGCCTTGCTGGTTGGTGTTCCAGGTCTTGCGAAGACCACGCTGATTGGGGCGTTGGCTCAGTGTCTGGATCTGTCATTTGCGCGAATCCAATTCACGCCAGACCTGATGCCATCAGACGTTACTGGTACCGAGATTTTGCAAGAGGACAAGTCAACTGGAAGCAGGGCTTTTAGGTTTGTGCAAGGTCCCGTATTTACAAATCTTTTGCTCGCCGACGAAGTTAACCGGGCACCGCCAAAAACCCAGTCTGCCCTGCTTGAGGCGATGCAGGAAAGGCATGTAACCATTGCTGGAGAAACAAGAAAATTGCCGGATCCCTTCGTGGTTTTTGCCACCCAAAACCCGATTGAACAGGAGGGGACCTACCGACTTCCAGAGGCTCAATTGGATAGATTCATGCTGGCCATTCGAATGGACTATCCAGATTTGGACCAGGAACTGGATGTGGTAAGGGCGACAACTGGTCCCATCTCAACAAAAATCAACAAAGTTTTGGATCCCAAAAAAATCATTGAGATCCAGGAATTGGTTAGACGAGTTCCATGTCCTGATTTTGTGTTTAGAGAAGCGGTCGAAATCGTCAGGGCCACCAGACCCACCAGCAGTTCTAAGTGGCCTGAGATTCAAAAGTATGTGCGATGGGGCGCTGGTCCAAGAGCGGCTCAACACCTGGTTTTGGCCGCAAAGGCCTTGACCTTGTTAAGGGGCGAGTACACGGCCACTTCCGATGCGGTAAAGGAAATGGCCACTTTGGTGTTGGCCCATCGAATAGTGCTGAATTTCCATGCCGAATCTGAACGAATTTCAGAACGTGACCTAATTACCAACTTAATTGAAGGCCGAAGATGACCTCCGATCGTCAGTGGGAAGTTTTACCTAGTGATGCCAGAGAGGCTTTAGAACGTCTACGGCTTCGGCCAATGCTGATGGCCGATGGCAGAGTCTCTGGCGTTCACATCTCATCGCACATGGGGCAAAGCTTTGAATTTGCTGAGTTAAAGGGCTATGCCTTTGGTGATGACCCACGCGGCATTGACTGGAAGGTACTTGCCAGAACTGACAAGGTTTATGTGCGTCGCTTTCACGATGAAACCAACATGGCAGCGTGGTTGATCCTGGACGCCTCTGCCTCAATGAACCAGCCCATGCCGGACACAAAATTTCGTTATGGGGCGTCTGTTTTGGCGGCATTGTCCTACGTCCTGCTTCGCCAGCGAGACGAGGTGGGCTTGGTGCTTGCTCACTCACGGCATCCAGAAATCTGTCCTGTGCGCAGTTCTCCTTCGCATCTTGGTGAGCTTTGCCAGATGTTGGTTGACGCCCGTCCATCTGGCCCCACTGTTTTGCGGTCATCGTTGGAGATGGCAGCAGCAGGTATGGCAAAGAGGGGCCTTGTGGTGGTGGCCTCCGACATGCTGACCGCGGAATGGGAGGCGACAGTTGGGGCCCTCGGTGCCATTGTTGCGCGTGGAGGGGTGGCCGTTTTGGCTCATGTCTTGTCGGTTGAAGAGCTGACCTTCCCATTTTCGGGTAATCTGGTCTTCAGGTCTGCCGAGACTGGGGAGTCCGCCCTGCTAGATGCTAGAGGGCTTAGGCGGCAGTATTTAAAGGCCATCTCTGACTTCAAGGCAGCAGTCGCCGAAGCGTGCTTAAAAGTGGGGGTAATCTACAAGGCAATCGACACAACACAAGCTGCACACAACCAAGCAGCTGGCATTATTCACGCGGTCGATTTCAGGCATTTTAAGGAAGCGTGATGGCGTTTGAATCATCAGCCTTTTTGTGGGCTCTACCAATAGCGCTTGTCCCTTTAATCATGCATTTTTACATGCGCAGCAAGGCTCCGTCTGTGCAGTTTGACGCAATGATGTTTTTAGTCCTTGAGGGCGGCAGTACCGCAACCATCCGCTGGACTCAGGCCATAATGCTTGCCGTTCGTACCCTGTTAATCGCAGTAATCATCATCATTTTTGCCAGGCCTTATGTCGTGCGGCCGGCTGTTGTGGGTGCCCAAGGCCCAGTTTCCCTAGTGGTTGTGCTTGATGACTCCCTGTCCATGCGCCTTGGAAGCGCAGGTTTCACGCCCTGGGATCATGCAACCGCGAAGGCGATGGACATGCTGTCCGAATTAAACCCAGAATCAGAGGTCGTGGTAGTTGCGTCTGGCTATCCTGTTCGTTCATGGCCACCGGTTGGAGAGGTCTGGACTCCCCAAAAGGCCAGAAGGCACATTTTGAAGATGACTGCGACTATGGCCAGGGGAGATTTGGGCCAAGCCACCAAGATTGGCTTGGAACGCGTGCGTTTGTTGGGGCCAAGACAACGACGAATGTTTGTTGCCTCAGATTTTAGGTCCAGTGACTTGGTAGGGATGCCAGAGCCAGAGGAATTCCACGGTGTTACAGTTAACAGTTTTGACGCCCTGTTTCATATCGTCCCGGAAAATAGGGCGATAATCTCCGCTGTAGCCGTTCCCGACAGGACTGTCTCTACCAACAGGGTCAAGGTTGCGGTTGAGCTTTTGAACGGGTCTTTGGAACCATTTGACGATGTCTTAACTGTCAGGATAGGGCTTGCCTCTATTGCTAGAAGAGTGGAATGCCCACCTGGCCAAGTCTGTGCCTACGAGTTTGTGATGGAGGCTAATGAACGCTTTGGCGAGGTGCGCATCCCCTCAGATGAACTACCTGAAGACGATGTGCGCTGGTTTTCAGCCAGGAGCCGCAATTCAGTTTTAATCGTCAATGGGGCGCCACGCAGGCAGGCAGAAGAGGATGAAGAGTTCTTTTTACGCAAGGCCTTGCAGTTAAAAATTGCTGATAGCCCTGTTTTGTCTCGCGTGTACCCAGACGATATGTCGCCTGTTCATTTAGCTGCCGCAGATATTGTGATTTTGGCCAATGTTGGTGGCTTCAGACCAGCTCAAATCCAGGCTCTTGCAGACTTTGTCGCCAGGGGCGGTGGCGTTTTGATTTCCGCAGGTGACAATTTTGATAAGATTACAGACGAATCCTGGAACGCCCTTTTACCATCCCTTCCGGTTGAGCGACTGTTTGTAAGTAGCCCAAGATACATCATTTCAGGACAAGACCTAGAGCAAAGTAGCTCTTTGAATATGCTCCAGGAAATAGGCCGCCTTTTAGATGACGTTGACATTTCATGGTTGTCCTTTCTTGGGGTTGGATGGCCCCAAGGCTCCAGCGTGCTTATTCAGACTGACGCAAGCCTGCCTTTGCTGGTCGAACGTAGGATAGGTTCGGGCGCAGTTTTGTTGTGGTTATCAACTTTGGACAGGGACTGGACAGATTTTCCCTTAAGGCCAGCTTACGCACCATTTGTACGTTGGGCAGTCAGTCATTTACAAAGCTTTATGGCAGCTCTTGGGCGTTCTTCCATCACGGTTAACGATGCACGACGAGTGTCCTTGACTACGACCCGGGCGGATGTGGTTACTCCAGGCGGTGAAATAATCACATTTAAGTCGTCAGGTGAGTTTACCCAAACATCAGTTCCAGGCGTGTATTTAATCAATTATTACGAGGGGTCTGGAGCAGAGCCCACAGGAAGCGATGTGTTTTTGGTTAACACAGACTCATCTGAGAGTTTTTTGGCCAGACCTAACGAAATACCTTTTGCCGACACTGAAGAAGTGGCCCCTGTTGACCCCCTCCCTGAAAAGAAGGTTCCATGGCATCCATGGCTTTTGGGGGTGGCGCTGTTACTCTTTGTAGCTGAGGCGTGGCTCAGAGGTAGAGTGTAATGGCCCTGTCCCCGTCCCTGTTACAGATCCTGCCGATTAGTATGCTATGGCTCCTGATGTTTGTTCTTTTTGGCGTTTTGTCTCTTCGTTACAGTTTTAAAACATGTCCGGGGGCATCCTTCCGGACCCAAAATCTCCCGTAGCCAGCCCGACTGTCGGCAACTCCCGATAGCGCCCTCCAGGATTGCCCCCGGACCATGTTGCAGGGTGCCCTCTCGACCTCTTTTTAGCTGCAAATCCTGCTGATTGGCACAATCTTTCCCCGTTTTTGTCCCTACTCTTCGGGCTCTACTGGTACGGCGGCTGCTGGATCTAGGATGCAGCGGGCAAATCCAGCTGTGAGCTGGCCAAAAGCGTTGGGTATATGATCGAGCTGGGCGTTGTAAAAAGTAATGTACCAGGAGCGTGGGTCCTCCTTACCCTTAACAACAGGTGTCTTTGAAACCAGTAAGTGGCAGTTGTCATCACCAAACACCTTGTCCCAGTAGCAACCATCAACACCAGGGCCATCGCCGTTGGCGCAGGGGGCGCACTGGCTGGCATCAAAGCATGTTCCGGATTGATCTTTTCCCAAGAAGCATTCATCGGAAACTCGGCAGGTACCGCCAGTTTGAGTAGTGTCGCACCCACTAATCAAGGTCCTCAATTGGTCAATAGTGGGCATCCTCCAGCCCATAAAACCCCCAGCAACAAGACTATTACAGGTAATCTGCCCTTCCTTAGAAGCGTTTGTGCTAATCAGATGGCGCATCCAGACGTTGCCTGTCAGGGTGTCAGTTACAGAACCATCGCAATTGTCACGAAATCTGCCGCTTGTTGTTGGAACGCAATCCCCACCGTTTGTTTCAGGCTCTGTTGAGTCACCAGTATCGTCAATGCCGTCTTCGCCCGGCTCTGAATCTGGGTAGGCGATCTGATCCAAAGCTCCAGGAGTATCGTGGGTATCCTTGGGGTCATCATTTTCTGAGCCACCAGAGCATCCAATCGCCAAGATTGCAACACAAGTCAACAGCCTTTTCATTTCATCCCCTCAATGCAAAAAGCCAAGCATCGGACAAACCAGCAGTATGATACACGAAAGAAGCAAAGACCAGCAGCCTCCAATTTTTCCCGCTGCCCCCGCGCCTGTCCCTGTACCTGCCCCCACCCCCGCTCACCAAATAGGCAGTCCCATGCGCTCCATTTTTGGCAAAAATCTACCTGGGTCTGGGGACCAAGTCAGCAATTGTGCCCTGCCCAGCAGGGAAGCAATCGGCACTGGCCCAAATTGTCTGGAATCACCGGGGTTTGCGGTGCTTCTATTGTCCGCCAGCAAAAATACGTGTCCCAACGGGATTGTTTGCTCAATAGGTGCCTGTTCGACGCCCTCTTTCCAGAAAACCCTAATGTGCTCCTCACCGCTCCTTTGAAAATAAGCGTCTAAATCTTGATATTCGATTGCTGGAACATCTGTATTAGCTGTCATTACAACTCTTCCCCAATACCTGGCGTCCCATGTGTAGTGGTTGACCGAGTACTGTGGACCATCAATCAATATGGTCTCGTTGGGCAGGGCCACAACCCTTCCAAATATAAGCTCTTCTTTATATTTTGCCACCCACAGTCTATTAAGCTCTCCATGCAATGGTTTGACCTTCCGGACAACCACCACTTCCCCAGGTGTCAGCGAAGGAAACATACCGGTGCTAGGAACTGTTGCAATGCTGAAAAACTGGCCCAAAATGATTGTGAGTATGGCCATCCCGGTAAGCCAAGCTGCCGCAGTAATGCCGCCAAGTCGCCATCGCAACTCACCTTTCTGGGAGCCTTCATGTTGTAATGAAATTGATATGTTAGATGTGATCCAAATAAGTATCAGCAGGTAAACACTTTGCAGCAGGTGCAGCTCTAATTGCAAAACTTTCGTTACCAGTGTTGCGATGAAACCAGTCCAAACCATCAGTATGGTGGAGCCCCAAAAGGTTTTCCCAAGTATCAGCAGGCCAAGCCCAGGCAGTATCAAGTCCAGTAAACGGGCAGCCGACCTTTGAAAGGTTTGCGAAGACGACGTCATTGTTTAACACCTTGTCTGGTGCCGTAAGCACACATATCCAGGATAGGACAATTGGCACATAAAGGTTGTTTTTTACAACTATTCTTGCAGTGAATCACGATTTGCGCATGGAATTCATTAAAGATTTCAGGCATATAAGGTAAGTTGCTTTCAAACAAAATCCGCAGCTCATCATAAGGTAATGTCGGGTCAGCAATCTCAAGGCGCCCCACAAGACGGCGGGTGTACGCATCAATCACAAAGATGGGTAGGTTTGCGCAATAAAGCAAAATAGAATCCGCAGTTTCTGGGCCTACACCATTGACTGCGAGCAATGCCTTTCGCCCGTGATGTAAAGGCATATTTGCAAGGTTTGTTACGTCTCCATCTAGGTCGTCAATTATAAATTTAATCAGCGATTTCAGGCGCTTCGCCTTGATATTAAAATAACCGCTTGGTCGTATGTAGCGTGCCAATTCTTCAATTGGTAAATCAGCAATCTTCGCAGGAGTCATCAAATCGGCAGCCTTAAGATTGGCGATGGCCGCCTCTACACCTGTCCACGATGTGTTTTGGGTTAAAATCGCCCCTACAGCCACTTCAAAGGGCTCTGTTGCAGGCCACCAATTAAGCTGGCCCTGAGCTGAAAGCAGTCGTTTATAAAGTTGTAAAAACTTGTTCATACTTTTTGCTGGCTCACCTGCCAAGGGCCTTTTAATCTCTGCACCTGGAAACTGCGGCCAAGGCAAATTCTCCAAGCATCCTGCCGATCAATCCAGGCCCGCCCATAACTGAAAATCCATCTTTGCTTTCGATTAATTCACCGCGAGCCCATGCCGCTATTCGTTCTAGGCCATCATCTAGCACAGTGTTTGCGCCTTTATGTGCCTCACTGGTTGACTTTGGCCCAAGCTCATCCGATTTTGCCAAAATTCTTTGGACCAGCTCTTGGGTTGCATCGCCTGGTTCAAATTGGAACTGTAGGACTAGTGAACCATCTTGTGATGGCGCCACAATTGCAACCATCCAGTCAGGCACCTGTCCTTGAACAAATCTGGAAAGGCACTCTTTGGCCAAAAACAGGCTTGCTGGCGAATCACTGTCAATAACCAGCTTAAGCCCGTGTCTTTCAATATTTTCCAGCCCCTTTGCCTTTAAAGGTTTACTGCCGGCCAAAAGACACCAGTCTTCATCCACAAGGTCCACACAATCTTTGTGTCCCTTTTGGTAAATTGAACTCGCCTGCCTTTCTTGTGACACAACGGTTTCGCCTGGCAACAGTTCAGCGTTCGAAAAGCCCCTTTTTACATGGCGCAATGCCTCATTACCTACTGGCGTTCTGGAATCAAGTCTCGCCGCCAAGATCGTGTTAGGACCAAACAATGAAGCGGTCGAAGGCCTCGCCATTCCCTTCTGCCAAAGCCAAGCCGAGGTTCCTATGGCAGCTGCAAAGGCTAAGAATACCAAGGCAAGTATTACCTTCACCTTGGTGGCATCTTGGTCTGTCTTCATCAGGCCTGCCACCCAGGAAAAGACAATGCCCACGAGGTACAGGATTGTCAGCGGCACGGCCATCAGCGTTTGTGACAAGGGATCTGCTGGGGTCAAAATTGCCCCAATTATAAACGCCAAAACAACGAAATATCTGCCAAAAGCCAACAGCTTTTTGTGGGTTACCAACCCCATCAAAGTCAGGAAAAAAATCAGCAGGGGCAGTTGAAAAGCAAGCCCAAATACTCCCAAAAAAATTACAGTGAGACCAAAGGTTTTCTGCACAGTCGGAATAAGCGATATGTCCCCGGTTCTTAAGGTGAATCCAACCAGAAAATCGGCAACCATTGGCAGGAACACGAAATAGCAAAACACCACACCGAGGACGAAAAACGCCGCTATCCCCCCAACTATCGGGACCACAACACGTCGCTCTCTTTCAAGCAATCCTGGAGCCACAAACGCCCAAATCTGCCAAATGATGTATGGCGAGGCAAGGAAAATCCCAACAATAAGCGATAGTTGCAGGTATACTGTGATGGTTTCAGTGACCTGAAGCGCCTGCAGCGCAGGGATTCCATGATTTCTAAGCGCAGTAAGGATAGGGCGTGCCACTGCCTGAAAAACATGTTCGTGGGCCGAGTAGGCAACAGCAAATCCAATTATTACCCCAACTACAGATTTAATAAGGCGATTTCTGAGCTCCCCCAGATGCTCAGTAAACGTCATTGGCTGGTCCTGGTCTTTCGCCATCTTGGTCTACTGCTCCGACTTTTCGGACGTCTCCTGTTGGACAGGTGATTCAGGGGTTTCTGGCGATTTTATTGGGTAATGTACAGGTGGCTCATCTGGCAAAGGCTGTCGCAGCGCCATTTCAGGAGGCGGATTCTTTTTAGGACCGGCATCAAGTGGTTCATCCAAGTCAAGCCCACTCAAAGCCTTTCTAAAATCTCGAAGTCCACGTCCCAGCCCTTTAGCAATCTCAGGAAGGCGCTTAGGTCCCAAGAACAACAGCGCAACCACCAAGATGACCAGGATTTCCGTCCAACCGATGCCGAACATGAGCCCTCCGCTATGCATAGCGAAATCACGAAGAAAGTACCAAAGCTGCCCCTAGCTGTCAAAGGGGCGGGGGCTGGGGCGGGGACAGGGACGGGGACGGTGACAGGGACAGGGGCTGGGGGTTGGAACGAATTGGGTTGGGGATCGATAGGTTGGTTGGAGGTTTGATATGGGCATAAATAGAATTTTGGTTGTTCAGGATCACGATTTTCAGATCTATTCATTGCTGATTAAGGGGCAAACTGGGCTTCCTGATGGTTTTTTTCCTTGGGTCATGGCTGTTTGCACTGAAAATGGGGTCAGGCTCGTTGATGGTACTGGTAAGTGTCTGGATATTCCCATGTATTCATCGGTTCACATCGATGGCCGTACCATTACTTGCCTTAATGCAGTGCCTGGGCCTGGTGGAAATTTTACGGCTGGCCTTGGTCCAGACCTCGTTGGCATTTCAGGCAAGATGTTGACCGTTATGGCTCAGGTTGTGATGGCCGTGAATCTCGACGAACCTGTGATTATTTTGGGCGAGTCTGGAACTGGTAAGGAACTGGTAGCACAAGCGCTTCACAGCCTCAGCCACCGCAAAACTCGTCCATTTGTCGCAGTCAATATGGCCGCCATTCCCAAGGACTTGGTCGAGTCAGAGTTATTTGGACATCGAAAAGGCGCCTTTACAGGTGCGATAGAAAACCGGCCCGGAGCCTTTGAAATGGCTGCTAATGGCTCGATCTTTTTGGATGAATTGGCGGAAGCCCCTTTAGCCCTTCAAGCAAAATTGCTTCGAATTCTTGAATCAGGTCATATTCGACGCCTTGGAGGAGGCCCAGAATCCCAGGTAAAAGCCCGAATAATCTCGGCTACTAACATTGATCCGGCAATCGCCTTAAAAGCAGGGCGTCTCAGGTTGGACCTCTTGGAACGCCTAGGCTGTCTGATCATCAGAATGCCACCATTGCGCGAGCGGACCCAGGATATTCCCTATCTTTTTGAGCAGTTTTGGGGTGCACCTTCTTCGTTGATGGATAAAGAGGCCTTGGACTTGCTAAAAACTTACAAGTGGCCGGGTAACGTCAGGGAATTACGTAATGTTATTGGTCGGGTACGCTGGCTTTGTGCAGGCGCTCAGCCAACAAAAGCTCACCTTGAACAGGCAATCAAACTTGGTTGGCATTCCCAAACAGTTCCACCATTCAAAGGCGCCAGGCGTCGTCAGATCGAGGCAAGCGGCCTCCCAAGGTCGACCTTTTATTATCGACTTCAAAAGGGCCTGATTACTTCGGAATCATTAAGCGGGCTTTAACGCAGCTTAAACTCTATGGGGATAAGCAAATCAATTGCCCCACCAGGCGGAGGTTTAAAGCTTCCCAAGCGCTTGGCTGAGGAAACAGCTGCTGAATTAAGCTCAGGGTGTTGTGAAGGTTGGCTTATTAAACTCTCAGTTAATTGGCCCCTTTCATTGATCTTCAGCATCAAAACTACTTGACCAGAAAGTCCAAGACGCTTGGCAACCATCGGGTATCGACCAGTGGCTGCCAGCGACTTTCTGACCCCAAGCGCGTAGATTTCTCGTTCTTTAGCAAGGTTTGCCCCTGAGCTAGCATCAGCCCCATCAAAGCCACCTCCACCTCCTCCAGTCCCTGACCCACCACCTCCAGGGCCGCCACTCCCAGTTCCTGGTCCCAATGCCGCGCCTGAGCCAGTGCCACCCAAGCCACTTCCCAAATCATCAGACCCTGAACTACCAGCTGGCCCCAGAGCTTCAACCCCAGAGCTGTCATTGGCCGCAACTGCGTTATCCAACTGATGTTTTGGGGTTTCCTGTCTTGATGTCTCGTCTTTTATAGCGTCGCTTGTTTGTGGCGCCAGCCTTGGCTTGCCACGCCGAGTCAAAGCCGCCTTTTTATCAGGCTCTTCCTGTGTAGCAATGCTTTTTTGTGCTGGAGCGCCAGATTCTCCCGCTATACCAGCGCCTTGCGCTTCTGCCCCGCCTCCAACACCTTTTTGCGGCCGTTCTTGCACCCGCAATCTAACCAGACTGTCTTTTTCTGCCTTGCCAACTGAATCCGCCTTGAAAAAAAACAGCGGCACCAACAACATTCCATGAATGAGGACGCTGACTAAGATGCCTTTGACAAGATTGTGAGATGTCACAGCAAACCAGGAGGCCAAAAACCGTCAAAACGATTTATTGTTGTTAATTACAAGCGCCCCAATCACACCGGGTACCCACCCAGCAAGGGTCAACAGTGTAACTAACACAATGGAACCGCACCCTTTATCTAAAACTGCAAGGGGCGGAAACAAAACACAAAGTGCTACGCGGCCACATCCCATATGAACCAAACTACTTACAGGTCTTCTTCAGCGATGTTAGTGCCTGTTTGGCCTTTCGACCGTCTGGCCCTTTTTTATCGTGGTCAACAGCCAACTGATAAACGGCCATTGCTTTCTTGCACTCGCCCTGCTTGATAAGAGCCTCGGCTATCCTCAGTAAAGACTTTCCAACTAAGGCTCCACCCTTACCCTTGTACTTGTCGTGGATAATCTGGTACTCCTTGATTGCCTGTCCATACTGCTCGGTCCTGAAATAGGTTTCAGCTATCAAATAATAGGCCTCAGGCACTCTTTGGTCATCAGGAAAACTATCCACGAATGTGCGCAAGGCTCCTCTGGTCTTGGAATTGTCCCCGGCTTCAAAAGCCTCTTTTCCGGCAGCAAACAGGGAATCCTTGTTCTCGGTCACAGTAAAAGGAAGCTGGGGCACAGGAGAATTCGCACGTTCTTCAAGAGTCTGCTTCAAAGCCGCAACAGCCTCGTTGACCCTTGAAAGCTGAAAAGCGAACTCCTCTTCCTTTCCCTTTAGCTTAGCGATGTCATTTTTCAAGATATCAAGGTCTGCACCAAGATTTGCCCCGCCACGCCTCAAAGCGTCTGTTGCCTCTCCCATCTCCGTGCGGATTTGCTCTCGTTCAGTTCGTTCCTTTTCCTGCTGCGCCTCAAGTTCAGCCTTTTGAATCTCAAGCGTCTGCACTCGTTGTTCCAGCTCGTTGTGATGCCAGATGGAAACACATCCAGGGGCAAACAGTAAAAGGGTTATAAACAAGGCTATGGGGTGTTTCATAAGCAAGGCCGGATGAGCTGCGGGTCGTCAGCAGCTACTAATGGTTGAAGTGGAATTCATCACGGCGATTTCTGGACCAGCAACCTTCGTATGATTCGGTGCAGACTGGCTCTTCTTCGCCCTTCGATGAAATTTTCACATCCTTTCGCTTGGCGCCAAGCTTAATCAGGAATTTCTGGCCAGCACGGGCTCTCTTGGTACCGAGCGCCATGTTGTACTGGTCATCGCCTCTTTCATCACAGTGTCCAACGATGAGCACTGGCAGGCCCTTTTCCTTCATGCACTCGTAGTTTTTGTTCAACGTGGTGCGGGCGTCAACGCTGATGGCATCATCGTCAAAGTCGAAATAGATCGGAGCCAAGCGGCATTCATCAACGATGCACACGCCGTTTTGGCAGATCTTGCCTTCGGGGCAGTCTGGCAGGCCAGGTCCACACTCACCTTGTGGAACGCAGTTGCCGCCAACACACTTCATGCCAGCGCCGCAATCTTCGGTAGAGGCGCACTGGGCGCAAACGCCGGTTGCACCGCTAGTCTTGAAGCACTTGCCATTCATGCAATTTTCATTGCTGGTGCAGCAGTCGCCAGGATTGCCCACCGGGGTTTGGCAAGCGTTGCCAGCGCCACAGAATGCACAAGGGCCGTCGCCGGAGCAGTGGGCGTTTGTCCTGCATTGAACGCACTTGCCTTCAACACAGTATTCGCCGTGGCTCGCACACTCCTTGTCTGTGTCACAGTTAGGATACTTCTTTCCACAAGCGGAAAACATCATTGCCCCAGCGGCAACAGCGATTACGCTGAATAACCTCACTCGAGACATGAAAACACCTCCAAAAGTTCTGTTCAAGTCAAAAAACTCCGGGAGATTCTATTGTCGAATGCTAGTTCTTGTCAAGTTCTTTCGCCAAGCGTTCGCACTGTTTTAAAGACAGAGTTAATGACCGATAAGATATGTAATCCCTTGGAAATAAGTGCGTCGAAACAATAACCTTGTGCCTCTTCTTGTCTCTTCTTGCTTAACGGTCGTAGAATTAGGTGGTTTGCGTTGAGGAAGGGATGCAAAATACCATCGTTGCATTGACGATTCTGCTTTTAGTCACTGGTTGTTCGTCCGGTTTGGCGAATCTGGAAATGGAAGTGGCACAACTAAAGACCCGTCTTGATGAATCTGTGCGCGGCTCCTCGGCAATGCGAACTAGGATGGATGACCTAGAAAACAGGGCGTTACTTTTACAAGACGAGTTAGACACGTTGCGTTTGGTTGGTATGAGGGACGCCGCCAGGTTTAACGCCCCGGACGCTCTGCCTGTGGTGAAGGTAAGTCCAACGCAAGCGGCGGCTGCTCCAGCGGTCCCTTATACGGTGACGATACCAACGCCACCCCCGACGCCACCCCCTGCAGCGCCTGCGCGAGCCATGGTCCAACATTACTCCAGTGAAGCCATAACAGAGGATGTTTACCAATCAATTGATGACCAAGGTCGAGTAGTTGGGCCAGCCCGCAAGTCCGAGCGCAAAAAGGATTTACCTGTACAGCGGGTGATGCCAACTGCATCCAAGAAGCTGGAGGACTCGGATGATGAATCAACCATCTTAAATAAATATCGAGCTGCTTATGACCTGTACAAACAGGGCAGCACATACCAGGCTCAGGCTGCTTTTGAAGCCTTTGTTCTTGCTTATCCGCGTCACCCCTACGCCGATAATGCCCAATACTGGATAGGGGAATGCTTTTACGACCGCCGCGAATACGAGCGCGCTCGCGTCGAGTTTTTGCGGGTGATAAATGAACATCCAAACGGAAACAAAGTTCCAGATGCCATGGTTAAAGTTGGCCTTTGTGAGCAGAGACTTGGCAGGACTGCTGAGGCTAGACGGATGTATGACGCCACGATGCTGACTTATCCTGAAACAAACGCGGCGGCAGTTGCTATGAAGCTTTTAGGTGAAATGCCGTGATATCATAGTTTGTTCACTTGCCTTGAGTGCAGGCAGGGAGGTTTATATGAACCGTTGGATTTTGGCGCTGGTTTTATCATTATTCGTAGCTTTCCAAGCCAGTGCGCAGGAGATTCAGGTAAGCGGTGGCCTAGACGAGGTCAACGTTTACGTGGCCGATGGTGGTGACACTTTATGGGACATTGCGGACAGGTTTTTCCAAGATCCGTGGTATTGGCCTGTTTTGTGGTCCTTTAATCCCCACATCACAAACCCTAACTGGATTTTCCCTGGCGACCATATTTTCCTGATTCCTCCCAAACCTCAGACTCCAGTTAGGGATGGGTATGCAGTAACTGAGTCTCGTTACTCGGCCGGTCCCCAGATGGAGCGTGCGCTTGGCAGGAGAGTTGGGTTCATCAGTGAGGAATCGTTGAAGGGAGCTGGTCGCATTCAACACTCCCGTGAAGAAAAGAAAATGCTTTCTGAAACTGATGAGGCCTACATCCGCTTTGACACGGTCCGTCGTATTCGAGAGGGAGACCTGTTTTTGGTCTTTCGGGTTGAAGGGAAGAAAATCAAGCATCCAGTCACAAAGAAGAAATTGGGATACAAAATTCGGTATCTGGGCGTGACAAAGGTGACGTCTACCGAGACTGAGCTAAACAAGGCAGTGTTATTAATCAGCTTTGAGGAAATCTTCCGCGGTGATCGGGTGGCCCCGTTTGCCCCTGTCCAGCGCTCGGTCCCGCCAGTTAGAAATGCTTCAGACCTTGAGGCGACGGTCGTCACAACCTTTGACGACATCCACTATCTAGGCGAGTACCATTACGCCATCATAGACAAGGGGTCTGACGACGGTGTAATGGCTGGCAATCGCTTTTTGGTTCGGGAGCAGGGTGACGGGGTAGACGAATACAATCCCAAGCCCAAAAAACGTAAAGATTTCCCGATGGAAACCAGGGGTGAAATCATCGTCATTGAAACTTACGAAAAAACATCCCTTGGCCTAGTTACCTATGCAAACCGCGAGGTTGAGATCGGCGCATTTTGTGAGATGCTTGCCGGTTACTAGTGAATCGAAGGCTGCTTACTGCTCCCTCCAACAGATTCCCTGAAAATATGTATCGCTCAACCTGTTTTTGGGGCGGCTATTGTTTGCACTTGGTGAGCTTTGGGGTAGCATTAGCAGGGTGATGGTAGCGGGTGGAGCCATGGATTTTGAAGTCCAAAAATTAAGTAACGATGACCTAGCCTTCGAAGCAGATAGGGCACGGCGTTATGAAGCTCATCTATCGATTTTGATGGTTGATATCGATGGGTTAGGGCTAATTAACGAAAAGCTCGGAAAAGACGCTGGGGATTATGTGCTTGGTGAAGTAGCAAATGTACTTCGTTCCAACACTCGAAAGATAGATTGTTTTGGATCCTGGGAAGGCAAAGATTTTATTCTAGTTTCGGTTGATCATAACGTTTTTGGCTCCATTGCAATGGCTGAAAAGCTGAAACGGGTTATAGCCCGTCACAAATTCGAGTGGGAGGGTAGGCCCTGCAAAGTGACTTGTAGTATTGGAGTTGCCCGAGGGATGCCCCAAAATGACACTCAGATTTCTCAACTTGTGGCAACAGCCAAGTACGCTGTTGCGAGGGCCATTTCTGCTGGCGGCAATCGCGTCGAATATGTCGATTAGGTGCTGGCGTTTCAGGCGATACGCTGCTAGGTAAGTCCCGCTAATTTCAACAGTTTATTTGCTGCGTAAACAGGATCTTCAGCCTCAAGGATTGCTCTAATGGCCGCGATGCCCCCAATTTTGCAACCCTTAAGCAAGGGGGCTGTGTCAAAGTCAATCCCACCCAAGGCCACTATTGGTACAGGTGATTCGCGAACAGCCTGACACAATTTGGAAATTCCTTGTGGGGCACCGTAGGCCAATTTAGAAGGTGTCTCAAAGATTGGACTAAAGGTGGCAAACACGCGGTTATCATGGGCAATACCGGCCAAGCTGTGCAGTCTTTCCAAGCTGTGACAGGACACTCCAATCATTTTAGGGTAGTTATTTGCGACGTAGGCGGGATCGTCTGCAGATTCAGCCAAATGGACCCCATCAGCATTTGCGGCAAGGGCCACATCCCAGCGTGAATTGACGAATATTTTGCTTGGAAAAATAGCCTCGTGAATTCTGATAGTTAAATCTAGTAACTCTGCGAGATTTAAATCTTTTTCGCGCATCTGAACTGCCAGTGTGCCAGGCTTTAAACCCAAGGCCAGCTTTTTAAAGTGTAAAAGCATGGATTCACGGTCTGGAAATAGCTTGCGATCCGTTATCACATACAGTTTGAAGGGCAGTGGCTGTTCTTTGCAGTCGGAGGGCCGCATCGGGTCGTTACTCAATTAACTGGCTTAACGGGCTTGAGGCACTGGCATAAGCTCGTTTAGGCATCCTGCCTGCCAAAAATGCCGCCCTTCCAGCTTCAATTCCCAAGCGCATGGCCTTGGCCATCATAACCGGATTCTTTGCCTCTGCTATGGCTGTGTTCATCAAAACGGCGTCTGCCCCCAATTCCATTGCCATTGCGGCATCGCTGGCGGTTCCAACCCCGGCGTCAACTATTACTGGAACGGAGGCTTGGTCAATTATCATTTTGATATTAAAGGGATTTCTTATGCCAAGGCCAGAGCCAATAGGGGCAGCCAAGGGCATGATTGCGGCACAACCAATTTCCTCAAGACGTCTTGCAACTATGGGGTCGTCATTAGTGTATGGTAACACCACAAAGCCGTCTTTAATCAAGATCTTAGAAGCTTCAATCAAGCCGGCGGTGTCTGGATACAGCGTCTTCATATCCCCAAACACTTCGATCTTGACCATGGGCCCAAGTCCAAGCTCCCTGGCCAGATAGCATGTCCTTAATGCTTCATCCATCGTGGTACAGCCGGCTGTATTGGGCAGAATCAACATGTTCTTGGGCAGATGGGCGAAAAACGAGTTTTCCCCCCTATCAGCCAAATCAACCCGCCGCAGGGCCACCGTCACAATTTCTGCCCCACTTTCAACAAGGGCTGCTTTCATGGTTGGAAAATCTGGATACTTACCAGTGCCAACCATCAATCTGGACTTGAACTCTTTGCCTCCAAGCACGAATGGCTTGTCATTCATCATTAACCCCCTCCGACCAATGTAACGATTTCTACACGGTCGCCATTGTGAAGCTCAGTTTTTCCATGTTCCGCTCGTGGGATAACCACTTGGTTGACCTCAACCGCCACCGGACCAGACGTCAGGCTAAGTTGTTCCAAAAGGTCTAAAACAGTGGCTTTGTCTTTTAAAACAAGCTCTTTCCCATTTACTATCAGCGTCATTGGCGCCTCCGGTTTTGCAGTCTCTACCCCTTGCACAATGTTGTCAATCCCGAAAATCCGGGCAACCCCTTGCGGATAATCGTCGGGTGGCTATTTTACCCCAAACGCGCCCAACGGCGCTTCAGACATCAAGGATGATTTTTCAAATCGGAGGGTTAGATGAGAAAAGTAGTGATTATTGGGTCAGGTCCCGCGGGTCTTACAGCTGCTATTTACACGGCCAGAGCTGGTCTTGAGCCACTAGTATTAGAGGGAATTCAGCCAGGCGGCCAGTTGACTACTACCACCGAGGTTGAAAACTTCCCGGGTTTCCCAGAAGGGATTGAAGGGCCTGAATTGATGGAAAGAATGCGCCAGCAGGCACAGCGATTTGGCGCCCAATGTGAGTTTCGTTCGGCATCCAAGGTCGATTTTTCCAAGCGCCCATTTAAGGTCGAAATCGATGGTGAAGAGGAAGTTTTGGCCCAGACGGTCATTTTGGCTACTGGGGCGTCTGCTCAGTATCTAGGCCTTGAAAGCGAAACACGCCTGAAAGGTCACGGCGTTTCCGCTTGTGCGACCTGTGATGGTTTCTTTTTCAGGGGCAAGGACCTAGCAGTCATTGGTGGTGGTGATACTGCGTTGGAAGAGGCGTCGTTTTTGACCCACTTTGCTACCAAGGTCACAGTTGTGCATCGTCGTGACAAGCTGCGAGCTTCAAAGCCAATGCAGGATCGCGCTATGGCAAACCCAAAGATCGAGTTTGCTTGGGATTCAGTTGTCGACGAAGTATTGGATGAGGGTACTGGTTCTGTGACTGGATTGCGCTTAAAGAACGTTAAAACTGGCGAGCTGTCGGTTTTGCCAGTGCAAGGGATGTTCCTTGGTATCGGTCATATTCCAAACACCGAGTTTCTGGCAAAGCAGGTAGAGCTTGATGAAAAAGGCTTTATTTTGACAAAGAAAAACACTGAAACCAGCGTGTCCGGTGTGTTTGCCTGTGGTGACGTTGTTGACACCCGCTATCGCCAGGCGATTACCGCTGCTGGTACTGGGTGTGCTGCTGCAATAGACGCTGAAAGATTCCTGGAGGAGCATGGCGAGTAAGGCTTCCAAAGGGGCAGATGTCGCAAAGGCCCGAGCTTTGGCCCAGGCCTTAGTGCATGAGCCTGCCAAGTGGGATGCCTTGATGGCAACGTTGGATGCTTGGGCAGAAGGCAAGCAAGAGCCTGTAGTTTCTCGGCAAGCAGAGATTTCCAAGGACCCATTCAAAGTTCTGGTTGCCACAATCATAAGTTTGCGCACCACCGACGAGGTTACAGGGCCTGTGTCTGAGCGGCTTTTTGCCTTAGCCGCAAACCCCAAGGAAATGGCGGCTTTGCCTGTTGAAGCAATAGCCGAGGCCATCCACCCTGCAAACTTTTACATCTCAAAAGCCGAGCGAATTCGAGATATTGCCATTAGGATTGAAAAAGAGTTTGGTGGCAAGGTGCCGTCTGATATGGACACGTTGCTGTCGTTCAAGGGTGTTGGGCGCAAGACAGCAAATCTGGTTCTGACTGAGGGTTTTGATCTGCCGGGTATATGCGTGGATGTGCATGTGCACCGGATTTTGAACCGTATGGGGATGGTCAAAACTAAAAAGCCGGATGATACAGAGATGGCCTTGCGGGCAGTGCTGCCGCAAAGGCACTGGAAGCCCTTAAACACGCGTCTTGTAGCATTTGGCCAGCAAGTGTGCCGCCCCCAATCGCCATGGTGCTCAATCTGCCCTCTGAGCGCCACCTGCAAAAGAGTCGGCGTCGAACGTACCCGCTAACCTTAAAAGCGCCTGTTCCTGTCCCCGTCCCTGCCAATTAGTCCGTTCTGGTTCCTGATGTTTGTTCTTTTTTGCGTTTCATCTCTTCGTTACAGTTTTAAAACATGTCCGGGGGCATCCTTCCGGGCCCAAAATCTCCCGTAGCCACCCCGACTGTCTCTTAGTGACATCGTCCGGGCAAAATATACGATTGCTAACGTGTACGTTCATCCTTTTGGCCCGGACGGGCCGCTTCGCGTCCTTCAAGTCACCTAAGAGACGTCGGGTCCCGGCAACTCCCGATAGCGCCCTCCAGGATTGCCCCCGGACAATGTTGCAGGGTGCCCTCTCGACCTTCTTTTAGCTCCAAATCCTGCAGATCAGCACGATCATCTCCCTGCCTTCCTGTTCCTGTCCCCGCCCCTGACCCTGTCCCTGCCTCCTGTCCCTGCCCCGCCCCCTCCCCCACACACGCGTCAAACGCCAATTTTGGGCGTGCCCCTCTTGCCTTTTATGTTGTGGTCGATAGAATGGCGCCGGTCGATACTTCTAACCTTCAAGGAGGATTCCAGTATGGCGTTTAAAGCTCGTAAGGTGTTGATTTTGGGGGCCGCAGGCCGTGACTTCCACAACTTCAATTGTCTGTATCGGGACAATGAGTTCTATAACGTGGTTGCTTTTACTGCAGCCCAGATTCCGGATATTGCAGGGCGACAGTATCCTGCAGTCTTGGCGGGTAAGCTTTATCCAAACGGCATTCCGATTCTCGAAGAGTCGAAGATGGAAGAGCTGATTAAGGAACATGAAATTGATGAAGTTATCCTGTCCTACAGCGACGTGTCGCATCAGTTTGTGATGGAGCTTGCATCCAAGACCATCGCAGCGGGTGCAGACTTTACCTTGGGTGGTAGTCGTCCTACGATGCTTAAATCCACCAAGCCCGTTATTGCTATTTGTTCGGTGCGAACCGGCTGCGGGAAAAGTCAGACCTCCCGTGTCGTCGTCGCCGCTCTGAAGAAGATGGGCCTGAAGGTTGTCGTTGTGCGTCACCCAATGCCTTATGGCGATTTGGCCGCTCAGGCAGTTCAACGCTTTGCGACAATGGACGACCTGATTGTTCACAAGTGCACCATCGAAGAGCGTGAAGAGTACGAACCACACATCGAGACTGGCGCTATCGTTTTTGCTGGTGTGGATTATCACGCAATACTGAAGGCAGCCGAGGCTGAAGCGGACGTAATCCTTTGGGATGGTGGAAACAACGACATTCCGTTCTACAAGCCAGACCTCCACATCACTATTGCAGACCCGCTTCGTCCTGGTCATGAAACTTCCTACTATCCAGGTATGGCAAACCTGCTGATGGCAGACGTTGTTGTTATCAACAAGGTTGACTCTGCGAAACCCGAGGACCTGGAAGTGGTCCGGGCCAACATTGCAAAATGGAATCCCACCGCGAAGGTTGTCGAGGCAGAATCCGAAGTTACCCTGGAAACTGAATATGATCTTAAGGGCGTGAAAACCTTGGTCATTGAAGATGGTCCCACCCTTACTCACGGTCACATGTCCATTGGCGCAGGCTCCGTTATTGCCAAGCGTCGTGGTGCCGATATTGTGGACCCAACTCCTTACGCTGTTGGCTCCATCAAGCAGACCTACGAAGACCATCCCCACTGTAAAGGCATCCTGCCTGCCATGGGATACTTCGAGCAGCAGCTTAAGGACCTAAATGACACGGTTGCCGCGGTTCCAGCGGACGTGATCCTGGTTGGAACTCCAATCGATTTGAGCAAACTAATTAAAGACCCTCGCCCAATGATCCGTGTTCGTTACGAGCTGAAGCAGGTTCGTGGACCAGCCCTGGAAGATTTGGTCGCCGAGGCTGTCAAGTAAGCACAGGAGTAGCTTATGACCTCTGTTGAAAGTCTTGTCCTGTTGGGCGATCTGTTTGAAAGGGTGGTAAAACCCTTGGATTTGGGGCTGATAATACAGCACGTGCGAAGCCTGGCAACACCGGTGTATATTCGCCACTTCAAGGGATTTCGTCCCCAGACTTTGGGACGCAAAAGAATCACTCAGTCGTTGCATTTTGAGGTCTTTGAAAAGGGCAACGAGACTGTGGCGGATATACTGGTTTTGCTTTGGAATCAAAAGATGCGCCATCTGTTCAACGCGATGGCTGACCATGTCAAGACTATCAATGAAAACGTTGAAGAGGTTGAAAGCATTCCGGACGACAAGGCAAACGAGTTCCTGGACGACATGCTTTTTAGGTTTGACCGGGAAGACGTGCTCATTTGTGTCAGGATAAACGATGTTCGCTTCAGTCCCGAGGTGATTGCTAGGCGCCTTGAAGGAATCCTTGAAGACGCCGAGCCAGCAGAGGCTGAACCTGTGCCTGAAACTTCAGAAGAGGCTGAACCTGGACCCGAAACTTCTGATGAGGCCAAAATTGAAGTTGACAACACAGAAGTCTCGGAATGATGTATAATGCTGGTCGTTGATCTGATGTGAAAGGATCAGGCAATTGCAGTAAGTTGATTCTGAATTGTAAAAACATTTGACATGTTTTACCTGATTCTTTCATAATCATGTGGCGAGCTGATGGAGGACGCAAGATGGCCACCAAGAAAATGCCTGTTTTCAAGAAAAAACTCGGTGATTTCCTCAACAGTGAGGAAGGAAAGGTCACACGAGGACAAGCGGCTACTATTGGAACTTTTTTACTGATGGCAGGTACCAGCGGCCATGCTTTGGCGTCTGGTGGTCCTGCGGGCGCTGAGGCTGCAGCAGCGGAGATGGGTGTTGAACAACACTGCTCCCACGCTTCCCACGGTTCCCACGGTTCCCACGGTTCCCACGGTTCCCATGGTTCCCACGGGTCTCACGGCTCGCACGGTTCCCATGGTTCCCACGGGTCTCACGGTTCACACGGCTCACACGGTTCGCACGGCTCTTGGTGATTTTTGGGTCATCTTGCACTGTGGAACTAGCTGGCTAGCCGTCGTAGGTGTATCCCATAAAAATACCCGTATATGTGTTTCCGGTTTTTGGGGTTGCGTTGCTACGTCTGCGACTTTATGTTCTTATGCCGGCGTTAGCTGGTAACCCAGCGTCGTTGTGCTTTACACTTTGGTCGTGGTTTGGTAAATGGCTTCTTGAGTGCGAGGTGCCATGAGCAAGAAGAAAATCTCGACAATTATCATCGCAGTTGTCATACTGGTCGGCGGCGTTGCTGTTATCGTTTCTTCCATGTCCAAAGGTGTCTTTAACCTGACCGTAGCTCAGGCGTTAGCATCCCCAGAGCGGCTGGTTGGACAAGAGTTTAAAGTTGGCGGCAAAGTAGTGGCCAACTCTATCGTTCAGGGTAAAACTCCTTTTGAGCTTGATTTTGCTATCGATGATGAGGAAGGCAGGCGCCTTGATTGCTCATATGAGGGAATTGTCCCGGACCCGTTTGCCGAGGGGCGAGAAGTCATTTTACAAGGTACGTTGGATGCCTCCCACGTGATGGTGGTGTCGAAAATAACGGTAAAATGTCCATCAAAGTACCAGGAAGCTGGCGTCACTGAGGAGGCCGCTGCCGAGTACTACAATGCTAAATATCGGCAACATACTGGTGGTGAACAGTAGGTAAGTGCAAAGTTAGCTGGTAGACAAGGTGCTTGAAGCGGCAATTGGTTTCCAGATGGCTATGCAGATTGATTGGCGGTAGGCATGGAACATCTGGGTTCGATCCTAGTCTTGTTTTCATTCGGAATGACGGCGCTTACCGCTGCCTTGGCGGTTCATGGTGCTATCACCAAGTCCAAGCGCAGCACCTTGGCCTCAGGCACCGCGATGCGGGCAACAGCCTGGATCAACGGGGCGCTGGCTTTGGTGCTTTCCCATGCGTTCGTTACCCATGATTTTTCAAACATGTATGTCGCATCCTACTCAGACTCTGGGATGCCTTTCTTTTATCTGTTGACGGCGTTTTGGGGTGGTGAAAAAGGTGCCTTGCTGTTTTGGGTGACCTCTTTGTCCATCTTGGCCGCCATTTACGCCAAGAAAAACAAGCATGATTCCACAGCGCGGTTTGGTTGGGTCAATGCTATCTTGGCGTTGTCGCTGCTTTTCTTTGATATTTTAATGGTTTTTGCCTCTAGCCCCTTTGAGCGCTTTTTGGCTTCCGGCGGGCCTGCTGATGGCAACGGCCTCAATCCTTTGCTGCAAAACCCCTTGATGGCCATTCACCCGCCTTTGCAATTGGTTGGTTTTGTTGCTTACACAGTGCCTTTCGCCTTGGCCATTGGGGCGCTGATTGTTGGTGAAACGGATGGACAGTGGGTCCGTGATGCCAGACGTTGGCAGCTTTTTGCCTGGGTCACCCTGACGGCTGGCCTGATTGTGGGTGAACTTTGGTCATATGTCGAGCTAGGCTGGGGCGGATATTGGGGCTGGGATCCCGTGGAAAACGCTGCGCTTTTGCCTTGGCTGACTGGTACCGCGTTTTTGCATACGGCCTCGGTTGAAGAACGACGGGGCTTGTTTCGCCGTTGGAACTTCGTTTTGATCACCCTGACCTTCTTTTTGACGATTTTTGCCACTTTTTTGACCAGAAGCCAGTTGATTCAGTCACTTCACTCCTTTGCCAACTCGGTTTTGACCCCATTTTTTATGTACCACATGGCCATTTTGGCGATTTTAAGCATTTCTTTGATCGCCTGGCGCTGGAACTCTTTGAAACCAACCAGAAAGATTGACAGCCTGTTTTCCAGGGAAGCTGTTGTGCTGGTCAACGTTTTGCTCTTTTTGATGGCTACTTTCGTAGTGCTTTGGGGGACTTTGCTTCCTAAGATCACCGAGTCCTCGACCGTTCGCGCAATGATGACCAGGCTGTCTTTTTCGGTGGCGTCTTACACTGGCGGCATGCCCACCGAGATGACAGAGGCGCTGAACGTTGGCGCTGAGTGGTTCAACATGGTTGTTGGCCCCATTGGCATTTTAATCCTTGGCTTAACCGCCATTGGCCCGTTGTTGCCATTCAAGGTGGGACCTAATAAGGCCACGAAAAGACAGCTGGCTTGGTCTGGTGCGGTTACCCTTTCGGTGGCGCTTACGATCGCGGTCATGTTTTTGGCTATCAGGTCCAACCAATTCTCCACAAACACCGGGATTCCAACAGGCGAAGCCATGGTAATTTATTTAAAAAGCATGTCTTGGGCTGGCCCTTATGCTTTGTTTGCCATCTGGTTTGGGCTTTGGACTATCGCCACTTTGACGGTTGATTGGGTAGATTCCATTAAACGTAAGAAGGGTATGAATCCCTTGAAGGCTTCGATAAAGCTGTTTGTGGATAACCCAAAAAGATTTGGCGGACACCTAGTTCACCTTGGGGTGGCCTTGTCTTTCATTGGCTTTGCTGGTGAGGCAGGAAAGCTGTTGCAAAAGAATGTTGTGCTTGAGCCTATGGAAGGCATCGTTTTAGGGTCTCAGGAAGTCACTTTTATTGGCTCTTTCGAGCATTGGCAGCCTGCTGAAGGTTATGCATCTGTAAAATCCGCGTTTTTGGTTCGCCCCATTAAGGCTTCCATTCGGCCAAAGGTGCTGGCATCTGTGGCAAAACAGGTGGACGCGGTTTCAGTTGAGCCAGGAGATGGCTCAGAGGTTGTCATCACATTGAAAAGCGAGGAGCAAGCTGCCGCTTTGAGGGCCAAAATTGCGGCCTCTACCAACTGGGCAAATGATTACAGGTTGGTGCGTTCTGACCCTGAAAACCTGGAGATTCAGCTGGTGCCAGCTCAACTTGAAACGTTGAGGGTTGTTCCCCAGTCTTTTAACAGGCGCGTTCGGGCAGCTCAAGCGCTTGCCAGCGAGCTAGGCAATCGAATAACTGTGACTCCAGGTCGCGGTGAGCCAGTCATCAACATAAAGGCCGATGATCAGACCATTTTTGATGCCTTGATAGCTGGAATGGAGTCAACAAACCACCCCTGGCTCGCGTCAATGATTGACTCGGGAAATCCCTTAAAGGTCAAGGTCTTAGTTCAAGGTGTTGGCAGTGTCCTGACCCCTGAAATTCGTTTTTACCTGAAATCTGAAAATCCCACCACAGAAGTGGCCATCGAAAGCAGCCTATTGGCGGACTTGTACTTGGCGGCTTCACCAGGGCAGGGAAGCGAGGCGGTCAACTTGACCGTTATGCAAAATCCCTTGATGGCAAGCCTGTGGGTTGGCTCCTTGGTTTTGCTTGTTTTTGGTACCCTCTTGGTGGTGCCTTTTAGGGGCGCCAAAAAGGTGTCTACGGTCGAGGAAGTGGGCGTCGCAGTGGAGGAGCAGTGTTAGCAGCCATTGATCTGATTTACACCTTTGGCGTCGCTGCCTGTCTTACAATGGCGGTTGGGCACTTGGTCAGAATGGGCTATCACTTCATTAAGAGTGACCAGGAGGACGAGTGAAATCCTTGGTTCGCTTGGTTTTTATAGTCATCTTGGGGCTGCCAGCAATGGTCAATGCCTTTCCAAACCTAGCCGGTCAGCAGGGTGCTCAACCACCTAATGCAATGCAGGGACAACCAGCAGTTGCCGCCGTTACCGTACAGGTTTTGCCGTTTGAGTCTGGTTTGGTGGTGACTCAAGCCATCGGCGTTTCTGGCACCCCTGGTAATGCAAGCTTTGTTATACCGTTGTTGCTGCCAACTTCTGGTCCCAGGCCAATGATTGCCCCAGGCGCTATACAGGCACGTACCGCTGAAGGAACTAGGTTGGATTTCACCCCCAAGGGCATTGTAATGTCAGGAGTATTTGCCCCTGGACGCCAGCTTTTGGCTGAAGTTTCGTACGAGATCCCGGTTGTATCCAGTCGCCTCGTCTTTGAGATGACTGCAAACGTTCCGGTGGTATCTACTACGGTGATTACAAAGCGAGATCGGGACTATGGGTTGCACGTTCGGCCTTTGTTGCCGTTTTCTTTCAAGGAAGAGGACGGTGAGGATGGAACCTGGATCTATCAGAATTCATTAGATGAATTGCCGGCCGGGCAACCCCTGCGAATAGCTGTTGGACACCTGCCATATGCCACGGCCCCCTATCGAACCGCGGCCTTGATTATTGCCGCCATAGTCGCGGCGGGCCTAGGCATATCCTTGGTGACTCACAAACGGGAGGATTAATGGCTGATCTCGCCTTAAAAGTTGAAGGGATCGCCAAAATCGCAGGTCGCAGGCACATTCTACGTGATGTTTCCTTTTTTGCAGGCTCAGGTGAGTTAATAGCCGTTTTGGGCCGCAACGGTGCTGGCAAGACCACCTTACTTTCAGTACTGGCAGGACGTTTAAACCCTGATCGCGGCCTTGTTTCGTTGGAAATTGGCGGCCGCTCCCTCAAAGGCGCAGATTTTCGGCGTGCTGTCGCGATTTTGCCGCACGACTTGCTGATTTACCCAGACCTGACAGCACGGGAAAATTTAAAGTTCTTCATGACTTTGACGGGTAAAAAGCCTGACGCGGACTTCATTTTTGCGACGTTAAACACAATTGGCCTGGCCAAGGATGCTGACAGGGTAGTCAGGCTCTTTTCCAGAGGGATGCAGCAGCGGGTCGCGATTGGACGCTTGCTGGTTTTGCAGTCAAACGTTTGGATCTTGGACGAGCCAACCACTGGGCTTGATGAGGCTGGGCGTCGCTGGCTTTTGGATTTGCTAAAGGCGCAGACCGCGGCTGGCAAGCTGATTTTGATGTCATCTCACCATCAAGGTGAAGTCTCGGCGGTTGCATCCAGGATCCTTTTGCTGGATTCAGGAAGGGTGCGTCTCGATGGTCCTGCAGGGCCACAAGGGGCGACAGCTGCCTTTGCGATCATGGATGAAGGGGCGGCATGATGGGGCGTCAGTATTTAGCCATCTTGGGCAAAGACCTCCTGGTTGAATTTCGCACCAGGGAAATCCTGCTGACCATGGCCCTTTTTTCGATGCTGTTGGTCATCATCTTTGCATTTGCATTCCTTTCAGACCCCACAAAAGCAAAAGACTACGGTCCTGGGATCATCTGGGTTACCGTCTTGTTTTCGGCAACCATAGGCCAAAACAGGCTGTTTGATCGAGAGCGCGAAAACGGCTGCCTGTGGGGACTTTTGTTGTCGCCAGTAGATGCTGGCACCATATTTTTGGCCAAGGCCACAGCGCAATTCATATTCACCCTGCTAATGGAACTTCCGACCATATTATTAATAATCCTGTTTTTTGACCTGCCGCTTGTGCAACCCATGGAATTTATTACAAGTCTTTTGCTTGGGACAGTCGCCCTAAGCCTAGTCGGCACCTTGTTTTCCGCGATGTTGATGAACGCCAGGATGAAGGAGGTCTTGTTGCCACTGGTAACATATCCGCTGTTAGTGCCAGTAGTTATCGCAGGTGTTAAGGTGACTTCTGTCGCGGTTGGCGCCCCAGTAAACGAAGACGCCTGGATGTGGCTTAAGTTTTTGTTGGGTTTTGACATGATTTTTGCGGTCGCAACCTGGTTTTTGTTTGGCCGTATGATAAGAGCTTGACCTACGAGGTGGATTTTGAAATCGACCAGCTTGCACATTATTTTGGCGTCATTGGCTGCAGTGGCGGTCTGCGTCGCGCTGTATCTGGTTTTTTTCGTGGCCCCCACCGAAGCGACCCTAGGCATAGTCCAAAAGATCTTTTACTTCCACGTCGCCTCAGCCATGAATATGTCGCTCGCATTCGGGGTTTGTGCCATTGCTGGTGCGGTGTATCTGCTTGCCAAGTCGGACAAATGGCGCAAAAGGGCCGACGCCCTTGGGGTGGCCACAGCCGAGGCTGGCGTTATGCTTGGGGCGATGGTCATGGTGACTGGCCCCTTGTGGGCAAAGGTGGCATGGGGTACATATTGGACCTGGGAGCCAAGACTGACGCTATCTTTGATGGTTTTCCTGCTCTTTGTGGCTTACTTGGCGTTAAGGGCCTATGCCGGTTCTGACGCCTTTGGCCGAAGCATCGCGGCAGGCCTTGCCATCTTGGGCTTGCCAGGGCTTTACTTTATCCGAGTCGCCGTGGAAAGATGGGGAGGGGCACACCCGCAGGTGATTTACAAGGGCGGCCTTAGCCATCCTGCCATGCGCCAAGCCTTTTTTGCCAGCATAGCCGCTATGTTGCTGGTCTCGGCGTCTTTGGTGGTTTTGCGCTTTTTGATCGAACGTCGCCGTCAGAGGCTTGATGAATTATTTTTGGAAGCTGACAAGATTTTTGGATGACCCGTTTGGAGATTGGAAATGGAAGGTGTTAGTGGTTTTAGTGGCTTGACGATGACTGTTTTGGCTTATGCGGCTATATGGGTGATTTTATTGGTTTTTGTAGCTCGCGCATTTTTCATGCTTAGGGGCATAAGACGTGAACTGGACGAGTTAAAAGAGACCCTAGCTGAAGGCATGGCCAGTCATGGGTCTGATGCCGAAAAATTGCCTAAGTCCTAATCGCTGTGTAATGTAATAGTGGCTCAGTTGATATGAGGTGAGTATTGGCTAAATCGTTGATCATCGTCGAATCGCCCGCTAAAGCGGCTACCATAAAGAAGTACCTGGATGATTCGTTTGAAGTCGAGGCATCTGCTGGGCACATCAAAGACCTGCCTAAAACCACCCTTGGTGTTGATGTAGAGAAGGGGTTTAAGCCTCACTTTGTCATAGTTCCAGGCAAGAAAAAGATTGTTGATAAGCTTAAAAAGGCGGCAGCCAAGGCTGATGTTGTGTACTTGGCACCTGACCCAGACCGTGAAGGAGAGGCCATCGCTTGGCACATTTTCGAGGAAATCGAGAAGGTTTCACCAAAAATCGAGCGCGTGCTTTTTACCGAAATCACCAAGGCGTCGGTGCGCAAGGCCTTGGAAGTCCCCAGGCAACTTGACAGGTTTATGTACGAGTCTCAACTGGCCAGACGCACGCTGGACCGGTTGGTTGGCTATCAAATATCCCCGATTCTTTGGCGTAAAGTTCAAAGAGGCCTGTCTGCTGGGCGGGTTCAATCTGTCGCCGTGCGGCTGGTGGTCGAGCGCGAACGCGAGATTGAGGCCTTCGATCCCAAGGAGTATTGGGTCATAGATGCCTTGGTTGAAAGGCCTGGCATTGATGCGCAGCCATTTAAGGTCACCTTGCGACGCTGGCAGGGCAAAAGGGCGGACATCCCGTCGGCAAAGGTCACCCAGGCTGTCTTGGATGAGGTCAAGGCCGCCACCATGTCGGTGATTGCAGTCGAGCGAAAGGACCGTCGCCGACCAGCCATGCCGCCTTTGATTACCAGTACTTTGCAACAAGAAGCCTCTAGGCTTTTGCGATTTTCGCCCTCCCACACCATGGCTCTGGCGCAGCGCCTTTATGAGGGTGTCGATTTAGGTCCGGAGGGTCGCGTTGGTCTCATCACCTATATGAGAACTGACTCGGTCAGAATGTCTGCAGATGCGGTTGACGCCATTCGCGCACTGGTTGGTCAGCGTTTTGGTCCGCAGTACGTGCCTGCAAAGCCGATTTTTTATAAAAACAAGCGCTCGGCTCAAGATGCCCACGAAGCTATCCGCCCGACTCTAATAGATAAAACCCCAGACTCAGTGAAGAGCTTTTTGGGGCGAGACGAATTTAGGCTGTATCAGCTGATTTACAACCGCGCCTTGGCATCTCAGATGGCTGCGGCCATTTACGACCAGACGGTTGTTGACATCTCGGCAGGCGCAGCGGAGTTTCGAGCCTCTGGTTCTGTGTTGCGCTTTGACGGCTATCTGGCGGCAACTAGGTCAGGCCAAAAAGAGGCGGTCGAGCCTAGCGATGATGAATTTGCCCAAGCAGATTTCCTGCCAGGTAACCTAGAGGTTGGCCAAGCGGTGCGCTTGGTGGACCTGCGGTCTGAGCAGAAGTTTACAGAGCCGCCACCCCGATTTTCTGAGGCAACGTTAGTGCGCGAGCTTGAAGAGCGGGGCATAGGGCGTCCATCTACATACGCGACCATTGTAGGCACTGTCCAATCCAAGGGATATGTCGACAAAGTCGATGGAAGGCTACGTCCATCCGAGCTTGGTCGTATCGTTAATGACTTGCTGGTTCGCCACTTTGCCAACGTGGTTGACTATGACTTCACTGCCAAGATGGAGCTTGAGCTTGACGAGGTTGAAGAAGGTCAAAAAACCAGGCTTGATGTGTTAAACGGTTTTTATGACGAGTTTTCGGCTACCGTCGAGACCGCCACAAACGAGATGCGTTCCATCAAGGCTGAGGCTTTGCCTGCAGGCCTAGACTGCGAGCTTTGTGGAAGCCCAATGCTGATCAGGTTTGGCAAAAATGGGGCCTTCATTGGCTGTTCAAACTACCCAGAGTGCAAAAACACCGGCGAATTTGAACGCGACGAGCGTGGCCGCATTCACAAAAAGGCGGTTGCCGATGTTGGTGATTGTCCAGAGTGTGGTGCCAAGCTGCAAGTGCGCCAGGGGCGTTTTGGGCCTTTTGTGGCTTGCTCTACATATCCTGCATGTAAGTTTACCAAGCCGTTTTCCAGAGAGGAGCGGTGTCCAGCCGAAGGATGCACAGGGCATCTGGTGGAAAAGCGGTCCAAGCGAGGTAAGCCATTTTTTGGGTGTGACCGCTATCCTGAGTGCACATTTGTTACGGGGCTAAGCCCAGCACCTGGTCCTTGTCCTCAGTGTGGGGCTCCAACCTTGTTCCAGCGAAGCTTCAGGGGGGCAAAGACCACTGTGTGTGCTCGTGAGGGGTGTGGGTGGTCGTCAAGACCTGCAAAGAAAACCGCGTGATGGGAGCATTCGATGAGTCGCCTTTATACTGGCACAGGAGATGGTGGCCAGACCAGCTTGCTGGTTGGAGGCCGGATAAGCAAGGCAGACCCAAGGGTGGAGTCCTACGGCACTGTTGATGAATTGAATGTCGCCATTGGCCTTGCCAGGGTTCAGGCGGCGCAATCAATACCCCCATCCAAGCAGCGCGACGCGATGTTGGAAACGCTTAATTCGATCCAGGACGCCTTGATAAGGCTGGCCGCCGACTTGGCGTCGGGTGGTAAAGGGCCTGTAAGTCTTTGTGAACAAGATGTTTCTGCCATTGAGGGCGAGATTGATTCCATAACGGCTGAATTGCCAGCACTGTCGAATTTTTTGCTGCCAGGGGTCACATCTTCAGAGATTACCTTTCACCAGTGTCGAGTTGTTTGTCGCCGTGCCGAGCGTCGCGTGGCCGCTTTACCAGACAACCCTCCTCACCATGGGCTTGTATATTTGAACCGCCTTTCAGACCTGATGTTTACAATGGCAAGGCTAAGTGTTGAGCTTGAAGGTGCCAGCCCACGTGTTTGGCGGCCATCACCAAAAACACCCTAAAAGAATTTTGCGTAAAAATGAAACGCATGTTTAAACAGTCTGGGAACTGCTGAAAAGCCCTCAAACAGAATTGAGAAGTGCAGCACCGTAAAAAATGCCAGCATAGTGGCTGAAAAGATAACTGAAAACGGTCTGCCAAATCTTCTCCAATCACTTTGACCACAGTGATAATCCTTGATGCTGGAGACCAGATCAAACGCCATCGCCAACCCAATTACTATGAAAAACAAAGGTCCTGGGTTGTCAAATAAAAGCCTAAGCAACAGAAGAAAGAAAGTAACTATTGGAAAAAAGTAAGGGGCCAGAGTGATGAAATAATTCGACTTACCCGAGTAGACATACTCGCCTTCTTGTAAGCTGACGCTGATGCCGACAGGTTTGTGAAGGAATAACACTGAAAACAGCCAATGGCACATTTCGTGTCTGAGGGTAGAGTAAAAAGACGATTGTTTCATTACAAGCGCCAGCAGGATTCCCAGGCCGACGAATGCCCCGGCGAAGTACCAAAAGTGCGTGTGATCAATCCAATAACGTATTTGTTCAATGCCGTAGTGAGCAGAACCTACGGCCAGTAAAATAGATAGAAGGGCTGTTACAACACGCAGCATACGACTCTCCGGACTAAAGGGAGCACCAAGACTATTACAACGTTTTTGCCGTTTGGTAAATAGATGGACTTATAAAATCCCTTCATGCCAAATCAGCGTTCGTGAGGCAAAAGACCGGTCAATATCGTGTTTCTGACAGTTTCAGTCAGCTTGGGGATGTCTTCCAAGGTTAATCCATCTGTTGCAACCGGGTCATGGACTGTTATCACAATGTTGGTTGGAGACGGTTTAAACCCTCCGGGCGGCAGTCCTTTTCTGGAGCCAGAAATGGATATCGGCAAAATGGGCAGTTTTGATTCTATGGCCAACACAAAACCGCCTTTCTTGAAGGGGCCTGTTTTTCCATCAGATGACCTTGTTCCTTCAGGAAATATCATTATGGAGATGCCCTTTTCCAGTAGTGGCTTTGCTTCAAGTAGCTGCTTCATTGCCAATTCAGGTTTGGACCTGTTCAAAAACAGGCACCCCATCCGTGATGTGTACCACCCAATGATCGGTACTTTGCGCAGCTCGGCCTTCATGACCCACAAAAACTGCTTATGCCAGTGGCCATAAAAGGCAATGATATCCATCTGGCTGCGATGGTTTAGCATCATCACATAGGCTTGTTTTGAATCGGCCTTATGTCGGTTGACAACTTTAACAGGAGTGAAATTCAGCCTGCACATAACCCAGGCCCAAATGGTGCCGTACCAAAACGCTATCCGCTTTGAAATAAGGGTGCTGAGGATGGCTATGATTCCCAAACTGATGGTAAACACAGCGAAAAACGGCAGTAAAAACAGATAGCGATAAATGGCATAAAATCGTGGAGGCTTTTTTATGTCGGCACTGGTCATGTTTGTCCCGGCACTTAATAGCTGGCCACTTTTAGCCTGCTAATAATCCAAAGTCAAATTAAGGGTGGTTTGGTCTTGATTACGGTCGCGCTGGGGATAGGGCTTTGTAATTAAGAACGTGCGTACTGATTTTGGGTCGGGCTTGGCCGCTGTGCTATCATTTTTGACTTGGCGCAGATGCCAACAAAATGAAAGGAGATTTCATGCGGTTTATTGACGCTTGTTTGGGCCGACCTGTTGATACCACTCCCGTTTGGGTGATGAGGCAGGCTGGGCGATATTTGCCTGAATATCGAGAGCTTAGGGCGCAGTCGGATTTTTTGACCATGTGTCGTACGCCCGAGTTGGCGGCTGAGGCCACGTTGCAGCCGATGCGCCGGTTTGACCTGGATGCTGCAATCATTTTTTCGGACATTTTGATCCCAGTTGAAGCGATGGGTATGGCCGTTGAGTTTCGCCCAGCGCCCTATTTTCCGGCGCCGATTACTGGCAAAGAGGACATTGCAAGGTTGGTGATTCCCCATCCAAAACGGGATTTGGGCTTTGTGCTTGAGGCGCTTAGGCAGGTTCGGGCCGCCTTGGACCCTAAAAAGGCCTTGATTGGCTTTGTTGGGGCGCCTTTTACCTTGGCGGCCTACATGGTCGAGGGTGGTGGTTCCAAGGACTTTATGCAGCTTAAAGGCATGATGCATCGTGACCCGGCGGCCTTTTCGGACCTGCTGGCAAAACTTGCCGACACAATTGCTCCTTATCTGGCGGCCCAGATTGACGCTGGGGCCAACGCCGTCCAGCTGTTTGACACGTGGGCAGGTCAGTTGGCGCCTGAAGATTTCGCCAAATTTGCGCTGCCGGCCGCAAGGTCTGTGATTGAACGAGTGCGTCGTGAGGGCGTTCCTGTGATCTACTTTGTCAATGGCGCGGCTCCATACCTGGATGTGCTGCGCTCAAGCAAAGCAGACGTCCTTGGGATCGACTTTCGGGTTGATTTGGGCCAGGCAATCGAAAGGCTTGGGCGCGACGTGGTTGTTCAAGGCAACCTTGATCCAGCGGTTCTTTTGGGACCAGCGGCGCAAATTGAAGCCAGGGCCGCCGCAATCGTTGAAAAGGGCAAGGCCGCCAAAGGTCACATCTTTAATCTTGGGCATGGTATCAACAAAGACACAGACCCGCAGGCGATGTCAGTACTGGTGGATGCCGTTCACAAGGCGGGTACCCGCTAATGCAAGACAACTCTAGGCCAGAATTCGGGGTCTTGCTGCTTCAGATGGGAGGCCCTGAAACTCTTGATGATGTGGGGCCTTTTATCAAGGCCATGCTGTCTGATAAAAACATCATGGACATGTGTCCTGCTGTAAGGCTGCCGCTGGCCAACCTGATCGCCACGTTTAGGGCCCCTAGGTCAAAACGGCAGTATCAGGCGATTGGTGGTGGCTCTCCAATTGGTAGCATCACCCAGGCTCAGGCAGATGCCTTGGCAAAAAGCATCGCTGAGTTTGGCAAATCAATCCCAGTCCAGGTGGGAATGCGATACACGACGCCTTCGATTGCTGATGCAGTGAAGTCTTTGGTTAAGCAAGGGGTTGAAACGATAGTTGCCTTGCCGCTGCATCCTCAGTGGTCCAAGACAACTACGGGGTCGGCGTTTGATGTTGTTAAGCAGGTTGTTGATTCGATGGATTGTCCGCCGGCGGTCATATACATCGACGAGTGGGCAGAAGAGCCTGGCTACATCCACGCGGTGGCGGATTCGATAAAGGAGGCGCTGGCGCAAATTCCTGCCCAGGAACTGCACAAGACCAGGGTTTTGTTTTCGGCTCATGGTCTGCCTGAAAGCTATGTTAAAAGGGGGGATCCATATCAAGTTCACGTCTGTCGCACGGTTGACGCGGTAATGGATGTGCTGGATATGCCTGAGCTTTCTGTTGTTACAACTTATCAAAGCCGCATGGGGCCTGTGAAGTGGCTTTCGCCATCTACCTCGGACCAGATCCAGGCGGCTGCTGGAGAAGGCTATTCTTCCTTGGTGATTGTTCCGATCACTTTTGTATCGGATCACCTTGAGACCTTGTACGAGATTAATATTGCTTATCGAGATTTGGCGGCCAAGGCCGGCGTCAAGCACTTTGTTCCGGCTGCGTCTTTAAACGAGTCCCCGACCTTTATTGAGGCGTTGACCAGGCTGGTTTATCGAGCTGTTACCTTGCCAAAGTAGCACTTAGCAGCTGCAATTGCCGCAGCAGCCGCCGTGTCCACAGTCGTCATCATGGAAGTGGACGTTGCATTCGCTGGCGTCATGTTCTTCGACTTTGACGACCTTGACATAGCAGCGCATGGTTTCGCCTGCCATGGGGTGGTTGAAGTCGCACACAACAACGTCGTCGTGAATCTCGGCGACTATGAAGTGAGCTTCGTTGCCGTGTTCATCAGAGACTGCCAAGGGCATGCCGACTTCCAGTTCCATTTCTTGGGGAAAATCCTTTCTGGGGAACTGGTGCAAAAGTTCGGGGTTGTAGTCGCCGTACGCTTGGTCTGGGGTCAGTTCAAAGCGTTTTTCTTCATTTTCTTGCAGGTCTTTGATGGCCTCTTCAAAGGCTTCGAGCATCATTCCCAAGCCTAGGTGCAATTCAATGGGTTGGTCTGGTTCGTTGCTGTCGACCAATTCGTCTTGGTCATTGCGAATTTCGTAGTTTATAAACAAAACTTTGTGTGTATCTTCCATCGTTCTTTCTCCTTACAAGCGTGTCTCAAACAAGAGACATGCCCAATTACCCTGTAACAGGCGAAATTGCAAATAAATTCGACTGAACTTTACATTACAGGCCGTGATTGTGCTCCTGTCCCTGGCTCTGTCCCTGTCCCAGCAACAGATCCTGCTAATTTGTCTGTTCTGACTCCTGATTGTTTGTTCTTTTTGGCGTTTGATCTCTTCGTTACAGTTTTAAAACATGTCCGGTGGCATCCTTCCGGGCCCAAAATCTCCCGTAGCCACCCCGACTGTCTCTTAGTGACATCGTCCGGGCGAAATATACGATTGCTAACGTGTACGTTTATCCTTTTGGCCCGGACGGGCCGCTGCGCGGCCTTCATGTCAGCTAAAAGACGTCGGGTCCCGGCAACTCCCGATAGCGCCCTCCAGGATTGCCCCCGGACCATGTTGCAGGGTGCCCTCTCGACCGCCTTTTAGCTCCAAATCCTGCAGATCAGCACGATCATCTCCCCGTCCCTGCCCCTGTCCCTGATCCTGTCCCAGCCCCCGCCCACACTTTCAACCTTGAGGCTTGCGTTGCCCTTTACAGTGTGCGATAACCCAGGGTCATGAGAACGCCTTTATTACAGCTTTGTCTTTGGTTTGTTTCTTGCCTGGTCGGGGTTTTGCCGGCTGTTGGTGTGGTGGCTCAGGTTAAAAATGACCTTGCTTCTACACGTGCGTCTAGTTCGCCCAGTGAGACCGCTTTGGTTGCAACTGTTGAATGGATTTTGATTCCTGGTGGGACCTTTAAGATGGGGTCTCGGGATAAAGACTCCTTGGTTAGGGAAAAACCGGTTCATTCGGTGAAAGTGCCAACCTTTGAAATCGCAAAGACTCAGGTGACGGTTGATCAGTACAAAGCCTGCGTTGATGCTGGTGTCTGCTCTGCTCCTGATACTGGTGACACATGTAACTGGGGCAATCCTGAACGTGGAAATCACCCTATAAATTGCGTTGATTGGCACAAAGCCCAAGCTTATGCGAGGTGGGCTGGTGCTCGTTTGCCTACCGAGGCGGAGTGGGAGTACGCGGCACGTAGTGGTGGTCGTGATTGGCAGTATCCTTGGGGTAACGAAGAAGCGACCTGTGATCGGGCAGTAATGAGCGATGGTGGTTGGGGATGTGGTCGCAAAACGACGTGGCCGGTGTGTAGCAAACCCAAAGGCAACACTGCCCATGGTGTATGTGACATGGCTGGCAATGTTTGGGAGTGGGTCCAGGATTGGTACCACAAAAACTACCGAGGTGCGCCCAAAAATGGTTCAGCCTGGGAATCGCCTCCAAGCACTGATCGGGTATATCGTGGCGGCTCTTTGACCTACCTAGCCTCTGGCATGCGGCCATCCCATCGAAACGCTGGCACTCCTGACACCCGCGACAGCTCCATCGGTTTTCGCCTCGCCAGAAGCGTGCCGGCTGACGAATCCAAAGCTGGACCTTCAGGACCTTCAAGTCCGCTTGCCCACACAGCTTCGGCTTTTACAGGCAATTGGATTTTGATTTCAGGCGGCACCTTTCAGATGGGCTCTAATGAAGGAAGCTTGGATGAAGAGCCGGTTCATAGTGTGACGGTCCCCACTTTTGAAATCAGTAAAACCCAGGTGACGGTTGAGCAGTACAAGAAGTGCGTTAAGGCTGGTGCCTGCACTGCTCCCGATACTGGAGGCAAATGCAACTGGGGCAAATCTGGTCGTAAAAAGCATCCAGTTAATTGCGTTGATTGGCACCAAGCCCAAGCGTTTGCCAAGTGGGCAGGTGCTCGTTTACCAACCGAGGCAGAATGGGAGTACGCTGCACGCAATGGTGGTCGTGATTGGGAGTACCCTTGGGGTAATGAAGAGGCAGATTGTGTTCGCGCTGTAATGGTTGAAGGTGAGCCAACCTGCGGTTGTCAAGAGGACGGTGATGGTGAGGACGGTGGTGGAAAAGAGCACAGTGAAGGTAATGAGGGCTGTGGTCGCGAAATGACGTGGCCAGTTTGCAGCAAGCCCAAAGGCAACACGGCTCAGGGGTTATGTGACATGGCCGGCAATGTTTGGGAGTGGGTCCAGGACTGGTATCACAGCAACTACGAGGGTGCTCCAGCTGATGGCTCAGCCTGGGAATCACCGCCAGCCTCAACTAGGGTTAATCGTGGCGGGTCTTGGAACAATTACACCTGGAACGTGCGTTCAACTGTTCGCAACGAGCTCTCGCCTGATGTTCGCTACAACGTTGTGGGCTTCCGCCTAGCTAGATCGGTGCCTTAAGTCGGACGGGGACAGGGGCAGGGTCAGGGGACAGGGTCAGGGTCAGGGACAGGTACAGGGGGCAGGGTTGAAATTGCCGCTTGCCTTCGCGTTTATAGTATGCGATAACCCCGGGTTATGAGAAAGCACCTTCCACAACTTTGTCTCTGGTTTGTTTCCTGCCTGGCCGGGGTTTTGCCGGCTGCTGCTGGCGTGGCTCAGCCTGCGGAGATCATCGCTGTTTTTGACATCGACAAGCTTGATACTCCCATTGATGACGCCACGATAACCCGCCTAAACAACTATATGTACGGGCGGTTGGCGTTTGCTGGGTTCAAGCTTACCCCGCAAAGTCAAGTTCGGGACCGCGTCGTCCAGCTTAAAGCCGAGTCCCATTTGGATTGCTACGACCAGTCCTGCCAAATCGAACTTGGTAAAGCCGTTGCCGCCCACAAGTCGTTGTCCAGTCGGTTGGTTAAGATTGGTGATTCATGTTCGTTGCAATCCCAAATCTATGACCTTCGGACTGAAACCACGGAAAGGGGTGCTGAGGCCAAAGGTCCCTGTACTGAAAAAGGTATAGCGGCTTCAATTGACCGGGTGGTTGCAATATTTAAGGGCGAAGTAGTCACTTCAACAGGTCCGATCAGTGGTGGTCGCGTTGAAACAGGTCAAGGTTTTGACCGAGGCGCCGACATAGTCAACGTGCCAACTGGTGAGACTGGCTTTTTGGTCATTAACAGCACCCCAACTGGTGCGACAGTTTTCATCAACGGCAAAGAGGTCGGTCAAACTCCACAACAGTTGGAGTATCCGGTAGGTCGATACGTTGTTGTTGCTGAGTTTGGTCGCCTTTATCACCCAGCCCGTCAAGAAGTCTCTTTGACCAGGAAAGGTGCGCGAGTCACCTTGGATCTAAAGCAAGCATTTGGCTCTGCAAAGATCACCAGTTCGCCGTCTGGCGCTGAAGTATGGCTTGATGGTGAACGGGTTGGCAACACTCCCCATATAATCCCCCAAAAGGTTTCAGGCACTTACCAGCTGCGTCTTCAGTTGGCTGATTATCTACCGATTGAAGCTGAATTGGTCATCAATGATGGCAAAGTCAGCACCCACCACGGTGAATTGGTTGCGAATTGGGGAAAAATCAGCATTAAAAGCACTCCCCCAGGCGCGACGGTTTACTTGGATGATGTTTTGGTGCCAAACGCCCAAACTCCCTGCGTTTTGGATCGTGTGAAAACTGGCTTGCACATAATCCGTTTTGACTTACCTGGCCACGGAGAACGCAGTGAAAAAACAGACGTTGTTCGTGGCAAGACGGCCTCTGTTTCAACAGAATTGCAGCCAATGCTTGGTCTTTTAGTCGTTACTTCCAGTTACGCCGACGGCAGTAAGTGCGAAGGTGACCTAAAGATTGACGGCCAATTGGTAGGTCAAACCCCATGGCTGGGCGATGTATTGGCCGCGCCTCACACAGTTGAGGTTCAGTGTTCAAAGGGTAAGGGCAAGCAACAGGTAGTAGTGACCCACAACAGTCGCTCAGATGTGAATATCAAGATTGAAAAAGGTGTCGCTGAGTGGGTTTTGATTCCAGGTGGTACTTTTAATATGGGGTCTAATGATTTCTCGTGGGCACAGCCAGTTCATCGAGTAACTGTACCAACGTTTGAAATGACGAAGACTCAGGTTACCGTTGAGCAGTACAAAGCTTGTGTTGATGCTGGTGCCTGCACAGCTCCTGATACTGGAGGTTCATGTAACTGGGGCCAATCTGGTCGTGGCAAGCATCCTATAAATTGCGTTGATTGGCACCAAGCTCAAGCCTATGCTAAGTGGGCTGGTGGTCGTTTACCCACTGAAGCTGAATGGGAGTACGCCGCCCGCAGTGGTGGTCGCGATTGGAAGTATCCATGGGGCAATGAAAACGCGACTTGTGATCGGGCTGTAATGGATGATGGTGGTAATGGTTGTGGGCGTAATAGTACCTGGCCCGTTTGTAGCAAGCCAAGAGGCAACACAACTCAAGGCTTGTGCGATATGGCAGGCAACGTTTGGGAGTGGGTTCAGGATTGGTACCATGATAGTTACAATGGTGCACCAACTGATGGTTCAGCCTGGGAAAAGCCGACTGGCTCTAGCCGGGTTGGTCGCGGCGGCTCCTGGGACCGCTACGCCGTCGCCGGGCGCGTGCGGGCAGCTAATCGCATCGGCGACTTGCCCGGCAATCGCATCCGCAGCGTCGGGTTCCGCCTCGCGAGGTCGGTGCGCTAGACTCTTGACTCTTGGGCCCTTGGGCCCTTGGCCTTGCGCCCCTGTTGGCCAGGCGACAGCGCAGCGTAGGCGCCAATGGCCAACAGGGGCGCCCGGAGTTGCGCATCTGCAGGATGGTGGAGTTTGAGATCGATTTTTTTTTTGGAGGTGAGTTGACATGAAGGTCCGAATCTTTACTCTTCGCCTTGATCCGGCAACCGGTGATTTTGATGACAGCCAACTCAGGCAGTTTCAAGAAGGTCGCGACATCATAGAGGTCTCAGAATATCAATTCACGCACGAACGAATTCCCACGTGGGGCGTCCTAGTGCGTTATCGCGAGTTGGAGCCTGAGTTGGAATCTGGACCTAAGCGCAAGTCCGGGTTTAAAAAGTCAAAACAGCAGAATAAGCCAGATTTGGATCCAGCCGATAAAGCGCTTTTTGATGTGTTGAGTCAATGGCGTACATCAACTGCAGCCCACGAAGGCTACCCACCATACGTGGTGTTTAGTAATGCCGAATTAGAAGTAATGGCAGTAAAGAGGCCTGAAACCAAAAGCGCTTTAAGTCAAATCCGTGGGGTTGGAAAGATCAAGTTGGAGAAATATGGAGCGCAAATTCTTCAGATAATTGCCTCATTTGTATACGGTGGCGATGCCACAAACGATAACCCCACTGACAACCAGTCGCAGACTAATCAACCCAAATCCGGATAACAACAATGCATCATAGCCCTGTCGTACTTTTTGCATTTTGGGAATCCTTTTTGCTGGACCTGTTATCAAGGACTGGCAAATTTCGAAAAGACCTGCGCTTCACATTGACTCAACGAATAGACAACACAGCGTTGGATGTGATGGAACTGCTGATCGAGGCGCGGTGGCAAAAGGACAAAAAGCGCCAACTGGAACTGATAAGTACGTATATAGACAAGTTGCGGATTTTGTTACGCCTTGCTGTAAGGTTGGGAGCCTTAGATAAAGGTGGTTATGAGCACCTAATCAGAGGCCTTGATGAAGCTGGTCGAATGGTCGGTGGTTGGATTAAGCAACAGGGAAGAAAATGAAACGGGTGGGTCACTTGTTTGAACAAGTGGCAAGCTTTGACAGCCTCCATCGAGCAGCGCAACGGACAATAAAGGGCCACAAATTACTGCCAACATACGCAAACTTCGCGTTCGATATGGAGACTCACGTCCTGGCCCTTGAACGCGAACTTTTGGATGGCACGTATCATCCCAGGCCATATCGCACTTTTTCTATCACTGACCCAAAACCACGTACGATTTCGGCGGCAGATCTGCGAGATAGGGTGGTCCACCACGCCGTTTGTGAAGCACTTGAGCCAATTTTTGAACGCTTGGCAATCTTTGACAGCTATGCCTGTCGCAAAGGCAAAGGAACGCACAAGGCATTGGTCAGGGTCAGGCACTATTGTCAAAAATATCCCTACTTTATGAAACTGGATATCAGGCATTTCTTTGAAACAGTCGACCATGGTGTACTTAAGGCCCAAGTACGTAAGGTTGTAAAAGACCAAAAATTGCTGTGGCTGGTAGACATATTCATCGATCATGGTGCGCCTGGATCCCAAGTTGGCAAAGGTTTGCCAATTGGAAACTTGACCAGCCAACACTTCGCAAACTTTCAGCTGTCTTTTTTGGACCACTTCATCAAGGACAAGCTTGGTGTCAAAGCATATGTTCGATACATGGATGACGAACTGCTTTTTGCAGATTCAAAACAACAGCTGTTTGCTTGGTTAAAAGAGATTGAATCGTTCGTTTTTACAGATTTGAAGCTTGAGCTTAAAAGTGAACGCACTGTTGTTGCTCCAATTGAACAGGGTGTTCCCTTCTTGGGTTTTCGTGTGTGGCCCAGCATTACTAGATTAAGCGCAAAAACCAGAAAGCGATTTATTTCAGGCGTTCGCCGCTTGGAAATGGAATTCGATCAGAATATAATCGACGAACGTACTTTGGTACGGTCGATGGCTAGCAGGGTAGGTCATGTTATGCATGCCAACACCCGCAGCTTTCGAAGGTCAGTTTTTTATACTGACTAGGTTTGGGGGCATACAGGCTCTAACCGGGTTAATCGCGGCGGCTCCTGGAACAACAACGCCAGGAACGTGCGGGCAGCTAATCGCAACAACAACTTGCCCGGCAATCGCAACGACAACGTCGGGTTCCGCCTCGCGAGCTCGCGGCCTAATACCAGAAGTTCGGAGTTTACGGACTCCGATCCCGTGTGTAGGCACCGACCAGTTCCCCAAAACCTGTGCCGCAGCAATGCGGACGAAGAACCACCGGGTGCGCCGGTCTGGTAGGGCTGATGCTTCGAACGCCCGGCGCACCCCCCCCCAGAAGGTCCGAAGCGGATGAACATTTTGGCTAAAGGTCTGCGTCTGCGGCACTTGGTCTTAGTACATACCCGTACCAAGGGCTCGAAGGACATCAAGCGCCTCGTAAAGTTCAACTTCATACACGAAAACGCCAGCTTTAACCATCACAACAACGAACGCGGCATCGTCTGCGAGGGGAGTGGGGAAGGTCTAAGACATTTAACCCGACATTCTAAATGTCGGGTTAAATGTCGGGTTAAATGACCACAACGCGAAACTACTTTAAGACAATCCACTTTCCGTTTCTTTTAGAACCAATTCTTTCTATGTATCCATTTTTTTGCAATGAAGAATATGCCCTTTGTATGGTCCTTACTGTAACCCCAATTTCATCTGCCATTTCATCAGCTATCAAATCGGCATCTTCAACCAAAAGTGCTAAAACACGTTTTTCAGTTTTCGTTAACTTTTGTTTATTTTCGATCTCATTGTAATTATTACTGATTTTAGACAAGACATTTTTATTAAACGGTATGACGCAACGGATATATCTATCATCTATTTCAAAAACATCTTTTCCATATTGCTCAACAATGGTTGGTATCCCGTGACCGGTATGCTCGGTAAGGTTCATCATTAAAAATATCCTCATCAGTGTCTCATTCCTTGGTTTACTGACTCCTTCAAAAAATAATTTTTCAGTCATGCCATTTGGGAGGCCGCCATGTGAAAATACTTCTATCCGGTCATTAAACATAGATATTTGAGGCTCAGTAATCGTCCAATCATTATGAACCAAACAATTTATTACCGCCTCATTGACTGAACCAAAATCAAAAAGGTAAGTGTCTTCTCGCGGTCTAACGGTAGTATCTGAGATGCATATATTTTCCGCTTGCAATCTAGTTTTTATCTTGGCATAAGTAGTTAATAGACATCCGTAACCGTAGTCGCTGCGTTCAGATATTGCCGCTTTGTTTTTACCGGCAAACTTAACAAAAATAAAAGGTATATTGTTTCTATCTGCCAAAAGTTCTGCCAGTAAATTATAATGACCCTCTTCCGTTTTTAACTTTAAGTTGCTTTCAAAGGATCTGTCATCAAGGTGATAGCCTTTCTCAGTATAGTATATTTTCAACTCTCTAAAAGTTAATCCTGCCGAACTTGATTTCTTTTTCAGCATGTATTCCGTATCAATAAAATTTCTTTCGTATCTGATTCTTATTTGCTCAGGCGTCATTTCCTTACAAGTTGTTCCAATCCTTATAGTGCAGCCTGCCGATGAAAATCCGTATTTCTTGAGACAATAAATATTTCTACTGCCCTTTGTAATGTTTATGGCTATAACCGTTTTGCCTTCTTCATATTTTAACGCTGAGGTAATTTCATCTTGCGGGTTAGGTTCTATCCCGTTTGTGATTATGTCCGACACCTTCCTGAAAGTTTCATCAATCTTATCTGCACCGACAATTTCGCCGTTATCTTTTACACCAATGAGAATGGTGCCTCCCGATGCATTCAAAAAAGAAACTATCTCTCTTGCGATGGAGTCCGTATATCTTTCTTTTAATTCAACATTTTCTGATTCAACATACTTAGCCATATCCTATGCCTCCTCGCAATGTTATATATTAAACCCGACATTAATTCAAGTTAACCCGACATTCTAAATGTCGGGTTAAATGTCGGGTTATCAGTTTTTTATACTGACTAGGTTTGGGGGCATACAGGCTCTAACCGGGTTAATCGCGGCGGTTCCTGGAACAACAACGCCAGGAACGTGCGGGCAGCTAATCGCAACGTCGAATTCGGGGAAGGTCCGAAGCGGATGGACGTTTTGGCTAAAGGTCTGCGTCTGCGGCACTGGGTCTTAGTGCATACCCGTACCAAGGGCTCGAAGGACGTCGTGCGCCTCGTAAAGTTCACGTGCATCCCGGTCCACCTGCACGACATCGAGGGGCAGCGTCGCTTGGTGGTGGTCCACATGGGCGGCCGCAAGCGCATGATGCTGCTGACGTGGCAAGTCCCTAAAAGCTCCGTCGAGGCAGCCCAATGGATCCGGGCGTACCTTAGGCGCTGGAGCGTAAAAGACTCGGCCCGGGCCTGCAAGCAACTCGTCGGCATCCCACAGTGGGGGAAAGGGGGCCTGCGCCCAAAGACAGCACAAAAGCGTCCTAAACAACGATTTCATACACGAAAACGTCAGCTTTAACCATTACAACAAGGATCGCGGCATCGTCTGCGAGGGGAGTGGGGAAGGTCTAAAAAATAAGGCGAACAGAACGGATATGAACTGCAAAAAAATACTGAAATATCAAGCTTTATCAAACTTTTAACTTTCACCAAGGAAGAGTGGGAATAGACCTAGCCAAAAACTTTGTTTAACCTACAAAATTTTATATATTAATAATGTAGGTTAAATGTTACGGATGTAACCTACATGTGCGAAGAATTTGTGTGTTGTAGGTTAAGATGGCGGAAACGAGTATATTGAAGCAGGTATTGCTTGAAGAATTTGAACGAAATAATCACTTCATAGAGTCTGCAGAAAAGGAAGTTTCCCAACTTCCGATCGGATATATCAGTAAAAAAAGCATAAATAATAAGACTTATTTTTATTATCAGTGGCGAGAGGGAGATAAAATAAGGTCTAAATATATAAAAATGAAAGATGTGCAAATCTTAAACAAGAAAATTAGAAGAAGAAAAGAGTTGGAAGAAGCTATACGTAAGGCAAAAAATGAAAACAGAAGGATAGAGAGGGCTCTAAAATGATCGAAAACAAATATAAAGAATTCTGGGAAATCATTGATTTGTTGGATAAAGAAAATGCTTTGAATCACCTAATAGTTATAGGGTCGTGGGCTGAATACCTTTATGAACAATCAGGTTTGTTAAGCGGTTTTAGATCTGAATTAAGAACCAGAGATATTGATTTTGTGATTAGGAATAAAAGAAAACCCAGTAGCCCAATTAATTTAACTAATGTTTTCGATGAAGCGGGCTATATTGTTGAACAGGATCGTATAACTGGTAAAACGAGAATTCTGACATTAGCAAGGTTAGAAGTGGAATTTCTGTTAGCAAAAGTAGGAGCTGGTTTAGAGAGAACTATGGAGACAAATTTGGGTGTTATAGCAGAAACTCTTAGAAATATAGACATATTAAGAGATAATTTTATACCTGTTTCTGTAAAAGATTATGTTGTGAACGTCCCTAAGCCAGAAGCGTATATTATTCAAAAAATGATAATCAATGACGAGCGAGGAGATAAGAGTCTAAAAGATCAAAGAGCGATAAATAATATTCTTCCTTACATAAATAAAAATATTGCTAAATCAATGTATCAAAATTTAAGCAAAAAGCAGAAAAGTAAAGTAGATAAATATAATGCAGAGGTAGAAATATTAGACTTTTTGAAGTAGACATGAGTTACGAGAAAAACATCAAACCCGAACTGAGACTGGAACGGGTAAAATAATCCCAAATTGAGTCGAAGCAAGGCAAACAGGATTAGACCTTCCCTGCTGCAATAATGTTCGAGTTGGTCATGATCGAGCGCATACGTTTACTTTGATTCAGGAAAAATTGATATAAATTTGGCGAGTTCCCGTGAAATGCTGTAAGCATGATTTCGACAGATAGCTGCTGGCAGCGCAAAGACACGAAGGGAGGCTCGCCAATGAGGATTGGTGCGACGGTTGGGCAAGTTTGTCCAGAAAACTTCAGTTGGTCTGCGTGTTTCGGACCGTAGGTTCGTTGGTGATGTCGTGCGGGGCCTGGTCCAGCGTAGCTTAGTGGTGGTCCACATGGGCGGCCGCAAGCGCATGATGCTGCTGACGTGGCAAGAGTAACCGCCAGAGAGGTTGAATATATCAGGACACGAGCTCAAGATGATGACTATTACTGCAAGTTGATTAAGGACTATCTGACAGAATTCCAGAGTGCATCCCGTAAAGAAATTGACAAGTTGCTGATGGATAAATTGAGTGATGTGCTAAGCGAAAGACAGAAAAAAACTAAAGTCGGCAGTCTGCTTACAAAAATGCGTAGAGCAGGGGTGATTTGTAACAATGGTTCTCGTAAGGAACCGAGCTGGGAACTTATCTGAGTGCTTGAAAAATTCATAAAAGAAAGGGGCATTTTTCAGAAAAGAAAAGCCTGGGAATGCTGGAATATCAATCACTTACCTTTTAAGTAATTGGCAAACAAATAAAAGCCTTCATTATAGATTCATAAAAGAAAGGGGCATTTTTCAGAAAAGAAAAGCCTGGGAATGCTGGAATATCATTCGCTTAGTCATTTAATGAATCTATGAGTGAACAGACTTAAAAAATGATGCGGAAAGCCTTTATCGTTGCAGCTGTAGTTGATTGTCTAGGCAGGGCAGTGTGCTTGGGGTTGGGGTAGGCATGTTTAATGTCAGGGACGGGCGAGGCTTGAAACACTCCTTTGGACAAAGAATGTGATCCAGGGGGGCATGACAAAATCCTAAACGGCGGTTCATTCCCTATGTACGAGATCGAGGCTCTGTTCTTCAGCGATCCTGAGCAACTGGCGGCATTAAAGTGAGCGTATGCGCTCGATCAGGACGAACTCGAACATTACGACGATGGGGAGGGCCTAAAAACACGTTTGGCTTGGTTGCGTGGGCGAACCATGCTACCCTAATCTAGGCCGACATTGGAGGGGTTCATGGCTGAGCGTATGATTGTGGTTATTCCTACTTATAATGAGTCGGAAAATGTGTCTCTTTTGATTCCGCAGATTCATGAGGTTGTTCCTGATACCGATATTTTGGTTGTTGATGACAATTCACCTGATGGGACTGGGGCTATTGTTGCCGAGATGGCGGCTAAAGACCCTCGGATTAAGCTGCTGTCTCGGGAGGGTAAACAGGGGCTTGGGCGGGCCTATGTGGCTGGGTTTAAAAAGTGCCTTGAAGAGGGGTATGACCTGATCTGCCAGATGGATTGCGATTTTAGCCACCAGCCTAAGTATCTGCTGGAGTTCTTGGAGGCTATCAAGGAAGCGGACGTTGTTATTGGTTCGCGGTATGTGCCTGGTGGTACTACCGAAGATTGGCCGTTTAAGCGCCGCTTTTTGAGTAAGGGGGGAAATCTTTATGCCAGGACAATCCTGGGCATCAAGGTGACCGACTTGACCGGTGGGTTTAAATGCTGGCGCCGTCAGGTGCTTGAGGGTATTGACCTAGACACCGTCGGGGCCGCTGGCTATGCGTTCCAGATGGAAATGAACTATCGATCGGCAAAGGCCGGCTTTAGGATTGTCGAAATCCCGATTACTTTCCCAGATCGAACCAGGGGTGAATCAAAGCTTGGGCAGGGAATCTTTTGGGAATCTCTGAAAATGCCGTGGAGATTAAGGTTTAAAAAGTCGTAGTGCCGTTTTGGCCATAATTTCTGCAACGAGCCGCTATCTTCCACCAAGGGCCGTCGACTTGGGCGGCGCCCCGCCTAGCATCAGTATCGCGAAGACTTTTGCGTTGCCGACCATGTTGGACAGCCAGATGTATTCGTTTGGTTGGTGGGCGGTTTCATCCATCCTGGACCACACGACTACCGGATAGTTAAGTTCCCGTAGATAGCTGGCAAGCGTGCTGCCGCCTATGCCTTGAGGTCTGGCGTCGACGTTGTAAACACGTCTTACAGCCTTTTTAACCTCTTCAACCAGTGGCGCGTCAGTTGGTGTTGGTGGCGCAGCATCTTGGCGGGTGTCAACTTCCACTGAAATTACCACCCGATGCTTGCGAGCCACATCACTGGCCATCTCTCTGACCGTGTCAATCACCGAGTCAACCGAGATTTGGGGCAGAATCCTGCAGTCCAGGTAAAAGACGTCTTCGCCTGGTAGGGTGCTGATGGCTTCAACGTTTCTTTCGCGTTTGGTGGCCTCAAAAGTAGACATTGGTGGGGTAAACAGTCGGTCTCGTTGATCAAAGGTCTCGTACAGGGATAGCAGCCTTGTGATCAAATGAGAGCCCGCCACCATGGCGTTGATTCCAAGTCTGGGGTTGCTGGCATGGGCCTGCCTTCCCACCGTGCGAAGCCGCAACCAAAGTATCGACTTTTCAGCGACTTCGATCATCGAGCCATCGTAGTTTCCAGCATCTGGAATCAAGAAGCTGTCGTTTGGTCTGAAAAGATCGCGATGGTTTTGTAACACCCATTGAATACCGGCCGGGCTTCCGGTTTCTTCGCCAGACACGAACAAAAGCCCTATGTCGCACACAGGTTCCAGGCCCAGTTCCTTGAGCGCCTTGGCCGCAAAAACGGCTGAAACTATGCCTTGGTTGTTGTCCTCGACTCCGCGACCAATCAGTTTGTCGCCTTCTTTTCGCAGCTCCCATGGGTTTGCCTTCCACAGGCCGATGTTACCAGGGGGAACTACGTCTAGGTGGGTCACAAACCAAAGCGTTTTCAAGCGGTCTTTGCCCGGGATGGTGAACAAAAAGTTTGGCCGCTTGGGGTCTTGGCTGTCGTCAGATAGCCACTGGGCAGTTCCAAGGCCGGAATCTTCCATGAAACTGGCCAAAAATTCTGCCTTTTCCAGTTCCCCAGGGCCTCCATGTTCAGGTCCTACGGCGATTTTTTTGACCAGTTCTTCCAGCAGGGAAACCATCGGGTCTTGGGCCTCCTCAAGCCAGGTCAAACTGAGTCCAACCGGGGAAGAATCAACGTTTTTTCGCTTTTTGGTGCTCATCTTTCAACCAAGTGAGTCAGTTCGGGTCATCATTGCACAGCTGAGGCCTTGGGTCAAAGAGTGGGGAATTTTCCAAAAGCATCACTTTCATCACGAGCGAGCCGTTGACAAGCGATTGAGCGGGGAATTTTAAAGAAAGTGGGCTATGCTTGGCCCGGTTTGATTTGGAGCTTTCATAGTGGTTTCGTCCGATGTGATTGTCGCGCTGGCTACAGCCCCGGGGCGCGGTGCACTTGGGATAGTGCGCCTGTCTGGAGCTGGCTGCCACAGTCTGGCCATGAGGCTGTGTCCTGGGCTGCGTGAAGTGCCCATGGCCCGCCTTTTGACCCGCGTTCATATTGTGGATCCTGGTAGTGGTCGCAAGCTTGATGATGCAACCGTTGTGTTTTTCAATCATGCGGCCTCGTTTACAGGGGAAGAGTCGGTTGAGTTCATCTGTCATGGTGGGGCCTTGGTGCTTGATGGGGTTATCAAGGCCTGTACCTTGGCGGGGGCTAGGCATGCGCTGCCTGGTGAGTTCACCCGTCGAGCTGTTGCAAGTGGTCGATTGGACTTGGTGCAGGCTGAGGCGGTTGCCTTGCTTACAGACGCCAGCAATGAACAGACAATTGATGTCGCATTGGACGCCCTTGGTGGTGCGCAGTCCGAAAAGATCGCGAATCTGCGAGGCTTTTTGTTGGATATCTTGGCAAATTGGGAAGCCACCCTGGATTTTATTGAAGACGACAACGTTGTTGTGGATGTAGAAGAGGCCTTGGCATTGCTGGACCAGGCCATTTCAACGATGGAGCAGGGGATCGCGGCGGCCCAAGCATCAAGGCCGGCTATTGAGGGCGTCAAAGTGGCCCTGGTTGGAGCTCCAAATGCTGGTAAATCAAGCCTTTTTAACGCGCTTTTGGAGCAGGATCGCGCCATTGTTCGCCCGGAAGCTGGGACTACAAGGGATGTCATTAGTGAACGGCTTGTGCTGTCTGGAGTGGCCATTGAACTGTTGGACACGGCGGGGCTGCGAAGCGCAGATGGGGTCGAGGGGGAAGGGGTGGCCAGGGCCATAGCTGCGGCCCAGCAAGCGGACATCCGGGTTTTGGTGGTGGATGGGGCAGGTTTGGCAGGGGTGGAGGCTTTTGGGGGGATTAATCCGGATCTGGTGGTTTATTCCAAGGCGGATTTGTGGGGTGGGGACAGGGACGGGGGCAGGGACAGGGACGGGAACATGGACAGGGACGGGGTGGTGTGCTCTTGTGTTGATGGGACTGGGCTTGGCGAGCTTCGCAAGCGGCTTTCTGCCTTGATCGACCAAGTGACCCGTACAGGCTTTAGAACCGACCTCCTGGTTGTTGGTCAACGACAACTGACCGCGTTGTTTGCAGCCTTACACCGGGTACGTGCTGCCAAAGCGGCCTTGTCAAGCAACATGCCCTTGGATCTGGCGGCCATCGACTTGAGGGCCGCCATCGATCATCTAGGCGAAATATCTGGTTCTTCAGTATCTGAAGAGATAATGGACAGGGTCTTTTCGAGATTTTGTATTGGAAAATAACGCCAACTACTTGGGCTCACCCTGGAGATTTGGAAACCACCAGCAAAGACAAGCCAATAGGCATGTTTGTCTTTTTAAGCATCTGCCGCTCCAGCCCAAAAATCACATTAAACACACCATTAAGCGGCCCCAGATTTGTTGCCGCGTCACTGTCCGTCCCGCCACGCGCCATCAGCCTGTCAGCCAATCTGGCAGCCGCCGCCAAAGGAAACAGTAGCGAATTCATCCAGGTGGCTCGCTGTACAACAAATCCTCCCAACTGGACCTTGTCCAAA
>Ga0209719_1000581_pt1 | contig 52375 bp, 33 predicted proteins | sample AD_JPNAS2_MetaG_FD_184421 | JGI IMG/M metagenome (GOLD analysis project Ga0209719, IMG submission 184421) | Active sludge microbial communities of municipal wastewater-treating anaerobic digesters from Japan - AD_JPNAS2_MetaG (SPAdes) (version 2) | ecosystem: Engineered > Bioreactor > Anaerobic...
GAAGCAGGCATAGCACTGCAGCATATTTATGAGATCGCTTTTGCGGGGAATACAACCATGGAGCACCTCCTTTGCGGGGTGGATCCTGCACCGCTTGGCCAGGTACCCTTTGTCTCCGCTTTTTCCAGGTCGTACCGATACGCTGCCCGGCATTTCGGGCTGCCCGTTCATTCTGAAGCCGAATGTCATGTTTTCCCCGTCATCGGCGGCTTTGTGGGCGGTGATACGGTGGCGGCGCTGCTGGCAACAGACTTTGATGCAGGGGACGGCATCCGCCTGCTTATGGATGCAGGAACCAATGGAGAACTGGTGCTGGCACACGGTGATCGTTTATGGGCGGCGAGCACAGCTGCCGGGCCCGCATTTGAAGGCGCACGAATTTCCCGGGGAATGCGTGCCGCCCGCGGAGCTGTTGAAGGGGTGCTTTTTCGGGAAAATACGGTGTCTCTGGCGGTGATCGGCGGCGGCGTCCCCCGGGGCATCTGCGGCAGCGGGCTCATCGATCTGTGCGGTGAAATGCTGCGCACCGGCGTGCTGGACAAAAGCGGATGTATGTGTTCACCGGAAGACGGGGCACCTTTTCCGAAGTCACGGCTTCGGTATGACAGGCAGGGCGGTGTGGAATTTGTACTTTATTCCTCCGAGTCCGGCGATATTACGGTAACGCAGCAGGATATCCGGGAACTGCAGCTGGGAACCGCGGCGCTGCGAGCAGGCATGACATTGCTTCTGCGCACGGCCGGGCTTTCACCCGAAGACCTCGATGTTCTTTTCATTGCCGGCGGTTTCGGCAGTTACATCCGGATGGAACACGCGTGCCGCATTGGTCTGATTCCGGAAGGTTTGGCGCCTGAACGTGTGTGCATAGCGGGAAATGCCGCCCTCAGTGGTGTAAAATGGGCATCAGTGTCGACGGAAGCATGTGCGCTTGCGGATTCTCTGGCGCGCCGGGTCATGCATATTGACCTGAGTACCGTCCCTGATTTTGCGGAAACATTTGTGCTGGCAACCCTGTTCCCGGATACGGAACCGGACACGCTGTAAAAGCGGCGTGCGGGTGAATAGGCCGCCGCTTTTGAAAGGAAGCATCATGCCCTATCCGAAAATAGCCAGGCAGGCAGTCAATACAGTCCGCTTTGCGGAAATAGTGCAGGTGTTTATCCGACACGGTTTTAAGGATCTGGTGCAGCGTGCGGGGCTGCACAAAGGGTTTCCTGGAAAGCTGCTGCACGGCTTGCGTTTAGTGAATGCGCCTGTGGGCGAGCCTGCAACCCTTGGAGAACGCCTGCGCAATGCTTTAACGGATCTGGGCCCGACTTTTATTAAACTGGGTCAGATTCTCAGCACACGCCCCGATCTGGTGGGACACAGAATTGCCGGGGAACTGACGGTATTGCGCGATGAAGTGTCGCCTTTATCCTTTGAGCAGATGCGTCCCATTCTGGAGGAAGAATTGGGTGGCAGATTGGAGAGCCATTTTGCCTCTTTTCAGGAAACGCCTGTCGCTTCCGCATCGCTGAGTCAGGTATATCAGGCGCAGCTGCACAGCGGTGAGAAGGTGGCGGTCAAGGTACAGCGCCCGGAAATTGAGCGCACGATTGAAGCAGACATCAGCCTGCTGGAAACCCTTGCTGAATGGGTGTATGACTATCAGAAAGGCAAAGGTGTCCTTGATTATCCGGGTATCGTTGATGAATTTGCCCGCAGCATCCGCCGTGAGCTGAATTTTCAGATTGAGGCCCGGGTGGCGGAGCAATTTGCCGCTAATTTTTCCGATACGGAATCAGTGGTGATTCCTGCCGTTTTTCCTAAATACAGCAGTCGCAGGGTGCTGACACTGCAATGGATAGACGGTGTGCCGGTGGATCGGGTGGACGCCTATGAGGTGCATGACTCCGATCCCGCCGTGATTGCCCATCTGGGCTGCGATACGGTGTGCAAAATGGTTTTTGAAGACAGGCTCTTTCATGCCGACCCCCATCCCGGCAATATCTTTCTGCTGAGTCACAACCGCATTGCTTTTCTGGATCTGGGAATGGCGGGGCACCTGGAGGACAGTGACGTGCAGGCGCTGCTGGCTCTTTTTTCCGCCATGTTTCACGGGGATGCGCAGCAATGCGTTGAAGCCGTACAGCATCTGACCTCGACCACACTCCCGGAAAATGAGGATGCCCTCGCCCATGAAATCTCGGAGTTTATCGCCTTTGATGCGCCCGCACTGATCAACCGGGGTGAGGTCGCCCGGGGTTTTGAGATTGCCGTGCAGATCATGCGTCGGCACAAGCTGGAACTGGCGCCCCGTTTCTCGCTGTTGCTGAAAGCACTTGTGACCATTGAAAATGTGGGAAAAGCACTGGATCCTCACATGGACATGCTGCCCATTATCAGGCCCCATGTGGAAAGAATGTTTCTTGCCCGCCTCAGACCGCGTAATATCTTGCATGAAATGCAGGCGCACGCCGATGGATATTTGCAGCTCAGCCGTAATGCGCCGGTGGATCTCGCCCATTTACTGAAACAGATGCGGCGAGGTAATATGACTTTTAATATTCACCATGAGCATCTGGAAAATCTTGCCAATACCATTGACCGGTCAAGCAAGAGAAATGCCGTTGCCATTGTGATCGCCGCACTCGTTGTCGGTTCGAGTATGCTTACGGCTGCAGGCGTTTCTTATGCGCGCCTCGGCAGCATCGGATTTATTGTTGCCGGTGTCTTGGGTCTGACGCTGATTGTGTCCATTGTCTGGAAAGGAAACCGTTGACCATGGAATCAAAGGAACCTGCTATGAGTACCATAAGAACCCTGCTTCCCTGGGGTCTATTTCTAGTCATGTCCCTGTTAACCGCTTTTTTCTGGCATCAGTCCAACCGGCGTGGCCAGATAATTGATGAGATTTCCGGAGAAATGCTGCAAATTCAGGATCAACTCCAGCATGTTTATCAGGAATTGCTTGATTTGAAAGCCTTTGCACAGGAAAAATTAGGGACACCGGAGCTCTGATCTGCATGTAATGAGTATACTTTCTGCTGTAAATAGAACGAAAGTAAAGCGGTGCTATTGCTGAGTTTGCCCGGGGCATGCGTAGAAAGAGCAGAGTTATTCTTCTTTGCTGAATTGGAATTAATAGTAATAGCACAGCGCTGATAAGAGATGCGATCACAAAAGAATTGACTGCTGGCACGCATTTCAGTATACTAGTACTGTTGAACAGTCCTATCTGTGATAGCAGAAAGCATGAAAACAATCGATTACCGAAGCGATAAAATAAAAACAGGAACCGACACGATGTGCCGGATGCCCTATTTTGGAGCAGCCATATTTATCGTCTATTTGTGGCTTCTCAGCATGCAACCGCCAGTATTTTCGGAAGGATTTCCGGGGACGGCGGTTTTTTTCGTGTTTCTCTGCTGTCTTTTAATTCCCAACTTCAAGACTGATCCGGTGACGGAGCAGGGAGATACTGAACATGATTTACGCAATTTCGGCGATTGCCGGTGTAATTATTGGCGCTCTTGTGATGGTAGGGGTTTCCAGGGTCCGGGCAGGCAGCTATTTAAGCCTTGCCCGGCGTGAGGCGGCGCAGATTTTATCTGATGCGGAACGGGACAGTGCCGCTCTCATCAAAGAGGGGAAGACGACGCTTAAAGAACTGGAGATGAATCTGCGGGGCAAGGTGGAAAACGAGGGCAGGGAACTCCGCAAAGAAATCAGCGCAATTGAAAAGCGCATCGCCGCCAAAGAGCAGAGCCTTGATTCCCGGGCGCAGACGCTGGATAAAGCGGCCGCCTCCCTTACCAGCCAGGAGCGGAGTCTGGCGGCGCGGGAAAAAGAAAACGAAAAAGAGCGTGAACGTCTTTCAGGAATGCTTGCAGAGCAGATGCGCCAGCTGGAAAATATTGCCGGACTTACGGCTGATCAGGCGCGCAAAGAGATTTTTGTCCGTCTCGAGAATGAAGTCAAGCGGGATTGCTCTCTGGAACTGAAGCGGGTGGAAGACGAACTGCGCGAGAATGCCGAGAAGAAGGCGCGCTGGATTATCGGCGAGGCTTTGCAGCGCTGTGCCGCCGATCATGTGGCAGAGAGTACGGTCTCTGTGGTGGCACTTCCCAACGATGAAATGAAGGGGCGTATTATCGGCAGAGAGGGCCGAAATATCCGTACACTGGAAAGTGCGACGGGCATCAGCGTTATTATCGATGACACGCCGGAAGCGGTGGTTCTGTCCGGATTTGATCCGGTACGTCGGGAGGTGGCGCGTATTGCGCTGGAGCGGCTCATTGAGGACGGCCGTATTCATCCCGCCCGCATTGAGGACATGGTCGAAAAAGTGACTCAGGAGATGACGGTGTGCATCCGCGAGCGGGGCGAACAGGCGTGTCTGGATGCTGGCGTACACGGGCTGCATCCTGAGATTGTGAAACTGCTGGGACGGCTGAGTTTCCGTACATCCTACGGACAGAATGTGCTGCGCCACTCGCTGGAGGTTTGTCATCTGGCGGGTGTTATGGCAGCTGAGCTGGGGGTTAACGTGCAGGAAGCGAAGCGCGCTGGTCTCATCCATGACATCGGCAAGGCGCTGACCCATGAAGTGGAAGGCTCCCATGCGGTGCTTGGCCATGATATGGCGAAGCGTTACGGCGAAAATGAAGCAGTTGCCAATGCCATCGGTTCACACCACGCCGAGATGCCCATCACCAGTCTGGTTTCTGTGCTTGTGCAGGCGGCCGATGCCATGTCGGCGGCACGACCGGGCGCGCGCAGTGAAATGCTGCAGCATTACATTAAGCGGTTGGAGCAGCTGGAAGAACTGGTCAACGGATTTTCCGGTGTGGAGCGCTCCTTTGCCATTCAGGCCGGTCGCGAAGTGCGTGTGGTGGTGCATCCCGACAAGGTCAGCGATGCGGAAGCAGCCCAGATGTCCCGTGATCTTGCCCGGAAAGTGGAGACGGAAATGACTTATCCCGGACAGATCCGTGTGACTGTGGTGCGCGAGACCCGTGCTGTGGAAATCGCCAAATAGCCCTTTATCCGCACCAGAAGCATGATGTATCCCGCCGGGTTTCTCCTTCCTGGGGGGTCAGTGTGTACTGTCTGAGCCGGAAGGAAAGTAAAACTTCACATCCTTCAGGAGATTGAAAACATTCAGCAGCAGGGAGCGTGGCTGCAGCATCAGGCTCATTTCGGTATAGGTCGCATCCCAGCAGGGCACGTTGCAGTGGTGCACCAGATTGCGAAGCCGGTAAAATTCGGGGTCGCGCCAGATCTCCGCCAGCCTTTTCTGCTTTACATTAAAATGGCTGTCCTTGTCACAGCAGGGTGCTACATTGCCGGTCGGGTCGATGGCGCATACGGAATAGCCCGCATAGCACATGAACTGCCTGGGTTTTTCGTAGTAATCCGCAATTCCTCTGAAAAAGGCATCGGACGAACTGCGCAGGCCGCTTTTTTTGCAGAGTTTGCGCAGCTTCTCCAACTCGGAGGACAGATCGGCAAGATCCTCTTTTTCAAAGAAGAGATCATCGTATTCTGCCATTGCTTTGCGCCGATGGAGCAGGTTCGCATGGATGGGGGAGTACTTGATCTGGTGCATGTCCAGCGACCGTGCAAACTCCAGCATCGGCACCATTTCCAGATAGTTTTTCTTCGTGATCAGAAAATTGATGCCCACACGGATATTCGGGGCAAGACGCCGCAGGTCTTTTAGTGACTGCACCACCTTCGAAAAGGTGTCTTCCGCCTGAAGATAGTTGTGCAGCATTTCTTCCGGGCTTTCCAGTGAAATGGAAATGGAAGCCAGACCGGCTTCTTTCAGCCGCAGGATTTTGTCTTCCGTAAGCAGCGTGGCGTTGCTGCACAAATGCACGGAAATACCGGACTGTGCTGCAAAACCGATGAGCTCAAAAATATCCGGTCGCAGCAGCGGCTCGCCTCCGCTGATGGTGGTAAGAAAGGTGCCCAGTTCCGACGCAGCGGACGTAATGACCTTTTTCCAGTCATCAGTCGTCAACTCCTGCTCTCTGTCAAAGGCACAGGGAAGATCCCGGACGCCGCACATGCGGCAGCGGAGGTTACAGCGGTTGGTGACAAAAAGCACCAGCGTGGGCATATATCGGGGCTGCCGTCGCAAATGCCGGGCGATTACAACATTGGATGTGCGCCAGGCTTTTTTAAATAAAGACAAAAGGTTCACAGAGATTTTCTCATTTTCAGGGACAGCGTTGCCTTGACCAAAAAAGGCGTTTGTCCCGGTATAACTTACTTCAGAATTTCCGCACCATCATAAACCACCTGGTGCTTTATGATGATAACACTGGAGGGGGGCTCTCCATTTCACAGCCGGTGCCTTGCGTTGCCGGGCATCGCAAAGCATGATATTGCTTATGGTATCATAGACCCTTATGTGTCTGTGTATCATTTCAAGGTGGAGAATTTCAATGCGTTTTCTATACTGCTCATTTCTGTGCGCCCTGCTCGTTTCTCTTACTGCGTGTGCTGAAGAGGAGACACTCATGTATTACCGGGATATTTATCCCGATACCTGGGTGGCGACTGACGGACTGGGAAGAACTATGCCGGACTGCGGGGAGGCGGGACCTGTCAAAAAAGACCAGCGGCGTATCGTCGGTATGTTTTACATTACCTGGCATGGAGATCATCTTCACCATAAAAAAAGCCCCTACAGCTCCGACGTGACCCGTGTGCTGGAAGGAGACCCGGCTGCGCGTTTCGATGGAAAGCATCCGCTCTGGAAGGATAATTTTTACCACTGGGGTGAGCCGGAAATGGGCTATTTCCTGAGCAAAGATGAATGGGTGATCCGGAAAGACATATCCATGTTATCCGATGCGGGAGTGGATGTGCTCATCATGGATGTAACCAATGCGGTGCGCTACTGGGAGGAATGGGAAGTTGTCTTTTCCACTCTGGAAAAGATGAAGGCAGAAGGGAACAAGGTGCCTTACTTCACTTTCTGGTCTTTTAACGGTCCGGCGATTGTAGTCGTGCGGGATCTCTATGACCGTATCTATAAGGAAGAGAAATATAAAGATCTGTGGTTCTACTGGGATGGCAAGCCGCTCCTGCTCTACAACAGCACCCCCTCTGTAGATGCTAACGGCAGCGATATAAAAAATCCCAATCCGAATTATAACCCCGCCGCCGCCACTGATCCTGCCCATCCCCATTATCAGGATCCCGAATATACAGAGGAATTTTATACCGATTATCCGCAGGAGATTCGCGATTTCTTCACCCTGCGTACTATGTGGTGGGGTTATTACGAATGGGCGGGAAAGCGTGCGGTAGGCGCCGAAGATTACTGGAGTTTCGGGTATCAGCTGAACGACGAAAAAGTACGCGCCCTGGATCCCGCTGATCTGCTCTCCACGCATAACGGAAAGCCCGAGCAGGCAGCGGTGACCCCGGCACAGCATTCCAACAGCATGACAGGCAAGTGCTGGACTCGGGAAAATTTCGAACCATCCCTGAATGAATATGACATGCCTGTGCCGTCATTTGTGCCCTGGCTTGGTGAAACGGTGGCGCACCCGGAAGACTACGGAATTTACTTTCAGCAACGCTGGGATGAAATTCTGCCACAGAACCCCCAATTCCTCTATATAAACGACTGGAACGAATGGACGGCAGGAAAATACCACCCTGAAGAAGGGCATACGGTTCAGTTTCTCGGGCGCGAAAATAACTATTTTTTTGTGGATCAGTACAATGCTGAATTCAATCGCACCATCCAGCCCATGAAAGGCGGCTACACCGACAACTACTATATGCAGATGGCGCAGAACCTGCGAAAATACAAAGGTGTGCGCCCCATACCCCAACAGCAGGGCATCAGCCGGATAATTGTGGACGGCGATTTCTCCGACTGGGACCCGATCCGGATCGAATACAGAGACACCATCGGTGATACCTTCCACCGGAACTACAAAGGATATGGCGGACTTGTCTATGTGAATGAGTCGGGCAGAAATGACATTATAACCTCAAAGGTGGCAGTGTCGGAGGAGTCCCTTTGTTTTTATGTTGAAACCAAAGAAGAGATGACGGTACACTCAGATCCGAACTGGATGCTTCTGCTGATCGATGCTGATCAGGACAGCAGCACAGGCTGGTACGGGTATGATTTCCTCATCAATAAAGAAATCCTGTCCGATGAAAAAACAACCGTCAAAAGTTATACAGGTATCTGCCCCGATGGAAGATGGGAGACCGTTGCGGAAATCCCCTTCCGTTATACAGGAAAAGAAATGGAGCTCGCGGTTCCCCGTGCACTTCTCGGGCTGGGAGATGCAGCTTTCAGTTTTGATATGAAATGGAGCGACAACCCGGCTGAACTTAAGGATCCCATTTCTCTGTGTACCGATGGAGACACAGCGCCTAACCGTCGCTTTAATTACCGTGTAATCTGGAAAAACTAGGGATATGCGTGCGTTACGGTCTTTTTGTTTGTGGTCAACCTTTAGGAAAATATGCTGATGAAATTTGTTCGACTGATACTGATTTCTTTGTTGTTTTATACGTCTGCCGCTTACGCTTCCGCACCGGAAGTGCTCTGGAACTATGAGTCGCCCGGCGGTCATGTAGATGCCTCTCCCGCACTGGGTGTGCTTAAGCCGGGCGGTGAGCTTAACATCGTTGTCGGTACCACAGCGGGTGTGATTGTCGCCCTTACTGAAAAGGGCAGCGAAGTCTGGCGCAGCGAAGTCGACGGGCCTGCATGTATTTCGCCTTCCATAGGCGATATGGATGGTGACGGCGCGCCGGAAGTGCTTGCCATGACTCAGGCAGGCAGCCTCTACTGTCTGGAAGGCGCCACAGGGCAGAAACGCTGGCAGTTTGCTCTGCCCGGTCGCATTAACTGGGGCGAAACGGCACTGACGTTGATGGATCTTGCCGGGGACGGCGGACTCCATGTGGTGACGGGCGACAAGGAAGGAAATGTGGTCTGCGTGAATGCTTCCGGGGAAATGCGGTGGATTTTCCGGGAAGATATGGGAGTGGTACAGGCCCCTGCCGCCGCTGATCTTACAGGTGACGGTGTGCCGGAAATTCTCGTGGCAGGCAACAAAGTGCCGCTGATCTGCCTGTCCGCAAGGGGGGAGGAACTCTGGCGCATTCCTTCCGGTGTCGGCGCAAGCCCTGTTATCAGCGATATGGACGGCGACGGTATTCCTGAAATTATCACCGGCATTTCGCAGGAACTTGTGCTTCTGAACGCACGGGGTGAAATCCTCTGGAAGTACCCGATGCGCCTCTCTCTTGACAGTGCAATTACTGTGACAGATCTGGATGGCGACGGAGTGTCTGAAATCGTTGCAATAGATCTTGCCGGCGAACTGGTATGCCTGTCGGCGGAGGGCAAAAAACGCTGGGAAGCCAATGTGGTCGACCGGGTGCGCCGTTCGCCCTCGGTAGGCGATCTTAACGGTGATGGTATTCTCGAAATTGTCGTTGCCGGATACAGCGGCGCGCTCCATATCTTCCGCGCAGACGGTACGGAAATGATCCGGTATCCCGTTTCCGGCGGTATGAATACAACAGCGACTCTGCTGCCTCTGTCAGACGGCGGGCCGGGGGTTCTTATTGCCCCTGCAAACAGTGCCATGACGCTGATCCGCTTTCCCGGCGCCAAAGCTGATGCGTCGCTGCCCTGGCGCGAATACCGGCAGAATGCGATGCGCACTGCATTTGCGCAAAAAGACAGTGTTGCGCCTGCAGTTAAACTGTCCCTCGATCCCGGTGCACGGCATGTGGGAGCCAATGTATTTACAGCATTGGTGGAAAATCCGGAAAAAGAAAAGCTCACCCTTATCCTGGAAGGAGGCAGAATCGGAGGCGCGCCACTGAGTGACAGCATTACTTCATCAGATGAGATATTTTCCATCTGGTTGTCTTATGCCGTTCCCGCCGGGTATTCTGCCGATTATAAGTTTACCTGCACCGTGGAGCAGGCAGGCAGACAAGTTCTGAAACAGACCAGAGAAATGCATACCACACCCTTTATGAAAGAATTGGGCGATTCCGAGGCGATACTGAAAGAAGTTGAGACGCTCTTTGAAAAGGTGAGCGATATTCGCGGTCTGGAGGAGCGCGCCTGTTTTCTTGCCGGACGGCTGGAGAAGTTCAGGCCCCGGTTCTTTGCAGCACCTGCTCTCTCCGACGCTGATCTGCTCGATCTTAAAAATGACTTTACCGCCTTTTACCCGGAATTGCAGCTGCTTCTGAAAATGACCCGTGCCGCAGCCATCGCTGCCGAAAAGGGAAGTGCTGTGCTGACAGCTGCCGCTGACCCCTGGGCACCTTTCGGCGGAGTAGATGAGATTTTCGAAGGGCGCATCTCCGACAATACCCTTTCTGTGGAAGCATTTCCCGGAGAACATGAATCAGCAGCGCTTAACGTCTTCAATATGAGTGCCGATACCGTGACTTTTCGTGTGACACTGAGCGACCTCACACAGGGCGAAACAGAAAAAACAGCCACAGAATACATTACGCTGCATGAGGCGGTGCCCGTGCCGACGGAAATGATCGATTATTCCGTGGATGCGCTGCCCAGACTGAATAACGCCGCTCTTTTGCAGGTGCCGCCGCGGGGTGCTGTTCAACTGTGGCTTGACATAAACACCAAAGGACTGGCGCCGGGCGAATGGAACTGCAAAGTGATGCTTGCGAGCCTTCAGTGCGATTCGATCAGAACAGAAGTGCCGCTGACTGTCAGGCTCTACGACACAGCGCTGCCCGAAGAGCAGCCCCTTTCTCTGTGCCACTGGGGCTATGTGGAGCGGTCCATGCTTCGGCATATCCCGGAAAAGGCGCTGGAAGATCAGATCTCTCACGGCACCAATGTCTTTGTCGGCACCATCTTTCCTCAGGCGCAGTATAACGAACAGGGCGAACTGGTCAGCGGGCCCGACTTCAGCGCTCATGATGCCTATGTGAAAGCCCATGCCCCCCACGGTATTATCCTGTTCTGCGGTTACCAGCATTCGCTGAGAGGACCGGGCGGGGTGAATTCCGACGCTTATGCGAAAGCGCACAAAGAGTGGCTGAAACGCTGGGTCGCCCATCTGAAGGAACTCGGCGTGGGTTACGATGGATTTGCGCTCTATCCTGTTGACGAGCCGGGGCTTAATGACGGTCTGGTGGAACAGTATATCCGGATGGCAACACTGGCACGGGAAGCCGATCCGCAGATTCTGCTCTATACCGACCCTGTCATGCGTATTACTGAAGCGGAGCTGGAGGCGATGGTGCCTCTCGTGGATATCTGGTGTCCTCACCGCAAAGGACTCGTCCTGGAGCCGAGCAGCGCAAAGAAATTCGAAATTATCCGCAATTCCGGAAAAACAGTATGGACTTATGAATGCGACGACAACGTAAAGCATCATTCGCCCGTCGGTTATTATCGCTGCCAGGCGTGGCTTGCCAAATCACGCAGCCTTACCGGCATCGGCTTCTGGTCTTACTGCACCTCGCAGGATGATCCCTGGTTCCGCCCCGGAGTCCGCCATGATTATCTCATGGTTTATCCCGGCACTGATGTTGTGTCAAGCAAGCGCTGGGAAGCCGTCCGTGATGGCGTCGAAGACTACACGCTTCTGTCACTTCTGGAAAAAAGAGCGGAAAAGGCGGAAGGTCCTCTGAAGGCGGAGATCAGTCTGTTTCTGAAAGAAACAGTGGATGCCATTGCCCGATATTGTGGTGACGATGAAGATGGCACGCTGCCCGGTCCCGGTGGCGAACCTGAAGTCCGTCGGGTAACAGACAGGCGTGTGGAGCATCTGAAAGCGGCGCGCCGGGAAATTGCCCGGTATCTCTCGCTGCTGCACTAAGCCGCTGCTGATATACGGAACCCTCAGTTTCCTCCGTTCTGCCCGCCGGGACGGAGGAAACTTTCCCTTATTCCCTCAGGGCTGCAGGGTCAGCCTGTGCATCCCATGCTTTTCTGCTTCATCGCGGCTGAGGAATGCATACCGGTATTCTCCGCGCATGAAAAGCGGTGCCTGATCGGCATAATGCGGGCTGCGCAGGTGACCGGAATTGCCTGTCGGCAAAATGGACAGAGAGCGCCCGGGGTCGGCAAAATCAATGAGTCGCCGGGTGGACGGCCCTGCAATAACCGGGTAGCGATGCAGTTCTTTGCTCACCATGTTGTTGATTGTCTGATTGGCGCCCGGTGCTTCCAGCGGACCGATGTTCACACGGCGCCCAAGCAGAGGCAGGTAGCCGAATGGATGGGTGAAGGTCAGCTGATGCACTCTGCCCCAGCGCCAGTCCCGCATGTTGGCACCCAGTTCTTTTTTCATGCGTACGCAGGCATCCTGCAGAGCTCGGGCTGCGGCTTCGGCTGCCGTCTCTTTGTCCTCCGTCGCCCGTCGGTCCCACCAGAGGTTCTCCCGGTCATCCAGCAATTGCTGCATGGCGTACCAGTGATCCTCGCAGGCGACATACAGGCGGAAAAGTTCCGGATCCAATTTGTCGCTGAACAGTTCCTGAAAAAGGCTGTCCAGCCAGAAATGAAAAAGTGTTGTCTCCACACTGTCTGTGCTCTGACGGCCGTCCCAGCGCTTCAGTCGGCGCAGCGCTTCTTCTGATGCGGCGTCCTGTTCCTTCATGCCGGATTCCGCCAGAGCGATCATCCGACTCACCAGCGGACGCAGTGCGTAGCCCTGAATATCGGTCTGTACAGCCCGCAGCGCTTCAATGGTCCAGTCTTTCCGGCTTTCCAGAATCTCCCGGATGCGCCCCGCCCTGTCCCCCGGCTTGAAGTAGCCGCTCAGCCGGGAAATCTCACAGGGTGCCGTGCCTACAGGTCCTGCTGTCGGCAGATTGTTCGCCGTGACAATCATGCCTTCCGGCGGATTTTTCAGATGCAGCCAGTCCTGGGCGTGATAAAGGTTTCTTTTTACAGACGCAGCTTTTTCCGCCGGAATAACGGATTTGGAATCCACTCCGGGCGGATAATAGGAAAGTGTACCTGTGCCCCACCAGGCAATAGTGCCGTCCCGATCAGCGTAGCTGACATTCACCCGGTAGGCAGTGATTTTGCGTACACCTTGTTCAAACGCCTCGTAGTTTCGCGCATGCGCCATCTCATAAAAACCGCACAAATCAGCGAAACATCCCCCTGTCTTGCCGCTCCAGCTTACAGCAAGCGGCGGCCCGTCATAGGCATGCAGTAATTTAAAAAAGTCACAGCAAAGAACACCCAGCGGGCAGCTGCGGCACTCATAATATCTGTCTTTTCCGAAACGTACGGAAATACGGTGCTGCTCCACGGTAAAAGGATGCCAGTTTCCTTCGTGAAAATATTCATTCGGATTGTCCGGATTGAGTCGGAGCAGTTGAAGGTCTGTGTCATCCGTGTTGAGCATGGTCAGCGCCCATCCGCAGAAATCATTATGCGCAATCAGCGGTACGGGCAGCGGGGTCATGTAATAGCCGTAGCACTCAAAGGAACCGCCCGACACATGCGCCTCATACCAGATCGACGGGTTGGTAAAAATGATATGCGGATCATTGGCAAGGATAGGCTTGCCACTTTTTGTCCTGTCACCCGACAGCACCCAGGAATTACTGCCGGGCGGCGCCTGCCGCCAGTCGGGCGACATCACAAGTCGCAGCCAGGTCGCCGCCTGATGCACCCCGGCGATTGTTTCTGCTGTCGGCTTTTCCTCTTCCATCCAGGCCTGCTGCAATGCCGTCGCTTCTTCCAGGCTCTCCATTATCGTGACGGGAATTTTTTCCAGCCCGTTAAAGAGTACATCCGCATCGTACTCCGGTATTTTTTCACGGATCATGCTCTTCATCAGATCCGTTCGCAAACCATCGGCGAAACTGATGGGCAACGTGCCCGCCACTGCCAGACAATCTTCCAGCGCAAAAGGGCGGCAGGGAATTTTCAGGGCGTGAAATTCCCAGGGAAGCACCCCTTCGCCGATAAAATGATTGATTCCTGCAAGAAAGGCATGCATGGAAGACAGCATTTCTTCGGGAAACAGCTCTTCCGGATGCGCCGCCACACGCTGTGCCAGATCGCCTACGCCCATCAGTCGGATGAGGCAGTCCGCCTTTACCAGTGGCGGCCCCAGAATCTCGGACAGCTGACCATGCGCCATTCGCCGGAAGCATTCCATCTGAAAAAGCCGGTCCTGCGCCATACAGTAGCCCAGGGCAAAATGAGCATCCGCTTCCGTGGCGGCGCGGATATGCGGGATGCCCCATTCATCGCGCAGCACTGTTACGCTGTTGTCCAGCGGACATCCCGCCACAGTACCGTCCCAGTCCGGCAGGCACCGGTAACTCCAGGATACTGTCTGATACACATGAACGGACAGCAGTACCGCAGCGATTCCGGTCAGGAGCAGCAGCCCTGCTAAAAAGCGACGTATCCATTTCCACATCACAGCCATGGCATGCCCTTCCCAGCGTGTGAGTTTCAATACCCGCGTTATTTCACGTCCGCCCGGCAGTACTCAGGCACTGAGCACCGTCTCCGAGGCTTTTCCGTTAGACCGATCCGAAGCCTTATTCAGTTTCGTTTCATGCAAAGAAAGGCAGGGAAGGCCGATGGGTCAGGATTTCGAACAAAACCGCCCATACTGGCGAAGCAGTTCCGCATCATCCATCTTCCCTATAAGAAGCCGGGTAGTTGTGATTGCCTTTTCACCTGCTTTTATCGTCCGCCCGAAAAGCGAAAAATACATGCTGAAATGAGCGTCACCGTCCTGGGGCGCCATAACAGCAAAGCAGTCCTCCGCCCGTGCCATGAGAGCAACGGTCAGCCCGGTTGCCTCGTGTCGTCTGAAAATCAGCGGATGGGCATAGTCCGCCGGGATCGTCCAATCCACCGGACTGGGAGGAATCGTCCAGCGGCCGTCACGGATCAGGGAAAGCCCTCGGCTTTCTCCCGGAAAAGCCTGCCAGGCACCTGCTGCCGGATCCGCCTTCAGGAAAGAAGGTTCACCCCCCGGTTTTTTTACGAAGATCTGTGCCGACGGGAACCCTTCTGTCATGTAGGAGGAAAGAAAAACCTCAAAGTCGGGAAGGTCTTCCACAGCTTCCACAATCGTTTCAACGTCCAGAATGCCTGCTTCCACCCAGTGGTAAATGCCGCGAAGAACATAAGGCCGCCCTTCAGCCGCCTGCCAGCGAACTTCAAGGCAATCCCGTCCGTGCAGCTCCGTTTCTGCAGGAAGGGCGCGCATGCTCTCCACATAACGGTGGTTGGTGGAGAAAATCCGGTAATAACTGAACAGCCCGTAGGGGGAAGCCAGTGCCATGCCGGTTTCTCTGTAGACAAGCGGTGTTATTCCGCAGACAGAGCCGGAGGCATCTATTTTCCCGGAAAGAAGGGGCGATTTCAGGATATATTCCTTATTTCCCGCACCCTTTTGGAAAAAACAGCTGTCCGGTACGCCGTTACCGGCAGCCCCCGCAACAAATCCGGCAAGAAGCAGGATCGATAAAATCATAGAACAACTCCTTATTCGAGGTGGCTTCACCTGTTGAGAAAATTATAGCACAGGAAAACATGGAAAACTTTTAAAGGTAAGAAAGGCGCCCGTTTTCAGCGTTTCTCTGAAAATTGTTGCTTACGGCGTTTATTTAGCAATAGAAATACCTGTTCAAATGTTATCTCTGAGTGGTACAAAAGTTTTCTCTGAAACAAGGGCTTTTCCATGCAAAAAGTGTTGACCATTGTGCTTGCCGGCGGTATGGGTGAACGGCTCTATCCGCTGACAAAAGAACGAGCGAAACCGGCGGTTCCCTTTGGCGGGCTGTACCGCATCATCGATTTCACCCTTTCCAACTGCTTCAATTCCCATTACCGGCGTATTCTGGTGCTGACCCAGTACAAATCAAATTCTCTCGCCCGGCACATTTCGCATAGCTGGAATATCATGCATACGGAACTGGGTGAGTTCATTGAAGTGATCCCTCCGCAGATGCGTGTCAACAGCAACTGGTATCTTGGGACTGCTGATGCCCTTTATCAGAATCTTTACTCCATTAACCAGGCCGACCCGGAAGAAGTGCTGATCCTGAGCGGTGACCACATCTATAAAATGAATTATCAGAAGATGCTCCGACAGCATCTGGAGACGGAAGCGGATCTGACCATTGGCGCCATAGAAACGCCTGTGTCCGATGCAAGCCGCTTCGGTGTTTTTGAAGTGGACAACAGCAGCCGGGTGCTCAGCTTTGAAGAAAAGCCGCCGCAGCCCCGCACCATCCCGGGCAACCCGTCGGCAGCACTCGTCTCCATGGGTATCTATATTTTTAAAGCGAAGGTTCTGAAAGAGGTACTGGAAGCCGACGCTTTTCTTCCGGGAAGCAGCCACGATTTCGGCAAAGACGTTATACCCCGTATGGTGGAAAACCAGCGCGCCGTTTATGTATTTAATTTTCAGGATGAAAACAAAAAAGATGCAAAATACTGGCGTGATGTGGGTACACTTGACAGTTACTGGGAAGCAAATATGGATCTGGTAAGTGTGGACCCTCACTTCAATCTGTATGACCGGAAGTGGCCGATGCGCACCCATGTCCCCAGCCTGCCCCCCGCCAAGTTTGTTTTCGCCGATCCGGGAGTCCGTTTTGGTGCCGCTGTGGACTCAATAGTCAGCCCGGGCTGTATCGTGAGCGGCAGTCTGGTGGATCACTGCGTTCTGGGTCCTGAAGTGCGGATTAACTCCTACTCGGAAGTGCATGAGAGTATTTTGTTTGACCGGGTTGTGGTCGGAAGAAAAAGCCGCATCCGCCGTGCCATTATCGAAAAAGACGTTGTAGTTCCGGAGAAAACTGTCCTCGGCTATAATCTGCAGGAAGATGCCCGCTACTTCCGGGTGACGGAAGGCGGCATTGTTGTGGTTGAGTCCACAGAAAAGCTGCTGGCACATCAGCAGAAAATATAAAGGGCGGCCCTTTTACAAAGAACCGCCCTGTTTTCATCGCTCAGCCGATCTGAAAATGATAGTTCCCGGCTGCCAGATCGCAGTACAGCAGTCCCTCCTGTACACGGATGTTGGTGATACCGGAGCTCTCTTCCAGGGGAAGACCGCTTTCTTTTACAGCGTCAATGGATGCGGCGGGCAGCACCAGTGAAGCGGTACTGTTGGGCGGTACTTCCGCCAGATACTCCAGCCCGGTCTCATCTTTTTTCCAGGCGCTCAGAATCTGGCCATAGGGTGAATGGTGTACGGCGCGCACCATGCCCAGCCCGCTCTCCAGACCGGGCGCCAGGGTAAAGTGCTTGAACCCCGGGTGTGCTTCATCCAGTTGGATGCCGCCAAGTCCTGCGATAAACCACATGCCGACAGAAATCATGGTGTTGTGAATCTGGGAGTTGTCGCCGTCCCATTCTTCCCAGATGGTGGTCGCACCGTTTTTAAGCATGAAACCGTAGCTGGGATAGGTCTCCTTGGTGTGCATGAGAGTCAGGAGGTCATTGCGCCGTTCGAGGAGGAGGAGCCGCGCCATGTAATAGTTGCCGTGCATCCCCGTATTCAGGTGTCCGTCTCGGGTTTCTACTATATCCTTCTCGAGAGCGGAAAAGACGCCGGCACGTTTATCCGGCGGTGTAATGCCAAAAAGAAGGGGCATGGCAAGATAGGTCTGCTCGCCGTTGGCATAAGTGACACCGTCTTCATTCAGGAAACGTTCATGCAGCGTTTTCGCCAGATGAGCCGCTTTGTCCGCATATTCTTTCGCCGTCTCCGGCTCTCCCATAAGTACCGCCACTTTCGACGCCAGCTGAAGGCAATGCACCAGATAGCAGTTGTTGAAGAAGAGGGTTGACAGATCATCGACCCGGTCTTTGCCCTGTTTGCGTCCCGGCGGCACCCAGTCTCCGAGAAAACTCCAGGTTGCCAGACTGTTGCCGATACCTACATAAGGTCTGAGCAGCTCGTCCTCCATTTTTGTGTCAATGAATTTCAGCCAGCCCTTCATCATAGGCCAGTTCTTTTCCAGAATCCGAAGGTCGCCGTAGGAGGTATAAACCATCCAGGGCATGGTGATGCAGAAACCGCTCCACACGGGACCGCCCCCGGCTTCCTGGGAATTGGGCGCCGTATAAGGCACGTCACCGTCAGGTGCCTGGGACAGACGCCAGTCTTCAGCCCACTTGGCATAAAAAGGGTTGCTCTTGAAATTCAGCATGGCAGCTTCCATGGAGGTGCCGGAATCACCGCCGTAACCGAGACGTTCACGATGCGGGCAATCCACTGTATAGCCGCCCAGACTGAGGCATTGATGCGTCCAGATCGTGGTATTGTAAATGTCATTGAGGAGGGAATTATCGCAGGAAAATTCCGCGGCATGATCATAGCCCGTCGAGATCATGCGTCCGCTGATTTCTTCCAGTTTGGGTTCCCGGGGCAGGCCTTTCAAAATGGCATAGCGGAAGGCATGATAGTTAAAACGGTTGCAGAAGGACTCGCCGCCGCCGCCTTTTGCCACATAGGTATCCTGCTGGCTGTAGGTCTGAAATCTGCCGTCAGGAAACTGCTTGTCCGCAAATTCCATGTGCACTTCCGTCCCGGATTTTAACTCATCCGGAAAGCGAAGCATAAACCAGCCGGTATAATTACGACCCATATCCACCAGATAGCCGTCACCGTGCCGCTTCACAGAAGCGGGCGTAATCTCATCCAGCAGACGGTTGGGTTCCATCATCTGGGCTTCGATGCGCGGCCCTTTTTCTCCGTCAAAATCATAGACGGTCACGTCCTGCCAGCCGGATGCATCAAAGCCGGCGCGGCTCCATCCCGTAATTTCTTTCACTGCGTCCACGTGCTCGCCGCCATAACCGCCGCTCATCCCTTTGCCAATCGGCGTAATATGGCTTTTTGCCGTCTTCCAACTTGCGTCGGTCACGACTTTTTTCCGGGTGCCGTCGGCAAACACCAGTTCCAGCTGGGCTTTGACAACGGGTCCACGATCAGTCAGCAGACCAAGCACTCCCGTAGACCAGCCGCGCCCCAGCCAGATGCCGACGCAGTTTTCTCCAGCCTGCAGATGATCCGTAACATCATGCGTCAGATAAAGCCCCCGTTTTGAGTAGTCGCTCACTGCCGGGGAAAGCACTTCCTCCCCGATCTTTTCTCCGTTCAGGTACAGCTCATAGTAACCGAGCGCGCATACATGGGCATAGGCACGCACCGGCTTTTCCGCCAGATCAAACGCATGGCGCATAAGCGGAAGCGGTCCCTGATGTTCATGAATCCAGTCAACGCCGATCCAACGCCCTTCCCAGTCCTGAATGCCCGCTTCCGGACGGTCTGCGGGGCCCACGGTAAAACGTGCGGGCGCACTCCACTCCGATGCTTCCCCCTGTGTGTCCCATATACGCACCATCCACTGGCATTCCATGCCTGAAGACAGTTTCACCTGATCCAGAGGTATCAGATGGGAGTCGGACGACTCCACTTTACCCGAGTCCCATAGAAGCTTGGGTTCATGCCCGCCATTCACATGCACTTCAAACACGCCTATCTGATACGCCGATTGCGCAAGCCCGCGCTTACCCGGCTCAACCCGCCAGGACACCCGTGGCACAGCGCAATCAATGCCCAGCGGATCCTTGAGATTTTCGCAGCGCAGCTCGCCTACGACAATCTGAGGAAAAGAAGGGGCAGCGAAAAATGCTGAGCAGGCGCAGAGCCCGAAGAGACGCAGAAAGAGACGCATGTTCATAGGGAAGCCTCCGTGGTTGGTTTTGATTCACTGCTATTTTAGGAATGGTTGCGGGGAGATGTCAACAGAAAGGGCACGGAAAAGATAAATCCGCAGTCATTGATCCGCGGTCATTGACTTTAAATTGCCCATTCTGGTTCAATACGCAGGACGGTTGTGCCGTCCATCCTCCGGGGGTTCCCATACAACGGTCCGGTACACTCCGGGCAAGGGTTTACATCCCCCTGTCTCTTTTCCTTTCAACGATTCCCCATAAGGCTTTTATATCGATGCAGTCCCAGTATTTTTCCCGTATAGCCGGCGAATTAAAAATTTCCGTTCATCAGGTGCAGGCGATCTCCGGACTTCTTGCGGAAGGTGCGACCATTCCCTTTATGGCGCGGTACCGCAAAGAAGCGACAGGTTCATTGGATGAAGTGGCACTCACAACCATTCGAGATACCCTGGGTCAGCTGGAAGAACTGGACAAACGGCGAGAAGCTATTCTGAAATCGCTGGACGAGCGGGATTTGCTTACCGATGCCCTGAAAGCAGCCGTATTACAGGCGGAGAGTCTGGCGGTGCTGGAAGATGTGTATCTGCCCTGGCGCCCGAAGCGGCGTACCCGTGCCGCCATTGCCCGGGAAAAAGGACTGGCACCTCTGGCGGACGCATTGCTGCTGCAGGAGCCGGGCGATCCGGCGGAACTCGCAGCGGCGTATATCAGTGAAGAAAAAGGTGTTGCCACAGCGGAAGAGGCACTGCAGGGCGCCCGGGATATTCTTGCCGAAAAAGTGAGTGAAGACGGCTCTGCCCGTGCGCTGCTCCGTGATTTCTTCCTGCAGGAAGGGCAGTGCGTCACCCGCGTGCTTAAGGACAAAGAAGAGGAAGGGGCAAAGTTCAGGGACTATTTCGACTGGTCGGAAAAAGCCGCAACGGTTCCTTCCCATCGGTTTCTCGCCATGCTTCGGGCGGAAAAGGAAGGCATTGTAAGTTTTTCCATAACCCCCGACCGGGAGGAGGCGATCCGTCGTCTCCGCGCCCTTTTTGTGACGGCTTCTGTGCCGGCTTCTCAAGAAGTGTTGCGGGCGGTTGAAGACGGATATGTCCGCCTCATGGAGCCATCCCTGGAATCAGAGACCAGAAAGACTCTGAAAGAGGCGGCAGATAGGGAGGCCATCCGGGTATTTGCAGATAATCTCAAGGAACTGCTCATGGCATCGCCTCTGGGAAGGAAACGGGTGCTCGCTCTGGATCCGGGCTTCCGTACCGGCTGCAAGATGGTCTGCCTTGATGCGCAGGGCAAACTGCTCCACGACAGCGTTATTTATCCGCACAGCGGCGAGCGTGCCCGGGAGGAATCCGGTCGCATGCTTCTCGCCCTGTGTCATCAATATGAAATCGAAGCCGTCGCCGTGGGTAACGGCACAGCAGGCAGGGAAACGGAAGCATTTGTCCGGGAAGTGATGCCGGACGCAACTATCCCGCTGGTCATGGTAAATGAGTCGGGCGCGTCCATTTATTCGGCATCGGAAACGGCTCGCTCTGAATTTCCGGATAAGGACGTTACCGTCCGTGGTGCAGTCAGCATCGGCAGGCGGCTTATGGATCCGCTGGCAGAGCTGGTGAAGATCGATCCCAAATCCATCGGAGTGGGTCAGTATCAGCATGATGTCGATCAGGCACGGCTGAAGCAGAGTCTGGAAGATACCGTCATGAGCTGCGTCAACAGCGTGGGCGTGGATCTCAACAGCGCAAGCCGCGAGCTGCTCATGTATGTATCCGGTCTGGGTCCGCAGCTGTCGGGTAACATTGTGGCATACCGCAACGAGCACGGCCCCTTTTCCTCACGGGCTCAGCTGAAAAAAGTACCCCGGTTGGGCCCCCGCGCTTTCGAGCAGTCGGCGGGATTTCTCCGTATTCCCGAAGGAAAGAACCCACTGGACGGCAGTGCGGTGCATCCGGAACGTTATGGGCTTGTGGACGCCATGGCGAAGGATCTTGGCTGTACGGTGAAAGATCTTCTGGCGGACACAACGCTTCGGGCACGTATCCGTCCGGAAAACTATGTGAGCGATACTGTGGGCCTTCCGACGCTGTACGATATCCTTGAGGAGCTGGCAAAGCCCGGACGAGACCCGCGCAAACAATTCGAAATCTTCCAGTTTTCCGGGGACGTGCAAGCTATCGGCGATTTGCTGCCCGGCATGCGTCTGCCCGGTATCGTCACCAATGTGACGGCTTTCGGTGCCTTTGTCGATGTGGGCGTACATCAGGACGGACTGGTGCATATCAGCCAGCTGGCTGACCACTTTGTGCGTGATCCCAACGAGGTGGTGCGTGTGCAGCAGCGGGTTCAGGTCACAGTAATCGAAGTGGATGTGCCGCGCAAACGGATTTCCCTGTCCATGAAAAGTGATGCGGTTCCGTCGGAAAGAACGGTTCCGGGTGATCGGCAGAAAAGAGCGGGCGGCGGGAAAAAGAATTCAGAGCAGCAGCGAAGCAGCGGATCTATCTCGCTGGATTTGAAAGATAAGCTGTCGGCACATTTCAAAAATTAAGGCGCAGGGGTACGGAGACCTGTTTTCTCAAACAGCCAGCCCAATGCTTCGCAGGCATCAGCGTAGTTGGTATCGTGGCCGCCCTCAGGACTCAGCAGAAGCAATGTGTCCGTGTTCTGCCCGCGGAGTTTTTCTGCAAGCCGCACAATGCTGTCCGACGGGGTGACGGTGTCTTTTCCGCCAGCAGTCAGCGCCACAGGCATCCGAAGGGACGTTGCCTGCAGCTCGGCGCTGCGCCGGATATATTCCTCCGGCACGGTATCTTTGGTTCCGCCGAAGGATTCGGCTATGGCATCCTGAAAGCCCGTGTATTCCACGTGGTTTGCAATGCCGTTCATTGCCAGGACCCCCTGAACCAGATCGGGATGAAGGGCGGAGAAAGTGAGCGCTGATGCCCCGCCCATGGATCCGCCGGCAAGAATAACTTTCTCCGGATGATGGCGTTCCTTCCATTCATCGAGGATCTGGCGCAGGTCGGCTTCGGCAGCAGGGCCCATCCACGACGTGGCGGCGCGGTAATCCGGCAGAAGCAGCACCAGCCCAAAACGCTGTGCCATATCCCGGACGGCGCGGCATTCGTCCCGATCCTGACGGATGCACTGCCACCGGTCGGATCCATGTCCGTGAAGCATTACCAGCAGAGGTGCTCCATCCGGCGATGCAAGAGGTTTCGGAAGCAGCAGCACATAGCGTTCTTCGCTGCCGTCGAAATCAGAAACAAAGGCGTGATCCGTTGCCCGTGCTTCTGCCTGCGCATCAGCCCAGGACAGGGCCCCTTGAAAAACAGCGATGCAAAGCAACAGAAAAAAAGAGAAACTGCGACACACAGAGCGAACTCCTTCTTCAATCAGAGCATCGTCCGGACAATATCCCAGACCTGACGGACGCCCTCTCCTGTTTCGCTGGAAAAAGGAATGATCAGTCCGTCCTGATCAAGACCCAGCTGCCCCCGGATTTCCTTCAGCTGCCTGTCCCGCTGGCTGCGCTTCAGTTTGTCCACTTTGGTGGCAATAATCAGCGTGGGCTTCTCGCTTTCCTCGAGCAGCTCCAGCATATGAAGGTCGTTTTCTGTCGGATCATGGCGCACATCCAGCAGTACCGCCACAATTTTCAGACTGTCACGATGACGAAGGTAGTCCAGCATACGACGGCTCCATTCGTCCTTCACAGATCGTGCTACCCGTGCATAGCCGTAGCCGGGCAGATCCACAAAGTACCAACGCCCTTCCACATCAAAAAAATTAATGGTCTGGGTTTTGCCCGGTTTGCTGCTCGTTTTGGCAAGATCCTTCCTGCCCAGCAGTTTGTTAAGAAGGCTCGATTTGCCCACATTCGACCGACCGACAAAGGCGATCTCCGGACGGTTACCCGGAGGAAACTGCTCCGCTTTCAGAGCGCTGCAGATAAAATGAGCATTAATCGATGCCATAAAGTGCCTCTCTTTTCACACAACGGCGAGCCGCCGGGCGGGATTCAGCCTTTCGCTTTTTTCCCGGAAGCCTTCTTCACCAGCGGGGTGCGGCGCGCTCCGCTTTTTTTCGTGCCGTCAATGCCCGGAAAAAGAATGGGGAGTGCCTCTTCCACACGGGAAACAAGAGAAAACCGGACCTTTTCTCTGATTTCCAGAGGCAGGTCGGGAAAGTCCTTTTCGTTTTCGTCCGGCAGCACCACATGACAGATGCCGGCACGATATGCGGCGATCACCTTTTCCTTGATTCCGCCCACCGCCAGCACCCTGCCGCGCAGCGTGATTTCGCCGGTCATGGCGATGGCGGGTGCCGGTGCCTCCTGCCTGAGAGCGGACAGGAGAGATACGATCATGGCAAGCCCTGCCGAGGGACCGTCTTTGGGGATCGCCCCTTCCGGGATGTGCACATGAACGTCCGTGTTCTTGTAAAACTCTGCAGCAACTCCCAGCGATGCCGCCCGGGTGCGGATATAGGTATAGGCCGCCGCCGCCGATTCCTTCATTACGTCGCCCAGCTGGCCTGTGAGCTGCAGTGCGCCTTTGCCCTGCATTACACTCGATTCGATACGCAGCACCTCACCGCCCGTGTAGGTCCACGCCATGCCGATGGCAACGCCGATATCCGCCAGGGTTTCCGGCTGGATTTCGCCGTAGGGCGGGGGACCCAGCAACGCAACAATTTCTTTGCTGTCCAGAACGGTAATCACTTTTGTCTCGCCGTCCACAATCTTCCGGGCGATCTTGCGGCAGAGCGAGGCAATGGACCGATCCAGTTCACGCACCCCCGCTTCTCTCGTATACCGCTGGATCAGGGTCTCCATCCCTTCTTCCGTGATGGTAAGTCCCACTTTATTCAGTCCGCATTCGTTGATCTGTCTGGGCTGCAGGTACAGCCGGGCGATTTCATATTTCTCTTCCGGTGTATAGCCGGGGAGGCGGACAATTTCCATGCGATCCTGCAGGGGCAGCGGAATGTTGTATTCATTATTGGCGGTGGTAATAAAAAAGACCTCGGAAAGATCGAAGCCCACTTCCAGAAAGTGATCGCTGAAATGTTTGTTCTGTTCCGGATCGAGCGCTTCCAGAAGAGCCGAGGATGGGTCGCCCCGAAAATCGGCGCTCAGTTTATCTATCTCGTCCAGCATCATCACCGGATTTTTTACGCCCGCGTCTTTGATCCCCTGAATCAGGCGGCCCGGAAGGGCACCCACATAGGTGCGGCGATGACCGCGGATTTCTGCCTCATCGCGAATCCCGCCCAGTGAGAGACGTACAAATTTACGGCCCATTGCCTGAGCGATGGACTGACCGAGCGATGTTTTGCCCACGCCTGGCGGGCCAACAAGACAGAGGATCGGACCTTTGCCCGCACGGTTCAGTTTGCGCACCGCAAGAAACTCGAGAATGCGCTCCTTTACCTTTTCCAGGCCGAAATGATCGGCATCCAGCGTTTCTCTGGCCTTTTTCAGATTGATGGCATCACGGGTTCGTTTGCTCCAGGGCATGTCACAGAGCCATTCGAGATAGCCGCGAAGCACGGCGCTGTCCGGGCTCATAGGTGGGAGACGCTCGTAACGGCGGAGTTCGCGCATGGCCTTTTTCTTGATTTCCGCAGGCATATTCGCCGACTCGATCATGTTTTCGAGCTCCAGCGTATCTACGCCTGACTCGTCCATCATGCCGAGCTCGGACTGAATCAGACGGAGCTGTTCCTGCAGATAATGCTCTCGCTGACCCCGTTCGATCTGCTTGCGGATCCGGCGCCGTGCATCCCGCTCAATTTGCGCCAGTTCGATCTCCCGTTCCAGATAACTGACCAGCAGCTTGTATCTTTTAAGCAGAGGTACCGTTTCCAGAAGCGTTTGCCTTTCTTCCAGACTCAATGGAAGATAGGCACTCACCGTATCTGCAAACTGGTCTTCATCAGTCATTGAGCGGATGGTAAAAAGAATATCCATGCCCATTTTCTGGCTGTTCTCCAGATATTCCTCAAACTGATGGAGAACCGTCTGCTTCAATGCTTTCAGCTGTACGCTCTGCGAGGCAGGAGTCGGCATGCCACTCACTTCAACAATATAGGGAAGGCCCTCCAGATTGTAGGAAATAACCTTGCCCCGGGCGAGTCCTTCCACCACCACTTTCAGACCGCCGTCAGGCAGTCCCGCCACATTCACAATCTGCGCAAAAACACCGACGCGATGAAGATCCGTTGCCTTTGGATTGTCGACGGATGCATCCTTCTGAAGCACAAGAAAGAGAGGGGCGCGTTTAGATGCTGCCATTTCCACGGCGGCAAGTGAGGCGGAGCGTCCCACAAAAATAGGTGTCGCCATATGCGGAAAGATCACCGCATCCTTCAGAGGAAGAAGCGGAAGGGTGTACTTTTCGTTCTGTTCTCTTTTTACGTTAGGTTCTTTTCGTGCTTTTTTGGACGTGGAAGCCATAGGACTTGTTCCTGCATCAGATGCTGCTGTGATTGAATGCGATGCGATCCCTCCCGACGCAAAAGCCCGCACACAGCCGGACATAAAACAGATAAAAAACGGCGGACAAAAGCGCTCCCCCTGCCTATAGTATACGAAATTGAATGACACGACTCATAACGACGGCTGAAAATCGAACGGATTCAATGGTGAAACACTGCACCGCACCACTCCGCACCCCGTGTCACTACGTCGACAGAGTCACCTTGTCCACGGAGTCAACCCGTCCACAGAGTCAACCCGTCCATGGCGCCATTTTCGCACTGCCCGTCATTTCTTCCTCTCCCGTCATCACTGCACTCCCCGCCATGCTTGCTCCTCGCCCCGTGATTTCTTCCTCTCCCGTCATCACCGCTTCCCCCGCCATGCTTGCTCGCCCCGTCATTTCTGCTCCTCCCTGTCATCCCTTCCTCTCCCTGTCATCCCTTCCTCTCCCTGTCATCCCTGCCTCTCCCTGTCATCCCTGCCTCTCCCTGTCATCCCTGCCTCTCCCTGTCATCCCTGCCTCTCCCTGTCATCCCTGCCTCTCCCCGTCATTCCTGCGAAGGCAGGAATCTTAATCAGGATATGGACGGCTTGGCTTACACATCGCCCTGATCCACACCAAAGACTTCAAGACATACAAACACAAAATAATCCTTAATTTAAAAGACTTCTCCGCGTAGTTGTTAACAACGGTATGTCCCTGATTCAGTACACCTCGCGTTAAGATTCCTGCCTGCGCAGGAATGACGCCGGGGGGTGGGCGTGACGGCGGATGGGAGAAATGGCAGTGCCGTGTGTAGGACTGAAGGAGGAGGTATGTCTCAGGGCATCACTCCGCTGTGAATCCGAGTGACTGTCTTCGTCAGGATCCGCTTGTGTGCCAATGCGGAGATTGGCGTTCCCAGGGGAAGAATTGCATGTCTTCGGCGCTATTCCTGTACGCACTGTCATTTCCGTCTTATCCGCCGTCCCTGCACTCCTCGCCACGTTTGCCTTTCCCCGCCATTCCCGCTTCTCTCCCCGTCATTCCTGCGAAGGCAGGAATCTTAATCAGGATATGGACGGCTTGGCTTACACATCGCCCTGATCCACACCAAAGACTTCAAGACATACAAATCACTACAGTTCGCATATGAGAGATGTCGTGGCGGCATTCCCGCGTAGTTGTTAACAACGGTATGTCCCTGATTCAGTACACTTCGCGTTAAGATTCCTGCCTCTCCCCGTCATTCCTGCGAAGGCAGGAATCTTAATCAGGATATGGACGGCTTGGCTTACACATCGCCCTGATCCACACCAAAGACTTCAGGGCGCATAAATCCTTGCATTCCGTATTTAATTGATGCCGTGATGGTGTTCCCGCGTAGTTGTTAACAACGATATGTCCCTGATTCAGTACACCTCGCGTTAAGATTCCTGCCTGCGCAGGAATGACGAGGGGGAGAGGCAGGTATGACGGGAGAAAGCAGGAATGACGCCGGGGGGTGGGCGTGACGGCGGATGGGAGAAATGGCAGTGCCATGTGTCGGACTGATGGAGGAGGTATATCGCTGGACGTATTTCCGATACAGATTCGAGTGACTGTCTACGCCCTGACCCGCTTGTGTGCCAATCGACCTATTGGCAGGGGCGTGTGTGGTCCATGTTTATGGGAGGTATGTCCCGAGACGTATTTCCGCGGTGAGTCTGAGTGGCTGTCTTCGTCATGGCCCGATTGCCAGCCAATACGTCGATTGGCGTTCCCAGGGGAAGAATTGCATGTCTTCGGCGCTATTCCTGTACGCACTGTCATTTCCGTCTTCTCCGCCGTCCCTGCACTCCTCGCCACGTTTGCCTTTCCCCGCCATTCCCGCTTCTCTCCCCGTCATTCCTGCGAAGGCAGGAATCTTAATCAGGATATGGACGGCTTGGCTTACACATCGCCCTGATCCACACCAAAGACTTCAAGACATACAAATCACTACAGTTCGCATATGAGAGATGTCGTGGCGGCATTCCCGCGTAGTTGTTAACAACGGTATGTCCCTGATTCAGTACACTTCGCGTTAAGATTCCTGCCTCTCCCCGTCATTCCTGCGAAGGCAGGAATCTTAATCAGGATATGGACGGCTTGGCTTACACATCGCCCTGATCCACACCAAAGACTTCAGGGCGCATAAATCCTTGCATTCCGTATTTAATTGATGCCGTGATGGTGTTCCCGCGTAGTTGTTAACAACGATATGTCCCTGATTCAGTACACCTCGCGTTAAGATTCCTGCCTGCGCAGGAATGACGAGGGGGAGAGGCAGGTATGACGGGAGAAAGCAGGAATGACGCCGGGGGGTGGGCGTGACGGCGGATGGGAGAAATGGCAGTGCCATGTGTCGGACTGATGGAGGAGGTATATCGCTGGACGTATTTCCGATACAGATTCGAGTGACTGTCTACGCCCTGACCCGCTTGTGTGCCAATCGACCTATTGGCAGGGGCGTGTGTGGTCCATGTTTATGGGAGGTATGTCCCGAGACGTATTTCCGCGGTGAGTCTGAGTGGCTGTCTTCGTCATGGCCCGATTGCCTGCCAATACGTCGATTGGCGTTCCCAAGGGAAGAAGTACCTTTCTCCGGGATCATCCCGCTTCCCCCCGTCATTCCTGCCTCTCCCCGTCATTCCAGCTTCTCCCCGTCATTCCAGCTTCTCTTCCCGTCATTCCAGCTTCTCTTCCCGTCATTCCTGCGAAGGCAGGAATCTTAATCAGGGCATGGACGTCTTGCGCTGCACATCGCCCTGATCCCCACCAAAGGCTTCAGGACATACAAACACAAAATAATCCTTAATTTAAAAGACTTCTCCGCGTAGTTGTTAACAACGGTATGTCCCTGATTCAGTACACTTCGCGTTAAGATTCCTGCCTCTTCCCGTCATTCCTGCGAAGGCAGGAATCTTAATCAGGGCATGGACGGCTTGGCTTACACATCGCCCTGATCCACACCAAAGACTTCAGGGCGCATAAATCCTTGCATTCCGTATTTAATTGATGCCTTGATGGTGTTCCCGCGTGGTTGTTAACAACGGTATGTCCCTGATTCAGTACACCTCGCGTTAAGATTCCTGCCTGCGCAGGAATGACGAGGGGGAGAGGCAGGTATGATCCCGGAGAAAGCAGGAATGGCGCCGGGGGGGTGACGTCGGAAGGGAGAAATGGCAGTGCCATGTGTCGGACTGATGGAGGAGGTATGTCGCAGGACGTATTTCCGCGGCGAGTCTGAGTGACTGTCTTCGCCAGGACCCGCTTGTGTGCCAATCTCCGTATTGGCAGTGCCATGTGTCGGACTGATGGAGGAGGTATGTCTCAGGGCATCACTCCGCAGCGAGTCTGAGTGGCTGTCTTCGTCCGAACCCGCTTGTGTGCAATGCGGAGTGCAGCTCAAGAAAAAAGAGTCGCTTCCTGTTCAAGTCAGGAGACGTAAAAGGTTGATGTCCATGTGTTCATATGCTATCATTATATAAGAACTCTGCTGCCGGAACGCCGTGAGACACCGCTTTTTTTTCAGGGGATATGTTACTTAAGTGGCATAGAATGTTTTGTCGGTTCCGCAAGCGGTTCGGCAACGAAAAATATGTTTTTGTGTGCGCCTGTAGCTCAGTTGGATAGAGCATCTGCCTTCTAAGCCGAGGGTCGCAGGTTCGAATCCTGCCAGGCGCGCCATTTTTATTTTATGCCTGTAAATCCGCCTTTTCTACTGTATCCCGGGAAGGAAAGGGAGGAGCTGCTGTACGGGACGTTCGTTTTTTCCCGGCGGCATACTGACACCCCACGCAACGGCGGCAGCCGGATGCACCATCCTTCTTTTATGGCAGAACGGGATCTTTGACCTATTATGACCACACTCAATTCAACACAACAAGCGGCTGTCAGCGCCGCTTCCGGTCCTGTTCTGGTGCTTGCCGGAGCGGGCAGTGGAAAAACCCGAGTCATTATTGAACGGATGGCGTGGCTTGTGGAAGAAGAGGGTGTGTCTCCTCGCAGCCTTCTGGCACTCACATTCACCAACAAGGCGGCTTCGGAAATGCGTACCCGCTTTGCCCGTCGCCTGGGTGTGGAAACGGTTCCGGCTTTTATCGGCACTTTTCACTCCTTCGGACTGTGGGTACTGCGCCGCGAGGCAGAGACGCTGAATCTTTCGCCCAATTTTACTATCTTTGATGATTCGGATCAGTTGTCTCTGATGAAGCGACTTGTAAAAGATCTTCCCAAAAGTTTTCTGGCTGTATCGCCCCGTGATGCGCTGCGTTTTATCAGCCAGATTAAGCAGGTGGAGCCTTATCCCAATTGGAGCGATCCGGCGGAATCTCTTGAGGAAAAGAGTTTTCGTGAGCTCTGGGCGCGGTATCATGATGCCCTCAAAGCGTGCTCCGCTCTGGATTTTGATGATCTGACTGCTCTGACAGCGCACCTTTTCAGTACTTCGCCTGACGCCTGCGAACGGTACAGGCGTCGTTTTGCCCATGTTCTCGTGGATGAATATCAGGATACCAATCGCAGCCAGTATGTGATTGCGCGCAGCCTTGGTCTGGATTCCAATCTTTTTGTGGTTGGTGATGAGGATCAGAGTATTTACTCGTGGCGCGGCGCTGACATCAACAATATTCTGGACTTTGTCAAGGACTTTCCCCGGGCACAGGCCTTTCGTCTGGAAGAAAACTACCGGAGCACACAGAAGATACTGGATGCTGCCAATGCGGTGGTTGCCAACAATGTGAATCGCCTGGGCAAAACCTTGTTTACCCGCCAGCAGGAAGGGGAAGCGGTTCGTCTTTTTTCCGCTGAATCGGCGGAAGAGGAAGCCGCTTTTATTGCTGAGGATTATCTGAGACGGCAGCTGCCGGCGGGCGGCACCGCTGTTTTTTACAGAGCCCATGCACTGGCACGGCTTCTGGAAGAGGCACTCAGGGAGCGCCACATCCCTTATGTTGTTGTGGGCGGCATTAAGTTTTACAGTCGTCGCGAAATCAAGGATCTCCTTGCGTATCTGCGTCTTGCCGCCAATCCGCAGGATGACGAATCTCTGCGCCGGGTGCTCAATGTTCCTGTGCGCGGCATCGGCAACACGACCAGAGAGCGTCTGGAAGAATACGCCCGGCTGCGCAGCCAGCCGCTGCTTCAGGTACTGCGTGAGTGCGAGTTTGACGAAACTCTACCTGCCCGTGCCCGCAGCGCCGCTCTGGAGTTTGTGGAAATCATTGATTTTCTGGCTCATCAGGCAAAAAATCATCCGCTGGCAGCCCTGGTTGAAAAACTGATCGATCGTATCGGCTACCGGGACTATGTGCGCAAAAGTGACGAGAAGGAATTTCAGAACAGGATAGAGATTGTCGACGAGTTTGTTATTTCATGCAGACAGTATGATGCAGGCAAATCAGGGGGTCTTGAGGGTTTCCTGCAAGATCTCGCACTGCAGGCGGATGCCGATCAGTGGGATGCCGCTTCCGGTACCGTGACTCTGATGACCTGTCATTCCGCCAAGGGGCTCGAGTTCGATCACGTTTATCTGCTGGGCATGGAAGAGGACCTCTTTCCCATGGTTCGCTTTGACGATGACGAAGAGGACATGGAGGAGGAACGCCGGCTCTGCTATGTTGCCATGACGCGGGCACGGAAGACACTTACCCTGACTTACTCACAGAGCCGCATGGTCTATGGTGTGTCGCACAACCGCCGGGCACCAAGCCGCTTCCTGAAAGAGGCCGGTCTGCACCGGCTTAAGGCGGTCGATTATTCCGGCAGGGAAAAAACAGGCGTAAAGGCGGACACGCCGGTTCTGGCTGCCGCCGCGGCGCCAGCTGAAGTGGAACTGCGCAACGGCATGGCTGTTCGACATGCACGTTTCGGCCGCGGTATTGTATTATATACAAAAGGTGCTGGTGAGCGATTGCAGGCACGCATCCGTTTTGACACAGGGCGTGTTGCCATGCTTCTGGTGGCAAAAGCGCCGCTGGAAATACTTGCGAAAAAATAATTGCCCTTCTTCAATGACTGAATGGGCGGCGTCGTAAAGCTGAAGCTCAAAGGATTGTTCATGGAACAGGATCTCGAAGAACTGCGCGCAAAAATTGATGCGCTTGACAGCAAAATCATTGAGGCGCTGAACGAACGTGCGAATGCCGCCCGTGCCATTGGTGAACTGAAGCGGAGCGCTCAGGCGCCGATCTATGTGCCGGAACGCGAAAAAAATGTACTGGACCGGCTGGTTGCACGCAATCAGGGTCCCCTGAACAATAAAGCGGTCATTTCCATTTATCGCGAAATCATCAGTGCGATCCGTGCACTGGAAAAGCCGACCAGCGTTGCATTTCTCGGACCCCGGGACACCTTCAGTCATATGGCGGCTCTTCGTGTTTTCGGGCTTGCCGCCGAATACCTGCCGCTTCCGTCTTTTCTGGATGTTTTCACTGAAGTGGAGCGCCGGCGCATCGATTATGGTGTGGTGCCGGTGGAAAGTTCCATGGGCGGGTCTGTGAGCGACACGCTGGACAAGTTTATCTCTTCCAATCTGAAGGTGGTGAATGAAGTTTTGCTGCACATTACGCAGAACCTGCTGTCCAATTCCCCGCTCAGTGAAGTGCGTCGTGTCTATTCCAAGGACAACGCTATTCTGCAATGCCGGAACTGGCTGCGCGCCAACCTGCCGGGAGCGGAACTGATCGAGACAAGCAGCACGGCGGAAGCGGCACGACGTGCAGCGGAGGAGCCGGGCACAGCCGCCATTGCCAGCCGTCTTGCCGCACAGACTTATAATCTGGAAATTCTGGCGGAACGCATTGAAGATGCGCCGCACAACTATACACGTTTTGTTGTCATCGGACAGCAGATGGTAAAAAGAACCGGTGATGACAAGACATCGATTCTTGTCTGGGTCAAGGACAAACCCGGAGCGCTGTACAATATGCTGCTGCCCTTTTCCCGGCGCAATATCAATCTGACCCGCATTGAATCCAGACCCTCCCAGCAGAAAGCGTGGGAGTATGTATTCTTCATTGATTTTCTCGGGCATGTGGAAGATGAGATGGTGCAGGAAGTGCTAGCGGAGGTGGGGGATCATGCACGTAATTTAAAAGTGCTGGGCTCTTTTCCACGGGCGGAACTGCAGGAATAGCCACTGCTTCAGTCTGATATAAAAGAAGAGCACTGCCTGGTTTCGGGCAGTGCTCTTTTGCTGATACAGACGACCGGTTCTGTTTACCAGAAGATGTAATAGAACCACGCCGTAATAAGAATAACCAGTGCGCCCAGCACCGGGATAAGCGGTGAGGTGCTCAGATCGAAATCCTTGTTTACAGGCATGGTCACCGGTGCTTTCAGAGGCTTGATTGCCGTAATGATTGCCATCACAATAATCAGGCAAACCGCCGTGATCGCCATCTGATTCAGGAAAGCAATATTGCCGACACCGTTTTCATCCATAAAGCCGATGAAGGGAAGTTTTTTTACCAGAGCTGTCTGGACAGAGGAGAAGTGGAGGAGACCGTAAATAGGCACGTTGGCGACCATGGCGGCAATGGCGGCGGCTGCCGGTGTGCGTTTAATCACCAGTCCGAAGACAAAAGCGGTCAGGATACCCGGGGAGATAAAGCCCTGAAAGTCCTGGATGTATTTGAAGACGCCGCCGAAGCGGGGATTGGCAAGCATGGGCGCAATAAGGCAGCCGATAACTACGAAAAGAAGGGTAGTGAACCTGCCTACAAGCACCATCTGGCTTTCAGTGGCATCCTGCTTCAGGTAGCGTTTGAAAAGATCCATGGTGAAAATGGTGGAAGCGGAATTCAGCATGGATGCCAGAGAGCTGATGACAGCACCTGCCAGTGCGGCGAGCATGAAGCCGGTGAGTCCCGCCGGAATCAGTTCGCGGATCAGGACAGGATAGGCGGCATCTTTTGCGGTGGTGCCGTCGCCCAGCTGATCGGCAAAAAGCAGCCAAGCCATGATGCCGGGAATCACAATAACGAAGGGGATAAGCAGTTTGAGGGCGGCGGCAAAGAGGACACCCTTCTGCCCTTCTTTCAGGCTTTTGGATGCCAGAGTACGCTGAGTAATGTACTGGTTCAGTCCCCAATAGTAAAAGTTGGGAATCCAGATTCCGAAGATAAGGGCGGAAAAGGGAAGTTCCGGGTGATCCATGGCGAGGCTCATGTGCATTTTGTCGCCTGCCTGTTCCATGAACGCACTCCAGCCTGCAAGCAGCCCGCCGTCCGGTGTCATGGCATGCAGCCCGAAATAGAGAACAATGGCGCCGCCCAGGATCAGTGCGGACCCCTGAATCAGATCCGCCCAGATGACCGCTTTCAGCCCGCCGAAGGAAGTGTAGAGGGCGGCAAAAATACCGATCAGCCATATGCTCGGCACCAGCGGCCAGCCAAAAATGGCATGGATGGTCAGACCGCCGGAATAGACTACGGCAACAATGGTCACGCAGACGTACACAACCATGAGGAAGAGGGACATGATGGTGCGTGCTGTGGCGTTGTACCGGTATTCCAGATATTCAGGAATGGTGAAGATGCCTGCACTGAGAAAGCGGGGCAGAAAGAAAATTGCCACAAAGACGAGCGTAATGGCGGCGATCCATTCATAGCTGGCAATGGCAAGTCCTGTGTTACCGGCACCGGCACCGCTCATGCCGACAAATTGTTCGGTCGAAATATTGGCGGCAATCAGCGAAAAGCCGATGAGCCACCAGGTCGCTTCCCGCCCTGCCAGAAAATAGCCTGCACTGTCCTTTTTCTGGCGGCTTTTGTACATGCTCACTCCCAGAACAAGTGCAATAAACGCCAGAATACTGGCATAGTCTATCCATGTCATTGCCATAATAATGCGCTCCTGTTTAGTGCTCCAAAATTAAAATGTTTTATGCCACAATTGTCCTGCCGAGCAGAAAAATACATACAGAGATCCTGAATCACTTCCGACAGGATTGTAACGGAAAAGGAACGCCCCTTTCTAGTGGCGAGATAAGGGCGGAAGCCGGAGTGAATGCGATAAAGGGGAGCCGGTTCTCTCTTTTCAGCAGATCTCGAAGCAGCCCTCTGGGCAGAATAAAAAGTTATTCCTCTGCAGGGGCGCCTGTTTTTGCTTCGAGAACGGTCATGGTACCGACGAAGTAGCGCCGGTGCCCGTCTTCTTTTTCCAGAGGAAGGGCAATGACGGGCGTGCCGTCACGGAGACCCGCCGAAATGAAAAGGTCGTATTTCCCGGGCGGCATATTGGGGGCGAAACTGTGGCTGGACTGTGTTTCTTTTATAACAGCGCTCCCGGCGGCGCCTACAGGCAGGTCGAACATGTCAAAGTGCTCATCCGCAAAAACGGCGGCAATACCGCCCTGAGCGTCTTTCAGCGTGTAGGCGACCCATCCATGAGGATAGCAGGGGGCTACGCCGGCGTTTGCCCAGGAGGAACGGAAAGAGATGCGCTCATGCAGGTGAGCCTCCGGCTGCCATTGCACTTCCCGGACCTGCAGACGATAGCCCAGCCGCAGATTGACGCGGTCAATGAGTTCTCTTTCCTGTTCAAGGAATTCACGGGGAAACCAGTGAATGCACATATAAGCCGCATGATATTCTTCAATGGCGCGCAAGAAAATATCGGGATGCCAGGCACCCCAGCTCTTTGAGGTGTCATAATGCTGATGCTCCAGAATGACAGGGCGTACCGGCCAGAAAGGCTGCGCCAGTGCAGCGCTGTAATAGGAATTGGGAGGCGGCTGCACAAGAATGCTGTCATCGCAGAGAGTCAGCCCTTTTTCAAAAGCGTAAGGGAGAATTGTATCACCCTGAAAACTGAAATCGTCGTTGGCTGCGAGCAGTGTTTTTTTGAAATGGCGTGCGTAAAGATCGATATGCTTTTTCACAACATCTGCCGGATAGAGAATGCGTGTGCTGGCATCGGTGTGTCCTTCGCCCCATACACCGAACGAGCCGACATCGACGAAGGCTACATGGGGGTTGCCGTCATAACGGGCGGCGGCAGCCTTAACAAATTTTTCCAGTTTGTCAAGAAAGATGGGGTCGTTGTAGTCCGGTTCCCAGAAAACGCCGTCTTCCACGATGCCCTGCCCCGGCACAAAATCATATCCCTTTGCACCGGCGTCTTTTACCCATTGCGGCGTGGCATAGCGGAGCCAGGACTCGGAGCAGCAGAAGCGAAAAGCGACCTGCAGTCCTTTATCGATCCAGCGTTGTGCCGGCGCGTCCACGACAGACCAGTCAAACACGCCTTCCTCCGCTTCGATATAGACCCAGGGCAGCCGCATATAAATGCAGGACAGCCCCGGAAAATCGTCAAGCGTGTCCGAAAAGGCGAGTGTGGAACCGTAGTTGGACAGCATGTTGGAATAAAAATTGAGACGCCAGCCCATCATCGGATTTACCAGCGCCGCACCGTTGTCGTCAAAATGCCTGGTGACCGTGCTGTCAGCCACAGCCGTTCCGGCAAAAAAACAAAGAGCGAGGACAGCCGGAAAAAGCCTGATCATGCAATACTCCTTTCAGGATGCAACGGAAAACAAGGCAGTTGTGCGGGAGATCAGTGCAGTTTAAAGGCGTAAACGACCAGCTGCTCCACTTGAGGATATCCTTCCGGCAACGGCGGGAAGGGCTGGGCAAGCATAATGGCATTGATGCCGGACTCGCCCAGTGCAGGATCTGCCGCATGTTTTGTCACGACAGGAGTGCCGATCAGATCGCCGTAGCGATCCACCCAGAAACTGACCTCGGCAATATTGTTGTCCGGGTCCATCATAATACCCGGCGGAACAGCCCAGACACCTTCCACTTTGCGCTGAACCAGCCGCACCCATCCACTGAGAACAGAAGGTATGCCTTCAGAAATTTCGCCTGTGGTGAGTTTCAATTCCTGTGGATTGGAAGGCGTCGCAGGCTTGGGCTCAGGTTTTGGCTCAGGCTTCGGTTCAGGCTTGGGTTCCGGCTTGGGCTCAGGCTTGGGTTCCGGCTTGGGCTCAGGCTTGGGTTCCGGCTTGGGTTCAGGTTTGGGTTCCGGCTTGGGCTCAGGTTTGGGTTCTGGCTTTGGTTCAGGCTTGGGTTCAGGTTTGGGTTCTGGTTTGGGCTCGGGCTTAGGCTCCGGTTTCGGTGGTTCCGGCTTCGGCGGTTCCGGTTTCGGCGGTTCCGGTTTCGGCGGCTCCGGCTTCGGCGGCTCCGGCTTCGGCGGCTCCGGCTTCGGCGGCTCCGGCTTCACTTCGGGTTGCGGTTCCGGATTAGCAGGTGTTTCCGCAGCATTTTCGGAGATGGTCACCCCGCCGGACAGCATAAGCACTTCCACTTCAGGTTTTTTAAAGTGAAATTTTGACAGAAGCCCCAGCAGCAGAATTACTGCCACATGAAGAATAATGGAGAAGAGAATCAGCCGGGTGAGCCATTTTTTGGCTTTCTTTTCACGCCAGTAAGGGTGAAGTGCATATTGCTGATCATCTGGTATTTGTGATGTGTTTTTACTCATTGTCTCTGCTGTTGTGCGTACAGGAGTTGAGGCGCCGGAAAGTTGGTGTCCCACTGTCCGGCATTCGACAGCTGCGCCGAACCATGGGAAGGGAGCGGTTCCATGCCGCATCCTCCCGATGTGCCGGACAGGTGGAAGCGTGGAGCAGCAATCTGTACGGCCTGCGGGTACGAACAAATTTTGATTTTTGCTCATTCCCTCTTTTCAGTGCGATTAGTATACTAAAAAAACGATACACAAAGGAATTCAGGTTGCGGACTCGCTGAACAAAGGCGTACCGAAAAAGATCTGTTGCATTTATCTGCGGTCTCTCCGTACAATTGCCTTTTGTGCCGTGTGTCTGTCTTCATGCAGACCCTATCGGCGGAAGAACTGCGGATACCCGATTTTAAACATGCTGCATGGCTCCATGTGGCGCAACTTTTATGGAGAGTTGATTATGAAACGCTATTGCTGCCTGTTTTCGTTGACGATGCTGTTTGCGCTGTTGTTTACAAGTGCCTATGGAGCGGTCAGTACGCCCAGCATATTCGGAGATCATATGGTTCTGCAGCAGAAGAAGACAATTCCTGTCTGGGGAAAAGCCGATCCCGGAGAAAGTGTAACCGTTACTCTGGGCGACGTTTCCCGAAAAGCCACGGCGTGCGGGGAAGGCAGATGGCGTGTTGATCTTCCTAAAATGAAAGCGGGCGGACCCTATGAATTGAAGATTAAGGGGGCAGGCAACAGCCTTCTTTTCTCCGATGTGCTTGTGGGAGAAGTCTGGATCGGCTCCGGTCAGTCTAATATGCAGTGGACTGTGGCAGATTCGAACAATGCGGAGCGCGAAATTGCCAATGCGCAGTATCCGAAAATCCGTCTTTTTGATGTAAAACGCACCGTGGCGACATCGCCGCAGGATGACTGTACTGGCGAATGGAAAGTCTGCTCGCCTGAAACCCTGCCGTCTTTTTCCGCTGTCCTTTATTACTTCGGGCGTGAACTGCACCAGCAGCTGAATGATATGCCGATGGGTCTGATTCATACGTCCTGGGGCGGTACTCCTGCAGAATCCTGGACCAGCAGACCTATGCTTGAAAGCGATCCCCAGCTGGTGGGATTGGTCAAAAAATGGGATAAAACGCTGGCTGATTATCCTCAGGCAAAAGCCGCCTATGATGAAGCACTGGCGGTGTGGGAAGCGGAAGCCGAGAAAGCAAAGGCAGAAGGGAAAGAGGCACCCAAAAAACCCAAGGCTCCTGAAGGCCCCGATCATCCCTGGCTCGCTTCCGGGCTTTACAATGCCATGATTGCACCCCTTGTTCCCTATGCCATTCAAGGAGCCGTCTGGTATCAGGGCGAGTCCAATGCCAACCGGGCATACCAGTACAGAACGTTGTTCCCTGCCATGATCAATGACTGGCGCAATGCGTGGGGGCAGGGAAATTTCTCCTTCTATTTTGTGCAGCTGGCAAACTTTACCGAAGTGAAAGAGAAGCCGGCGGACTCTGATTGGGCGGAGCTGCGTGAGGCGCAGACCATGGCGCTTTCCCTCAGGAAAACAGGCATGGCGACCATTATCGATATTGGCGAAGCCGATGACATTCATCCCCGCAATAAACAGGATGTGGGCAAGCGCCTGGCCTTCAATGCACTGGCAAAAGACTATGGCAGGCAGATCATCTTTTCCGGTCCTATGTATAAGAATATGCAAATCCGAAACGGTGCCATTGTGCTGAGCTTCAATCACGCTCATGGCGGACTGAGAGCGGCGGACAATGGTGAGCTGACCGGTTTTGCCATTGCGGGCAGCGATAAAAAATTCGTCTGGGCAGATGCGGTTGTCCGCGGAAAAACAGTAGTGGTCTCTTCGCCGGACGTGAAAGAGCCTGTTGCTGTCCGTTATGCCTGGGCAAACAACCCGGTTTGCAATCTGGTCAACGGTGCAGGGCTGCCTGCATCGCCCTTCCGCACTGATGAGTGGCCCGGTTTGACGGACAATAACGAATAGCCGGCTGCTCCGCTCACTCTATTTACGGCGTGGTTGACGGGTTCTCTGCCTCAGGCTTTGAACCCTTCGACTACGCCGTCCATTTTACTGCCTTCCTGCAGGAGTGCGGCATGCGTGAATCCGGCTTTTTCCAGAGCTGCCTGAATTTCCGCAAAGGTATAGCAGTTGCCGCCGTCCGTGGAAACTAGCATATTCACAGCGAAAAGTGCACCGGCCGGAGGACTGATTTTGTCCGGAGTCAGTACATGATCCCTGATAAGAATACGTCCGCCCGGAATAAGCGCATCGTAACACTTTTTGAAGAGATCCACGTTCTGCTCAAAACTGTTCTGATGGATAATCGCCGAAAGCAACACGAAGTCGTGACCTCCCGGCAGCGGATCGCAGTAGAAATCGCCTGAAGCAAAGGATATGCGGCTCAGCACAGGAGAGTCTGCCAGCCGCTCTTTTGCCATTGCAATGACCGGTGCCCGGTCGAAAATGGTGGCGGACATTTCAGGGTATTCGTTGAGAAAGGCTTCAGCGTAACTCCCTGTCGCACCGCCCACATCGAGCAGTTTTTTCGATGCCTCCCCTTTGGCACAACGGGCGATGGATGCGGCAAGGTCGCGACCCGCCACATGCATTGCGAAAATAAAGGCGCGCAGCTCCGCATTTTCAAAAAGCCCGGAAGGGGTCATGTCCTGTTTGCCGGTACGGATCACCTCACTCAAATTTGACCAGCGCGACCACATACTCCCCGAATGGAGAAGCATCGGGCGTACCGATTCGGGCGCATCCGATGAAAGAAGCCGATACATCTCGGGAGTACAATAATAGCGCTCATCTTTCTTTTCAAGAAGCCCGATGGCGGCCACTGCATTCAGAAGAATCTCTGTCCCTCTCTTTTCCAGAGACAATGCCGCGGCGAGTTCTTCGACGCTTTTAGGCGATTTCAGATGGGTGAATATGTCCAGCTCCGCAGCGGAAATGATAATCCGGGATTCAATAAAACCGCGGGCATGTCCCAGGAGGGTTTCAGCTGTCCAGTTGCTCATAGCAGTTCCTTTCTGTTTTGTCGGCAGCTGTCCAGACGCTGCCGTATGATGTATTTCTTATTTTAAGAGTCTACAATAAAAAGAAATCGAAAGCGAATTTCAGCGGCCTTTTCTTTACATCACTCCTTTAATCAGGTATACTATAAATAAAGGCCCTACGTGTTATTTATTGACGCGGTCAAGAAAACTGCGACTTGCCCGGAATTCCAGAAGAAAAAATTCAGGAAAACGGGCAGCCAGACCAGAGGAGTTCGGCTTATTAATCCTGAAGAAGTATCTTATACCCCTGAAGCAGAAGCACAGGAAACGGAACAGCCAAAGCCTGATATCCGCCGTGAGTTCTTTGAACTGATTCGGCTGGTTATCGTTTTTTTGCTGGTTTTCTGGGCGGTGAAATTTTTTATTGTGGAGGGGTATGAAGTTCAGGGTGAGTCCATGCTGCCTACATTGGCAGACAAGGATCGGATTCTGGTTTTTAAGCTGCCGCAACATCTCCATAAAGTCCCTCCCTTTCAGAGATGGCAGCCTTTCCACACGGGGGATATTCTGGTGCTGGACGGCTTCGGAAACAAGCGATTGATCAAACGGCTTATTGCCTATAATCCCCACCAGCCGGGGAGAACCGTCAATGCCCAGTCGGAAACAGATGCGCCCTCCGTGCAGGACGGTGTAAAAGTGGAGTTTGACCGGGGCGTCGTTCGAGTCAATAACTGGCAGATCGATGAAAGCGCCTATCTGTCCGAAGCGATGCGGCATTCCGGTGAGCGGGACAAATGCACGCTTGCCCCCGGTGAATTGTATGTGCTCGGGGACCACCGACAGGTCAGCAAAGACAGCAGGAGTTTTCATGCGGTCCATGATTTTCAGGTGGTAGGCAAAGCGGTCTTCAGGTTTTGGCCCCTCTCCAAAATAGGGTTTCTGTAACCGGACGGAGGCCTGCCTCAGTGAAACATACCCTCCTTTTTTCCGATGTGCATCTGAAACCTTCAGGCATCGACAGCACGTCAGATGCGCTTTTTCTTTCTTTCCTCCGGAGTATAGACCCGCGGGAAGTGGATCGCATTATCTGTCTTGGTGATCTTTTTGATTTCTGGTTTGAATACCGCCATGTGCACTTTTCCGGATACTTCGAGGTGCTCCGCCGTTTTGCTGAACTGCACGAACAGGGCGTTGAGCTGCACCTCTGCTGCGGCAACCATGACCTGTGGGCAGGTGACCTGTTGACAAGGCTGTGCGGACTTCAGGTGCACCACGAACCGGTGCACATGCATTTCGGAGACAGAAGAGCGCTTCTTCTTCATGGCGACGGATTAAATCGCGCAGACCGGGGCTATCGTCTTTTTAAAAGAATAGCTTCCTGCCGCCTGCTGCAGCGTGGATTCCGGTGGGTTCATCCTGATATTGCCATGGGAATTGCCCGTTTTTTCAGCAAAAAAAGCAGGGATCTGCTGAGTACAGCACCGCCTGCAGAAGGGCCGGAAGCGGAAGCGGTTCGACGCTATGCCTGTGCCCGTATCGCATCGGGAGAAGAAACACTGGTTATCTGCGGCCATGCGCATGCGCCTGTATTGGAGACGTATGGATCTGCAGGTTTCTCCGGTTGTTACATCAATACGGGTGACTGGCCCATCCACCGTTCCTATGTTCGCTATGACGGCTCGGAATTTACCATGCGCACCTATTGTTAATCATGGTAAACACAGGAGAGATTGTTATGCGGTACATCGGTTTTTTTGTGGCAGGAACTCTTGCCGTTTTTCTTTTCAGTGCTTTGCTTGAAAATGCACCCGGCATATAGATAAACGCACACGAACATAGAAGCATGAAGGCAGGGGAAAGAGAGGGGGAATCGGTTTTTGTGGCGGTGGTGTTGGCGGCTCAAAGAGGAGGACGCGCCTGTTTTCGCTGAAACAGATTTGTTACGGCAATCCAGATGCGCATAAAGAAAGTATTGCGCTTTATCTCCCAGTCACGGACACGTTGGTACAATGCCAGCAATTCAGACTGAAACACTTGCGCCGAGGGGAAACGGTCGTTGGGATTGCGTGCCATGGCTTTGGCAAGAAAGGAATCGGCCTCCCGGGGAAGTTCGGGGCAAATGCGGGAAATTTTGTCGCCCAGAGCCGGGCGACGTCCGGTGAGCATTTCAAAAAACATGATGCCCAGAGGATAAATGTCTGCCCGTTTGTCGACCCGGGACGCATCCATATGCTGTTCCGGAGCAATATACGCTATCTTGCCCAGGTTGACACCGACCATTGTCAGATTTTTGAACTTGTCGTCCGATTTTGCCAGACCGAAATCCAGAATACGGATGGAACCATCTGCTAGAACCATAATGTTCTCAGGGGAAAGATCGCGATGGACCGTGAGCCGATGTGCGTGAACCAGGGCGTCCGCCACCAGACACAGAATCCGGACAGTGGGGCCGATGTCAAGGCGCCCCCGCTGATGCATCCATTGACGGAGCGACTTTCCGTCCACATAGTCCATCGTATAGAAAAGGGTGTCTTCCCAGTTTCCGGTATCGTAAATGGTAACAATGCCGGGATGGGTGAGCTGGCGGGCTGTAGTTGCTTCCCGGACAAACCGTGCCTTGGCATGATTGCTTTTGAGATACTTGGAGCGCAGTGTTTTTAGCGCACGCTGTTCACCGCATGTGGTGTCTTCGACCAGATACACTTCCCCCATTCCGCCACGACCCAGCTTCCGCAAAATGATGTAGCGGCTCGCTATTTTTTGTCCTTCTTCGAACTGGTCCATGATGTTGCCCCTGGGTATTTCCAAGCCAACTAAGAACTCACAACGAGAATTATACAGTATTCACAATTAAAAATCAAGTAAAATGAAAAAGAAATTACTTTTTGAGCTGAATAATAAATAAACTGCGAAATAACTCTATATGAGGTAAGGCTTTTTTCTGTTCAGAATGCGCTGACGCTGAAAAAACATCTGCGCAAAATCCCCGGCATTCAAGTGCGCTTTCCGCGAGGTGTTACCCTTTAAAGATGCCCCGCATTTTTGCCCGCTAAATAGTGTTTACTTTCGAATTATAATAAAGTACGCCCGACCAATGCAAGATCGGGCGTACACAGGTTATTGCGAAGGGAAATTATTTTTCATCGTCTTTTTTAGGAGCGTCGGTGATGAGGCATTCCGTGGAGATAATCATACCGGCGGCACTGACGGCATTTTGCAGGGCGGTGCGTACAACTTTTGCCGGGTCGATGATGCCCGCTTTCACGAGGTCTTCCATGACACCTGTGGCGGCATTGAATCCGATGTTTCCTTTTGCCACCGAAACTTCATTTACTTTTACAGCACCTTCAAGCCCTGCATTCTGTGCGATGATTGCCAGAGGCTCGGTCATTGCTTTTGCAAGCATGAGAGCACCGGTTTTTTCATCGCCCTGCAGATCCAGGTCAAGTACGCTTTTCCGCGCACGGATCAGGGCTACGCCACCGCCTGCGACAATACCTTCTTCAATGGCGGCGCGGGTGGCATTGAGCGCATCATCCGCACGATCTTTCTTTTCCTTCAGCTCCACTTCACTGGCGGCACCGATCTGAATGACAGCCACACCGCCTGCAAGCTTCGCCAGACGTTCCTGGAGTTTTTCCCTGTCGTAGTCGGAAGTTGTTGTTTCAATGCCTTTACGGATCTGATCAACTCTTCCTGCGATCTCTTTTTTGTCGCCACCGCCCTGAATTACCGTGGTATGATCTTTGGTAATTTCAATGCGCTTGGCGGTACCCAGCTGGTTCAGCTCCACATTTTCCAGTTTCATGCCCAGATCTTCGCTGATAAACTGCCCGCCTGTAAGAATAGCCAGGTCGCGCAGGATTTCTTTGCGTCTGTCACCGAATGCCGGCGCTTTGACTGCTGCAACGTTGAGGATGCCGCGAAGGCGGTTAACCACCAGCGTTGCCAGCGCTTCCCCTTCAATATCTTCGGCAATAATCAGAAGACCTTTTCCTGCCTGGGCAATTTTCTGCAGAACAGGGAGCATTTCGCTGATATTGCTGATTTTTTTCTCGTAACAGAGGATATACGGGTCATCCAGCACGACCTGCATGGTTTCCCGGTTGGTTACGAAATAGGGGGAAAGGTAGCCGCGGTCAAACTGCATGCCGTCAACCTGTTCCATCTCCGTAGCAAACCCTTTGCCCTCTTCAACCGTGATGACACCGTCCTGGCCGACTTTTTCAATCGCTTCCGCAATAATGTCACCGATGCTTGTATCGCCGTTGGCGGAGACAATGGCGACCTGCCGGATTTCATCCTGATTTTTAATACTTTTTGCGGCGGCTTTAATGGCATCCAGTGCCACTTCAGCGGCTTTGTCAAGACCGCGTTTCAGATGCGCCGGGTTGGCACCGGCTGTTACATGACGCATGCCTTCGCGGACAAGTGCCTGAGCGAGAACGGTGGCGGTTGTCGTACCGTCGCCGGCGACATCATTTGTTTTGCTTGCCGCCTGCCGGAGCATACGGGCACCCATGTTGGCATAGGGCTCTTCCAGTTCCACTTCTTTAGCGACAGTAACGCCGTCTTTGGTGATCTTGGGGGCACCGAAGGACTTCTCCAACAACACATTTTTGCCCTTGGGACCCAAAGTGGCTTTGACGGCATCGGCGAGCTGGTCAACACCGCTCAGCAGTGCAATACGTGCTTCCTGATCAAAAAGTAATTGTTTTGCCATGGTTTAATCTCCTTCATAGCATGAATTTTTGAAACATACCGGATCCGTTCCGGGGCGGGAATTAGCACTCGACATGGATGAGTGCTAACAAATGGTAGCATATCAAATAAATGAAGTCAAGTTGGAACAACACAAATGAAAGAAAAAGCGGAAGATGCAGGGGAAGTATGCAGGCAGTACCCCTTGTTCTTTATCAGTACTTCGCAGCGGATGTAAATAAAGCGTATGCCCCTGTGGCTGTGTTATAGTGAGATAGCCGAAACAGCCGTATCTCCCGGAGCCTTTATGAGTAGCCCTCTTTGTATAGTGAGCAATAAGCCGTATAAGAAAAGAAGCGTTTCTGTCCTGAGAGCAGTCTTTGCTTTCTTTGCGCTGAGCTGCCTTGCGATGCTGTGTTCTTCCGCTGAAGAAGCAGTAAATCCCCTGGAAGTGAAGGCGCGAATCCGTTATGCTGAGATGAAAGAAAAATTCACATTCCGTTTGCAGGAGAAAGGAACGCTTGAATCCGGTGATACGTTGTATTCTCTGGCACCTGGCGCCTATACACTTACACTGGAGAAAGGGCGGGGCGCGACGCAGCATTACCACGTATTCACACGAACTTTTGCGCCTGCGGAGGTTCAGGAAAAGGAAGCCTGTCTCCGTGAATGGCAGGAAAAAAAATTTACTCCGCAGGTGATTACCTTCGGTCTGCTTTACCGCCTGCCTTCAGGTCGTACGCTTGATAATCGCCGGCACTGGGTTTCTGTTGCCCGCTGTAAGGAGAAATCGGAAGCGAAAGCCCTTGCCGACCGTTTGAAAACGGGCAGCGTCGCTCCCTGGATTCGACCGGAAAGGATTGCCCCGGGAACCGCTTCTTTTTCCCTGCAGGGACCCCGCGGGAAAGCCTCTTCTCTTTTTGCCGCTCCTCTTTTTCTCGATTGCGAAGGTGTTGTGGAAATAGTGGACGTGTCCGGCACTTTCTGGAAGGAAAAAAAACGAAACTGCCTTTATGCGCCGCCGCTGGAAATCGGTATAGGTGCAGAAGATACCATTGAGATTTTCGGGACACTGCCGGTGGAAGAATATCTGCGCGGTGTTGTTCCGGCGGAGATGCCGGTGCAATGGCCGCTGGAAGCATTGAAAGCTCAGGCGCTGGTGGCACGCAGCGAGATTTACGCCAGTCTCGCAGGCAAATATAAACTGCAGGGTTTTGACTTCACCACACTCGAAAGCTGCCGCGCCTACTGGGGTGCCGGGGAGTTTCATCCTTCCTCGGATCGGGCAATACGGGAGACAGCGGGGGAAGCACTTTCTTTTGATAACCGTTTTGCCGTTGCCGTATTTTCTTCTTGCTGCGGTGGCTGGACTGAAAACAACGATACAGTCTGGAGCGGCCCGCCTGACAGGCTCCTACGTGGCGGAAGCGATTTGCGTGAGAACGGCGGATCTGTCACACCTGCGAAGAATATGCTTCAGTGGCTGCAGAGCGCGCCCCGTGCCTGGTGTGAAGGTGATCAGCAGAGTTTTCGCTGGCAGCGTCGTTTTTCAACCGATGAATTGTCGGCTCTGATTAATAAAAAATATAAAGTGGGAACAGTCTTGTCTGTCACCGAAGGGGTGCGAGGTGTAAGTGGACGGTTAAAATCCGTTACAATAGTTGGTACACTTTCAACAGTGACTATTGAACGGGAACTGGCAATTCGTCAGGCATTTGGAGGATTACCCAGTGCCATGATTATAATAAAGGCGGATCCCCCGGGAAAGACGCCCGCCCATTGGAAGGTTTACGGCGGCGGTCGGGGACATGGCGTTGGACTTTGTCAACATGGAGCACGCGGTATGGCTGCCGCGGGGCTTGATTATAGAGATATTGTGGCGCATTATTTTTCCGGCGCCGTGATAGAAAGGACACGCTGATGAACCTGGAAGCGATTCGTGCGAAAAAATCCCGTTTTGCCATCGGGCTCATGTCCGGCACTTCCTGTGATGGGGTTAATGCTGTTCTGGTTCGAATCAAGGGAACCGGACCGGGGCTTGCGATTAAACTGCTGGCTCACCAGACCTTTCCGTATACAACGGATTTCCAGAACAAACTGCTTGTAGAGCATATGAGTGCCAAGGAAGTGTGCCTTCTCAATTTTGAGTTGGGGCAGCTTCTCGCCGAGGCATCCCTTGCCATGCTGGATCAGGCTGATGACCATGAGGTGGAGGTGGACTTTATCGCAGCGCATGGGCATACAGTTGGCCATTATCCGCCCGGCTCCGGCAATGACCGTGTGGGTACCCTGCAGATCGGGGAACCCGCCATTATTGCGCATCAGACAAAGCTGCCCGTTATTTCCGATTTTCGGGTTCGGGATATGGCTGCAGGCGGTCAGGGTGCCCCGCTGGTACCTTATGCGGACTGGTTGCTTTTTCAGCGCGAAGAAAAAAATATTGTGTGTCTGAATATTGGCGGGATTGCAAACTTCACCGTTGTAACCCCAAAATTTGAAGACATACTCGCCTTTGATACCGGTCCCGGCAATATCGCCATTGATGCGACTGTCCGGCTGCTGTCCCGTGGATCCCGTGCCTTTGATGAAAATGGCGATGCAGCACGGCGTGGCAAAGTGATTGACGAGTTTCTTGAATATCTGCTCAGCGACAGTTACTTCCAGAAAGAACCGCCCAAGAGCACAGGAAGAGAGCGTTTCGGGCTGGAGGCTTATCTCCGCGATGCTCTTGCCAGCCGCCGGAACCACTCCTACGAAGATCTGGTCGCTACGGTCACTGAAGCCACGGTTCGCAGCATTGCCGATGCCTACAGAAATTATATTGCGCCCAATTATGAGGCGACCCAGATGATTGTCGGCGGCGGCGGTGCCATGAACAACACAATTATGACCCGCCTGCAGCAAGAACTTCCTGAGATGAAAATTTTCATCAGCGACCGTGTCGGTATTTCCTATGATGCCCGGGAAGCCATTGCTTTTGCGATTCTCGGCAATGAAACGATTTTTGGAACGCCCGCCAATGTGCCGCAGGCAACAGGAGCATCGGAATCTGTCGTGCTTGGAAAAATTACACCGCCCTGAGTGTCTTTGCAACTGCGATGAAAGAATAAAGAACTGCAATGGTAAATCCGGAACTTTTAAAAATCCTGGTCTGCCCGGAGAACAAGACACCGCTGCATCCGGCAGCACCTGAAGTACTTGATGCCCTGAATGCGGAAGTGGTTGCAGGGACTTTGAAAAACCGCGCCGGAGATACGGTGACTGATCTGATCCAGGAAGGTCTGATCAGGGAAGATGGTGCCGTGCTCTACATCGTCCGCGACGATATCCCGGTGATGCTGATTGAAGAAGCTGTGCCGCTTGCGAAAGACGGATCTGACTGCTGAATCAGCAATGCCATAGGGCATTCAGGCATTCGGGCAGTTCAGCGATGCTGGCGAGTACCCGCTCAGCCTGTTCATATTCAGGTGCACTGCCGAAACCATAAGCGGCGGCGATGCCGATCCCGCCGTGGGCAAGGGCTGCTTCAATATCGTCGTGCCGATCTCCGATCACCGCAAACGCGGCGGGTCGATGCTGCTCCAGGATAAGACCTGTCATCTCTGTTTTATCGCGGTAGCGTGTGCCCCGGGCATAAACGGTAGAGAAAAACGGAGCCATCCCGTGCGCTTCAACAAAGGCTGCCACGTAGGGTTCTGGTCCGTTGGAGCAGATCGCCATCTGGTATCCCCGGTCATGGAGGGCTTGTACGGTTTCCAGAGCTTTCGGATAGAGGAGTCCGCAGGTGTGCATGCACTGCAGCTCCAGCGCGTTGGCATGGCTGACCACTTCCTCAGCCTTGCCTTCAGCACAGAGTGACGCCATCCAGGCTTCGTAATCTTCCACAGGCTTTCCGAAGAAGAAGCAAATGGCTTCTTTATCCGGTTCCGGAAGCCCGTAATCTCTGAATGCCTGTTGAACGGCAGGCACTGTTACGGTATCCGTCTGAAGCAGCGTACCGTCTATATCAAAGATCAGCAACCTGTCTGACACCATTGCGTGCGTCCTTTCTGCAATTGTTTCGTACCTTCTGCCTCTTTGAATCTATCACAAAGGCATTGGTGTTTTCCTGCCTGGAAGTTACTTTTTCTGCGCCGGGCTTGTTTTTTTTAATTTTCTCAGTAAAATGCGTTGCGCTCCTTGACATAAGAGGGTACGGTGCTCCATAATGGAGCATAATGTGCAGAAACTAAAATTATACCAGTCTTACCTTATAGAAAGTTGAAGAATGTGTCGGGGCGGCTGGATCGCAGGCGATTCGTACACATTGCGCTGAGCAGGCAGGCACTACTTACCGGGAAAGAAGAAATGCATCGCACAGAGGGAGAACTTGTTCGCAAGAGTCTTCAGGGCGATACCGATGCCTATGCGGCACTGGTACAGCGGTATCAGGATGCTGTATATGCAACGGCGTTCTACTATGCCGGGCGTTATGGGGAAGCGGAAGACATTGCTCAGGAAGCCTTCTGGAAAGCATACCGGAATCTTCATCAGCTGAAAGATCAGGAGCATTTCGGTGCCTGGCTGAAAGTGATTACAACGCGTACCGCTGCCGACTGGCTTCGCCGTTTTGCGCCCCGCCATGAGGGGTACGCAACACCATTGCCCCATCGGCGTGCCCGGGAAGCGCAGGCGGAAGAAGCAGCAGCGCCGGGAGTTGAGGCCGATGATTACGCACTGGTTCATCGTGCGATCCAGAAGCTGCCGGAACGGTACCAGCTGCCGGTGGTACTGCGCTATGTTCAGGAAATGAGCTATAAAGAGATCTGCCGTTTTACAGGCTCCTCTTATGATGAAATACGTGGAATTTTGAATCGGGCGGGAAAGTTGCTGCGTCAGGAATTGACGGCGCAGCAGAAACAGGCTGAAGAAGGTATTATTCCGTGGCGTCGTGCAACCAAATAGAAGACATGCTGCAAGCTTACCTGGACGGTGAGCTGGGGCGTGTCGAAGGGCTGTTGCTGGAAGAGCATGTCGAGGTCTGCCCGTCATGCCGGCAGGAGCTGCAACGGGCACGGGCGTGTGCGGCACATCTTTACGAGACACTTCATCGGGATCGCCGTACCGTTGATCTGGTCACCGGTGTTATGGCGCATCTGCCGGAAATGAAATCTGCCCGCCGGACCTGGCGCGATACCTCCTCTGCCCGGTCTGCTTCCAATTACGGAAAGCAGCCCCTTCGCAATCCTGTTTTTCGATACATGCCTGTTTATGTTCCTGCGCTTCTTTTTATTCTGGCGCTGTTGCTCTGGATGCAATGGCCTGAACGGATAAACGAGCAAGCGGACTCTGTCGGCGTGGTAACCTATACCTCGGGTACAGCGTACCTTGCCAATGCGGTATCTTCCCGGAGCAGTCATCTTAAAGCGGGGGCGCTTCTGGCAGCCGGAGACACTCTGGATACGGCCGAGAACGGTCAGATGCTTTTGGCTTTGAAAGGTCCCACGCATCTGGCAGTGTACGGGAATTCGTCTGTCTGCATTACCAGTGACCGGCAGATCCTTATGGATCGGGGTCGTATGTTTCTGGATGTGTTCCGGGATTCGCGACGTTTTACCATCACAACCCCTCACGGGTGTATCACGGTGATGGGCACTTCTTTTCAGGTCGGCATTGAAGACAGCCGAACCGTGGTGAGTGTAGTGAACGGCGATGTGCTTGTGGAAAACGATCATTCTTTTGCTCGTCTGACCCGGGGCAAGCAGGCTGTTTTCCAGAAAGATTCCGGAATGCGCATTGCCTCTCTTGCCGATGTTGATCGTTTTGTGGAAGAGGCGCGCGCCCTTACACCTGATATTCAGGCGGAGCGTTTTTTCCGGGCGAGTATTCTGCCGGCGCCCCCGGAGTCAAGTCCTCTTACCGGAGAGCAGGTTTTCGTCGTGAAGACACGGTCGCGTAATGTTAAAGCCCTGTTACTGCGCTGGGTGCCGGATCCTTATCTTGCCGGACATGCGGCCTATACGGTGTACATTTCCGATAACGCCATGCGGCCTGTTTCCAAATACACCATTATTCCTCATGTGTTTCAGGAGAAGCATCGCAATACTTTTGAGATCAGGATGCCTGAAGGACTGCAAAACCGGGATCTCTCCGTGCTGCATGTCACCGTGCTTCCCGTGCAGAACTCAGGTCATGTCGAAACTTCTTTTACGGAAGTGCTTGCGGTAGGAGCTAAAGAATGAATACCGCAGCTTCCGCAACATATTTCTATGTCACTCCTGGCGGGTCAGACCGGCACCGTGCCTTGTTCTGCCTCACGTCACTCCTTTCCCCAAGAATACCTGTAGAACGGTGTTTCAGGTTTGACCCGCTTCCAGATTTTTCTCCTTTGTCCTTCTGTTCCTCCCCGGGAGGGAGATATGCTCCAACGGTGTTGACGAATCCTTCTGCCTCACGTCACTCCTTTCCCCAAGAATACCTGCAAATTACCGATTGCCGCATGTCTTCCTCCCTCCTTTGACCTCATCAGTGGCCGCCGTCCCGTTCTGCCTGTGTATTCTCAGGGGCGGCGGTTTTTTGTGTCTCTTTCACTCTTCCTGAAGTGATACCTGAAAGGGGATGAGGAATTTTTTTGGCAGAAAGGGAGAAATAAATGAAACACAGCATGCTGCTTAGGTATGATAGTAGTGTTGCTCTTTTCTGATACCCTGCTATTTACAGGAGATACTGCATGGAAGCGATGGAAAAAATTGTTACCTGTGTGACGCGCGGGAAAGTTGATCAAAATTCCCCCTGGCCGCCCGATCTCAAAGGGGAGGCTGGCGTTTTCGAACTGGTCCGTGATGCACTGGCGGCAGGAGTCGACCCCAACGAAATTCTGGCAAAAGGGCTCATGCCGGGTATGGAGATTATCGGCAAAAAGTTCAGCCAGGGCACTTCGTTTGTTCCGGATCTTCTGATGGCGGCAAAAGCAATGAACGCCGGACTGGAACAGCTGAAGCCT
>Ga0209719_1000583_pt1 | contig 52306 bp, 58 predicted proteins | sample AD_JPNAS2_MetaG_FD_184421 | JGI IMG/M metagenome (GOLD analysis project Ga0209719, IMG submission 184421) | Active sludge microbial communities of municipal wastewater-treating anaerobic digesters from Japan - AD_JPNAS2_MetaG (SPAdes) (version 2) | ecosystem: Engineered > Bioreactor > Anaerobic...
AAATGCCCTTTCTGCGGCAACGACGAACAGCAATCACTGGCCTATTTTGAAGTGGAAGGTGAAGAGCGCTACCGGGTGGATGTCTGCAACAAGTGCTGGCGCTACATCAAAACAGTGGAATTGCCCAAATTCAGCGACGAACCCAATATGGATGTTGAAGATATTGCCACGTTGCATCTGGATATGATTGCTTACGACGAAGGGTACAATTAGGCCCCAAGAAAACGTTTAAGATTCTGGAAAAGCCCGCCCCTTGGAAAAGAGGCGGGCTTTGCAGATTAGCCGCTCTTGATGGAAACCTTGGTCCCTTTCGCTTTGGCACTCTGGCTCTTGGGAATCTTGATGTCCAGAATTCCGTTTTTAAAACGCGCCTCCGCTTTGCCCGATTCAATTTCTGTTTGCAGGGGAATCACCCTGCAGAATGAACCGTATGACCTTTCCATGTAATAGTAGTTTTTATCCTTGTCTTCCTTTTCTTCCTTCTTTTCTCCCCTGATGGTCACGGAATCGCCGGTAACCGTCACATCAATATCCTTCTCTTCCACGCCGGGCAATTCCGCCTTGATGATGAACTCTTTGTCGTTCTCTTTTACATCAATCGAAGGAGAAAAAGCTTCAGAAAAGTATCCGGCGAATCCACGCGGAGCCGGCTCAATCCCCCGGAAGAAACTATCGAACAGATTGTTCATTTCTTTCTGCAGGGAATAAAAAGGTTGATCAAGGTCTGCCCTTGTTCTTCGGACGACATCGGGTAATAAATTCTTAATCATCATATCCGTCACTTCCTCCTTTCTTTAAAAATGTAATGACGCAACTCTTCACGTTTTGTTACGCCGCGTTAATTTTAATTTTTTTCGGTTTTACCTCTTCCGCTTTGGGCAGTTCCAGCCTTAATACACCGTGTTTCACGTTTGCCTTGATTTTGTCTCTGTCGATTTCGTCTGACAGTGTGAATGTCCTTTCGTAATCGCCGACTTCATATTCGGAAAAGACAAGGCGATAGTCTTTGACCTTGCCGTTTTCCACACGTCCGGAAATGGTGAGGATGTTTTTTTCCAGCTCCACATCAACCGTTTGCTCATCGATTCCGGGCATATCGGCAATCAGAAAAAGAGCGTCTTTCGTTTCATAAATATCCACACGCGGTACAAAAGTTTTAACATTGCGTATTCTTTCTGTGGCTGCCGTGTTTTCTGTCTTTTGCAGATCTTTATCGGACATAATTCAACGACCTCCTTTTATGCAGTAATTTGAATTTTTCTGGGCAAATCTTCTTTTTGTCTGGGCAGGGTAATGTTCAGAATCCCTTTTTCATATTTTGCTTCAACAGCCGGAGAGTCCACCTGGAAGGGTAATTGAACATTGCGCTGGAAATTGCCCAGTTCTCTTTCCTGACGCAGATAAGTCTCCCCTGCTTTAAGGGGATCGCCCTTACTCTTTCCGGAAATGGTCAGCATGGAACCGGTAACGGAAATGTTGATATCGTCCGGATCCATTCCCGGCAGTTCTGTTGTCACCACCAGACTGTCCTCTTTCTCCCAGACATTGATTGCGGGATAATCTGCGCCAGCAGCCTGGCCGACACTTGAAAAAAGCCGGTTTATTTCTCTTTGCAAATCAATTAATTCCGGAACGCTGTCGGCGAATCTTTTCATTCTCCAAAGATTTGGACCGAACATAGACCATCCTCCTTTCATGAAAACATTATTTTTTTATAACTATTCGCTATTATTAATTATTTCACTGTTTTCACTTTAAATATATTTACGAAAAATTATTTGTCAAGATTCGCAACCATCTCCGATTGTCGATAATATCTGCGCTCGTGGCAAAATATCTACTGAATAAAAATAAGAAATTTTTGTCATTCCCTTGACATGCCCAAACCCCGTAAATATATTAAGTCCGCTTCAGGAAACGGAATTTGACACTTGGCTTAATGATATAAATATGGAAGATTACATAATAAAAATTTTTAAGGAAAGTAATCGCGTCAAAGATAACTTTCTAAATGAAAATTTGGGAAAACTGGCGAATGTTATCGAGGTCATAACGTCGGCATTGAAAGCGGGCAATAAAATTTTGCTGTTCGGTAATGGCGGTTCAGCGGCAGATGCCCAACATCTTGCGGCCGAATTCGTCAACCGCTTTATTATCGAAAGACCTCCGCTTCCGGCAATCGCTCTGACCACGGACACATCGGTGATTACGAGTATCGGAAATGATTATGATTTCTCCGAAATATTCAGCAAGCAGGTGAGAGCGATCGGCCAGCCCGGTGATATTGCGTGGGGCATCAGCACCAGCGGCAATTCTGCCAATGTTTTGAAGGGTCTGGAAATGGCCAAAAAACTGGGTCTTGTCACGGTGGCTTTTACCGGCAAAGATGGAGGAGATATCGCTAAAATAGTCGATTTCTCCATCAATGTTTCTTCGAACAGCACCGCGCGAATTCAGGAAACGCATATTACAGCGGGTCACGCGATCTGTGAACTGGTGGATATAAAATTATTTCAGAAACCTGATTTTCAATAATATTACATGCATGATTCATGAGGGTGCAGTGAAAAGTAAAAAAGAACAGTCGGAACACAGCGCTAAAGGTTTTCAAGCCGGTGAGCATAAAGATAAAGGTGCCGCTGAAGACAGAAATAAAGAGGTTGAAGCATTAAACCAAAAGCTTGAAGAAAAGGAAAATGAAGCGACTGCCAATTATGACAGATACCTGCGTGCGGTTGCGGAATTTGATAATTATAAAAAAAGGGCGCTCAAGGATAAAGCCGATACCATTAAATATGCTAACGAAGAAATTATTAAAGACATCCTGCCTTTTATGGATAGTCTGGACAGGGCTCTGGAACAGGAAACCGGAGATGTTCAGACCTTCAGGGAAGGCATCGCCCTGATACAGGAACAGCTTTTATGCTGTTTGAAAAAATATGGCGTGGAAAGAATTGATGCCGCCGGTCAGGATTTTAACCCGAATTTTCATGAAGCGTTGATGCAGATGGAAAGCGATCAGCATGAAGACAACAAAGTTGTCAGTGAAATGGAAAAAGGTTATTTGTTAAACGGCCGGCTGGTCAGACCCGCCAGAGTATGTGTGTGCAAGAAAACTAAAAAACAAGAAGATGATATGATTGAAATCATGGAGGATACAGGAGAATAAGGAGGAAAAAATGGGAAAAATTATTGGAATTGACTTAGGAACCACAAACTCATGCGTGGCTATTATGGAAGGCGGCGACCCCGTGGTTATTGCCAATCAGGAAGGGAACCGCACGACACCGTCCATCGTGGCCATTTCTGAAAGCGGAGAGCGTCTGGTCGGACAAGTCGCCAAAAGGCAGGCGATCACCAACTCGGAAAATACCGTCTATGCCGTCAAGCGATTGATCGGCCGGAAATATACATCGAAAGAGGTTCAGTATGATTTAAAGATCATTCCCTACAAAATAACGGAAGCTTCCAACGGCGATGCACAGGTCACCGTGCGCGGCAAGAATTATTCCCCGGCGGAAATCTCGGCGATGATTCTGACCAAAATGAAACAGACCGCCGAGGATTATCTGGGCGAAAAAATCAAGGACGCAGTCATTACCGTTCCGGCTTACTTCAATGATTCTCAGCGTCAGGCGACCAAAGATGCCGGCAAGATTGCCGGACTCAATGTCATGCGTATCATCAATGAGCCGACCGCTGCCGCGCTGGCCTACGGTCTGGATAAAAAGAAGGACGAAAAGATCGCCGTATTCGATCTGGGCGGCGGAACATTTGATATCTCGATTCTGGAACTGGGCGACGGCGTGTTTGAAGTCAAATCGACCAATGGCGATACCCATTTGGGCGGTGAGGATTTTGATCTGCGCGTGATGGATTTTCTGGTTGCCGAATTCAAGAAAGACCAGGGCATTGACTTAAGAAACGACAAGATGGCCCTGCAACGCCTGAAAGAAGCGGCGGAAAAAGCCAAGATGGAGCTTTCCACGACCATGGAAACCGATATCAACCTGCCGTTTATCACCGCGGATGCTTCCGGTCCGAAACATTTGAATATAAAACTGACCCGCGCCAAGCTGGAATCCCTGGTTGAAGAGCTGATTAATCAAGTGGTCGGTCCATGCCAGACGGCGCTGAAAGATGCCGGCATGTCTCCCAAAGACATTGACGAAGTCATTCTGGTCGGCGGGATGACCCGCATGCCCCGCGTTCAGCAGAAAGTGAAGGAAATTTTCAACAAGGAGCCTCACAGAGGCGTTAACCCCGATGAAGTTGTTGCCATCGGCGCGGCCATTCAGGGCGGCGTCTTGTCGGGCGATGTTAAGGATGTTCTGCTTCTGGATGTGACCCCGCTTTCTCTGGGCATTGAAACGCTTGGCGGTGTGATGACCAGATTAATCGAAAAAAATACGACTATCCCCACAAAGAAAAGCCAGATTTTCTCCACAGCGGCGGATAATCAGCCGGCTGTGAGCATTCATGTTCTTCAGGGCGAACGCCAGATGGCGGCGGATAACCGGACGCTGGGGCGCTTTGAACTGGTGGGTATTCCGCCCGCGCCGCGCGGGGTACCGCAGATCGAAGTGGCTTTTGACATTGACGCCAACGGTATAGTGCATGTCAATGCCAAGGATCTGGGGACCGGCAAGGAGCAGAGTATTAAGATCACGGCGTCCAGCGGTTTGAGCGACGCGGATATTGAAAAACTGGTCAAGGACGCGGAAATGCACGCGGAAGAAGATAAACGCCGCAAAGAACTGATTGAAACCAGAAATCAGGCCGACTCGATGGTTTATTCTGTCGAGAAGAATATCAAGGAATTCGGCGATAAGATCGATTCGGCGGAAAAGACCAAGATTGAAGATGCCATTGCCAGGACAAAGAAAGCCCTGGAAGGCGACGATGTTGAAGCCATCAAGAAAGCTCAGGACGACCTGATGAACGTATCCCACAAACTCGCGGAAGCGATGTACGCGAAGTCCGCAGGTCCTCAGGGAGGTCCGGGAGCGGATGGCGGGGCTCAACAGCAGAGCGGCGATCAGCAGGCATCGGGCAAGAAAAACGACGACGTGGTTGACGCGGATTTCGAAGAAGTGAAATAGTGCGGTCCATAGTGTTTCCAAAGCCCGGAATGGCTGCTGCCGTTTCGGGCTTTTTTATATCGCGCGGAATGCTCAAATAATATACAATATCAAGAATGGGAGAGGATCATGAATGTATTGTCGTTCAGAAAAAAATATTTCTACCTGCCGGTATTGGTTTTTTTGATTTCGGGATTTATCCCCGGTGTTTTTGCCGCGGGCAAAGAACGGCAGGCAAATCAATGCAAAACGGTCATTCTGGCCAATGAGGAATTTCTGCCCGCACTGTTGAACGCCATCGATGGAGCGCAGGATGAGATTATCATGTCCATTTTTTCTTTTAAGGTGGGCGTACACAAGAACAGTTATCCTGACCGTATCGCCGGCCATCTGGCCAAAGCGGTAAAACGGGGGGTGAAGGTTTTTGTGGTTCTGGAAAATACGGGAGATTCATCGGATGCGCTGAATATTCAAAACAGAAAGGCGGGAAAATTTCTGGCAGGAAAGGGGATCCGGGTTTATTTTGATTCGCCGCGCAAAACCACGCATACGAAACTGACGGTGATTGATCAGCGGCTGATTTTCCTGGGCAGCCATAATCTCACGCAATCCGCGCTGAAATATAATAATGAAATTTCCGTCCTGTTGGAAGGACGCGATCTGGCGCTAAACGCCCGTAATTATATCCTGGGAATTATTAAAGAAGGAACATGAACGTGCAGGCAGTCTGTTTCCGTTGCCGGCCGAAAAAAACAAGATCGGAGAAGATGAAAAATAATGCGTTTTTTGTTGACCAATGATGATGGAATCTACGCCAAGGGATTGAGCGCTCTTTATAAGGAACTTTCCAAAGAAGCCGATTGTCTGATTGTCGCACCGGAAACGGAGCAAAGCGCGGTTGGACACGCCATTACGATTTCCCGTCCCCTGATGGTGCGCCGGGCGACCAAAAACAATCAATTTTTGGGGTATGCCGTTTGCGGAACGCCGGCAGACTGTGTGAAACTGGGCATTAAAGAGTTATCGGATCACCCCGTCGATCTCGTCGTTTCAGGAATCAATCGCGGCGGCAATGCCGGGATCAACGTGCTGTATTCGGGAACGGTTTCCGCGGCAACCGAAGCGGCGATTATGGGTTTCCCGTCCATGGCGGTTTCTCTGGACACGCACAAAGAAGCGGATTTTACGTTTGCCGCCAAATTTGCGCGTAAAATGACCCGCATGATTCTCAATCACCGGGAACAACTTCTGGGCAGCGCGATTAATGTCAACGTGCCCTGCCTTCCCCAGGGAAAGATCAAGGGCGTTGTGGTTGTCCGTCAGGCGCAGACCAATATCGTGGAGTATTTCGAAAAACGGACGGACCCGCGGGAAAATACCTATTACTGGTTTGCCGGGGAGTCGTCTTCCGCCACCCGGCAGAAAGATACCGACGTCGGCGCGCTGACGTCCGGATTCATTACAGTCACACCGATCCATTTTGATTTGACCAGACATGACCTGCTCGATCAGTTAAAAGATGCCCTGGAGAAAAACAGGTTTTAAGACATTGGCTGATTGCCGAGCCAGCGATGACGGACATCGCGTCACCGCCCGTAAAGGTTATCGGCATCAGGTTAATGGATGCCTGCCGGTTATCTGAGCAAAGATCCGCCCGCTCTTTTCTTTCAGCATGGTAAATCCGGTTTGGACTGCCAGGCCGATATGCAACAGGCTTCCGGTTTCTGGTCCCACAAACATGGATTCAAGATCGTTCAGATGCGTCAGGTTGCTGGAGACGACATTCGTTCCCACGCTGTAGGGAGGGCGGTTTCTTCTGAAGACATCCATATTGATTTCAATTCCGTACGGGGATAAATGTGCTATTTCCCGCGCATAACTTTCATTGCGCACATCAGCGATTGATTTTTTAATACGAGACGCGATTTGAGATATCGAAAGCCTGTCGATTTCTTCTTTGGTGAACTGTATGAAGTTGTTGAAATTTGAACTGCCGATATACATCGGATCAATATCCGGATGGATGTCTCTGAGATTGATGGGATTTTTTAAAACGATCCGGTCGGTGTCCGGCAGGATTTTACGGTGATATTTTTTTAATAAAAACGCCGTCATGATCTGATGGTTGGAAATGTCGTAATTTTCTTTTTCTGCTTCCGCTTTAATTGCATTGAGAAAATCATCGGTAAAGTATTCTGTGGCGGTGAAAATCTCTGCGACGTTATCGATGTCTACTTTTTCCCGGATTTGATCGTTCAGCGCGGATAAGGGGGGAACAAGCGCTCTGTCTGTTGGATCGAAATGGGCGAGCGGGCCTTGAAACAATCTCTGGGGCGACGGTGGAAGAAAATTTTTTCCGTCCGTTATGCACATCCAGGCGTAAAGAAAAAGCACCAGGGAAATACCATCCGCCACCGCGTGAGAGCAACTGATGCCGGCCAGTATCCCGTTTTTGAAAGGAATACCGGTTACAGCAAAGAGAGGTTCGCCCGGCAAGGTTTGAACATGCACCATTTCTTTCCTGATCTCGGCAATGCGGCTGTCATCAAAACAGGCGTCGACAGGCCGCAGATCATTTGCAACGGCTCCATCCGTGCAATACAGAAGCGCAAATTTATGATCGCCGATCATGATCAGTCGACTGGAAAAAAGATTGTAATAATGGATCGTCTTTAACAGACTCTCTTTGAGCTTTAATATGGGAAGATCTTTTTTATAAAAAAATAAAATTTCCAGGGGGGGTGACCCGATGAAATTTTCATTATCGAATGTCGACAGCGGAAGGATGTTTTTGCCGTAACGATGTTCCATTTTTTTCTATTCAATTGCCGGTATTGTCGACTCGGACATTGAACAAACTTCAGGTTACCGGATCAACAATACGGGAATCGGACTTTTGTGGATAACGTGCGATGTGGTACTGCCGAGCAGCAATTCGCGCAGACGATTGTGACCGTAAGCCCCCATGACCATTAATTCCACAGAGCCTTCCCGGATGAATTTGACGATTTCATCCTGTTCTTTCCCGGACAGGATGATCGTTTCGCAGTCAATAGAGGCCTCATCCGGATTCTGCTGAATCATTTTATCGACCTTTCCGGATAACGCCTCGGCTTTTTTCTCGTCTGGGCTGACAATCACCACCGTCAGTGGCCAGGAGGTTTTGTGGGATAAATTCAAAGAAAGACCCAGGGCTTTTGTTGCCGACTCACTGCCGTCAAAAGCCAGTGCCATGCTTTCTATTTCTACAAATTTTTCCGGAGTAACCAATACCGGCTTTCCGGAATTGCGTGTTACCGACTCGGCAACCGACCCCAGCAGACCGCCTTCCTTCAGATGAAAATGTTCTCCCTTTTTTGCCATCAGAATCAGATCGGCCTTTTGAGCTTCTTCGATAATAATCGGGCTGATTTTGCCGGTTTTCCTGTCCGTGGCGGCCTTAACACCGGATTTCCGGCAGCGTTCCTCAAATTCCTTCAGAATGAAATCGGCTTTTTCATTGAGCGATTTTTCTATGGATTCGAAGAATCCTTCATAGGGCGGCATGCCGATCGAACCGGAAATATCCGTCACCATAGGCCCCTGAATCAGATTGACATCGATGACATAAAGGCCTGTCAGAGAGGCGGCAAGTTTACGGGCAATATAGATTCCGTAATCCAAAGCCGTCTGGCTGTTTGCGGAACCGTCCGTAGGAATTAAAATGTTACTGATCATAATGACGCCTCCTGGCGATAAAACATTCACTTTTGTTTTTTATCAAAATGTTTCAGCTCTTCCAGCAAATTGGCAACATCTTTTTCATCCCAGATTTCGGTGTCACTCTCGCTGCCGTTTGTTTCCCCGGAACCGGATATTTCTTCCTCAAAGGCCAGAAATTTTCCCACGCAGTTGCCGTTTTTGTAAGTGGCTTTTTCCCGGATTTGTCCGCTTTTGTAGTAGGCGATATATTCACCTTCCCGTTTGTCGTTTTTAAAAAATCCTTTTTCCTTGATTTGTCCGTTTTTGTAATAGGCGATATATTCACCTTCAAACTTGCCGTTTCTAAAAGTTTCGACCAGCTTTAACTGGCCGGTTTTATAATAAATCTCATATTTTCCATCCAGCTTGCCGTTTCTGTAAAACTCATGCTCCCGGATGTGGCCGTTTTCGAAGTAAGAAACGTATTCGCCTTCCATCCGGTCGTTGACAAAGGTTGCCTTCTCTCTGATATGCCCGTCGTGATAATAAATGACCGCGGGGCCGTTTTTTTTCCCGCGGATGAAATTGACATGGGCCAGAATTTGGCCACTATGGTAGAAAGAAAAATATTCGCCTTCGGTTTTGCCTTGCCGCACATATTTCTTTTCTTTAATTTTCCCGTCGTGAAATTCCTGCGTGATTTCTTTACCAAGTGTTTGTTTTTCCATTAAAATATAATCTCTTTTTTGCCTTCAATTGGATGAATGCAAGTTTAAAATTCTGAAGATCGTTTTACGAAAATATTCTTGCCGTGTTGCTTCGTGGTCCTCTGCCATGCTTCTGAAATCAACCCATTGCTTTTTTTAAACAATCATTTATGATAATGCAACAAAAATAATGAGACTCGCTGAGAACGAGTGCAACGACGTTCGAAACGTTAGTCGAATTATCCCCGAAGCGCAGCGGAGCGGGCTAATGAATAGTGAAGAACGTTTGAGTCGTTGGTCGAATTAGTGAAACTCAAGCATTGCAGGCAGAGCGCAGCAAGGTTTATTAGTTGAACTATCCCGCATTAGCGGAGAATATCGAAAATACTCTTGATTTCCCCGAAACGCATGGGTAGGGAATCAGTGCTCATTAATAAATTTAGTTTAATTTTTTTTTAAAAGAAGATATTAAAAACCGGTAATGTGTTTTGCATTGCCATAAAGACGAATTTTTTCACAACGAGATTGATTGATGCTGACGTCTGATTTAGATACCACAAGGCTTGCTATTATCGGTCCCGGCCGTCTGGGCACAGCTTTTGCCTATAAATTCGGTCGTGATAATAAACGGGTTGCCATTTATTACCATGATGCGGAAGTCTGCAAGGCGATAAACCGGGATCATTTAAATCCTCTGCATTTGACAGAAGATCTGGCCGGCCGTCTGGGCGGAATGGAGAAGGTTCCCCGTCTTGCGGACAAGGTGTATGCCACAAATGATCTGGAACATATTGTTGAAAATAACGATTTTATTATTCTGACAATCACGATGAACCGCTTGCCGGAATTTCTCAATTATCTCAAGCCGATGATTGATAAAAAAGCGGGCGATACCTGCCTGATTTCTCCGATTAAAGGATTGATTTCCGATGAAATTTCCAAAGAACTGATCACGCCGTCGCAACTGATCAATAACAGCTTGTATAACCTGAAGCACAAATATCAGATCGGATGCATCGGCGGACCGTTTTTTGACATGGATATCGCGCTGGGCAATCCGGTGTGTCTGACGGTTGCCGGCAAGAAGCGCATCGCCAATATCATCAGAGAAGATTTGCTGAAATTCAACCGCAAGGAAATCAATTCCTACTACAACTTTGACATTGTCGGCGTGGAAGCCTGCGGTGCTTTGAAAAACGTCGTGGCCAATATCAAGGGACTGGCGGATTCCCTGCAACTTGGGGACTCCATCCCCGGAACCATCTTTGCCCGGTCCGGTGTGGAGATTCGTTCGTTGTCCCGCCTGATGGGAGGAAGCTTTCAGGCTTTTCACAGTCAGGCGGGCGTGGGGGACATGTATGTAACGGTTTCCTCGCTGGCGAGCAAGAATTACCGTTATGGAAAGTATTTTTATGAACTTTATACCGGGAATCCCATCGAAACCAATCTGCGCGTTCTGGAGAAAATCGATGGAACGCCCGAAGGCCCCAATACCGTCAGAAACGTGCACAAATATCTGGAAAAGAAGAATATGTACAGCCCGCTTTTCTCCTGCGCGTATCACATATTTAATGAAGCCGGTGAAAAAGGCGCGATAAGAGATTTGATCATCCAGGCCTGTCAGTATGACAAGAGAAACAAAGAATACATCGATGCTTTTTCCCGGCTAATGTACCGTATTCTTCCGGATTTCTGGTATCGCCGCGACAAAAGTTGGTTTGACTAAAAGGGATCATTAAACACTGTTTGCAAAATAATATTAAAAATAAAGGAAGAGGACAGATAAAAATCAGCACAGCATTCCTTTCATTTTACGGGAGACATCGCGAATGATCAGACATGCCGTCGTCATGGTTTCTGCAATTTGTTTTTGGGGAGCCGCTTTTTTGACTGTTCCGGCGTACGCCGACTACCGGATTATATTGAAAAACGGAGAAACCATTTCCGTCAGCAACTACGAAATGGATGGCGATAATATCGTTTTTAACAAATATGGGGGCCTGGTCAGTTTCAGCCGTTCGGGAATCGCTAAAATCGAAGAGGATAATATCGAAGAGGATATTCCGGAAGAAAACATGGCAGAGGATGATGCGAATGAGGCCGATGATTCTGAACAGCCGGCAAAGAATAAAGTGTCAAAAAAATCCGGGCAGAAAAGCGAAGACCCGAAGAATGATCGGGAGAAAAAGATTGCGGAATGCCAGAGAATTCTGAAGATGAAAAAGGACAGTATGGATATTTATTGCTGGCAGGCTGCTTCTGCAAAAGTCAGCGCTGCTCCGAATCTTCCGCAGACAAATCAGGCGAGAGTATCGGAAAAAACGGGCAAGCAGTTCCAGGATCACGTACAAAGTAATGTCGATGCCTTTAAGGCCAATTCGACGTGTGATTACTACAAAAGAAAGGTTGCCGAACAAGAGAAGCTATGCAACGGTCTATGACATCGCCCAATAAATGGCAATGGTTCTATTGAATCATCACCCCATCCGTGGCTTGAACCGGCCGCGGTGCACGGCGCCATTCCAGATCAACTTTTTGTTAAATCTCTTCTTCTTTAACGATTTCCGTTTTAATCATGGAAATCAGTTCCTGAAAAACAGGCAAAACGTCTTTGCGGAAGCGCCCGGCCACGCAAACATTCATAATGTCGTCGCCGATCTTCAGGTGACCTTCATTGATCCAAACCCGGATATCGACGATGCCTTCCTTTCCTTTAAATTCGCGCACCGCTTTTTCCAGCTTTGTCTTATCATAAGAAAGGTGCATCGCCTGAACCGATTCGCCGGTTTTTGCTGTCGCCCGGACAATGCCGTTGTGGGAAAGAATCATCCCCAGCATATCGGCCGGAGCCGTTCTTTTTATTTCTGTCATCCATTGTTCAATCATAATATTCCCCTTAATGATTTTGCTGTTTTTACGGGCAACTCCTGTAGAGAGTACCACGTTCACTTTCGTGAATTCGCCGGGATAAATAAATTATTTTGAAGCGGATTCACTTAAAAAAGCCAGGACCTTGGCATGGACTTCGGTCGCCTCTTTGCCGCGCAGTATACCATGATGGTTAGCGTTGACCATGAAAAACTGTTTGTTCCCGCCGCCGATTTTATTGAAAATATCCCGGCCGCTGCAGGGATCCACAACCGGATCGTTCGAGGCCTGGATGATCAGCACCGGGTCGGCTATATTTTTCAAATGATGATCAACCCTTTTCATCAGTTTCTCCAGTTCATAACTGCCGCTGACGGGATTGCGGAGGTAATTAATGTCCGGATTTTCCGGATCATTTTTAATGAATTCCATCTTCCACTTGTCAATGTTGATTTTTTTGAGCAGTGTATTCCAGGCGACGACGGCCGGCGCGAATTTTGACGCCATCCCTCTTAATACCATCGGGGCGTTGATCGATATGACCGATGCAAACCGGCCCGGTTTATTGGCCGCCTGTAAAAGCGCAATGCCGCCGCCCATGGAAAACCCGGCGATTGAAAACGTTTTGACGCTATTTTTCATGATGATGTATGCGCGGCTTGCGGAGTCGTACCATTTCTCCCAGTTCCGGATGGCGAGATCCTCGGGCGCCGTACCGTGGCCCCTGAGGCGCACGCCGTAAACGTTATAGCCATTCTGATGCAGATAGTCCGCCAGCGGCCTGATTTCTTCCGGCGCCGCCATATAACCGTGCACCAGAATAATTCCTTTGCGGCTGAAAAAACGTTTCAGGAAAAAAGGCTCGCCGATATTTTTCGGTTTGCTTTCACCCGGTAAATAGAACTGTTCATAATCCTGATGAAAAAGTTCCTTCTCGAGTTTGAGAAACGTGTTTCTGACGTTCCATTTAATAAAAAATGCCGGAATGAATTTCTGCCATTCCATGATCCTGGTGAAATGACGCAGCGGTTTGATTTCATTTCGGAGCACCTCGATAATGTTGTCTCTGCGGATGGTATGAAAGTCGGATGGCACGCTGAACCGTTCTTTGTTTTTTGTAATGACGCCGTTTTCCCTTCGGAGATAGTTGTTGGTGACGGCTTCGTTCATGAAACTCTCATACTTTTCGTGCTGATCGTCGGTCAGCAGGTAAAATTGCTTTTTGTAAAGCGATGTATGGCAGTTGGGCAGGGCGATTTTCCTCAAATGTTCAATGGCCAGGAAAATACGTTTTTTAAAGTCGTTTTCGCTGAAGCTGCCCTGAGGGTAGCTCGTCAGAATATAAGACATGATGTGGTCGTGATTAACGGTGGTCATGCCGTATATGGCATTCATGTAATCGTACATCAATCTGACGCATACTTGACGGAATGCGGATATTCTTTTGAAATCACCTGTATTCAGATAAACATTTCCATCCGCCATCATTCTTTTCATTTTCCATTTTGAATGGATATAACGTTTGATTGCGATGGGCCTGCCGAAGTTGATGTCGATATCCACCTTGCCCAGCACGATGGGGCCTTCCACCTCTAGTTCCTCCTGCAGGCGGGCTGACATGTTTTTGAAAAATTTTCCGGCCAGCCGGCTCAGGGCGTTTTCCCGGGCGCGGACGGGATAATAGGTAATGTTCACCGGAACGATATATGTTTCTTTGCGAATAATTTTCTCCAGATCATTTCCTGAAAAATCAAAGCGCGATGCGATGCGGGCGATGGATGCCATATCGTTACGCGCTTTCAGCGTTCGCAACTTTTCGCGGATAAACTCGGTCAGCAGAGCGATGCGCGCCGCACCGGAATGGGGGGGACGGCGGATGCCGGTGTTGTAAACAATATATTTTCCTTTCTCGACGATCTTTTTATCCTTAATGATCTGTCCTTCCGGAAAAATGATTACGGGATGTCTGTCGGAAAGAAGCGCATGAATGAATATTTTATCTTTATGGGGGTCGGCGGTGGAAACAGCGCCCACGTTATCCATAAAATCTTTCATTTTACCGCTGAAAAAAGACTCATGCGCCAGGGAAACGGCTTCTTTGTGGAGATGCTTTTTGATTAGATACGGCATCAAGACCGTCTCCAGACGCGTAAAATGATTGATCACATAGACAACCGGCTGATCGGGGACTTTCTCCAGGCCGTGCAGACGGATGTCGATCCCTGCTGTCTGAATCAGGGTGTCCAGCGAGAACATGATAAAATTGACCAGGTCTTTTGATATGTTCATAGATTTGTTTTTTTGCTTTTCTGATCTCCATCCGCCAGGACGTTTTTTAAAACATCCGGTTTGTTGGTAAAAATTCCGCTGACGCCCAGCTTTAAATATTGTCTCATCTTTTTTTCGTTGTTGACCGTATAAATATTTACCGGAATATTGTTCGAGTGGAGGTCTGCCAGCCATTTTTTATTCAATTCGGATGCGGAGCAATTAAATGCATCGGCATGCAACGATTTGACAATATCCGAAGGCAGGCGGGAACCGTAAAGCTTCTTTTCAAATAAAACAGCCACCGGAGCCGTTTTGTCGATCTGTTTTAGATGCAGGATCGCGCGCGGATCAAAACTGGAAAATACGACGTGCTTTTTCATGCCGTACTGCTCGACCAGTTGCAGACATTTTTCTTCAATGCCGCCGGCGATGATGTCGTCCACCGCTTCCGTTTTTATTTCAATATTTACGGCGATGCGGTTTTTGCAGAGTGCCAGCACGTCGGCCAGTTCGGGGATGCGCGTGTTTTTAAACTTTTTATCAAACCATTTGCCGGCGTCCAACTGTTTTAAATACGCAAGATCGTAATCGGCGATTCTTCCCCGGCCGTTTGTGCAGCGTGAAATCTTTTCGTCGTGAAACACAACGACTTCCTGATCCGCGGTGAGCTGAACGTCCAGTTCCGCCATGTCCGCACCCATGACGATGGCGCCTTCAAAGGAGGGCATGGTGTTTTCCGGATAATAAGCCGAAGCTCCGCGATGGGCGATGACGGTAAAATCATCCTGTTCGCGCCGGTGATAGCTGAAAAAATGAAATGATTCAGGCATGTTTTTTTTTACCATATTTAAGAGCAGAGTTCTTCAATTATTTTAGTGTTTACAAACCATACCGAAAGGATTTATGATACATAAATGAGCGGGCGTCTTGAATAGAATTCTTATGAACAAGGAGGATGACTCTATGAAAGTTCTCGGCATTATGGGAAGTCCGCGGATCGGCGGCAACAGCGATATTCTGCTCGACGACGCCCTGGCCGGCGCCGAAGAGGCGGGCGCTCGGGTGGAAAAGATTGTTCTGGCCAAAAAGAAAATATCCGGATGTCTGGATTGCAAAAAATGCAACGACACCGGCCTCTGCGTCGTCAAGGATGATATGCCGGCCATTCACAAAAAGATTCTGGAGGCGGATGCTATTATTCACAGCGTGCCGGTTTATTTCTGGTTGATGACCGCGCAGATGAAAGCGTATCTGGACCGGTGGTGCGCGCTGTTTGACGCGACCTGGAGCTGGCAGAAATCTTATTATCCGAAAATGAAAGGAAAGCGCATCGGTTTGATTACCGTCTGCGGAGATCCGAATGTTCACACGGCTGATCCAATCGTCCACAGCTTTAAATCAACTTCGGATATGACAAAAATGCGCTGGATGGGTGCAGTTATGGCCTCTGCCAACGATAAAGGGGAAATCGTCAAAGATGAAAAAGCCAGAAAAAAAGCTTTTAAGCTGGGCAAAAAAGCTGCAACACCCTGATGCCTGTTTTATTCTGAAAAACATATTGAAAAGCGGAATATAAAACATTAGAATACAACAAAATAATTTGCGAAAAGGAGAATCACTGTGAAAAAAATTGTTCAATATGCTGCCATGATTACCCTGGCCGTTTTGTTTGCTGTCTATCCTTTTCAACCGGCTTCGGCTCAGGTTGGATTATATCTTGGTGGATGGGGAGGCTATACAATTCACCCTAATGCAACAGAAGATGACTGGGATTATTATGATGATGTCGATCTGGATTTTGACGAAACGTCCGCCTGGGGCGCCAAGGTCGGTTATACCAATCCTTTTTTTAAGTATCTTGCCCTGGAAGCCGAATACCTCTATTTAAACCCTGAAGTAGAAGATGACTATGTGCTTGACGGCGATGTCAAGATGAGCAACCTGATGTTCAACATCATCGGGAAATATCCCCTCGGAATCATTCAACCCTATTTTGGGCTGGGGTTGGGATTTTCCTATGCGGATACGTCCTGGGACGGTATCCGGGGAATTGATGACGGGGATTACACGTCTTATGCCTGGCAGATCATGACCGGACTGGAAATATTCTTAACCAGTGAAATTGCTGTGGATGTCGGTTATCGTTATTTTGCCACCGAGATGGAATTTGACCATGAGGATTCCGACGACGTCACGTTTTCCACGGGAATGGTAACGCTGGGGCTGAAGGTATTTTTCTAAAATCTGTTCGTTTCCGGGAATTGTCTGAGGATGTTCTGAAAAGTCTATTTCTATTTACTTTTCACGGAGACTGTTTTCGTTCAGATTATAAGACATAAAGGTGACAAGGAACGGCAGGTTGATAAACGTCCTGGTTTCGCCTTCAACAAACCCGATTTTTCTATACCAGTTTTTCAATTCGGCATGGTCGGCAATAATGCCAATGCTGACTGTACCCGCGCCCAGTTCCCGGGCGTTTGACAAAACACGTTCAACCAGGGCCTTTCCCAGGCCCTGGTTCCTTTCTTCGGGAAGCACAGCCAGGCGCTCAAGATAGCAAATTTTTGCGCTGGCCTGCTCGCAGGCCACACAACCGGCCGTTCTACTTTCGTTTTCCGCAATGAAATACGTAACGCCGCGTTCCATATCGTATCTGATCCAGTTGAGCATACAATTGGACGGATGACTGGGAGCGTTCCGGCGAGTCAGGCCGAAACGCTGTGCTACATCGCGAAATGATTTCCGGATGGTTTCCGTCAATATTCCGATGTCTTCATGGTGGCAAATACGAATCTTGAATTTATCCATCATTTATAATTTGCCGGTGTTGTGAAGCATTCAACGCCGTGCTTCGGCTGATCCGGTGAAACAACCGGTCCATTATCCGATAACACAACGGATGCTTGATCTTGTGAATTAAATTTTTTTTCCAATATAGAAAACATATCCATAAAATGCTTTATATTTATTATAGAGCATTGCTTCGTGCCGCTCGTTTGCCACGAGGTCTTCAGCCGTTTTATTGCCCGCATACTTTTTCAGGAATTTCTCCTGTGCAAGAACCTGCGGAGCGTAAAAATGTTCCGTCCAGCAATTTTCAGGCAGAACAAAAGTTGTCACCGGAATATATCCGGCTTTTTGCATCTGCCCGACTTTATGGGAGATGACGTCGATTTCAGGATATGCATCTTTCCAATAGCGGTCGATTTCGGCAGGCCGCTTTTCGGTAAACCAGGAAGCCTCTGAAACGGCAAGAAAGCCTCCTTGCTTCAGGAAACTCCGCCACTCGTTGATGCCTCGTTCAAATCCGATATTATAGATCGCACCTTCCGACCAGATTAAATTCAATTCCTCGTTGTGAAAAGGAAGATGCTCCATGGAGCCGACAATGCCTTGCACGCGATCCTGGAGATTGAGCTTCCGGCTGTTGGCATTGAAAATATCGATGAAGTCGGCAAACAAATCCATGCCTGTAATATGCCCTGGCGTATGCCGGGCCAGCACCATTGTCTGGCCGCCTGTCCCGCAACCGATGTCGGCAATTTTGGAGTCGTGAGTCAGGTTATCAATGAAGCTTAACGCTTTGACCGTGACTTCGGGGCTCCCGGGCCCTTGTCGTTCCCTGCTTGAAAAATATTCACAGATTAATTTAAAATCAAACTCATGAATTGATTTATTGTCCCCACTCATTGCGTCTCCTTTTTATTTTCCAGCATTTCCTCTTCCGTCAGGCATGACAGTTCATCAAATGACACGTTGAGGCATTTTGTGCCGGCGGCCCGTTATGCCTCCCATACCCGGTTCGCATTTACTACTATCTCAGTTTTTCAAGGGCCTTACCTGCCTCTGGAGCTAATGTGGTGAGCTCTGCCATGATTGCACACGCATAGTCACTGCATACCGCGCAGTTGTCAACCCCTTTTGATTTACAGCATTTCCGAATCCCGCACGTGTTTTTACAATGAAAAAACAAGCGGCCGTTTGATTTGCACCCGTCGCAGTTTATCTGGCCTGGCTTAATATCTTTATGATAAAGAGCTGACCACTTTTTTGCCACGTCGTATCGTTGATTGTCGCTGTTTTCTCGCGTTGCAAGATACGCCTCGCATTGTAAACAATCCAATCCGCAAAATGCAATCATGGTATCCTTCCTGTATTCTTTCGTGCCAAGTGATGGCGATCACCAGCCGCAAGCATTGTGGTGCATATCGTAATAGTCTGGCAATATGCAGGGCAAGTGCGGAAGCATGCCAACGCGCTGCTTTCGGTCTGGCGGATTGAATGGTTATGTCTTCGCCTGATGGTATATTTCAGGAAGTATCTGCCCCAGCCTTGTATATTCAATCCAACAATGTTTTGCCATTGCAAATGCTTGATCTTTATTGGCTGCAATGCCTCTAATTACCCTGGGCAATCCATTTCCTAGCCAAAATCGGCTAATGAGTATCAGCCCTTTTTTATTTGGTTTAAAATAATGAAGCATTTTTGTATGTTGTATAATTCCTTTTAATATTCCTACATAACCACATATGATTGTTCCATTATGTTTTAAAACTTTTTCTTTATCTTTTATTCCGAATCTTACCGGATCAACGAACCTGATGGATAACTCAACAGTAATCTTTCCAACTCTTTCGACTGGATATTGTGTGTTTTCCAAGAACGCTTGATATTTATTGCTGAAATATGCGCGTTGCGATTTTTTATAGCTTATTGATTTATGCTCACCGGGAAACCACAGTTGATATCTTTCACTCTCTTGAGCTTGCCACCAGAACCACCAATCGATCATCTTTGAATCTGTATTTGGCAATTCAGTGCTCATGGCCACCAGGTATTCCTTGTTGTTAAGTTCTGCAAAACCAATTTCGTTTTGTAGATTCTCGTCATGAATAATCTGATTGGCATCAGCGAATGCAATTTTTGAAATATTGGGATTATTCTTCAGCTTATTGAGAATATTCTCAGGTAATTCAGGAACAGGTCTATTCAAAAATTTCCCATAGTCAGCAGCACTCACACAAATCTCCATTTAGTTAATGCGGATTATGGTAGAGACCGCAGGCAGGAAAGGTCGCAGTTCTGAAACATGGTCACGTCCATCTCTTTGTCGATATATCGCATGTCTTCGGCCAGCATGCGGTCTGCGGTTTCACCGCGGAAGCGTTTTTTATATTCGGCAAACAGGCTCGGTTTTTTAGCGCCCAATTCCGTCGCGACTTCCACGGCCCGGTCGATGACTGATCGGCTTTCGGCCAGTTCGTCCACCATGCCTGCGGCCAGAGCCGCAGCTCCATCGAACTTGCGGCCGGACAAAAAGGCCAGATCGGTCATGCGCTCGCCGATGACGTATTTCACCATAGCCAGGCATCCGGAAGGCGGAGTAATGGAAACATCGATTTCCGGAAAGGTACACACCGCCTTTTCCTTTTGCATCACCCGGTAATCCATGCACATAGAGAAAGCCAGGGCGCTGGCCACCACATGGCCGTTGATGGCACCGACCATGGGTTTGGGAAACACAAAGGTCCTGTGGAAAAAAGTAAAAAGCGTCTTGAAAAATATCTTAATGGCTTTTACCTCCAGTTTCATGACGTATTGAAGGTCCATGCCGGAAGAAAAGAATTGGCCGTCGGCTCCGGTCACCACCACGCCGCGAATTTTGTCATCGGCCTCAATGCGGTCCAATGTCGCGTTAAACTGCTGAATCATGTCGCTGGTAAAGGCGTTTTCCGGGCTGTTGTCCATGGCCAGAATCGCCACCTCGTTTCTGGTATCCATATGAATCGGCATAGTCAGCCTCCTTTGTCAAAAATCGATACGTTTTAAAAAATAAATTAATTGAGTTGGCTAGAGCGTCCTTTATTATTGATGAAGTATAAAAAACGCGATTTTATGTGTCAAGAAGATTAAAAACCTCTTGATGAAGAATATCCCAAGTTATCAGAGATCTAAAGAAATGAACTTTTGCCACCGAATCTTTTGTGATAAACACTATTAACATTTTACAGTGAAAAATGTTAAATATATAATGAATAAAACGGCAAAGCTAATCGAAATAGATTTGAATCCCGAGTTCCGGCGGGCGCTGGAGCTGATGGAAGAGACGGATAAAAATATTTTCATTACGGGACGCGCCGGTACCGGCAAATCCACACTGCTCAATTATTTTTATCATTACACAAATAAAAATGTTGTTTTGCTGGCGCCCACGGGCGTTGCCGCCGTGAATATCGGCGGACAAACCATCCATTCCTTTTTCCAGTTCAAACCGAATGTTACGTTGGCTGCCATTAAAAAAAAGAAGGGTGCCGACAAGGACAAAAAATCGCTTTATAAAAAATTGACGACAATCATCATCGATGAAGTTTCCATGATGCGGGCCGATCTGCTCGATTGTGTGGATAAGTTTCTGCGTTTAAACGGCCCGGAGTTCAAACGGCCTTTCGGCGGTGTCCAGATGATTTTCATCGGCGATCTTTATCAGTTGCCGCCGGTGGTAACAGCAGCGGAACGCGAAATTTTCCGGTCGCATTACAGAACCCCGTATTTTTTTAGCGCGAAAGTGATGGATGAACTGGACATGGAATTTGTCGAACTGGAAAAAGTTTACCGTCAGAAGGATGACGAATTTATCCGTCTGCTCAACGCCATTCGTAATAAATCCATTACGGATGGGGATATTGCGCTGTTCAATCAGCGCTGCGATCCGTCCTTTGAAATGTCCGCCGATGATTTTTATATTTCATTGACCAGCACCAATGATCTGGCGGACAGCATTAATGAACAGCGGCTGGCGCAACTGTCCGGTAAAGTCTGGAAGGCGCAGGGATTTGTTGAAGGAGAGTTCGGAGCAGAATCCATGCCCACCGCTGTCGAATTGAAGCTGAAAAAGGGTGCGCAGATTATGTTGCTCAATAACGATGCGTACGGTCAGTGGGTTAACGGAACCATCGGTAAAGTAAAAAAATTCGCCAAAAATGAAGATGGCGACGATGTCATTGTCGCCAGACTGGACAACGGTGAAACGGTGGAAATTTCTCCCTATACGTGGAAAATTTATAAATATTTTCTCAAGGATGAGGAACTGCATTCGGAAGGGGTCGGTTCTTTCCGCCAGTATCCGGTGCGCCTGGCTTTTGCAGTGACGATTCACAAGAGCCAGGGGAAAACATTTGAAAGAGTGGTTGTTGACGTGGGTCGCGGCACGTTTGCCCACGGGCAGATGTATGTGGCGCTATCCCGCTGCACAACGCTGGACGGTCTCGTGTTAAAAAATCCGTTAAAGAAAAGTCATGTTTTAATGGATTGGCAGGTGATGAAATTTCTGACGGGTTTGCAGTACGCCAAAGCGGAGTTGAACTGTACCCGCGAGCAAAAGATTGCGATGCTGGAGGAGGCGTTTCACGAAAAGCAGGTTGTCGAAATCGTTTATTTAAAAGCGAAAGATGAAAAATCGACGCGTAAAATTCGCCCGCTTCGTGTGGAGGAAATGGAATATAACGGTCATCCATATCTGGGGTTGTATGCTTATTGCCTTATGCGGAGGCAAAACCGGGTTTTTAACGTGGACCGCATTCTGAAAATTCGTTTGCCGTCAAATGATTGAATAATGCCGCCGCCATCAGGCGGCAGGGACGAAATTCATCCCGATCAATCGGGGCTTGTTTTACCATGGTGTTACGCGGCTGGTATAGTTCAACTTACTTTTCGAGCATCTCTTCATGCGCTCTCAAAGGATATAACTATCAGCGGGTGTCATTAAAAACACCTTGACAAAATGCTCCGGTTAAATAACATTACGCCTTCATGAGCGGGCGTAATTCAGCGGTAGAATGTCAGCTTCCCAAGCTGGACGTCGCCGGTTCGAGCCCGGTCGCCCGCTCCAATGAAACTCCAATTTCGAAAGCGTAGCGCACTGAAATGGGTAATTTGAATTGTCCCGCCAATCCACGACTTGTCGGGATTGGCAGGACAAAGGGAATAATAAGGCGGATAATTTATAAATATCATTGATAAAAACGACTTTAATCTGCCTTAATATTTTACTTGCTTTGTCCATAGGGATGTGCTAGCAAAAACACGAAATCATCGATAAAGTGGTATTGATGAGTGGGCCCGTGCCCACTTTTTTATTTTCTGAGCGATTATGGACTTTGATGTTAAAGAGAAAATCCGGCTTTTAGCCGAGCCGGTTGTTGCTTCTGAAGGCATGGAATTGATTCACGTGGAATGCATAAAGATGCATACGCGCTGGATTATCCGTCTTTTTCTGGATAAGGAAGGCGGCATTACACTGGAAGATTGTACCAATATAAGCAATCAGTTAGGTGATATTTTTGACATTCGCGAAGTCGTGAACGGTTCTTATACGCTGGAGGTTTCGTCGCCCGGATTCGACCGGCCGATATCGCGCGATCAGGATTTTTTGAAATACCGGAATTCGCGCGTGGATGTAAAAACGGGCATCAAGATCGACGGTGTAAAAAATTTTCACGGCGTTTTGTTGGATTATATCGAAGAAAACGGCCGGAAACTTATTTTGGTGGAAGTTTCGGGCAAAGTTTACCGGATTCCGCGGCAGGAAATTTTAAAAGCCAATCTTGCCGATGAGAAGAAATAGATTTTTACAGGAATTAATGCCGGCAGGCTGAGATTCTAATATATCAGCGAAGAAAAAAGGGAGGAACTTTTAAATGTTGCCAGAACTTAAACGTCTGATCGAGCAGATGGGTAAGGACAGAGGAATAAGCAAGGAAATTATCGTCGAAGCCCTCGAAGCGGCAATGCTTACTGCTGCCAGTAAAAAATTCGGACAGAATGTGGAAATAGAAGCCCATTATAATGATGAGACCGGAGAAGTGGAGGTGTTCCAGTTCAAAACGGTCGTGGACAAGGTTTTGCATCCGGAAACACAAATTTCCAAAGAGGAAGCAAGGGCAACGCTCGATGAAGGAGCGGAACCCGGCGACAGTCTAGGCATGAAAATAGAAACCAGTCAGTTCGGACGGATTGCCGTTCAACTGGCCAAGCAGATCATCATTCAGAGAGTGAAAGACGCCGAATGCGACAATATCTATGATGAATACAAGGATAGGAGAGGCGAACTGGTCAACGGCTTTGTCCAGAGATTTGAAGGCGGCAGCATTGTCGTCAATCTCGGGCGCGCAGAAGGCATTGTGCCTCCTTCGGAACAGATTCATCGAGAAGCTTACAAACGCGGCGAACGAATCCGCGCCTATATCGTTGAAGTAAAAAAGAGCCCCAAGGGATTGCAGATCATTCTTTCCCGCACCCATCCTTCATTTTTGAAGGCGCTTTTCGAGGTGGAGGTTCCGGAGATTTCCGAAGGGTTGATTGATATTATCAATGTGGCGCGGGAACCCGGAAAAAGAGGCAAGATCGCGGTTAAATCCAAAGACAAGGATATTGATCCCGTCGGTGCCTGCGTGGGGATGCGGGGGTCCCGCGTGCAAAGCGTAGTACAGGAGTTGCGCGGCGAGAAAATCGATATCATTCCCTATAGCGAAGATCCGGCCAAATATGTCAGCAGTGCTCTTTCTCCCGCTAAAGTCAACCGTATTTTTATTGATGATGAAAACCGGACCATGACTGTGATTGTTCCGGATGATCAGCTTTCTCTGGCTATTGGCAAGAACGGCCAGAATGTCCGGCTGGCGGTCAAACTGACCGGATGGAATATTGACATGAAGAGCGAAACAATGGAGCAGGCTCAGGAGGAAGGAAAAAGCGGACAGAATGATCTGACCAAGATTACCGGCATCGGTCCGGCCATGGCGGAAAAACTGTTCAGCAAAGGCATAAAGAGTATCGCCATGGTGGCGGCGACGGAACCGGAATTGTTGTCTCAGATTCCGGGGATAGGCGAAAAGACGGCCCAGCAGTGGATTGAAACGGCCGGTAAAATTTTAAACGAGGAGATCGCTGGTTCCAAGAGTGATTCATCATCTGAAAATTAAGAAATTTTTCATGGAGATTGTTGCGCATGCCTAAAAAGCGGGTTTATGAATTGGCCAAAGAGCTTGGAATGGAGAGCAAGGTTCTGATCGCTCGTTTGGAAAAAATCGGCATTTCGGTTAAATCGGCGTCGGCTTCTCTGGAAGAGGCTGATGCGGAGCGGGCCAAGAAAGAGCTGACCGCCGGAGAACTTCGTGAAGTCGTGGAACAGAGGATCAAGACCACGGTTATCAGACGCCGCACGGTCGTGACCGCTGTGGAGAAACCGCCTGAAGAAGTCCCCCTTGAGGAAGCCAAACCTCCGGAAAAAGAACCTGCCGAAGACAAGCTTAAAAAAGCGCCTCCGGGAAAAACTGAAAAAGTTAAAAAGGAAAAGCCTGGGGAAGAGCCTGCTGTTCCTGCAGAGACGGTTTCGGAAAAAGCGGTGAAGGAGGTCGTTCCTCCGGCAGCGGTTGGACCGGCTGCCGCCGAAACGAAGGCTTCTTTGGAACAGAAAGCCGCGCCCCTTGAAAAGTCGGCAGAGGAAAAAGCTGTCAAACCGGAAACAAAGGAAGCGCCGGTTGCTCCTGTCAAGCCGACGATCATTACCAAACATAAAATTATCAGGCCGGAAACAGGAAAGGCGGTTCCCCCCAAAGTGCCGGCTGCCAAACCGGCGGAAAAAATATCACAACCGTCTGCGGAAAAGCCGAAGAAAAAAGGCAAATATCAGGTCGAGGTCTTGATCGAAGAAGAGAAGAAGATCCCGACCAAGAAAATCCTGGAAAAGAAGATCGAAAAGCGGCTCAAACGGCATGAAGAGGATCAGGAAGTTGTTTTTACCAAATGGCGTGAGGGGAAAAAGGCCGCGCCGACCAAGATGAAGAAAACGGAGATTACCGTTCCCAAGGCCATTAAACGACGGATCAAAATCGGCGAAACGATTACCGTTGGCGAACTGGCCAAACGCATGGGCATCAAGGTCAGCGAGATTATCAATAAGCTGATGTCCATGGGCGTGATGGCGACCATCAATCAGGCCATCGATTACGATACCGCCAGCATTGTTGCGGGTGAATTCAGTTTCCAGCTGGAATCCGCGGACGTGGAATTTGACGAATCCGTTCTGAAGGCTCCCTCCACACCGGAGAATCTCAAACCGCGTGCTCCGGTGGTGACCATCATGGGACATGTCGATCACGGCAAAACCTCCCTGCTGGATGCCATCCGGCAGACCAATGTTTCCGACGGTGAAACGGGAGGCATCACGCAGGCGATCGGCGCCTATCATGTGCATGTCAACGGCCGGGATATTGTGTTCCTGGATACCCCCGGTCACGAGGCGTTTACAGCGATGCGGGCCCGCGGAGCGCAGGTTACCGATATCGTTGTTCTGATCGTGGCCGCCGATGACGGCGTCATGAATCAGACCGTCGAGGCCATCAATCATGCCAGGGTTGCCGGCGTTCCGATTATCGTGGCGATTAATAAAATCGACAAGCCGGGTGCGGATCCTGAAAAAATAAAACAAGCGTTGACCGAACATAATTTGCTTTCCGAACAGTGGGGCGGGGATACGATTTTCTGTGAAGTATCCGCCAAGAAAAAAATCAACATTGAAGAACTGCTGGAAATGATTCTCCTGCAGGCCGATGTCATGGAGCTGAAGGCCGATCCCGATCGCCCTGTTCGCGGCATTATCATAGAATCCAAACTGGATAAGGGACGCGGTCCGGTTGCGACCGTCCTGATTCAGGAAGGCACGCTCAGGGAAAGCGATTCGTTTGTTTCCAAGACCGAATTCGGCCGTGTTCGCGCGCTGATTAATGATCAGGGACGGCGAATCAAGGAAGCCGGACCGTCCATGCCGGTGGAAGTGATCGGATTTTCCAGTGTGCCGCAGACGGGAGCGGAATTTTTCTGCGTCGACGATGAGAAGAAAGCGCGTGCGATTGCCGATTACTGGACCAGAAAGGCCCGGGAAAAGGAACTTTCGTCTCTGTCCAAGATCACCCTGGAACAGCTTTATCAGAGGATAAAAGAAGGGGCGAAGGAATTCAACGTTATTGTCAAGGCCGATGTGCAGGGGTCGATAGAAGCGATTTCCGACGCATTGAATAAACTTTCAACGGACGATATCAAGCTGAAGATTATTCATAGTTCCACCGGGGCCATCAGCGAAACGGACGTGATGCTTGCGTCGGCTTCCCAGGCTATTATTATCGGCTTTAATGTGCGACCCGATGCGCGGGTGGTGGATGTTGCCCAGCGGGAAGGAGTGGAAATCAAGCTCTACGATATCATTTATAATGTGATTGCGGATGTGCGGGCGGCCATGGAAGGTCTTCTGGAACCTGAATACCGGGAGGTTGTTCAGGGCAGAGCGGAAGTGCGCGAACTTTTCAAGGTGCCGAAGGTCGGTACCATTGCCGGGTGTTATGTCACGGATGGAAAAATCATGCGCAGCAATAATCTCAAGCTTGTCCGTGACAGCGTGGTCGTTTTTGACGGAAAGATTCTGTCATTGAAACGTTTTAAGGATGACGCCCGGGAAGTGCTGGCCGGTTTCGAATGCGGTATCGGCATCGAAGGATTTAATGATATTCATCCGGGAGATGTCATTGAGGCGTATGCGATAGAAACGTTGGAAAAGAAACTGGAACCGAATGCTGATAAGCGATAGTTTTTTTATATCCGAACGGTTCTAAAAAAATCGGGGCTCCCGAATGCTTCAGGTTTCCGGAGAATGCTTATGGTTGTCGGATACGGCATCATTAATCTCAGAATTCCGGAAAGCGGCTCTTTAAAAAGCAAGCGAAGCGTTTTGAACCGAATTTTAAAACGCGCACAAAATGAATTTAATGTTTCCATTGCGGAAACAGGCCATCTTGATAATTATAAGCTGGCCGAAATTTCTTTTGCGGTTGTCGGCAACGATTCCCGTTATATCAACGGGAAGGCGGATCATCTGCTGCGTTTTATCGATCATCTGCAGATTGCCGAGATTGTAAACTGCAAAATGGAAATTATGGTTGTTTCGAGTTTTCTGGAAACAGCCGACGGGGATATACAGAAGTACGATGAATTTTAAAAGAGCGGACCGGGTCGCCGAATTAATCCGGGCGGATATGTCCGAAATAATCATGAAGGACGTGAAAGACCCGCGTCTGCATTCGGTAACCATTACGGCGGTCAAGGTGTCGGATGATTTGCGCAATGCCAAGATTTATTTCGTGGAAATGGGCAAAGACGAATGCTCTGTTGAAATTAAAACGGGACTGGCTCAGGCAAGCGGATTCATACGCCGGGAGCTGGGCAAGAAATTGCAGTTGCGTTTTGTGCCGGAACTGATGTTTATTCATGATACGTCTTTCGGTTACGGGAACCGTATCGAAAAATTGTTGGCACAGATCCACAGTCAGGAAAATGAAAATGATTCATGATATTATCCAAGCGATTCACGAAGGACAGAACTTTCTGATTACCGCCCATGTGCGGCTGGACGGAGATGCGCTCGGTTCGGAACTTGCCGTTTATCTGATGCTGAAAGAACTGGGCAAGAAGGCCGTTGTCTATAACAAGGATCGCACGCCGGAACGTTATCAGTTTCTGCCGGCCACGCACAACATTTCTCATACGTTAACGAATATCGAGCAGTACGATACCTGCATCGTGCTGGATTGCAGCGATTTGTCGAGGGTCGGCGATGAAGCGGAAAATATCAGAAAAATCAAGACGCTCATTAACATCGATCACCATGTTTCCAATAACGGATTTTGTGCTTTAAAAATGCTGGATGCCAAAGCCAGTTCCACCGGCGAACTCGTTTTCCGCCTGATGCAGGACATGCGCTTCAAAATGTCCAGAGACATCTGCACCAATCTGTATGCGGCCATCATTACCGATACCGGCAGTTTCCGCTATTCGAGCACGACAAAGGAGACGTTCATGGCGGCGGGGGTGCTGGTGGGGGAAGGGGCGAGTCCCCAGCGCATTGCGGAAAATATTTATGAAAGCGATTCTCCGGCCCGGCTCAAACTGATGGCCCGGGCACTGTCGACGTTATCGCTTGATCTGGAAAGCAAGGTCGGGTCCATGGTCGTTACCCAGAAAGATTTGCTGGAAACGGGCGCCGCCTGGGAGCACACGGAAGGATTTGTTGATATACCCCGCACGGTGAAGGGTATCGAAGTATCGGTTCTCTATACCCAGAGAGGGGAAAAAAATTTCAAGCTGAGTTTGCGTTCCAAAGCCAAGGTCGACGTGGAAAAAGTGGCCAAACGGTTCGGCGGCGGCGGCCATATTCATGCCTCGTCCTGCTGGATGGACGGCGATATTGAAACCATCAAATCGCAAATTATTCAGGCGGTCAGGGAATTGTAGTGTTAATGATGAACGGCGTTATTGTGATCGATAAACCGGCGGGGAAAACCTCGCACGATGTTGTTCTGGATGTGAGAAGAGCTCTGGGGATAAAAAAAGCCGGCCATACAGGAACGCTGGATCCCCTGGCTACGGGCGTGCTGCCTGTTTGCGTGAATGAAGCCACCAAACTGGCCGGTTTTCTGGCGGGCGACAAAAAAGAATACCGGGCCACGATGTTGCTGGGTGTGACAACGGACACCCTGGATATTGAGGGAAACATTACGGGACAATCCGATAAGGTTGTGTCTGGGGAAGAAATTCGATCGGTCATGATGCGGATGATCGGAACCATAAACCAGGTCCCGCCGGCGTATTCCGCGGTTAAACATTGCGGCAAGCCCCTGTATAAATGGGCAAGAAAAGGGGTTTTCCCGGATTTGAAGCCGAGGGAAATCAAAATTTTCAGCCTGCTTGTGGAGAATATTTCTTTTCCGTCGGTGAAGTTCCGTGTGGCCTGTTCAAAAGGGACGTATATCCGGTCTCTTTGTGCGGATATCGGGGAAGCGCTGGGAACAGGGGCCTGTCTGAGCGGGCTGCGCCGTTTGCAAAGCGGGATTTTTTCAGAGGCGATGGCCGTTAATCTAAATGATTATAAGTTCCCGGAAGCAAAAGAGAAACTGGCTGAAAAAATATTGCCGATGGCTGAGCTTCTGCCGCTTCTGGCCACCATTGAACTGGAAGATCAATGCGCGGTAAAACTGCGCAACGGCTGGCAGCCTTCGGTGGAAATGCTCAAGGAGCACGATCTTCCCTTGCTTAAAGCAGGAGATATGATAAAATTCGTCAGTCGCGGCAATCTTCTGGCTGTTGCGGAAATGCTGGCCCCGGTCAGCGAGCTGGCTGCTTTTGACGGAAAAAGGCAGGCGGCCAGAATTCTCCGGGTGTTTAATCAGCCGTGAATGAAGAACATAAAAACCAACATAAAAGATTATAAATTGTAAAAAGGAGGAAAACGCGTGTTAAGTTCGGAAAAGAGGAAAGAAGTCATTGATAATTATCGGCTGCATGAAAAGGATACGGGGTCTCCCGAGGTCCAGATCGCTCTTTTGAGCGCCAGAATCGAGTATTTGACGGAGCATTTCAAGGCGCATAAGAAAGATCATCATTCGCGCCGAGGTCTGCTGAAGCTGGTCGGCCAGAGAAGAAGGCTTCTCAATTATATCAAAGAAAATGACATCGAGAGATACAGAACCGTTATTAAACGTTTGAATCTCAGAAAGTAAAAGAATTATTCAAGGGCGGAAGGCATAAGGCAAGCTGACCGTAAGCGAATCGATCGTTGAACGGTTGTTGCTTTATGCGTTTCGCCCTTGAATTTGAAAAGACCAGCACTCACAAACAATTATGGAGGAAAATGAATGAGTAATGTATTCAGTGCGGATTTCGCCGGGCGGAACATTTCCCTGAAAGCGAATTATGTGGCCGCGCAGGCCGATGGGGCCGTTTTGGTTTACTACGGCGACACAGTTGTATTGGTTACAGCGGTTTCTCTGAAAAGCACGCGGGAAGGCGTGGATTTTCTGCCGCTGACGGTTGATTATCAGGAAATGACTTTTGCCGCAGGAAAAATTCCCGGCGGCTTTTTTAAACGGGAAGGACGTCCCAACGAAAGGGAAATTCTGACATCGCGCGTTATTGATCGCGCGATTCGTCCATTATTCCCCAAGGGATATTTTTCTGAAACACAGTTGGTGGCCACGCTTTTATCCGTGGACAAAGAAAACGATCCCGATGTTGCGTCCCTGATCGGCGCTTCCGCCGCTCTGGGGATATCTGACATTCCTTTCAAGGGGCCGATCGCCGGCGTGCGTGTCGGCCGGATAAACGGCGAATTTGTCGCCAATATGTGCCCGGAGAAGATGAAGGAAAGCGAGATGAGCCTTTTTCTGGTGGGACGAAAAGTGACACCCGGAACGTCCGGCCGTCCCTATGACGTGGAACTGGTCATGATGGAAGGTGAAGCCAAAGAGGTTCCGGAAGATATCATCGTCGATGCTATTAAATTCGGGCTGGAATCGATCCGGCCGGTTATTGACCTGCAGGATCAGATTCAGGCATCTATCGGCAAGGTTAAAAGGCCGGTTGAGGAGCCGGTTCCGGATGAAGAGCTTGTTGCTCGCGTGCGTGAAGAAGCCCTGCCCGGCTTGAAAGAGGGGTATGCCATGCCGCGCAAGCTGGAACGTTACAGCAAACTGGGCGACGTTCGCGCCGAGGTTATAAAAAATATCGGCGGAGACGACGCCGTCCTGAGTAAAAAAGTTGCCGGCATTATCGAGAACCTGGAATCCCGCATCCTGCGCGATATGATCATTCAGGACAAGAAAAGAATTGATGGCCGCTCTTCCGTTGATATTCGTCCGATTTCTTCCGAGGCCGGTGTGCTGCCGCGCGCCCACGGTTCCGCACTGTTCAGCCGGGGGGAAACACAGGCGCTGGCGGCGCTGACGCTGGGGACATCCGCCGATGAGCAGCGGATGGATTACGTCGGGGGAGAAGAGATCCGGACATTTTTATTGCACTACAACTTTCCTCCCTTCAGCGTGGGGGAGGCCAAGATGCTGCGCAGTCCCGGACGGAGGGAAATAGGACACGGAGCGCTGGCGCGCAAAGCTCTGGTGCCGGTTCTGCCGTCTCCGGAGGAATTTCCCTACACCATCCGGATTGTTTCGGAAATTTTGTCGTCCAACGGTTCGTCATCTATGGCCACAGTCTGCGGCGGTATTTTATGCCTGATGGACGGTGGGGTGCCCGTGAAAGATATCGTGGCGGGCATTGCCATGGGGCTCCTCAAGGAAGGCAATGAGATCGTTATTCTGTCCGACATTCTGGGCGATGAAGATCATGCCGGTGATATGGACTTCAAGGTATGCGGTACGGAAAAGGGCGTAACCGCCATGCAGATGGACATCAAGATTGACGGCTTGACCGAGGATATTCTGCGCAAGGCGCTGGCTCAGGCCAGAGAGGGACGCATGCACATCATCGGTAAGATTCGTGAGACGCTGGCTGCGCCGAGAGGCGACATTTCTCAATATGCGCCCCGTATCACGACGGTGAAGGTCAAGGAAGATCAGGTGCGCACCGTTATTGGTTCCGGCGGCAAGAACATCCGTCAGATTATCAGTGAGACCGGTGTGACGATTGATGTGGAAGATGACGGAACCGTCACCATTGCCTCCGCCGATGCCGAGGCAGCCGCCCGTGCGGTGGCCATGGTGAAATGGCTGACGGAAGAAGCCGAGATTGGAAAAATTTACCGCGGCACCGTCAAGAAGATTGTCGATTTCGGCGCGTTTGTGGAAATTCTGCCCGGAACGGAAGGCCTGTTGCATATTTCACAGATCGCCAAGGAAAGAATCGCCAAGGTAACCGATGTTTTACAGGAAGGCGATGAAGTGATGGTCAAGGTGCTGGAAATCGACAAGTCCGGCAAGATCCGCCTCAGCCGCAAAGAAGCACTGGGCGCGGAAGTCAAGTAATACATTCCCGGTTAAGGGTTATGGAAAAACAAGCCGTTCCGCATGCAACGATACGTTGGTGCGGAACGGATCTCTTTATCAACCATTGTAAGCAGTTCTCCCAATAATTATTTCTGGTCGAAACATGAAAAAAGTCAAGGTTTGTATTCAGAGACTTCCGGGAAACGATGATATCCCCCTGCCGCAGTACATGACCGATCAAGCCGCCGGCATGGATATTTTTTCGGCGGTGGCTGAAGAAGAAATTATTTTGCCGGGCCAAAGAAAAAAAATCGCAACAGGCATCGCCGTCGCTCTGCCCGATGGCTATGAAGCGCAGATCAGGCCGCGCAGCGGACTGGCGCTGAAAAACGGCGTTACCCTGTTAAATACACCGGGGACGATTGACGCCGATTACCGGGGAGAAATCGGTCTGATTGTGATTAATCATGGGGAAGAGCCCTTTATCGTCACACGAGGCATGCGTCTGGCACAGATGGTGGTGCAGCGCGTCTGCCGGGTGGATTGGGAGGAAACCGAAACACTGGCAAAAACAGTCCGGGGCAGCGGCGGGTTCGGCCATACCTGAACGCTTCTTAGCTTTTGCAATTGGAAACAAAGAGTGGTATGAAAATGGACAATGACGATGTGACGATAACGATACGGTATGAAAAAATTCAAAGTTAAGAAAACAATAAAAGAAATTAACGAAAAGATCAAAGAAGGACGTGCTGTCGTGGTGACAGCAGAGGAAATGATCGACGTTGTCGAACGCCACGGCGATGTGGAGGCCGCCCGCAAGATAGATGTTGTGACCACCGGAACGTTCGGACCGATGTGCTCCTCGGGGGCGTTTCTCAATTTCGGACATACGTCTCCCAAGATCAGGGCTTCCCGGGTGTGGTTGAATGACGTCGCCGCTTACGGCGGTATTGCCGCCGTGGATTGTTATATCGGCGCGACGGAAGTGGCCGAAAACGATCCGCTCAACAGTGTTTATCCCGGTGAATTTAATTACGGCGGCGGTCACGTCATCGAGGACCTGGTTTCCGGAAATTTTGTCAAGCTTCGTGCCGAAGGGTACGGAACCGATTGCTATCCCGCCCGGAAATTCGAAAGAAACATTACGATAAAAGATTTGAGGGATGCGATTCTGTTCAATCCCCGCAATGCGTATCAGAATTATAATTGTGCCGTGAATCTGTCCGACAAAACGATCTACACTTACATGGGGATGCTGCGTCCGCAAATGGCCAATGCGGCATATTCCACGTCCGGACAATTAAGTCCATTATTTAATGATCCTTATTACAGAACCATCGGGATCGGTACGCGCATATTTTTGGGTGGCGCACAGGGATTTGTCGCCTGGCCGGGCACGCAGCATAATCCGAAGGTGCTGCGCGGATCCAACGGTGTTCCCCGGGAGGGAGCCGGGACGATTGCCGTGATCGGTAATCTTAAAGAAATGTCTGCGGATTGGCTCACGGGTGCCAGTATCTTGGGTTATGGGGTTTCTCTTTTTGTGGGCATTGGTATTCCCATTCCTGTGTTGGATGAAGAGATGGCCCGTTACACGGCCGTCAGAGACGAGGATATCTATACCCAGGTATACGATTACAGCATGGATTACCCCAAGGGCAGTCCAAAACCTCTGGCAGAGGTCAGTTACAAGGATCTGCGCAGCGGCACCATTGTTTTGGAAGGAAAAAAAGTGATTACGGCGCCCCTTTCCAGTTACTTCAAAGCCAGACAGATCGCCTATACGTTAAAGGAATGGATTGAGTGCGGCCGGTTTATTCTGGGCGAACCGCAACAAAATCTGCCGTCGTTGTAGAATCACGAGAGTGCCGGCGACGCGAAAACCTTTTCGCACGGGCATCTCAAATCGTTGGATCGAGCAGTGTACCGGCATTTTCCGGTAAAACTCAGGCACAAAATTTAATCAAAAAATTTTCGAGAAGCAGTTGCGGGTTGGAGGCGGATGTTTTCATTGAACGCTCGAGGCTGAGGAGTTCATCCAGCAGGTCGGTCAGGCGGGAGGTTGTAAAGCGGACGCAATTACGCAGTGCGTTAAAAACGGAAAAGGGATGCTGGTTTAAAATCAGGATATCGTTTTTTCTGCCGGTGGGATTCAACGCGCTGAAGACCGGATAAACAGTGTTCTGAAACCAGCCGTATTCCATGGATTGGTTGAATTTCGGCAGTTTCCCGGAATCGACCATGACTCTGGCCTGCAGCAGGAGCCGGATTTCCCTGGATAGCATGGTCATGATCATTAATTGATGGATGCCCTGATCCAGAAGATGATTTAAGGTGCTGATTGCGGCCAGTTGATTTTTCTCGCTCAGAGCATTGGTCAGAGCGAAAATTTCCTCCTCCCTTGTTCTGCCCACCGCTTCTTCCACATCCTCTTTATCGATGAGCGCCCGTTCTCCGACGAAGGAAATAAGCTTCTCAAGTTCCGACAGAGAGTTACGGAAATCGAAACCGGTTTTTTTGCCCAGGGCAATCCATGCCGCCGGAGCCATTTTTTTCCCGCAGCCATCCAATAGTTTTTGCGCTTCTTTCTGAAGGATTTCTTTGCGTGCGTACTCCTTCTTGACCGGGCTGAAATAGTTGACGACGCCGATATTTGCGACGATTTTATAGAGTGATTTCCTTTTATCCACGGCTTCTGCGGTGAAAATCAGGCAGTTGCCCGCGGGCAATCCGGCTTTCAGAACCTCTTCCAGTTTTTCCGTTTTACTGGTGGAAGCGTCCGTCAGTCCGGCCGTCTGGCATATATCCAGAATTCGGGGCAGCCACTTTTCCCGCTCGTCGCCGGCATCTCCCTTGACAAGGCCGCTCCACTGTTCATCCGTAATTTTCTGCCAGCCCGTACCATAAAGATCCTCCAGGGAAAATCCTGCAATATTGAGGAAGGTTAGAAAATATCTGGCCGCTTTGGTCGGGTTTTCGTTGATGGTGGTACGTATTTTGGCTGCGAGTTTGGCCAGATCATCACGCGATGTGAAAATTGTGGTGTCTTGCACGACGATGACCTTTGTGTCGCCCAGAAGAGAAGGGGTCAGGAGATGATCCATCAGGCTGTTTATCTCTGTGTTCTCGCCATCCAGATAAAACAGACTGAAATCCCGATCGGCCTCCGGAACAAGAACGGCAATCATTTTGTTGAGGGCTTCTTTGATGAGATATTCTTCTTCACCGTAAAGAAGATAACAGGGTGCAACAATGCCCTTTTTCAGATTGGTTAAGGTTTTTTCCATGACGCATCAGGGGCTCAAGGACGATTATACGATAACGTATTTTTTAATGAGTTTGACAACATCTTCCGGTTCATCAACGATCTGAATTAATTCCATATCAACGGGAAGAATTTTGTCTTCCGCCAGCATCGCATTGTTCAGCCAGTCGATCAGGCCTTTCCAGTATTCGCTTCCCATGAGAATCAGAGGGAAAGACTTGATTTTTTTTGTCTGGATGAGCGTCAGGGCCTCGAAAAGCTCATCCATGGTGCCGAAGCCGCCCGGCATAATGACGTAGGCAACCGCGTATTTGACGAACATGACTTTGCGGACAAAGAAATATTTGTAATCAATGTGGATGTTCGCGTAATCGTTTGGTTTTTGTTCAAAGGGCAGCTTAATGTTCAATCCCACGGATTTCCCCCCGGCTTCTGCGGCGCCTTTGTTTGCCGCTTCCATGATTCCCGGTCCGCCGCCGGTGATGACGTTGAATCTTTCCCCAACCAGGAGTTTTGCCAGCTTTTCGGTTTTCTGGTAGTAGATGTCGTCGGGTTTGACTCTGGCAGAACCGAAAATGGTGACCGCATTGTCGACATTGGAGAGCGTTTCAATCCCCTCGACGAATTCCGCCATGATACGGAAAACCCGCCATGCTTCGTTGACGGACAGAGCGTCAATGACATATTGCTTTTCATCCATAGATCGACACCTTCCCTTCGAGCGGTAATGGTATGGAATAGGAATAAAAAAATGAGTTTAATAACGACGGCGTCTCTGAACCTTGGCCAGGCGGCGCTGAGCTTCTATGGTTTTTCTTTTTTGTTTTACAGACGGCTTTTCATACGCCCGGCGAACTTTCAGTTCCTTGAACAAGCCGCTTTTCGAAAGTTTGTTCTTCAAGATTTTCAGTGCTTTTTCCACGTCATTGTCGATTACTTTTACTTCCAAATTTATTCCTCCCTGTTAATAGTTGTTAGTGATCGTGTGACTTCTGTCAACGCTTATTCATCTTGTCCGATACGTCCCGGGTTGGCGGATTGTGTCCGGTTGCCTGCGCCGATCGGATAATTTGACTTACAAATTTCATTGCGCTTCGCTGTGCTTGTTCTTGGCGAGTGTCACATCCCGTTTCGTTCCGCCCCTCCGGAGGCATTCGATCAGCAAGTGTCGGTGCACTTCGTTTCTGAAAATTGGTCTCAAATTCCACGTCGCGACGATCCTGGGATAATTCGACTAACACCACAAACGGCACTGCGTTTATTTTCACTGAGTTTCATAACAAAAAAAGGGCAGTACGGCAAAGCGAAAAAGCTGCCGTAATCCACCCTGCAATGTCCCACTAATTTTAAATCACGCTCCTTATTCTGGAGTAATGTTTTTTAAGGCGTCGAGAAAGGCTTGATTTTCCTTTTTACTGCCAACCGTTACTCTGATGCCGTCAGGCATCCGCGGCGCAAGATTCAGCGTCTTGACGATTATGCCTTGCGAAACGAGGTCTTTATATATGCGATTGGCATCAAAAGCGCAACTAAAAAAAATAAAATTTGCCCGGGAAGGGTATGGGACAATCCATTTGATTTTTTTTATTTCCCGGTAGAGTTCCTGGCGTCTCTGAATTATCTCTTTGATTTGTTTGATGAATTCTCCTTCATGATCGAGAAAAAATCCCGCGGCTTTCTGAGACAGAGCATTGACATTATAGGGTAATCTTACCTTGTCCAACTGATCGATAAGGTCGGGATTCCCGATTAAAAAGCCCAGACGTATGGAAGCCATGCCCAATTTGGAAAGCGTCTTTAGAAAAACAACATTTTTATATTTTTTCAACAGCGGAAGCAGGCTTTGTCCGGCAAAAGCGCTATAGGCTTCGTCAATGACGACAACGCCGGGGGCTTTTCTGATAACGGCTTCTATTCTTTCGCGGCTGAAAAGGTTTCCGGTGGGGCTGTTGGGTGAACTCAGGAAAATCAACGCGGGAAAATTATTTTTTATTCTGGCGGCGATGGCATCCACATCCAGATCGAACTTTTGATCCAGAGGAACGTCCACCACTTTATTACCGGTATTGACCGCGATGATTTTGTACATGGAAAATGTTGGAGAAGGAACCAGCACGCCTTTGATTTTGCCCCTGAAGGCCATGCAGAGAATCTGGATCAGTTCGTCGGAGCCGTTGCCCGGCATGATCATATTTTTTTTTACGCCGTAATAGTCGGCAAACCTTTCGCGTAAATCCGGAGCGCCGGCGGCAGGGTAACGGTTGAAATCAATCGAACGCAGCGTGTCTGCCAGTCTCCTTTTTAACGGTTCCTGGAGGGTAAAAGGATTTTCATTAGCATCCAGTTTGATCGCATCGGTGATTTCCGGCGCCGAATAACCGTTTTGTGTCAATATTGCTTTTGCTATAAGATTCCGAATGATCATGTTGAATCAAACCGCCTTAAAGTATTTTTCCCGCTCGATATTCCACAAGCCATCTGTATATTTTTTCATCAATTCGTTTTTGAGTTTTTCCTCCGCGGGCGTCAGAGATCCTTTTCCCAGATGTATTCCCAGTTCGTCGCAGAAACTTTTTTTTAATGTTTCGCATATTTCTTCCGCTGTAAGCGGTTGACACAGATATTCGTTTATCGACGTCACGGATTGTTTTAATTTTTCGATTTGCTCCGGAGAACGGGAGGAAAGCAGGAGATTCGCCGTTCCCTCCGGATCAAACCTGTAAAAAAGAAGCCCGTGCTGTAAAAATCCTCCCCGTCTTCTGACCTGCGCGCTGCCGCAGATCTTGCGGCCGTTCACCAGAATTTCATTCTCTGCCGATGTTGAAAAACAGCAGGCAACTTTTTCTCCCTGGTTCCTTTCATCGCCGGTTTCAGCCAAGCGGGCATCAATGCCCAGATTGCCAAGCCCGCGGACGAGACATTTGCTGATGACCCTGTATGTTCCTGATATGTTGTCGGGAAAAATTCTTTCTCCGCTTCCCGCCGTTACGGAGTATGTGATTTCATTGCAGTGAAAAACGGCCCGCCCGCCTGTTATTCTCCGAACAACATCAATCCCATCGTGGCGGCATTGCCCGAGGTTTAAATCCTTTTTCGCATCCTGAAAATAACCGATGGAAACAGCTTCCGGCTCTGATCCGTAAAATCTTATCGTGGATTCTGTTTTACTGGTTATGACTCCGCGAAAAATTGCTTCATCGATGGCCATGTTCTCAAAAATGTTATTCGTTTGGTAATTGAGAAATCTCCAGCCCATAAAGAAGAATTATTCGCTTTCTTCCTGCGCTATAAAATCATGGTAATTGGACGCTGCCAGAAGGTCTTCCAGTTGTTCGAGATTGTCCATTTCAATCACGACCAGCCATCCTGTGTCATAAGGATCTCTGTTAATGATACTGACATCTTCAAGAATATCTTCATTGACAACGACGACAGTGCCGCTGACAGGTGAAATTAAATCCACCACTTCTTTCACGGACTCAATTGAGCCGAATGTTTCATCGCGCTCCACATAGGTATCTGTTTCGATAAACTCGACGGAAAGAATATCCCCCAATCTTTCCTGTGCGTAATCGGTGATGCCTATGGTGGCCATATTTCCGTCAACCTTCACCCAGATGTGTTCGCAACTGTAAATTATATCTTCCGGAAAATCCTTCATGATAGAACAACCTCTTTCTTTATTCTATAATGGTAAGCCTTTTATCCATTTTTGTCAGCTTTTCGCAACTGTTTTCTTTCAGTAACACGGTATCTTCAATTCTGACTCCCCAGCGTCCCGGAAGATATAATCCGGGTTCCACGGTAAATACCATTCGCGGTTTTAAAATATCGTCTGAAAGGGAAGACAGGCGCGGTGCCTCGTGAACTTCCAGACCGACACCATGGCCCGTGCCATGCGTAAAATACCGGACATAATTTTTCCCGAAGACACTGCGGACGTGTTGATCGATTGCCGCCCCGGGAATGTCTGCCCTGAGTAATTCCAAAGCGCGATCATGAGCGTCTTTCACCACCTGATAAGCATTTTTTTGTCTGTCTGTCAATTTCCCAAAAGCAAGGGTGCAGGTTTCATCCGAACAATAGCCCTGATATCTCACGCCGAAATCAATGACGACAAAATCCCCCTTCCTGATTTTTCTTTTGCCCGGTTTTGCGTGGGGCAGGGAAGAATTTTCACCGGAGGCAACAATGGTTTCAAAGGCGATGCCGTCGGCGCCGTTTTCCCGGGCGGCGATTTCCAGTTGCCAGGCCGTTGCCTTTTCCGTCCAGCCGGGCGTGATCCTGTTGACGACCGATTGGATGGCGGCTGAAGAAATCTCCGCCGCTTTTTTCATGATCATTATTTCATCATCGTCTTTGATCGCCCGGAGTGTTTTTAATTCATCGGTCCAGGGTATGAATTTTGTTTCAGGAGCCTGAGCGGTTAATTTATTATGGAGGCTCCAGGTGACAAAATCAGCTTCAAAACCGATGTGTTTTAATTTCAGTTGCCTGGTCATAAGCGCAACTGCTTCGATTCTATCAGCGCATTCTATGATTTTGATTCCTTCCGTTTCCATTCCCGCCTGAGTGGTGTAACGGCCATCGACAAACAAAATGGGCTTTTTAGGGCCGACGAAGAGAAGCCCTTCCGAGCCGGTGAAACCGCACAGATAGCGGACAGTGCTCATATTGCAAATGATCAGACCGTCGATTTTACAAACGGACATTTTTTCCAGAATTCCGGAAAGTCTTTGCGGCATTTTTTTATTATTAAGCGGCATTCATTTTCAATCTTTCAATATTTTTCAGCCAGGAAGATAAAATCTTGATCAGCTCGTCGTTTTTCTTTGTGTTGCCGTTTACGGTTCCCGATGCAGCCGGGGCGGATATGAGGTTGTTGAGCATGGACAGGGCCTGCCGGTTATCGGGGTCTTTTTTGAGAATTTCGTCTAAAATGGTTTTTGCGTTCTGAAGATGTCCCTGATCAATGTATAACTGAGCCAGGGTAACTGTAAAAAAATCCTGTGCAGGAATATTTCTTTTACCCTTTTCCGGGACGGTGGGATGGTCTTCCTGATCCAACAAGGTCATTTTTTCAATGATTTCAGACGCTTTTTCCGTTTCCGGCCGCAAAGAGATGAACCTTTCGTAGCAGGCGGCAGCTTCCTGATGAAAACCTTTTTCACGGCAGGCGTCGCCGGAACGCTCACAAACAAGATTTAACGCGGAAATACATTCTTCCGTTTGAAGAAGTATGTTACGCATGTCTTCCAGTCTTCCCATGTTAATAAGCGCTTCGCAGCAGATGCCCAGGGCATCGGCATCTGCGGGACAGTCCAGCAAGTGATTTTCGGCGATAAGGAGCGCTTCCCCGAAATTTCCTTCCCGCAAAAATGCTTCTGCTTTGCGTAAAAGGAGATTTTGTTTTTTGTCAAATCTGCTATTTTCCATGTTTAATCAAATAATTAAATCAATGTGCAATTTGGCGTTACGTAACACAGCACATGGGGAGTGTCAAGAATGGAAAAGACAGGATGTTTTACACAGATTACTGTAATGATTGCAGGTAATTTCTGGCTTTCAATCCGAAAGAAGAATCGGGGGACAACTTGACGACATTTTCGAATGCCCGGCGTGCGTTTTTGCTGTCTTTGTTTCTCAGGTAGCTCTGGCCTAAAATAAAGTAGGCATCCACAAGCGATGGATCCAGCTCGGTCGATTTTTTTAAATGCCTGATGGCTTCCATGTCATTGTTTTGTTCATAATGGATAAGGCCGATATTTTTTTCTACCTGCGGACGCAATCCCGTCATGGGATCTGTTCGGAGCACATCCTGATATTTATCCAGAGCGGTTTTGTAATCTTTTTTTGAATAATAGGCCCAGGCCATATTATACAGAGCCATGGACGGCGTATCATACAAATGATTGCCGAGGGCTTTTTCGAATTCTCTGATGGCTTTGTCATAGAGCTGTATTTCCGAATATAGCGTGCCCAGGTAGTTGTGAGCTTCGGAATAATGCTTGTCCAAAGAGACCGCCTTTTCAAATTCCTCGATGGCCTGTTCTCTCATGCCTTTGCCGTGATAGGCAATTCCCAGATAATAATGCACCTTGGGATTTCTGGAATAGTATTTTTCAGCTTCCAGGAGTTCTTTCAGAGCGCTGTTGAATTGTCCGATCTGCAGGAAAGAAATGCCTTTGTTCAAGAAGATCTCGGACTGTTCTCTGTGCCAGGGTGTATATGTACAGGAAAAACACAGCAGGATTGCTGAGAACACAAATATTAATACAGCTTTGTTCGCGGTTAGTTTCATTTTAATATAAACCAGTCTGTTACAAATCCGATACTGGATTGCAGATCAGAGTCAAATAAAAGCCGATAATCTGATGGCCGGCAGTTGGGATTTTTCAGGTTCCTTCTGCTGTAAAGTCGTTATTCAATATTTTTGGAGTCACAAAAATCAGCAATTGCCGTTTATCTCTTTTTGTGCTGTCCGTTTTAAATAACCAGCCGAGAACGGGAATTTTTTGCAGCCACGGCCAGCCACTTACGGCTTTGCTTTCCGTTGATCTCAAAATGCCGCCGACGACGACGGTGTCTCCATCGTTAATAACCACCTTGGACTCCACCTCGCTTTTGACAATTGGAGGATTGCCCTGGGGATTCAGGGCTGCTTTCGACCAGTCCGGAGTATCATTGCTGGCCTTGATATCCATGGAGATTTTCCCTTCGTCGGTTAACTTCGGCGTCACTTCCAGTTTTAATAATGCTTCCTTAAAGGAAACAGTTGCCGGCGATGTTCCCGATGCCGGAGTGATATAAGGCACTTCATCGCCCTGTTTAATAATGGCTTTGATACCTTCCATGGTCACCACCTTGGGCGCCGAAATGATTTTTCCGGTGGAATTCGTTTCCAGTGCGGCAAGTTGCGTTTCAAGAAAACCACTGGCGCCCCCAAAGATCAGACCGATTGCCGGCGAAGCCAGGGATGTGGGCAAATTGACTGCGGCCATCGCTAACGGATTCCCATCGGCATCCCTGATGCCGATTTGAGAAGGATATGTAAGCGCCTGCTGGTTTCCGGTGGCAACATTGCTGCCTCCGGATGCGCCCAATCCATACTGACTGCTGCCGATGTGTTGTCTCTGTACCGTACCAAATCCCCATTGGACACCGAGGTTCCTGACGAATTCTTCGGTTGCCTCGACAATTTTTGCTTCAATCAAGACCTGCTTCAATAATCCTTTTTCGGCCATCATTTTCTGTTCTCTGGCCCGGACCTCTTCTCTGGCGGTTTCTTCTCGCTTGCTGCGTTCCATGCTGGTTACGATAATAACGTTGTCTTCCTGTTTTTTTGTCAGACCGTTAACTTCAAGGATGGTTTCCAGGGCTTTTGTCCAGGGAACATTTTTCATGGAAAGCGTAATGTTGCCTTTGACTTCTTCGCTGGTCACGATGCTTACATTGCCGTATTCAGCCATCAGGCGTAAAACGCTTTTGATGTCCGCATCCTGAAAATCAAGAGAGACGATTCTATCCATATATTTTTTCGCCGGAGATTTTTTTACCGACACGTCCAGGTCTTCTTTTTTAAAATCGTCGGTTTTTTCCGGTTCTGCGCTGACTTTGGCCAGGGGCTTTTTAGAAGCAGAGGCTTTTGATATCGTTCTGGCCTTTCTTTCCTCAATGCCGGAAACATTAAAATCAATTAAAACATTTTCCCCTTCCTGTCTTATTGAATAGGGAACGGCCTCATGCGGATAAATCGTCAGATAAACCCAGTTTTTCCCCTGGAGCTGCTGCCGCGAAGGAACGATACTGATAATATTGTTGAGTTCCCCTTCTCCCAGCGGGCGGCAGAGACTTTCCGGGATATCGGTATCTTCAAGTCTGATCAGGTAGCTTCCGTTGTCTTTGCTCTTAACATCAATGAGCGGTTGCTTGGAAACAACCAGATGAATCCTTTCTTTTCCGGGCAACTTGGCCAGCATGATACTTTTCAACATGGTGATGCCGGCAGTGTTTTCTTCGGAAGCATTGAAAGCTGCAAAAGAATTTCCCATGATACATGTGAAGATCCATGTGATAATTACAAAAGCCGCGAATATTTTAGGGAAATATTTTTTCATGACTTTACCTCATTTTAATTTTTGTGCAGTTTTAAAATTACTTTGTTTCCTTTATTATTTTCATATTCTTCTACAATGACCCTGTCAGGCAGAATGTCAACGACTTTGCCGTTATGCAATCCGATTCTTGTTCCGACCAGCAGAGGATAAAACTTTTTAGAAGCGTCTTCAGCGATCGCTACCCGATGATCCTCATTGCCGACAATGCCGACGACTTTATAACTTCTGGCTTCCGCTCTTTGCAAAGGGAAAATGGACGGTTTGATTTTTTTCTCTTCCGGCTTCGTTTTTTTGACGGTTTCAATGACAATAAAAGGTCGGAACGGATCCGGCTTACCCGCGGGATTGTAACTGTATGTGTCCGCCTGATTCGGCACGGTTGGTGCCGGCATAGGGGTTTGGACAGTTGGCGTTGCAGTCGCATTTGCCGCGGAAGAAACCGTTGTTTGTTGAGCCGGGGAAACGGCCGGAGCCTGTTTTGCCGGAGCCGGAACAGGCGTTTTTGCGGCTGCGGGCGAAAGAGCCGTCCGGGCCGGACCTGGAACAACCGTTCCGGCCGGTGCCGGTTGGACCTTGCCTTTAACGGGGGCTACAGACTTTGGAGCAGGCGAGGCCGTATTTTGGGCCTCTGCCGCAAAAGCAAAAAAAGCAGTGGTCAACAGGATCAGGCTACAATTAATGAAAATCAAAAATATTTTTTTCATTGTGTTTTTTCACTTGTCTTTTCTTTTTTATCAATAAACATGTATGTTTTTATCGTACAGGATCCGGTAACAAGATGGCCTTTGTCTTTGATTTCTTTTCGGTCTCCGATTGTAATGTCGGATACATTAACGATTCTGGGCAGTTTGGAAACTTTGTCGAAAAAATAAAGGATATTCTGGTAGCTTCCTAAAACCGATATTCCGACAGGTATTTCCTCGTAGAAAGGTTCCGTAGACGGAGCCGCGCCATCTTTCTTTTCAGAAGAATCCGCCGGTTTTTGATCGCGTTGATCAGAAGGTTTCAGCAAGGCTGCGGTTTTCGAAGCCGCAGGTCCCTGGGATTCCAGGGATTTGGGCACGGATGCTTTCGGTTCAAATAATACAAATTCCACTCCGGCGTCCCTGCCCGCTGACGCGACGGAGTGGAAAAGTGAAGGTATCTCCCGCTGGTCGGGAAGTTTTTGTAACGCTATCTTATAACTTGCCTGCAACGCTTCAACATCGGCCTTGTATTTGTTAAGCTGCATAGCGATCTTTTTTTGCTCATTGATTTTATTCTGCATCTCCGTAAGTTGCGTATTTAAAGTGGTTCTTTTTTCCATGGCGGAAGACAGAAAATAAAACCAGTAAAAATAACCGATTAATAAAAATCCGACAATCACAATCAATACTTTTGTCTTAGGGGGAATTTTCTTGATGGTATTGATGTCGATGGCCATATTTCAAAACCCTTTTTTCAGAATACAGGCGAAATTAAACTGTTGGACAGCATTGCCGGAGATTTCCGTCTTTTTGGAAGAGACCAGATCAACGGATTGTACCGGTTCGAACTGCTCAATGCTTTTCATGAAATTTGCGACAGCAATGTTATCCCGGCCCATCCCCTCAATATTGAGAGAATTTCCTTTCTGAGTCAGCCGGACAAGCCAGATGTCTTTCGGCGGAACAAGCATCGCTAAATTGTCCAGTGTTTTAAGAGGCGTCAGGCGGTTTTCTTCCAGAGTTGCAATGACGCCTATTTTCTGCTCCAGTTCTTTTTTATCTTTTTTGAACTTTTCCAGATCGCCAATTTTCTTATTCAAATCGGTTATTAAAGCTTCGGAATCTTTGATCTGCGTTTCCAGGTTACTGATCGAAGATTTTATCCAGATTGTTACCCAGGCGAGCAAAAGAATAAACAACACGACGGATCCGGCGACAATAAATATTTGTCTCAGGAACGTATCTTTCTTGGCCTTCTCACGATAGGGTAAAAGATTAATCTTAATCATTTGTCGCCTATTTTCCTCAAGCCCAGGCCGATAGCGGTTGCTGCAATCGGCTTGATGCTGTCTAAATTTTTGACATCAATTTTTCGTTTGTTGTAATTAATCTTTAAAAAAGGATCCATGATTTCGGTTTTAACATTGAGCAATTCCGATAAATGTTTGGTGATGTTGGGAATTCTGGACGAGCCCCCGGCGAGCAACACCTGCTTGATATCCTCGCCGCCAAACGTTGAACGGAAATAGTCAATGGACCTTTCAATTTCCATGCAAATCGGCTGGGCAAATTCCAGGATGTTATTTTTCAGATCCAGGTTGTCGTTTTCGCTTCCCTCGGGAAATCCTTCGATTTTAAGCTTTTCCGCTTCTTCAAAGGGGATCTGATATTTTTCCTGGATACTTTCAGTGATGGAATTGCCTGCCAGCGCGAAATCTCTTGTGAACACCGACATTCCCCCTTTAACCACATTAATGCCGGTGGTGCTTGCTCCTATATTGATCAGAACAACGATTTCCTCGTTGTCAAATTCATAATTGACTTCATATAATGTTTCCAGGACAAACGGAGCCACGTCAACGATTTCAACATTCTGGCCGGCTGCTGTTACTGCTTCCAGATAACTGCTTACAATTTCTTTTTTCGCTGCAACAATGACAATATCCATCTGATTCGGATTGTAATTGTTTTCGCCGAGAATTTGAAAATCATAATTGACATCGTCCATGTTATCAAAAGGCAGATATTTCCCGGCTTCATCGTGGATCAGTTCACGCAATTCCGTTTCGTTCATCTGCTCCAGCGTCACTTTCTTGATGATGACGGAATTTCCCGCCAGAGACGTGACAACGCCTTTACGGCCGCAATGGGCAATCTTGAAAAGCTCCTTGATTTTTGAGGATAGCACGGGTGCATCGGCGAGAATGCCGTCAATAATGATGCCTTTGGGCAGGGGAACTTCATGGAAACGGTTCAGATAGTATCCTTTGGCGTTGCTGATGATTTCCGCAAGTTTTACGGAGCTTGAACCAATATCCAAACCGACGAGACTCTTTTTTCCGGAAAATATTTCTTTCAAATCCACCATCAAAGCACCATAAATTGGTTATCGGGAAGTCATCTTTACTTTGCCCACCGGTAAACAATATCTCCTTTTTTAACCATTCCCAATTCGTTACGGGCTATCATTTCTATGTAATTAATGTCGTTGCGCAATAAAATAATTTTCTTTTTTAATGCGTTGTTTTCTGCTGTTATGGCGCTGTTTTGCGATTTTAATTCCGCCAGCCTTTTGCTCATCAAGTAATTGTCAACGAGACCCCTGTTGCCGAATGTGATCAAAAGCGACATTAACAGCAAAAATATAATTAGCAATCTGCCGACAATCTTCATCGAAATTCAAAACTACTCCGGTACGGAAATGATTGAATATATTATTCGCCTTCATCAAGGGAATACTTCTTCATGTGGCCTTTGCAGTGCTTTAGCGACCTTGAGTTCAGAATTTTTTCTGGTGGACAATCCTTTTTCCATTTTGGAAATTGTTTGAGGTGTTAATCCGGCCCGGCGAGCCAGTTCGGATATGCTTAAAGGAATTGTCTCACGAAATTTTTTTACGTGATTTTTCTTCATATTATCTGCCATAGATTAAAGCGACACCTCACTTGCTTCTCATAAGGAACTAATTTTAAATAAATGTCAAGAATTTTTTTTAATATTCATTAATATTGCTTAATATTCATTAATATTGCTTAATATCGATTAATTTTGAAAAAGAACAATGGCGAGACTGAACACGCTAATTCAATGAATAAAAAATTGTTAATTCTATTGCGGAAAAGAAATGATTTATAAAAAAAGCGCAACGGTCTGGGACCGGATGTTTTTGAGCATGTTAACGGCAAACCCCTTGCTTTTCGGCTATTTTATGTAATTTGCAATTTCCCAGTTCGCAGGCCTTTTTTGCGTCGAGACAACCGTATTGATGGTTTCCCAGTGACAGATAATCAGCCCCCCGGTTGTTGTAGGCCCTGGCGTTGTCGGGTTTCAGCGCTATGGCTTTGCTGTATTCCGTAATGGCCTGCTGATGTTGACCAAGTTGATCATAAGCAAAACCAAGGCCGATGTAATTGTCGGCCTCTCCGGGATTGATGCGGATGGATTCGTTGAAATCCGCAATAGCCAGCTGATATTGACCGGTCGTGTTGTATAAGGTCCCCCTGTTATGAAAAGCCTCGGCGTAATCAGGTTTGAGGCGGACAGTCTGACTGTAATCTTTGATGGCCTGCTGATGCCGGCCAAGGTTGTCGTATGCAATTCCCCTGTTATAGTATGCCTCGGCATCATTCGGCTGAAGTCTGATGGCGTTATTCAAATACTCGATGGCTTTTTGCGGATCACTGAATTTTTCACCATCCGATAAAGCTTGAGCCTTGTTGAACCAGTCCGACGTCGTTTCGCTCATTGCCGGGGATCCGAGCAAAGTAAAGATACATAGAAGTGTAATCATCATCTTATACATAAAAAGGTCTTCTTCCGATTTGCATTTCAACGCGGATCATTTATTCCACCCAGGCCGTGAGATTTTCCGCCGGTTCGCGCTCCGAGCGGACGTGATTGGCAGGGAATGTTTCGTCCGGATAGCCGACAGCAATGGCAATCATCAGGCGCTTGTTTGAAGAGATGCCGGTGCAGTGGCGGACCACTTCAGGATACATGACCCCCTGATCTTCAATACAGGTGCCGACTCCGAAGTGCAGCGCCGTCAGACAGATGTTTTGCATGACCGCGCCGAGGTCCATCAGGGAAGCATGATCGCCTAATATTTTGTCGCTGACAATGATGATGGCCGCCGGAGCATCAAAAAAACGAAATCCCCGTTCCATCCACCAGGCGCGTTTTTCCTTGTCTTCACGGGCAATGTCCATGGCTTTGAAGAGTTGCTTGGCCAGCGTGATCTGGCGGTCCTTATAAACGCTTTTATCAGGCCAGCCCACCACCTGATGATCCGGTGTAATCGGCGCACCGGACGTCAGCTTGTCAACGATGGCGGCACGCAGTTTGTTGAGGGGCTCGCCGCTGACGACAATGAATTCCCAGGGCTGCGTATTCATCGCCGACGGCGCACGGCAGGCGATATTGAGAATTTCCATGATGGTTTCTTTGGGCACCGGCTGATCCGTAAACGCCCGGATGCTTCTGCGATGCTGAATGGCTTCTATCAAATCCATTGTAAACTTTTCCTTTTCCTGTGTTGTCCGGAATGCCTCATCGGTTGCAAAAACAACCTCGCCGTTGAGGTCAGATTGTTTAAATCGTTTACGTCTGAATGCAGCGTTGATAACGTTGTCACAAATTTCGATGATGATAATATTGGCGGAAGTGCATGGGAATCGAAAACTTGCAATCCGCTGTAAGTATCTGTTTTTCCTTTACTGGTTTTTGCCTATCGGCACGCTATCGGCACGGATCACCTCACCTTAATTTTGTTACACCAATTGATCGATCAGTGCCACTAACATTCATTTTGTATCCGGAGCTCGTTTTGAAGATCACAACCTTGGGCATAAAGGAATAGTAGTAGTGGTAATAATACTCGTTCTGTTGCCATATCTGCCCATTAGTTAATTTTACTATAGTTTCGCCCTCCCATCCTTCAAAGTCACCATCAATCTGGCTCTCTATAACATCATTTGAACGAGCATTGGTTGACGATGAATCATGCCATTCGCCTATTTCTTTTGAGTCCCAAATTCTGCATTTCTGATTATCGTTTGGCAATATCAACTCCGAACCAATGCCGAGAAATAAACCAGGTGAAGATATTAATACCTTTTTGCCTTCATATCGCCAAAAAGAAATACAGCCGACACCTTTTTCAATTTGATAAGCATTACCATTTGAACGTACTATTATTCCAAAATCATCATTGCTAAGTATTTTTGCGACAGTAACAAATTCAGTGGCGGTCATGGCAGATGTTGGTAATACAAATGTCAGGATTACAAAGAACATTATTGCTATAAAATAAGAACATTTAAATTTCATGATTATATTCCTCCTGACAATATTTATTTTTTATTAAATATATTGGTTTGAATTGGCACAACATTATCCCGATCCACGATCTCGCGCAAATCCGTCATAGCGTTATGAACGTATTTCTGAGACGTCCTTATGTCGCCATGACGGGCCAAATCCTTCACCTGAAATGCTGAAGCGTTTTTTGACCAATCGGTTATAGTGCTGTGCCGCGTCGCTTCATATAGCTTCAGCCCTTTGATGCCATGCACAGCCCACAAATCCCTGAGATAAGCCGGTTTATATCCTCGGCCCGTAGATGAATTAATGAAAAGAAATTCTGCCCCAAACCGTCCTGTGGCGTATTTTTGAGCTATTCCCATGGCGCGTTTTGACAGAGGAATCCACTTTTTATGTTTCCCTTTTGTTCTTTCGACCAGTCGATAACCTGAATACGTCCGTTGAATCAACGCCCGCGCTCCGGACAGATCAATGTCACGGACCTGAAGAGCACACCCTTCAGATACTCTCAGGCCGGTTTCGCGAATGAAAAGCATAATATCTTGATGCTCTGCTGGGAAATGCTCAATAGCTTCAATTTGCTCTTCATAGGAAATTGCTCTTTGTGTTTCGCCGGAGGTGATTTCAATATCCGGGAAAATAGGCAATCTCACCCGTTCCCATTTATTCAGCCATTTGTAAAAGGTCTTGAGACAATCAACAATGTTTTTGATGTATTTTTCGGAAAGCCCCGTTAAGCCATTTACAAGTTCCTGTAAGTGAGAAAGCTCAATATCCCGAACATCAATCTCATATAATGGCCCGTAATGATTTTTCTTGTATGACTGATAAAGTTTAAGAGTTTCATGCGAGAACCGCCCGGCTTCGGCCTCGATGGTCTTCTGCCTTATCCAAACCTCATATTTATTCTTGAATTTGTTTTCTAGGATGGCTGGCTGAAGCCAATCGTTGATGTTGAAAGTGCGGTCTTTTATTTCTTTGTTGATTTGCGTTAAGGCCTGAAAAGCCATTGAGAAGGATAGGGCGATGCCATTTTTATCGTGATAAATTCTAAGCCGTTTACTTCTGTAAGATATGCGGATGAGGCAAGCATCATAACCGCACTTAGGGCAAACCCTTTCCCGTCTGGTTATACCGCACCGCTGACAGCTAATTGATCCACGCGCAATAAGTTCCGCCATGATCTCACTTTCAAGACCTTTCTGGGAATGGCTTTGCTTACCATATGACGGATTAACTGTCAACGGATTGCTCCAAATTGCTATTTTTTCATTTTCATTATGAATGCTCTATACATATGGCAATATATAGAATAGTCTTCAAAATATGAAATGATGGCACAGATAAAAAAGCCTCTACAACTTCAAAATGTGAAATAAAAATCATAGATTCACTGCATCCTTTTCATAAATTGAAGCTGTACGATTCACTTTTTGAATCTGCTTTTGTCGTGGAAAGAAACATTTCCAATCCAAATGCTGAAACTCCGGCTGACCATACAATTTCCATCTCGCCGACAAACAAAAGAAACTATAGCTTTTACCTTCGCCGCGAAGGCCGCCTTTGTCTTTGGGATCAATAAAACCGAATTTGACAAGGTCCTGTATGGCCTTGGAAAAAGTCGCCAGAGCAAATCCAAGCAACTTTGCTTCGTTATACGGAAATGAGAATTCGGTAGAAAGCCGATTGGGGTCGTTGTAAGCTATTTTAACTTTACCCAAGAAGTACGGTAATGCTTTAGACGCAGCGAAAGGCAATTTCTTATACGCTTCGTGATTTAGCATATTCCATGGCAATGGGACGAACGGCGGTAATTTTTTCAGTTTATTAACGACTTTTTTCCCACCACTCATAAATTACCTCGGCCTATTGCATGAAGGTTCAAAACAGATAGGATTTTCTTTGACCGATGGCCGTCTCAATGCTCTTATTCGCGTCATCTCGTCTCTGCTTTTCCCTTTTCGTCCTAGTGCCGGATTTTTCCCGAAGCGAAAAGCATGGACTTTACAATCCACCGTTGAGCATTCTTTGACAAAGACCTTGCTTCCGCCCATACATTGAAGACAGAATTTTCTGATCAACTTTATTGATGGCCTGCCTTTGCCGAGCCTATAAGGATGAAAAGGGCAGATATGAAAGCCAGGAATCGAGCCGTCGCCATTGCAGGAAGCAATTTCTTTCCTATGGCCGCCAACACAAGCTAGGCATTGCGCTCTGATTGCTTCTTTTGGTGTTCTTTGTTTGTTCTTACTTTTTGTTTCCATACCGTGCCTCTATCCATTGCATTACGGCAGTTGGATCAAATCGGAGATATTTCCCAAGTTTTATACGAGGTATCGAGTCTGGACCGGTCTGCATTGTTCTGAAATAAAGCCATGATGGTTTAACCTTTAAACGTGCCGCCATCGCATCAATTGTTAAAAGCTCTCTGTTTTCCATTTGCGTTCTCCTTAAGCAAAAAAAGTCACAATCTATGATTTAAGATT